>Ga0265330_10000799_pt1 | contig 19835 bp, 17 predicted proteins | sample 41919metaG_FD_202083 | JGI IMG/M metagenome (GOLD analysis project Ga0265330, IMG submission 202083) | Rhizosphere microbial communities from Carex aquatilis grown in University of Washington, Seatle, WA, United States - 4-19-19 metaG | ecosystem: Host-associated > Plants > Roots > Rhizosphere... | reverse complement strand
TCGCAAGGTCGCCATCGTCGCGTGCATGCACAAACTCCTCACCATTCTCAACGCCATGGTCCGCTCAAACTCTCGTTGGTCACCTGCACTTCCCGCTTGACGAGGAACACAGATGCTCTCCCCGCTTCGCCGGACGAGGGAATCGGACAGTGCCGGGCGTCGCAACTGCTGGATTTCATGGCTGGGTCAAACCGTTCGGTGCTCTGACTAGGCACCAGATTGAGCTTCTCCGTCTACCACCGCGACGTCGATGCGGCAGGCCTGCCGGAGTGTTCCGTAGATCTTGCACCTCCCGGCTTCGGCCAGAATCTCTGCCTGTTCTGGTGAGCCCAGCCGGACCCGGCCGACATCGATCCGAACCGAAATGGCCGAGAGCCTCGAGTCCTCTCGGGCCGTATCGGATTCGGCCGACACGCGAAATACCGGCAGAGGCGAGCCCTTGGTGATGAAGTGCTCGCGAACGTAGTGGCCTATGCAACTACAGAGCGACACCAGCAGGGTGTCGACCGGGTTCGCCCCTTTCCCCTGCGTGTCCGTGACGAAACTCGAGTGGGGCGTGGTGGCGACGAATCTAGAGTCTCCCCAGTTTTCGACTGACGCTTGATACATGACCTTGGCCCCCTTCTCGTGGGTTACTCGCGGCCGTCCGCGGGCGCAGCCCTACCATTACGCTTTCGCGGTCGAAAAAACAGATACACCGATCCACTCAACGCGTGGGTACAGTCAAAATTCTGGCAACTGTATCCAGGCTATTCGCCCAGAACTGCACCTGTCCCCTTTGCTCTGCAGCAGCGTAGGCTAGGCGTGTGATCCATCGGAGCCAACCCGGCGCACAGCACTTCCTCTACGAGCGAGTCGCCGCGGAGATCGGCGAGCTGATTGAGCGCGGGACCTACAGGCCGGGCGATCGAATCCCATCCATCCGCGAGCTGGCCGGTCAGCGCCGGATCAGCATCAACACCGCGCTCGGGGCCTATGCCCGCCTCGAAGATCTCCACCTGGTCGAGGTCCGGCCGCAGTCGGGGTACTACGTGGCCAGCCGGCTGGCCGAGCCAGCCCAGGGTCTCGATGAGGACGCCGCCCGCAAGGACCTGCGGCCCAGGACCGTGTCGCTGGGGCGCGCACCGCTTGAGGTCATGCGATCCCTGCGTGACCCCGCCCTGCTCCCTCTGGGCCGCGCCCTGCCCAATCTCGATCTGCTCCCGGCGGATCGGCTGGCCCGCATGCTGGCCAGCGAGGCCCGCCGTTTTCGCAACGAGAGCGTCGCCTATGCTGGATCGCAAGGGCTGAAACGACTTCGGACGCAGATCGCGCAGCGAGCGGTGGCGGCGGGTTGCCGACTGGGACCCGATGACGTGATTGTCACCTCAGGCTGCGTGGAAGCCGTGACCCTCGCCTTGCAGGCCACCTGCAAGCCGGGTGATACAGTTGCCATCGCTTCGCCCGTCTACTCCACCTTTCTCAACTCCATCCAGTGGCTGGGACTCAAGGTGCTGGAGATTCCGTCCAGAGCCCGGAAGGGGATGAGCCTTTCGGTTCTGGAGTATGCTCTCCGCCACCAGCGGGTCGACGCCTGTCTGAGCATCACCAACTTTAGCAACCCGCTGGGATCGGTGATGACCGACGGCGACCGCAAGCAGTTGGTTGAGATGCTGGCGCGGAGGGAGATCCCTCTCATTGAGGATGACGTCTACGGGGAGCTGGGCTTCGGCCCGGCACGGCCCTTCTCTCTCAAGGCGTTGGACCAGAAGGGCCTGGTCCTCGAATGTTCCTCCTTCTCCAAGACCTTGGCCCCAGGCTATCGCGTCGGCTGGATCGTGCCCGGACGATACCGGGAACGCGTCGAGCACACCAAGGCGCTGTTCAATGTCGCCACCGCATCGCCCACGCAACTTGCCATCGCCGAGTTCCTAGGCAGTGGCGGGTACGACCGGCACCTGCGTACGATTCGCCGAACCTATGCGCGGCAGGTGGCCGAGATGCGCGCCTCGATCGGTCGCTGGTTCCCGGACGAAACCCGCGTCAGCCGGCCGGAGGGGGGCTTCGTGCTATGGGTCGAGATGCCTCCGCACGCGGATGGGTTCGCCATCTACGAACAGGCACTTCGCCGCGGCATTGGTGTCGCCCCGGGCTGCCTTTTCACCATAGGTGATGGCTTCCGGAACTGCCTGCGACTCAGCGCTGCGGTTTGGTCGTCGCGAATTGCCGAGGCGGTCCGCACGCTCGGGCTCATCGCCCACGACATGGTCGAGCACGTTCCGCGCCCGCGAGCCCCCTCGTCGCGGAAAGCGGGCGACTGATTCCCGGAGTGCCGAAGTCGAGTTGCCCTCGATCTGATGGTGCACGAGCGCCACCAGCCCGTAGGCCGCGCGGTAGCCCGGGCCGATGATCTCGGTCTTCGGCTCCCAGGTGTCCCCCCGCTTGACGAGCAGCTTGCGCGTGGGTATGCCCGTCGCCGGGTGCCAGGTCGGCGTGGCCAGAATCTCGGGCCAGATGGCGTCGCCGGTGACTGACTCCTTGTACTTGAACGCCATGCTGCCGTCGGACTTCTCGATCGTCTTCCAGCCGCCGATGGTGGTCGGCCAGCGGTAGAGGGCCACCTCGCCCTTGCCCACGCCCGCGTACAACGTGAGGGTCGGCCGGTCGCTGATCGGGGGTGTCCCTGGTCGGGTGAGCTGGATGACTACGCTGCTGGCTTGATCTCAACCGTATACTTCAGCCCTGCCGCCCGTAGATTCTCCTCGATGGACAGGCGGATGAGGAGTTCTGCGGGGACACCAATCGCCTTGGCGATCTGCTCGGCCTTTCCTGGGCTCACGCCCTTGCGACTTTTCTCTATGTCGCACAGGTTGGCAACCGACATGCCGACGAGCTTGCCGAAATCCGCAAGACTCATCTCCTCGGAAATCCGCCAGGTGTGAAGAAACTCACCGACGGTGAGCTTGCCCAGCCGCCTCTCCAAGTCCTTGGGCCCGAATGTCTTGTGCCTGTCAGTACTCATGCTTGTTCACCTCCAAGACCTCGATCAACTCCACCTCACCCGTCTCGTGCTCCACGTAGATCGCCCGGTAAGCCCTATTCAAGCGCACGGATCTCTGCCCCTGGAGCTTGCCCTTCAGCGGTTCGTCGTGAAAGCCTTTGCATTTGCGCATCTCCCGAATTCCGCTCTCCTCAACCAACGCGACCCAAATCCTGAACTTGCGGGCAATGACCTCCGGCACACGCCCCAACTGCTTGTCTACGTCCTTGCCCCAGTGAACCCTGGTCACGGTTTATAATCTACTGCTACGAGCAGTAATCGTCAAGAGCCACCCGAAAATCGGTCTTGGTTCCCGTGGCAAATTCCACGACAAGAAGCTACGGAGCCACGTTGAGCGGCACGACGCTCTTGGTGGCTCTCGCGTTGCCACGGACGTCGCCATGGAGGACGGTCACTGGCACGGGCGGGGTCAGCTTGAATCGGTAACCCTTGCTCTCGCTCGCCAGAGCCACTTCCTGGCCCTTGTATTCGAGGTGCCGCACGTAATCCTCGGGCACGAGGCCGTCGCGCACGTTCTCCCGGTGTTTCACCAGGAAGCTCGCCAGGCGCAGGACCACGTAGTTGTGCATTCGGTGGCAGCCGTTGCTCTCGCCGCGCTTGACCGATCGGTAGGCGGCTGTGCCGTGGGTTCGGATACGGTGGTCCATGAGCTGCAATTCGCCGTGCTCGTCAACACCCTCGATCTGATGGTGCACCAGCGCCACCAGCCCGTAGGCCGCGCGGTAGCCCGGGCCGATGATTTCGGTCTTCGGCTCCCAGGTGTCCCCGCGCTTGATGAGCAGCTTGCGCGTGGGTATGCCCGTGGCCGGGTGCCAGGTCGGCGTGGCCAGAATCTCCGGCCAGATAGCGTCGCCGGTAACCGACTCCTTGTATTTGAGCGCCATGCTGCCGTCGGATTTCTCGATCGTCTTCCAGCCGCCGATGGTGGTCGGCCAGCGGCCCAGGGCCACCTCGCCCTTGCCCACGCGCGCGTACAGCGTAAGAGTCGGGCGGTCACTGACCGGGGGCTTCCACATCTTGTGTCCGTCCTTGTCGAATTTCGGCCGCGCCAGGACCACCTCGCCGCGATCGATCTCCGCGCGGAGATCCATCTTGGCACTGTGGTAGGCCGGTAGCGGCGGCAAGCGGATCGCGACGGCCGTGGGCAAAGGGGCAAGCGCCTTGCTCGCCGCAGCCTTGCGCGCGGGCCGTCGCGAGGAAGGCGACGGCGCAGGGGGAACTACCAACGTGCTCGCGAGCACGGCCTCCGGTGATGTCCAGCCCAGCGCCTGGCTGGCGGCCTGGGTGGCCGCCGCGATCAGATCCGGCGCCGGGGTGACATTTCCCGGCTCGGACTGTTTCGATGGGGCCGGGGCCTGCGTGCTGCCCGCTTCCACGGGCAGCGGCCGGAACTCGGCGTTGTCCAGCACGCGCCCCTGCACCTGGCCCAGGACTCCCAGGGCCGAGCCGTCCTCGAGCAGCCCGGTCGCATCGACGACCCGCTCGCGCAGCGCACGCAACAGCGCGCGGAAGTCATACTCGCGGCTGTCGCCCAGGAGCACGGTCCGGGTCTCGAGATCGATGCTCGCGTTGTCTGCGATCATATGCAGTCGCTGATAGATCTGCAGGCCCGCGGCCGTCCGCCGATCCATCCGGCCGCCGTTCGCTTTGCCGGCCAGCAGATCCTCGCAGCGCAGGTGGGCCTGCATCGCGACCACGGCCCGCTTTTCTAGCGCGGTCAAGGGTCGCGGCGAGATTGTCCGCCCGGTCAGAATCATGGGCGTTTCGCCGACCGTCTTGGGGTCGGGGTTCGGAATTTTCTCCGGCTGTTCCGGCGGGATCACGTTCTTGGCTGACAATTCCTCAAGCACCGCGTCCTTCACCCGTTCGTGGCAGGCGTGGCGCTTGCTATCCGCCAACCGTCGCCGCAGCAGGTTCAGGCTGGGGGATATCCCGAACGCCTCGAAGAAACGGTCCTCGCGGGGGCGCGCGTAGGCGCTGCCCGGGCGCATGCGCCCGTTGGCCAGATCGATCAAATAGGGCCGCATCGGCTGCGGCTTGTCGGGCGCCTCCGACAAGATGTACGGCAGCCAGTCGTCCGAGAGATCGACCACGGTCAGTCCGTCCCGGCGCGCGTTCTCGGGCGTCGTTGGGCCCACAAAGCGCCCTGCATCGACGACCATGAGCCCAGCGCTGGCCGACGCCGCCTGGGCCACGGGAGCCGCCTGGGCTACCGGCGCCGGCTGTTTCGCCTGCGTCGTTTGTCCACTTCCGGCCAAAAGGCCGGCGAGCGCCAAGGCGGTCGCACTGGCCCCCGGCGCGCGTCCGCTGCGCGAACGTCTTTGGGCCGGCCTCAGTGGGTACCTCTCGATCACTAGGCAAGAGCGTAGAACCTTGGCCTTCGCGATTCAAGCGGGAGTTTTTGCTGCGGGGAGAGCAATTGATGAAGCGGCGAGGCCGTCGCGGCAGGCCTCGGCCTACCGGCTTTACACCCTGTGCCAGCGCAACAAGCGCGCGCCAGAGGCCCTGGCGTACAATGCCCTGGTGCAGACCTGGACAGAGATCATGAGGCTTGCGCACGAGTTCTCGGTAGAATCCGAACAGCAGGAGCTAAGATTCTAATCTCGACGGGTGGAGACAGAGATGGCCATCACAAACTTCAATACATCGAACCAGACCTTTCGCAAGCTGATGGGGAACGGGCTCGCCTACCGCGTGCCCGCTTTCCAGCGCGACTACTCGTGGACAGAAGTGGACTGGGACGACCTCTGGCAAGACATCGTCGCAATGCTAGAGCCCGAAGGCGAGCAAGGGCACTACATGGGTTACCTGGTGCTTCAGTCAAGCGACGAGCGCAACTACGACATAATAGACGGCCAGCAGCGAATGACGACGCTCAGCGTGTTGGTGCTCGCGGTCCTGAAAAACCTCCAGCGCCTAGTGGACCTGAAAATCCAACCAGAAGACAACGAGCGTCGTCTGGTTGAGCTGCGTAAGACCTACATCGGCTATCTGGACCCTGTGACCCTATTGAGCAGGTCCAAGTTGACTCTGAACCGCCACAACAACGACTTCTTCCAGACCTACCTCGTACCTCTCCAACCGACGCCAAGGAGAAACCTGAAGGCCTCTGAGCATCTTCTGCGAAAGAGCTTTGAATGGTTCCAAGAACGTGTGCGCGTTCGCTTCGGTGAAGAGCACGATGGCGCCGAGCTAGCACGGTTCCTGGATGCCGTCGCGGATCGTCTGTTTTTCACGGTTATTTCCGTGGCTGACGAGTTGAACGCATTCAAGGTGTTCGAGACACTGAACGCGCGCGGTGTGCGGCTATCGTCGACCGACCTTCTCAAGAATTACCTCTTCTCGGTCGTGCATGGGGCCGGCGGTCACGAGAGTGAGATGCGAACCCTGGAGGAGCGCTGGGAGAAGATTGTCGGCAAACTTGGCAGCGAGAGCGTGCCCGATTTCCTTCGCGTCTATTGGAACAGTCAGAATCCGCTGACGCGACACGCGGACCTCTTCAAGACCATAAGGTCCAGCGTCAAGGACAAGGCCGGTGTGTTCACTCTGCTGCGAGAAATGGATCGCGATGCGGATACCTACGCGGCTCTCGGCGATGCCGCGGATTCGATCTGGGCCAAGGACCAACGCGACCACATCGCCGAGTTGAGCATGTTCAATGTGCGCCAGCCCTATTCTCTGTTGCTGGCCGCCCGGCGGGCACTGAGTGATGGTGAGTTTGCCCGCGTCCTTCGCGCCTGCGCCATCGTTTCCTTTCGCTACAATGTCATCGGCAACCTGGCGACCAGCGAGCAGGAACGCGTCTACAACACCATAGCGGAGAAGATCACTAAGAAGGAGCTGACAACGGCTGGCGACGTCATCCGTGCCCTTCGACCTGTGTATCCGCTCGACAATCAATTTCGCGCGGCGTTTTCAGAGAAGCAAATACGGACCACGACGGCACGAAATCGGCAAGTCGTGCGCTACGTTCTTTTCAAGATCGAAGGACATGTTTCGGCGTGCGCTTTCGATTTCGGGAGCGACAAATATACCATCGAGCACGTTCTGCCAGAGAATCCGAGCGAGGCTTGGGAGACTTTCACCGACGACCAAGTTGACCGAAGCGTCTATCGCATAGGGAACATGACGCTGCTGTCGGCCGCGCCGAACCGTGACCTCGGCAACGGGTCGTTTGCGGTCAAGAAGCCGATCTACGAGCAGTGCGAGTTTGAAGTCACACGACGGATCGCGGACGAAAATGACGATTGGACGCCCGACCGAATCGCGAATCGTCAACAGTGGCTGGCAAACCAGGCGACCGGCATCTGGCGGCTTTCGGAGATCGAGTAGCCGCGTCGCCCCGCCACCCGAAGTCCTTGCGCACACAGGCATGACGCCCCCTGACCTATTGAAAACTCCTGCCCAAGTCGCGAAAAGCCTTGCCCAACTTGCGGAAAGTTCTGCCCAAGTCGCGAGAGGCCTTGCCCAACTCGCGAGAACTCCTGCCCATCTCGCGAGAAATTGTGCCCAAGTCGTCCAAGATCCTGTCTGAGTCGGCCAAGGCCCTGCCCAAGTCGAAAAGGGCCGTGCCCAAGTCTGGATGAAGCCTGCCCAAGTCGCGAAGCCCCCTGCCCAGGTCGGGAAAAGTCTCGCACCAATCGCCAGAACTGCTGCCCAACCCGCGCCAAGGACTGCCCCGGTCGCGGACGCTGCTTCACACGCCCGAAGAAGCTCCGCCCAACTCGGCAAGCGGAATGCGCCGTGGCCGGTGGAAAGGATGATCCCGAGGCGTTGGAATAGTTCGGCGAGCGCTGCCGTTCTGCGGATCAACTATTTCGCATGGCGCCTGACCCGTTTGCGCGAGCCCAAGACTCTCTTCGTCCAAGAGCTCGATGCGCCCACAACTGAGGAGAACCCAACCATGAAGATAGCGGCACGACGGAACGCCTTCTCGGGTACGTCTTTCACTCTCGCAGGGGCCATTCTGCTCGCCGGACTTGCCGCGTGCGCGCGCAGTCCGAGCGCCGGCGTGGACGGCGGCCATGGGGTCGAGGCGGGCAATTGGCCGCCCGGGGTCACGGTGAACACCTGCCAGGACTTCGCGACCCTGCCCGTGGGGTCCTACGTCGTGGAGTCGGACTACTGGAACAAGGGAAGCTGTCCCGGAACCCAGTGCATGGCCATCAACCACGCGACCGGCGCCTTCTCCGTGACCCAGGCCCCCAACTGCGACAACACAGTGGCCTCCTACCCCAACGTGCTCTACGGTTGTTCCTTCGGAACCTGCAGTCCCGCAAGCTTGCTTCCCATGCCGGTCAGCGCGCTCACCACTGTGACCAGCAGCTGGGACTTCAGCGTGGGAGGCGTCTCCACCGACCAATATGACGTGGCCTACGACATCTGGTTTTGTCCGGACAACGCCTGCGGACCCACCGGTTTTCCCGGCGGGACGGAGCTGATGATTTGGCTGAACTACCAGAACGTCCACGGCTGGGAAACCGACCTGGGGTCGGTCAGCCTGGACGGGCACACCTGGGAGGTTTGGCAGTTCACCCAAGGCACCGGCGACAACAGCTGGACCTACCTGGCCTACATGATCCAAGCCCCGATGGTCACATCCGTCGCCAACCTGGATTTGAACGCCTTCTTCCGAGACGCAGCGTCCAGAGGTTACCTCCAAAATTCCTGGTACCTCTACGCGATCCAGGCGGGCAACGAGATTCGCACCGGCGGACTGCCCTACAACAACAACAGCTTCTCGGTTTCGATCAATGGCGTCACCCCGGCGGCTTCCTCCGACGCGGGCGCTGGCGAACCTGCGAGCGTGTCGTGCGACGCGGGGATTCCGACGGCGGAGGGCGCTCTGGCGGTCAGTGACAACTATGTGACGGTCGGTTCGCTGCACGGCTACGCGGCGGCCTGGACCTGGGTAGGAAACGATTCCAGCGCCATCGCCTGCGCCGCGCCCACCTGCGGCGCTGCGGACTCGCTGCAAGTGACGGCCATCTTGCAGAACGGCGTGGCGCCGCTCACGGCGGAAGCCGTGTCGTGCTCACCCGCATTTGCTCCCTCCGCTCTGTGCACGGCGGGCACCGTGACGGCGGATCCGACCTTTGAATCCGTCGCTGGGCTTGGTTTCAACTTCAGCCAGGACACGGCAAGCGATGGCGGTGCCGACGCTGGTTCTGTCGGCACCATCGCCATCGGCCAGAGCATCACCATCACCGTCGAAAAATCGGGCGTGACCGCCGGGAACTCCGCCCTGCGCGTTCAACTGACCGGCGCGAACAACAACTTCTACTGCTACGCGGGTCGCTGGAGCGACGGGGCGGCCATCCCCATAACCCAATTCAATACCCGATGCTGGGACAACTCGGGCACATTCGCTACACCGGGCTCGCTCTTCAAGAGAGTCGACATCCTGGTGCCCAGCAGCGCATCCACGGACCTGGCATTCGCGTACTGCCTCACCAACGTCTCGGTGGAATAGCTTCGCAGCCCATTCACGAAGCTGGCGCTTTGATCACTGGAGGCTTGAGTTCCAGCAGGGTCCCCACGCGCTGGTAGAGGCCGGTGCGAAGGTCGGCCATGACCTCGTCGGACAGGCCCAGCAAGCGTTTGCCCTTGGCAACCAAGTCGTCGATCTGTGCGATGTCGATGTCTCCCGCATAAAGTCCCTCTTGCTTGGCAAAGGCGTTGGCCAGGCACACCAGGTTGGCGAACGACGCGGGAACCGCGGGGTCATAAGACGATGATTCCTCGATGGCGCGGCTGATCTCCGGTGGCAAATTCCATTTTCGCGCCAGGGCCGTGCCCACGCGCCGGTGCGAACCAGTGACCACCCGCTTCCAGACGTTGTGGCTGATCCAGGGAAGCTCGGATTGCCTGTCCGAAATGAGTTTTTCGGCTTCGAGTAGCAAAGCCCCAACCACCGGCTTGCCCACGTCGTGTAACAGCCCCGCCAGATATGCGCCAGCAGGATCGGGCAGTTGTGAGCCCGTCAGGCGTTCGGCCAGCTCCTTGGCAATCAGCGCGACCGCCAGCGAATGCTCCCAGATCCCGCGAAACGAAGACCGAATCCGCTCGTTCTTGGAAGAGAAGGCCTGGTACATGGAGTAGTTGACCAAGGCGAGCTTGAGCCCCTCGGTGCCCATGCGCACAATGGCCTGCTCGAGCGTGGTGACAGCGACTTTGCCGGGAAAGGCGGCACTGTTGGCCATCCGAAGCACGCGCGAAGCCAGCACGGGATCCCGACCGACCAGCTTGCCCACGTCGCTGAAGGTCTGATTCGGATCTTCGAGCAAGCCCATGCACTGGACCGCGATGGCCGGCATGGACGGGATGAGGAGACTATCTTTCTCCAGGCGCTGCAGGATGATCCGGGTGAGCTTATCGACGATAAACGAAGCCTCGCGCTGTTCGCGCTTGGCGAAGGTTTCCTCGGTCAGGCCAGCCGGGATCGCGTCGGACACGCGCTCGATGGCGTCGCGCAATTCGCGCATGCTGGCGAAACGCCGCCCGGGATCCTTTTCCAATGCGCGCAGAACCGCCGCGTTGAGATGAAGGGAGAGCTTGGGGTTGAGCTCGATGGGCGGGACCGGCATTTCCTGCACGTGCGCGATGAGCACGTCGGTGGTCGAAAGGGCGCGAAACGGGACCTGGCCAACCAACATTTCGTAGAGCATCACCCCCAGTGAATAGATGTCGCTGCGGTGATCGAGATCGCCCATGGCCCGGCACTGCTCGGGCGACATGTACGCCGGGGTTCCCACTACGGTTCCCATCTCGGTCGGGTTCGACGCAGCAGAAACTTGATTCCCGATCAGCTTGGCAATGCCGAAATCCAAGACCTTCACGTAGTCGGGATAGTCCGGGTAGTTGAGCAGGAAGATGTTCTCGGGTTTGAGATCCCGGTGGACGATCCCTCGTTCGTGGGCCGCCCCCAGGGCCGAGGCCACCTGTCGCACGATGCGGATGGCCGACGGTTCATCGAGTACCCGATCTCGCTCCAGACGTTCGCCGAGCGTCTCCCCCTCAAGGAAGCTCATGACGATATAGTGCAGTCCCTCGCTGACCCCGATATCGGTGATTTCCACGACGTTGGGGTGGCGGATGTCGTTGGCCGCCCGCGCCTCGGTGAAAAAGCGCGCGACGACCTGTGGGTTCTGCGCCACCTCCGGCCGCAGGATCTTGACTGCCGCACGGCGACCAATCACCGGGTGTTCGGCGTAGTAGACCGTGCCCATGCCGCCGGTGCGCAACTGTGTGACCAACCGGTAACCGCCGAAGACTTGCCCGATCAGGCTGGGCGGGTTCGCCATCGACAGGGTCTCAGGGCACAAAGTCTTCCAATTGTGGCAGGGAATCAAGCCGTTGGAAACAAACTGCCTTGCCTCTTCTTGGTTTTGGGCATATGCATGCCTTTGCTGTCACGTTGAGGCGTCTTGAGCGGCGTGAGCGAATTTGAGCGGGCCAAGGTGCCGTCCAAACAGGAAGGAGCGCACATGAAACGCGTATTGGGGCTGTCGTTCGCAGTTGTGGTCCTGACATTCCTGGCTGCCTGCGATGAGGCCAGGCTCCGCATTGACCGGGTGGAACCGGCCGAAGGCATCACTTCGGGCGGGGACCAGGTGAACATCCTCGGCGCAGGGCTGCAGCCAGGCAAGACGGGGGTCCGTATTGCATTCGGCAGGCACGTGGCCGAGCAGGTCGTCATCTCGTCCAAGGACAAGATCAACGTGGTCACTCCGAACGGGGAAAAGGGGCCGGTGGATCTGATCCTGGAATTCGACGATGGGCAGTCCTTCAAGATACCGGCGGGCTTCCGCTACGTCGACGCGAAGGAGACCAATGACCTGCGCAAGTCTTTCTTCAACAAGCCGCAGGGCACTCAGAAGAAGTAACTACATCCCTGAAATCATCGGAATCTGGCACATGGTGGTGCAAAGCAAGAAGGCGCCTTGCGGACAGAAGCAATCGAAAGCGCCCAACGGACAACCAGCGTCCTCTGCGTTCCCTTGGCCAGCATCCGCTCGATTCCCTTGGGCATCGAAGCACACGCCGTTCAGCTTGCCCAGGTCACACTGCTCTCCCAGATTCGTTTCGACGATGCCATCACCACAGTGCGCACAAGTGGGACAACCGCAAGGGTCGGGATTCGGCTCGTAGCCTCCCGGGCATAAGACCTTGTCGCGACATATGGTCGGCGGACAGACCGTCCCGGAATCTGGAGTGCCAGAGTCTGTCGCTCCGTCTGCATCGGGGGTCGACAAGCAGATGGGACAGCTGCAGGGATCCTCCGGGGTAGACATGTACTGAGAGCAGAGCAGCGCCGGACAATTGATTTGCGGACAGGCCGGCGATGCATCGATGTTCCCGGCGTCCGGCACGGTTCCGCTGTCCGGCTTTGGGGGCGGCGCACAGGTCGTCGCGCAGCCGCAGTGGTCGGTGATCACTTGGCTGCCTTCCCCACAGACCAGCGAGGGGCAGTCGACTATGCAGTCCGGGGCGGTACACGCCAGTCCGACCAAGCCAACTGCGAAAAGTGCGGCGCCAGCCGCTGCCATCTTGAACATGGAAAGTGCGCTGCCCGACGTCATGGTCCGCCACCCAGGAACATTGTACGACGTTTCGAGCCCATAGGTGATGCGAACCGTCGCTCCGCTGAACGCGGTTCGCCTTGACACTCACCGAACGCGGCAGAAGGTCTACTTCGCGGGCTTTTCCTTGCGGGCAAGCACGGTCTTGCACGGACCCGAAAGCTCGGCTTCATGCGACTTCAAGCAGGCCAGAATGCGCCCGCCGCCGGGCCGTATGCCCTGGCAGAGTTTCTCCACGTCGCCCCCGCACGCTTCGTGCACTTCGCGAATGGCCGTTTCCACCCGCTCGACCAGCTTTTGGCAGGCCGGGGCCAACTCGCTCTCGTGTGCCTTGAGACAAGCAGCGATACGGCCTTCGCCGGGCTTGATCCCCTTGCAGAACTTCTCCGCGTCGGGCTGGCACGCCTCTTTGATCATCTCCCGCCTCGCCTCCCCGGCTGCCAGCTTCTCCTTGCAGGCAGGCGACAGGTCGCTCTCGTGCGCCTTGAGGCAAGCAACGATGCGCCCACCGCCGGGAGGGACGTCCTTGCACAGCTTCTCCACATCCCCCCTGCAGGCGTCTTCGGCGCGCGCCGCAAGTGGCAGCAGGAGAAACGACAACACGACGACAATCGAAGAGCCTAGCCTCATGGGGTTGCCTCCAGCCAGATGCGCCCAGTATGTCCCGTCGTTCGACATCACGCCATCCGAACGGTGGCCGTAGGCTATCAGCGGTGCCCGCCAAAGTGGAAACCGCCAAAGTGGCCGCCGCCAAAGTGGCCGCCGCCAAAGTGGCCGCCGCCAAAGTGGCCGCCGCCAACATGGCCACCGCCAAAGCCGACATGCCCACCCCCACCACGGCCGGCGAAATGAGAACCGCCAACAGGCCCGCCACGAAAGCCACCGCCGCGTCCACCATGGAATCCGCCACGATATCCACCCCAGCCGTACCCGGCGCGGTATAGGCCGTTGTACCAGCCAAAGACATGGGGACCTCGGAGTCCGAAGTACGGATAAGGACCCCAGCCCCAGACCCAGGGCGACGCGAGCCACATCCACCCGTAGCTCGGGTAGTACACATAGGAATAGGGAGTCGTGTCGTAGGCCGTGCCTTCGTATGTGTACTGGTCGCCATAGGGCATCCAGACCCAGCCGTACTGATTGGTGTAGACCCACTGGCCCCCAGCCGCCGCCTGACTAGCCGGACTAGCCGCCACTGGTTGATGAACTTGCGCCTGGGTCTGGACCGGCGGGGCCGGCGGCTGGAGGGGTGGCGCAGGAGGCTGCTGACTCGGCGCCGCCGTCGGCGGCTGCACCGACTGGGGCAGAGCCTCATCGGCCCGCGCGACGCCCAATCCTGCGAGAAGGAAACAAAGACAAGCAGTCAACTTTGGGTTCATGACAGCACCTCGGTATCGAACGACCGTGTGGCCAATGTTGCTTCTCAACATGTTCGACCTCAGGGGGTGCAATCCCCACGCCAGCTTCGTTGTACACAGTTGCTGGCCACGCGCCACCAGTTCTGGTCGCCTTGCGTGGCGTGCTTGGCCCGCTGTGAAGTATCTTCACGTTCCTGTACACTGCCGCACAACCTCCACAACGGGACGAATCCATGCATTCACTCTTTCGCGTTGTCCTTGTCGTGTCGCTCCTTCTCGTGATGGCACCGCTCGCCTTGGCTGCGGACGGCCTCGCCCTCACGCCGCCCATGGGTTGGAACAGCTGGAACAAGTTCGCCTGCAACGTCAGCGAGAAGCTCATTCTGGGAGCGGCCGACGCGCTGGTGGCGAGCGGAATGAAAGACGCCGGCTATCAGTACGTGGTGATCGATGACTGCTGGCAGGTCAAGCGGGATGCGGCCGGGAAGATCGTGGCCGACCCCGAGCGCTTCCCCTCCGGGATCAAATTCCTGGCCGACGCCATTCACGCCAAGGGCCTGAAGTTCGGGATCTACTCGGACGCCGGCAGCATGACCTGCGCCAAGCGGCCGGGCTCGAAGAACCACGAGGCGCAGGACGCAAAGACCTATGCCGGGTGGGGAGTCGATTACCTGAAGTACGACTGGTGCAACACCGACGGGCAGGACACGCGCGACGCCTACGCGAGGATGAGCCAAGCCCTGCGCGCCAGCGGCCGGCCCATCGTGTTTTCAATCTGCGAATGGGGAAACAGCAAACCTTGGATTTGGGCACAGGGCATTGGGCAACTGTGGCGCGCCACCGGCGACATTCAGGACTGCTGGGATTGTAGCCGGAGCTGGGGTGGCATGGGAGTGGTGCACATCATCGATCTGATGGCCGACCTATACCCCTACTCCGGCCCTGGCCACTGGAACGACCCGGACATGCTCGAAGTGGGCAACGGTGGTCTCACCCCGGCCGAAAACCGCGCACACTTCAGCTTCTGGGCTCTGTTCGCAGCTCCCCTGATGGCCGGCAACGATGTGCAGGCGATGAAGCCAGAAATCAGGGACATTCTCATGAACCGCGAGGTCATCGCGGTGGACCAGGATTCGCTCGGAATGCAGGGGCGCAAGGTGAGCGACAGCAGCGCGCGCCAGGTCTGGGTCAAGCCGCTCGCCGACGGATCTCGGGCCGTCATCCTGTTCAACCGCGGCAGCGAGGAAAGCCCCATCGCGGTGTCATGGGAGGACATCGGCCTCTTCCCCAAGACCAAGGCCCGCGTTCGAGACCTTTGGAAGAAAGCGGACATCGGCACTCTCTCCGGCCGCTTCGAGGCGAAGGTCGAGCCACATGGCGTGGTGATGGTCAGGATCGCGCCGCAATTCTAGGTCCTCAAAAACCCGCAAGACATGCGCTTCCGCCGGATCTGGCGGGGTCTTGCCGCGTCATGCCGACTGGAGCCATGGGCTGCCCTTAGTTGAGCCGTCCACTGCGCTCACCGGCACCTACACCACAGGTAGCCGCTCGGCGTGCCCCGTCGCTGCGGGTTGAGCACGAATTCGCTAGCCGAGGTGTCTGCCACCTCCGGAGGAGAAGCATGAACATCATTCCGAAGATTCATTCCGCGGTCCTGGTGCTCCTGGTGGGCTTGGCCTTTGGTTGCTCGGGAGGTGCCTCGCCAGCCGTCCAACACGACGCGAGCATTCAACCCGGGGGAGCTGGTGCTTCGGGCACCACCGGCGTCGCTGGCACAACCGGCGCAGCCGGACAGAGCGCTACCGGCGACTCGCCAGCCGGAGCAGCAGGCGGCGGCTCCATTTCACCGGGCGGCGTTCCCGCGGGAGGCGCGGGGACCACCGCGGCTGCCGGCACCACCGTTGTCGGGGGCACCACCAAGGCAGGTGGCACTACCGTTCTCGGCGGTACCACCGTTGAAGGTGGAAGCACCGCTGCCGGCGGCACCACCAAGACAGGCGGCACCACGGGCGAAGGCGGGAGCAGTGTGGCCGGCGGAACAACCTCTGTCGGCGGCACCACGGTTGAGGGCGGAACCACCGCTAGCGCCGGCACCACAAAGACCGGTGGCACCAGTGTGTCCGGCGGAACCACCCTCGCTGGCGGCACCACCAAGACGGGCGGGACGACCTCCAGCGGCGGCACCACTGTCACCGCTGGCACCACTGTCGCTGGCGGAAGCACGGCTACCGGCGGAACCACGGCCACAGGCGGAACGCCAACGACCGGCTGGGCGACCATACACAACGACTTCTTCTGGTACGACACCGACGGCAACCTGATCAACGTGCGCAGCGGAGCCCTTCGCAAGTTTGGTGACACCTACTACTGGTACGGCGGAGCCCCCAACGATCACAACCAAACCTGCTATTCCTCGACCGATCTAGTCCATTGGACCTACAAAGGCATCGTGCTCACCACAACTGGCGACGCCAACCGAATGGACATCCTGTACAATGCCACGACCCAACAATACGTGATCTTCCTCAAATACATTGGGAATGGTGCGTATTTTGGCATAGCCACCGGTTCGACTCCTGACGGACAATTCACGTTCAAGAGCCAGACACTGGTAGATGGCTTCGTCATCGGAGACATGTCGATGTATCAGGATGACGACGGGACAGCGTATCTGGCGTATGTCTGGTGGGGGACTGGTACCAACAAAGCACACGGCATATATCGATTGTCGGCGGACTATTTGACCCTCGACAAGCAAATGTACCTGTGGAACCAGGGCAGTCGCGAAGCTCCCCACATGTTCAAACGCAACGGCGTCTACTACTACGGGGTTTCCGAAACCAATGGAATTCAGCCATCCGCCACCCGGTACTACACGGCAACCAACCTGACTGGCCCTTGGACCGCTGAAGCGATGGTCACCACGCCTGGCTCCACCACTACCTACGAAACCCAGTGCGATTTCGTTTTCCCATTTACGGGTCCGCAAGGGACTGTTTTCATGTTGGACGCCGATCGTTGGATACCGACAGCAGGTTTTCAGGGCGACTACCTGTGGCTGCCTTTTGAATTCGGCACCGGGCTTATCCCAGAGATGGACTATTACCAGGATTGGGATCTAAACGCGGCCGCCGGCACCTGGAGGGCCTTCGATCGGACGACGCGCGACCTCGCACTCGGCAAGACCGCCACCGCGTCCTCGGAGAGCGGTGCCAACGTCGCGGCCGGCGCGACCAAGGCCACCACCTATCAGACCTACACGGCGACACGATGGGAGAGCGCGGCCAGTGACCCGCAATGGATCATGGTGGACCTCGGCTCTGCCATGGCAATCGATCGGGTCATTCTCAAGTGGTACACAGACTACGGCAAGTCATTCGCAATCCAGGTTTCGACCGACAACGCAACTTGGACCGATGTCTACAATACGACCACCGGGGCATCGTATTCGGTAACCGATGTCACCTTTGCCAGGACCACCGCACGATATGTGCGAATGAATGGCACCAAGCGAGGCAATGCCAACGGATACTCACTATTTGCCTTCATGGTTCTCAATGATTCTTAACCCACTAGCGAAGCGCACTCTCGTCCCTAAGGAACCCCGCATACCACCCTAGAATCCTCTAACTCCGTCCGTGACACGAGAATCTCCATCCCAGTTGAGCTGTCCGCCACTTTGGGAGAAACCATGAACACAATCTCCAAGACATTTCCTGTTACCCTCGTCCTGCTGGCCGCCACCGCCGTTGGCTGCTCTGGAGGAGGTTCGTCAGCTGGCCACAACCAAGCGGGCATTCAAGCAGCCGGAGCCGGCACTTCGGGCAGCACCGGCGGTATCGCAGGCGCGACCGGTGCGGCCGGACAAAGCGCAAGCAATCCAGCTGGCTCGCCAGCAGGAGCACCAGGCGGCGGTTCCAGCACTGGAGGTGTTGCTGCTGGAGGCGCTGGCACCATTGCTTCTGGCGGTGCCACCGCTCTCGGCGGCACCACCAAGACAGGCGGAACCATCGTCATGGGTGGAACCACCGTTGTCGGCGGTACCACCAGCGAAGGTGGCAACACTGTTGCTGGCGGCACCACCGTTGTAGGCGGCACCACCAAGACAGGCGGAACCATCGCCACCGGGGGCACCAATAGGACCGGCGGGATCACCGTCGTCGGCGGCACCACCGCTGCCGGCGGCACCACCAAGACAGGCGGAACCACCGCCACCGGGGGCGCCACTTCCACTGGCGGGGCGGGCACTCTGGGTTGGGTCACAATACACAACGACTTTTTCATATATGACACCGATGGAAATCTTCTCCAGGTGCGCAGCGGAGCTCTCGATAAGTACAATGGCCTCTTCTACTGGTATGGCAGCCCGCCTCCCGCAACCGACCAGGTTGCCTACACGTCTAGCGATTTGGTCCATTGGACGTACAAGGGCGTAATCGCCAAACTGCCCAAGGATGCCAATCGAATGGATGTGCTCTACAACGATTCGACCAAGAAATGGGTGATGTTCTTGAAATACATTGGCAACGCTGCCTTCTTGGGCATATCTACCGCGGACGCTCCTGAAGGACCATTCACGGTTCCACCAACCCAGACTCTCGTGGATGGCTACAGCATCGGAGACATGTCGGCCTGGAAGGATGACGACGGGCAAGCGTATCTCGCCTATGTTTGGGACAAGACCGGCCCCAATCGACAACATGGCATCTACAGAATGTCGGCGGACTACTTGACCCTGGACACACAGATGTATCTGTTCGATGTGCCTAGTCGTGAAGCCCCGCACATGTTTAAACGCAACGGCACCTACTATTATGGGGTGTCCGAAACCAACGGGATCGATCCATCACCCACGAGGTACTACACGGCCACCAACCTGACTGGCCCCTGGTCTGGTGAGACGATGCTCGTCACGCCCGGTTCGTCCACGACCTACGAAACCCAGTGCGACTTCGTTTTCCCGTTTACGGGCACGGATGGGACCGTTTACATGTTGGACGCCGATCGTTGGAAGCCAAGCGGAAATTTCATGGGCAACTATGTGTGGCTGCCGTACGATTTCAGCGCCACGGGCGCGCCAACCGCGAACTACTACCAGGATTGGGATTTGAACGTGGCCGCCGGCACGTGGAGGCAATTCGACCGTACGACGCGCGACTTGGCTCTCGGCAAGACGGCCACCGCCTCCTCCGAAAGCAGCGGAAATCCAGCCGCGAGCGTAACCAAGGCCACGACCTATCAAAACTACACAGCCACGCGATGGGAGAGCACGGCCTCCGACCCGCAAACCATCATGGTGGACCTTGGCTCTGCCGTGCAAATCAACCGGGTCATCCTCAAGTGGTACTCAGACTACGGCAAGGCATTCAAAATCCAGGTGTCAGCCGATTCCACCACCTGGACCGATGTCTTCAGCACCACTGTCGGGGCATCGTATTCAGTCACCGACGAGAAATTCGCCACGACCACGGCGCGGTACGTGCGCATGAATGGCACGCAAAGGGGCAATGCCAACGGGTACTCATTGTTTGCTTTCATGGTTCTGAACGACCCGTAGGCTGCCACCGTGACGGTCGGCAACGGCGCCCCCGAGCGGAGTGGACTGCGTGCGCGGAGCGGAGTCTCGCTGACCCCTGTGAAAAGTTGCGGCTGGTGCGCCGCTCGGCTCCGTCTGCCTCCATGGGCCGCCGGCGTGGCTGCGTGGCGAGCCAGAAGGAAGGATGGCGCTGGGGGCTAGCAGCCCGTGGTTTTAGTGGCGGGAATGGCTTCGCTCATGCGGCTGCCTGAACGAGCCACGGGCCGTGTGATTTGCTGGTTGCCTGCTGAGTCTCGCTGTCGGCGTTCCCAGGCAGCCGC
>Ga0265330_10000798_pt1 | contig 19845 bp, 17 predicted proteins | sample 41919metaG_FD_202083 | JGI IMG/M metagenome (GOLD analysis project Ga0265330, IMG submission 202083) | Rhizosphere microbial communities from Carex aquatilis grown in University of Washington, Seatle, WA, United States - 4-19-19 metaG | ecosystem: Host-associated > Plants > Roots > Rhizosphere... | reverse complement strand
TACGCCCAATGATTCCGAGCAACGTTTGCACCCCATGTATTACCGCGGCTGCTGGCACATGGTTAGCCGGTGCTTGCTAAGGAGGTACCGTCAGGGCCCGGACGTGTTAGGTCCGTGCTTGTTCGTCTCTCCCCACAGAGCTTTACGACCCGAAGGCCTTCATCACTCACGCGGCGTGGCTGGGTCAGGCTTTCGCCCATTGCCCAATATTCCCCACTGCTGCCTCCCGTAGGAGTCTGGGCCGTGTCGCAGTCCCAGTGTGGCTGATCATCCTCTCAGACCAGCTACCCGTCTTAGCCTTGGTGAGCCGTTACCTCACCAACTAGCTGATGGGCCGCGGGTTCATCTTCCGGTGACAGCTTCCAAGGAGAGGCCATCTTTCCCGACAGGGACCGGAGTCCCCGCCGACGTATGTGGTATTAGCAGTCCGTTAGGTCTGTTGCCCCACGCCGAAAGGTAGATTACCCACGTGTTACGCACCCGTCCGCCACTTTACTAGAGGAGTTGCCCCCTCATTCTCGTTCGACTTGCATGTGTTAAGCCCGCCGCTAACGTTCGCTCTGAGCCAGGATCAAACTCTCCAGTTAAACTTTCTCACGCAGCCTTTCGACCGCGTGCTGTAACTGATTCGATCCTTCGGAGATCTTGCGATCTCCGCGTTGCATTCTCGTATCACTCAAAGTTTCGGGGCCGAATCCGCTCGTCCCTTTTGAGGACAAGGGAATCGGCATTTCTTCTCAGTTTGCTATTCAGCTTTCAAAGACCGAAGGAACCTCTCGTTGAAGCCGACCACCGGCTACCCCGAGAGGGGATGGGAAGATTATGTATCCGCGGGCAAAAGTCAAACAAAAAAACCGAAAACGCCAGTTCCGCGCCGCCGCCCCGTTATCTCTTGCCCGTCAGGAGAGGCGCCGCCTCTTTGGCGTGATAGGTCACGACCAAGTCAGCACCCGCCCTCCGTATGGAGATCAGAGTTTCCATCATGGATCGGTCGTAGTCAAGGAGGCCTTTTTCGCCCGCGAGTTTAAGCATCGCGTACTCACCCGAAACGTTGTAGGCAGCGACGGGGACGTCGAACTCGCGACGCACTTCGCTGATGACATCCAGGCAGGGAAGCGCGGGCTTGACCATGACAATGTCCGCGCCCTCTTCCACGTCGAGGGCCACCTCGCGTATCGCTTCACGGATATTCGCCACGTCCATCTGATAGCCGCGGCGGTCACCGAAAGACGGCGCCGACGCAACCGCCTCGCGAAACGGTCCGTAAAAGGCGGACGCATATTTGGCGGCGTAGGACAGCAAGATCACGTCCGGATGCTCGGCTTCGTCCAGCGTCTCGCGCAGAAAGCCGATCATTCCGTCCATCATTCCCGAAGGAGCCACGATGTCAGCGCCCGCCTGGGCCTGGGCCACCGCCGCCCGGCCCAGGTTTTCCAGGGTGGAATCGTTGTCCACCACGCTTCCCTTCTTTTCCAAGATCACGCCGCAGTGGCCGTGGGTCGTGTACTCGCAGAAGCAGCAGTCAGCGGCCACCAGCAGATCAGGTACGGCCTTCTTGATGGCACGAATGGCCCGCTGGACGATGCCCTCCGGGTGCCAGGCCTCGCTGCCGACCGCATCCTTTCGCTCGGGCAGCCCAAACAGCATCACCGCTGGAATTCCGAGTTTGGCGACGGCTTCCACCTCGTGGGCAAGCTGGTCAACGGAGAGGTGGAATTGTCCTGGCAGCGATGCGATCTCGCGGCGCACGCCCTTGCCCGGACACACGAAAAGCGGAAACATCAGGTTGTCGACGGAGAGGGTGGTCTCACGAACCATTCGACGGAGGGCTTCGCTACGGCGCAGTCGCCGGGGCCGGTTTTCTGGGAATGACATGCTAGGGATCTCCTTTGGGTGAGCGGGCACCGACGATAGCCGAAATGAGCGCATCGATGTTGGGCTGCTCGGCCACCACCGACGAGATTCCATGACGAGTCGCCTCGGCTGCCGTGGTGGGGCCGATAACGGCAACTGTCTTGTTGGCAAACGCGCGGGTGCCGTGCGTCTCAACAAACGCGCGTAGCGCCGACGGGCTGGCGAAGGTTGCGACATCAAACGCTGGTGGAGGTGGCATAGGATCGAGCGGGGCCGTCTGGTAGACGGCCGCCACGTCAACCTGGCAGCCTCGGGCACGCAGGGCTTCGGTGAGCGCTTCGCGTCCGCCAAAGGCCTGCGGGAAAAGCAGGCGGGCGCCTCCTTCGAGGCTGCGAAAGGCGTCCATCAGGCCATCCTGGCGTTGGTCCTCGGGCACCAGATCGACGTGGGCGCCGGCCCTCTCGAGCGCCCGTGCGGTTTCCGCGCCTACAGCGGCGACACGCGGAAACTTCGGCCCAGTGGGGAAACGGCCCCCTTCCATGCGAGAAGCGGTGAACAGCACCGCTGTCTTGCTGGTGAAAATGATCCAGTCGTAGCGCCCGACTTGCCGAAGCGCCTGATCGAGCGGCTCCCAAGAGGGAGGCGGCCTCACCTCGATGGTCGGATAGGAAACCACGACAGCGCCCGCCGCCGATAGCGCCGCGGCCCAGGAATCGGCCTCGGCGCGCGCCGGCCGAGTCACGAGCACGCGGAGTCCTGAAAGCGAGTGAAGGGACATCGGCGAAACTCTGAGACGGGAATCGCTTCTTACTCTTCCAGCTCGACATTCCAGTACGACGCATTGGCGAGGTCGAGGAAAGGCAACCATTCGCGGTAGCGCACGCCTTCGCTGCCGGTGCGGAAAGTCGGGGTCCAGCGTGGGCGCGTCGGTGCGCGGAGCAGACGCATCTTGGCCTGCTCCGGAGTCCGCGCGCCCTTGGCCAGATTGCAATTCACGCAGCAACAGACCACGTTTTCCCAGGTGGTGCGACCGCCCTGGGATCGGGGCTTGACGTGGTCGAGATTCAAGTCTGAACGGGCGAGCTGCCGGCCACAGTACTGACAAGTATTGGCGTCCCGGGTGTAGATGTTGTGGCGTGAAAATCGGACCTTGGCCTTGGGGATGCGATCATACAGCTGCAACATGATCACGCGCGGGACGCGAATGGCGCGATCCACGGTGTGAATGACTTCATCGCCCGTCTCGGCAGAGAGCTGCGACCAGCTGGCGAAGTCGAGCACACGGAACTGGCGATCGATGGCCTGCGCCACGCCCAGGTAGAGCAACGTGAAGGCCCGTCTCACGTTGGTCACGTGGATGGGCTGGAAGCTCCGGTTGAGCACCAGGACAGAGGAGTTGATCACGGCGCGTCCGTTCCGGCGCTACGCGCCACAATCATGCTCCAGGCCAAGACACGGCCGTTCCTGCCCCTTGCGCCGCGCCCATGCGAAGCGTCGCTTGAGGCTCTCGACCGCCGGAGCGGCCGCGAATCGCTGGCCGCGCTCATAATTTTGATGCTAACAGAGCGAAGCCGGGACGGCAAAGGCTGTAAAATGCCAGGGTCTTGAACACCCAGACCCTATCCGCCCTGGTAGCCGCCATCGTCAGCCTGGCGATCGGTGGTGCCGTGCTTCTGCGTGAGCCGCGACGCGCAGTTCACCTTCTTTTCGCGACGTTCGCCTTCAACATCGCTCTCGAGAAGCTGCTGTCTTTCTTTTCGACCGGCGTGACCGAGCCTGATTCGCTGCTCAAGTGGGCGGTCATGGCTGCCGCGGTCTCGCTGCCCGCCACCGCGCAACGGTTCTTCCAGGCTTTCTTGGGCGACGAGGCCGGGCCGCCGCCCCTGTCGCGCACCACCGTGGTGGGCGCGGGACTGCTCTACTCGGCGCTGCTCCTCAGTCGCTTTCTCGCCAGGCCCATCCACACCGGCCCATGGTTCCACGCGGCCCTGGTCGTCTATGTCTTCGTTGGCCTCTACCTCTCTGTCTACTACCTCTACCGGCGCTACCGGGGCACGCCCTCGCGGGTCGAAAAGATTCGGCTCCTCTATCTAGTAATCGGCGGCGTGGCAACGGTGACTGCGGCGTTGCTCGATCTCATACCCAGTGCGCCGTCGTTCGGAAACATCTTCATCACCATCTACCTGTATTTCCTGTCGCAAACTCTGGCCCGCTACCGCTTGCTCGACCTCAACGAGCTGCTCGGCCGCATGGTGGTGCTGGCCACCCTGGTGGTGATCGCCACGGTTATCTACGGCCTGCTCCTGGTGAAATGGGTGGCGCTTGACGAGCTGGGCGTATTCTTTCTCAACGCCCTGGTGGCGTCGACTGCGATCATCATCGTGTTCGAGCCCCTACGCACGCGCCTGGAACGCGTGGTGAATCGCTGGATGTTTCAGGAGAAGTACGAGCTGTTCCGGCGCATCGAAACCCTGCGCACCGACCTGATGAACGTCATCGACGTGCGCGATCTCGTGCCGCGCGTGCTGTCGGCCTTGGAAGCTTCCCGACGGGTCACCCACGCCTCGCTCTACACCGTCGACCCTGACGGCTCGGCCTACGAGCTGGCCGGGCATGTGGGACCGCGACCCGAGGCGCGCCTGGACGCGGTTGCCTATCGTGCTTTCCTCGAGCGGCTGCGCCGCGCGGGCGTGATCTCCATCGAGGGGCTCGAGCGAGAGCTGGCGGCCCTGCGCAACACGCAGAGCGAGGAGCGCGAGAGCCTCCTGCTCATGGTGCGTGCGCTGGAGCTGCTCAACGGTTCGGTGGTGCTGGCCGTGATCGGCGAGGAGCAATTGCTCGGCATGATGGTGCTGCGCGACGAGCGCCTGCGCGAGGCCTATTCCTCGGAGGAGATCGAGCTGTTTCGCGGGGTGGCCGCCTCCATCGGCGTCACCTTGCAGAACTCGCAGGTGTACGAGCGCATGAAGGAGCGCGATCGCTTGGCGGCGCTCGGCCAGATGGCGGCCGGCCTGGCCCACGAAATCCGCAACCCGCTGGGCTCGATCAAGGGCGCGGCCCAGTTTCTGCAGCCCACCGGTTCGCAGCCCGCCGACGCGACGGGGACGCGCGAATTTCTCGGCATCATCGTTGAGGAAGTCGATCGGTTGAACAAGATCGTGTCGCAGTTCCTGGACTACGCACGGCCCTACCGCGGTGACCAGAATCCACTCGACATCAACGATGTGGTTCGCAAGACGTTGCACCTCATCGACAAGGAACGCAGCGCCGGTGTGGATATTTCGACCAGCTTCATCGAGGGACTTCCCCCGGTGCGGGCCGATGCTCAGCAGATGCGGCAGGTGTTTCTCAACCTGACGTTCAATGCGCTCGAGGCCATGCCCCAAGGTGGCAAGTTGCACGTGTCGACCAGCCTGCGCCGATCCACGCGCCGGGGCGCAGCCGCCGCATTCTTGGAGATTCGTTTCCGCGACACAGGCGTGGGAATCCCGCCCGCGGATCAGCGCAACCTTTTCATTCCCTTCTTCACGACCAAAGAGCGGGGCACAGGGTTGGGTCTGTCGATCAGCCAGCGCATCATTGAAAACCACGGTGGAACCATCGAAGTGCGTTCGCAGTCCGGCGCCGGCTCGACGTTTTCCGTGCTCCTGCCGGTGGAGGCCGACGCCTATGCCTCCTATGCCGAAGCGAAAAAAGGCCCGCCGCCCCTGCCCGGGTCCGGCCCCATTTCGCTGTCGCCGCCCGCGGTCATTTCGACGGCTTCGTCCCTTGCGGCATCGCCGCCGGTGCCCTCCGGGTTGAAATGAGCTAACGTCACGCCGTGGCCGCCAACGAGACAGAAGCCAAGCGCGTTCTCATCGCGGACGACGAAATCAACATGCGCCGCGTGCTCGAGGCACTCCTGCGGCGGGACGGCTACGACGTGGTGACCGCCGCCAACGGCAACGAAGCGCTGGCCAACATGGGTCGCGGGATCAACATGGTGATCACGGACCTCAAGATGCCGGTCCTCGATGGCATGGGTCTTCTGCGCAAGCTCTCGGTCGACTATCCGGATGTGCCGGTGGTCATGATCACCGCGCACGGGTCAGTGGAAAACGCGGTCGAGGCCGTCAAGCTGGGCGCCTTCGACTACCTGGAAAAACCCTTCGACCAGGAGCAGATTCACCAGATCGTCGCCAAGGCGATGCTCACGCACACGCTCGCGCGTCGCGATGCCCGGCCCGAGGATACGACCGTCCACGGCCGCTTCCGCCTGGTGGGCGAATCGCCCGCGATTTGCCAGGTCTACGCGGTCGTCGAAAAAGTGGCCGACACACCCTCGACGGTGCTCATCACCGGCGAGTCGGGCACCGGCAAGGAGCTGGTGGCGCGGGCGCTGCACGACCATTCTTCGCGGCACGCGGGCCCCTTTATCAAGATCAACTGCGCGGCCATTCCCAAGACCTTGATGGAATCCGAACTCTTCGGATACGACAAGGGGGCGTTCACCGGAGCGGTGGGCTCCAAGCCGGGCCGTTTCGAGCTGGCCCACGGCGGCACCCTGTTTCTCGACGAGATTGGCGAGATTCCGGTGGAGATGCAGGTCAAGTTGCTGCGCGTTCTGCAGGAATCGGAATTCGAGCGCGTGGGTGGAATCAAGACCATCAAGGTCGATGTGCGCCTGCTGACTGCGACCAATCGGGATCTCGCCGCGGAGGTCGCCGCGGGGAACTTCCGCGATGACCTGTACTACCGGCTCAACGTCGTGCCCATCCACCTGCCGGCCTTGCGCGAGCGGCGCCAGGACATTCCGCTGCTGGTGGACCACTTCATCGCGCGTTTCAACGAGCGGCTGAAGAAACAGATCGCGGGTGTCGATCCCGCGGCCGTGGAACGGCTGGTGGCGCACAACTGGCCCGGCAACATTCGCGAGCTGGAGAACGTGATCGAGCGAACCATCCTGTTCTGCGAAGGGCCGCGGATTCGGCTTCAAGATTTGCCCGCCGACCTGGGCGGTGGAACCCTGCGGCCGTCGCAGCCCGATCTGCCGGTGGTGGTATCTGCGCCGCCTCCCGCCGCGAGCCCGCCACCCGCCGCCGCGCCACCCGTGGGCGAAGAGGTCGGATCTCTCAAGGAAGCGGTCCGCGTGGAAACCGAGCGCGTCGAGCGCGACCTGATCCAGCGCGCCTTGGACGAGACCGGCGGAAACGTCACACAGGCCGCGCGCAAGCTGCAGATTTCGCGAAAGAGCCTGCAGACCAAGATGAAAGAGCTGGGTTTGCGGGATCGCGAGTAGAGGAAGCGAGCGTCAGGCGACGTCGCCATGGCCACGGTCGGGGAAGGTCTTGCAGCCCTTGCAACCAGGACCTTGGCCGCGGGGGAAGGTCTTGCGGCGCCTGCAACCGGCACCTTGGCGGCCAGGGAAGGTCTTGCAGCCTTTGCAACCGGTACCTTGGCGCCGCGGGAAGCTCTTGCAGCCCTTGAACCACTGCCTTTCAAGACCGGGGCTAGTCGTGGGACGGACCAGGGGACAAACAAACCTGCTACGCGATGGTAGGGACGCCCCTGCAGCTCAGAACCAGCGTCCAAAGGCGATACGTCCTTGCGGGAATGCCCCACGGGCCGGCGAACTCCAGCCTCGCGTGTCGCCCTTACAGTCGAATAGGCAGGTACTTCGAACTTCCCCGCCCAGGGCATAGGTAAATCCCAAGGCGAAGAGAAATGAAAACCCGCCTGGACTGCGATACTCGTATCCCACGTCGCCGTTAAGCCAGTACGAGACGTATGTGTGTTGATCCTGGTTGCTCGGCGTGATCCCTTCCGATGGCCCTGCGCCGACCACCAGGTAGTGACTTTTGCTGCCGACGAGCACCTTGGGCATGATCGAAAGCTGAATTCCGCTCAACCCGAGGCCAGTCCCCAATTCGAATTGGATCGCGGGCACTGGTGAGTATGTGTAGGTCGCTCCCAAGAAGCCGACCGCTGAGAATACTCCAATGTCTGCGGCGACCCTGTGCTTGGCGAGACCAGCGACCTTGGGTTCGGCGGTATTCTCCTGTGCCAAAGTTTCTGCGGAACCCGCGCGCCTTGGCTGGGCGACCTCCACCTCAGCTGCTCGACATCCTTCACCATTGCGCGCCAAGCTTTGCAGAACGGCGAGTTCCTGGCCAGAGCTATCCCAGAACTCTACGGTGGCCGTTTTCGGTTCAGGACCTGTTGAAATTTCAACAATTGCTACCATCTGCGCTTGGTTGGCCTTGGACTCCCTGACCGCCAAGTCGCGCACAGAGGTTCTTTCCGGACTTCGAATCATTCTTGTCTCGATCCCGTGGCGTCCGGCCGCGCGGGACAGCGCCGTGGCCGCCAATTGGCCGTCAACGCCAGAGAATCTTAGAGCAATCAACAAACGCTGCGCACCACTCGCCCGGAAGACCTGTTCCGCGGTTGGCGAAACAAATTCAAAGCAGCGACTGTCATCAGCTCTGGCCCTGCCCAGGGGCAGAAGGAAGAGCGCCGACATCACGAATGACAAAAAGAGGGGCGCCAGCTTCATGCGAGTCCAGCGTTGCAAATCCAAGGCCAGTGATGGGCAAGTGCTGTGTCCGGGCCTCCGCGCTGGCGGTCCCAGAGTCTTGCAACAGATTCTCGCGAACGTCACCGGCGGCGGCCGGAAGCAGCTATGCAGGCTTCGCGACGTCCAAGAACTATCGGTGCGAGACCTGCGTAGAGGCTTCGTGAAGTCGGCGTCGACGGGAAGCGAGCCCCGACTTGCCTGAATTTCGCGAGGTCTGACGTCGTATGTGGTGGCGAACTGCCTGGCCAGCACGCCCGGCGGTTCTCGAGATGATTCGGGATCCGGTATCGCGCTTGCAAGATCGACGGTGGGGCGCCATTGACGGCGCGTGCAGAACGGCCCGACGGATGACGATTGTGCGCGTACCGCTGCCTTCATCGAGAAGGTTTGTCGGCGAGGTAGCCGGCTCCGGTTTCCCGGCCTCCGGCTCGGCCACAAAAGAGGCCCATGCGGAATCCGGTCGCGCTACACTTAGAACATGCTGCAGCCGCAGGAGATTCTCGAGGCTGCGCTCCAATTGCCGCAGGAGCAGCGGGAGGACCTGGTCGACAAGCTCGCGGCAAGTCTCGACCTTGGAGATCTTGGTGAGTACTGGGAAGCCGAGATCCAACGCCGCATCGAAGACGTCGATGCCGGCAGAGTCGCGACCATCCCGGCCGACGAGGTCTTCGCCCGCCTCGAGCAGCGCTTTGCTGGCAAGTAGACGCCTTCGCTTCAATCCGCTCGCCGAGGCGGAGCACCAGTTTGACACCGGACACAGCTTGACACCGGACACTCGCTCGCAACAGGATCCGTCATATGAGTACGCCATTTACCACCAAGAAGGCTGCGGTCATCACCTTTCAGAGCCTCTGGTCGAGCTACCCGCAAGACAAGGTCTGCGTGGTTCCAGGCGGATCGACACCTGAAAACCAGTGCGCGATGAAGATGTCGGTCTGCCTTCAGAAAGCCGGTGTTGATCTGCGGGGGCTTCCCCAGGGGTGTCCGGTCCGCAACCTGCAGATGATGGTCGCATCGGCTGCCATCTTGGCCGATTGGCTTTCTGGACATCCATTTCCTGGATGTGGCAGGCGACAAACGATGTCAGGCCAGAACTGGCAGAGCTGGTGTGCCAATCGGACCGGGATCATATTCTTTGAACACTACTGGCAAAGGAAGACAGACAGGCCGGGGGGGGCAACGGGTAACCACATTGACCTTTGGAACAGGGATGCGCTGACGCCGGGCTGGGCCTCCTTTGCTCGCTTCTGGCTTGGAATCTCCAGTCTCCACGTGTTCGGCGAGGGGTTCAGCGACCTGAACCAGTCGAAACGAGTCTGCTTCTTCCCCGTCATGTGAAAATGAAATCGCGGCGACTGCTGCTAGTCTTGGCCATTGTGGGCGGTGCAGCCGCTGCTGGCCTATTGGGAATATGGTTGGCATTGCGAAGTATCGACGAGGGCGACGCGCCTTCGCCATACGATGCAGGAGATACCGCGCCGTCCGAAGATCTGCCGGACTACTCCGTCTCAAGCCCGGAGCTGAACGCGAAAGCGGCAAATGCGATTCAACGTCAGGTCTTGGCTGCCGACGGCGCGCCCCTGCCTTGGGCGCCGTACTTCTTCCAGCTCATGGATGGCCGTTGGGTCTTCGGGTACGCCGACGAAAAGGGCTACACGCGGCCTTTTTACACCAAGCACCCAACGCAGTATGAGTTGTTCACCTATGAGGCAGCCTTGGAGCGTTTTGCTCGGGTCCGCGATGGCAAACAAGAGCGCCCTTCGCTGGATACACCGCGCGCGAATCCGGAAGCTCGCACGTCGCTCCACGGTGCTCCTGGCGACCGCTAGCTCGCCGAGCTGGTGGATCTAGTCGAAGAAAGGGCTGCCGGCCCTTAATGAGCGTCGTCCGGACGGACGTGGACTTCTCCGGTCCGGGCAGTCGACTGCGGACGCGCGCCAGGCAGGCTGGTTCGATTTGATTCTTGGGACCAGCCAATGACGGTGTGGAGGCAGGCACCAGCAATGCAACACACAGCAGCCACACGACAAGACGAGGCATCCAGGAATCCTAGCCGCCAAGGGCAGCGATGCAATTGGCGCCCGGCCATGACCCGCCCTCCACCAGTCCTTCGCCGTGGGCGAGCACGTAACGGCCTGGTCGTCGGCGCTCTCAGCCCGCATCCGATGCGAAGCTGGACGCCAGCAATGGCCTCAGGATGTCCGGCCAGCGGTCGCAGAAGAACATGTGGCCCGCGCCCGGCAGGAAAGTTGTCCGGCAATTGGGGATGCTTTGAGCCAAATAGCGAGCCATCGCGATGGGCGTGGACCGGTCGTCGTCGCCGTGCCAGATGAAGTACGGACAGCGGATCTCGCCCAGGGGAAATCCCCACGGGCGCATGGCGATGGCCAGGTCGAGCACCACGCCTCGCAATCCGTAGCGCACGGACTCGGCGTAGGTCGCCACCAGCTTGGCGCGGATCTCGGGTCGGGCGATGATGGTCTGATCGGGTGGCGCGAGATCGCCCGTGAACTTGTCCAAGAAGCGATGCGGGTCTCGCCCAGGGTGGTTGGTCAGCCACATCGCCGCTCGAAACAGCGCCGGCGCGTGCCTTGCCAACGCGCCCGCCGTTCTTCGGTAGAGGCTAAGCCCCGCCAAAGCGCCGGGCGCGTCCACCGGACCCGCGCCAGCCACGGCCGCGGCGGCGACGACCCGATCGGGAAGCCCATAGGCACTGGCCGCGACGTAGGGCCCCCCGCCCGAAAATCCAACCACCGCGAAACGCGCAAGGCCGAGCGCATCCGCAACCGCGGCGAGGTCGCGCGGCCAATCGAGCAAGGTGCGCCCGGGCAGGAAGTCCGACAGTCCGCAGCCTGGCCGATCGATCGCAATGAGGCGCACGCCCAGGGAGCGCGTGGTCTCGTCGTCCGGCCGATTGAGCCGCGAGCTCGGCGTGCCATGGCAGAGAAACACCGGCTTCCCCGCCGGATCACCGTACTCGGCGAAGGCAATCCGGCGATTCTGGAATTGGATGTGAGATTCCAAGGCGAGGACATCATTGCCGTATTCGGTGCGCTTATGGAAGCGCGCTTCAAGTCATGCCTCGGCGGAAACACTCTGCATTTCGCGCGGTTCGGCGCCGACTTGCGTTTCAACGCGTGGTCCAGCGCAGCGTGCGGTCTTGCTCGTCCGCAAAACGGCAGCCCTGTGGTTCGCGGCGAGATCGCCCGTGCGCTGTTTGCGGCGAAGCCGGAATAGAGCGACCATGGTCGCATGGCAACCAGGCGCTGCGTTGTGTTTTGGAGTCTTTCTCTGGCCCTGCTAGGCGGTTGCGGCAAGGGGTGCGAAGCCGCCAAGTGCGTGCCTGGTGCCAGCGACGAATGCGCCTGCACCAACGGGCAACACGGCGCCCAGATCTGCAATTCGGCGGGGACGTTCGCAGTGTGCGTGTGCGAATCGCTGCAGGCAGACGGTGGAAGTGGTAGCGACACGGGCTTGTCGGACGCATCCGTCGCAAAGGGCAGCAGCGACGCCGCCGAGACAGGTGGCGCAGCTGGTGCCGGCGGAACTGGGGGAGCGACCGGCGTTGTCCACGCTGCCGACGCCTCCGCAGTCACGAGCAACGACGCACCACCCGCGACCGGAGGCGCCGAGGTTGGCGGAACTGGGGGAGCGACCGGTGTTGTCCCCGCTGCCGACGCCTCCGCAGTCACGAGCAACGACGCACAACTAGCGACCGGAGGCGCTGAGGTTGGCGGAACTGGGGGAGCGAGTTCTGGGGGCGACGCCGGGACGGCCTCAGTCGATGTCCCCTTGGTATCCCTGCAGGGCGTTTTCACGCCTACGGACAGCATGTCTGCTGTGAGGGGCTATCACACGGCGACGCTGTTGCCCAACGGGACCGTGCTCGTCGCCGGCGGAGAAGGCGGCGTTGCGAGCGCGGAAATCTACGACCCAAGCGCCGGGATATTCACCGCCACGGGGAGCATGACCGCCAAACGAGGGCTCCACACAGCGACGCTGCTGCTCAATGGAAAGGTGCTTCTTGTCGGAGGCACTTCAGATTTCGGGAATACTTCGCTGTCAACGGCCGAGTTGTACGACCCCGCAAAGGGCGTCTTCGTGGCCACCAGCAATATGACCGCGGCGAGGCAGGGGCACACGGCAACCCTGCTGTCCGACGGGACCGTGCTCGTCGCCGGCGGATACTCCAGCGTGGGAAATACCTCCCTCGCAACCGCCGAGTTGTACGATCCCAAGATTGGGACGTTCACGGCCGTGAAAAGCATGGTCGCGGATCGGCGGGGGCACACAGCGACCCTGTTGCCGAGCGGGACAATTCTTGTCGCCGGCGGTTCGGGGGGCAGCTCGCAGATTGCGCTCGCAAGCGCCGAACTCTATGACCCCACCCAAAAGGCATTCACGCCCGCTGGAAACATGTCAACAGCGAGGCAGGGGCCGCCTACCGCCACGTTGTTGAACAACGGTCTGGTTCTCATTGCGGGCGGCTTGAATCTGGCCAGCTCGGAGCTCTATGGCACTCCGACCGCTGGATCGTTTTCTTCATCCGGCAGCATGACGGTGGCAAGGGAGAAGCACACGGCGACGTTCCTGCCCAACGGAAATGTGCTGATCACGGGCGGGTGGGGCACCAGCGCGCCGCTGGCAAGCGCCGAACTCTATGCATCAGGTGACGGAACGTTTTCAGCGACTGCAAGCATGTCCACCACCAGGATGGGGCACACGGCCACGCTCTTGCCGAACGGAACGGTGCTCGTGGCTGGTGGCGAAAACGACAAGGGCCTCTTTCTCGCAGATGCGGAGCTGTACCAGTAGTCCCGATTGCAGCCAGGAAGGCCCCGACCAGGGTTGTCGGAGAGGCGGCTGGACCGAGCCTCTCGTACTGGACTACACTGACGGCGGCAATTTGAGGAGGAGTCTGATGGCCAGGACGCGCACGCTACTCGTTACTGCAACGACTGTTCTTTTCGGCATCTCGTGTGGGTCGAGCAAGGGCAAGGCCAACGTCAGCCAAGATGCAGGTGCTTGCGTAGGGAGTGCGTGCAATGCAGATGCAGCCGCCTGCACCGGTTCGGGCTGCAAGCCTGACGGCTCCGTCGGTGATCGTTCGAGCCAGAACGATCAAGCAGTCGTCGCAGGGTGCACCATCACCCAGTTGGACGCGGGTCAGACGGGACCCCATGGCTTGATCGAACTCTATCGCGAGCCCACGTTCGGGGTGTCCCTCTCTGGCATCGGGCTCGACGGCGGCTACGTGTACTTCAAGGACGAAGGTCTGCTCCGGCGCGTGCCCATCGCTGGCGGACCAGCCGAGGACGTGATGAGCTGGAACGTCCAGTCTTGGACGTTCGTCATTCGCAATTCAAGCGTGATCTGGGTCGAGTCCGCGTTCAGCGGCAAGACCCGACTCTTGCAGGCATCCGTCGGCGGCGCAGACGCCGGGGCGCCCACAGTGCTTGTGGACAACATTGATCCTCCGGACACCATCCTTTCCGACGGACAAGCCCTGTACTGGGACGTTCTGAACAGCACCAACGGGGGCATCCACAAGCTGACCCTAGCGAACAGCAAGCTGGAGACACTGGTGCCGGACGTGGCCCCGACCGGCATGGTTGTGCAGGGAACCTATCTGTACTGGAACGACAGCTCGACTCAGGAGATGAATCGGATTCCGGTCGCGGGGGGAACGGCCGAGTCGGTGGCCCAGATTTTCTGGGGCGGGCTCATGGCTGCCGATGATCAGAATATATATTGGAACGACAACAGCGACGGAGTGGTCATGAGGTGGCCCCTAGTAGGAGGAACCCAGAACCCCATCACTCTCTGGCAGAGCACGGACATGTTCCAGCAGCCTCCTGGCTTGATCGCGGTTGCGGCCGGGTGGGTCTACTTCCATTCCGGCGACGAATGCGACTCTATCGTGCGCATCAACCGCGACGGTACTGGCCAGGCCATTTGGGCGGCTATTGGGGCCTGGCCAAACGGACTGGCGCTCGACGACAAGTACGGCTACGTGGTGACCGACACCGTCGTGTTTAGATTCGATCTATAGCGGCACCGCACCGGCGGTTCCAGAGTCTTGCAGGAGATTGTCGCGAACGTCACCAGCGGCGGCCGGACCCTCGCACGTGCATCACGGCGTCGAATCATCCGTGCCCGGCGCGGGCTTGGCCGTGCTGAGGCCGACGGTCTTCTCCTTGCCCAGCCCGCTTCGCCGGCCTACCCCCTTCCGGACGGCGCATGAAAGGCCGCCTGGAGAGGTCGTCAAAGTGCAGCGGGATACCCAAGCGGCCCCTTGCTTGTGGTATCGTCCGAGCCGCACCGTGCGACGGACAGGTACACAAACCGTTGGCCTCCTGGCCTTCTTCTTGGCCGGCATGGCCGCGCAGGCCCAGGCGGCCGAGGAAACTCGCGTCGTCACAGGACGTCTTCCCGCGCGTGAATGGATGGACTGGACGGCGTCGGTCAGCTACCTGCACGAGCACGAGCAAGGCGCCCTGAATCGCGAGTATGAGAGCGCCGACAGCGGGGGGCGCATCGGGCTGGTGAGCGATCTTCTCTATCAGCGCAGCCGCGACGTCATCCAGCTTCGTGGTGAAGCGGGACTGTTCCGGGACCTGAGTCTCTTCACGGTGCTGTCCATCGTGGCGTCGGACCAGCGCTCGCTTGCCTTCAATCAAAGCAACAGCTGCGCGTCTCAACCCAACGGCTGCGTGGACGGGACCAACTCGACCACCCTGCGCGATGGCATTCTTCCCGGGTACGGAAACCAGTTTCCGTCGACGACCGTGTTCCGCGGTCCCACGCGACGTGGTTTCGAATACTGGGGCCTGGGAGCAAACTGGGCGGTGTTCAACCAAGCCCGCGACAACACCAAGCCCACCTGGATCCTGCGTTTCGAGACGCGACTTTCCCTGGCCGAGGACATGCGCTTCGATCCGGCCGCGCCCACCAAGAACACGGGCGTGGGACTCGGCTACCACCAGTTCATCCTGTCCACCTTGGTCTCGCGGCGTTTCGGCCCGCTGGAACCCTACACGGGGGCCTGGGTCATGCTGCCGGTTTTGACCCAGGGCAGCCCTTTTTCCGCGCCCGGGTTGAGCGGGGGAGCGCAGAAACGCCTCGGCTTTGAAGCTGGCCTGGAAGCGACCTTGTGGCACGACCAACAGGCTCACCACCGCGTGGCCTACGAGCTGCGCGGCCAGGCAGAATTGCGGCTGGACGGTCTGGAGCAAAGCCCGCTGTGGGAGGCTTTGTCCGGCGATCCAATCTGCGGCCCCAAGAATACTGCGGCCTGCCGGCCCGGCAGCGTGGACCAGGACAACAACGGCGCCGCGCGCCCCAATCCCGGCGTCACGCACAGCCCGAGCTATGGCCAGATGGGCGGCGACACCGGACTCATCATTCAAATTGGGCCGCACGCGCGGCTGCGTAGTCTCTTTGGCCTGTTCTGGCAGCAGTCGCACGATTTGACGGACGGCTCATCGGGCAACGTCGTGTACGACGTGCCCGGTCGGCGCTACCACATCGACAACGCGTACTCCTGGCGGATCCTGATCGACGGCGGCGTGGTTTTTTAGTAGGCGCGGCCGTCGGCATCCGGAACCATATCCACACAATATCCACACAACGGGCGATGTCGCCACGCGGCGGCACCCGGTCCGTGTCCACTCATCTGTCTCTCGGCCACGAAGGTAAAGTAATGGCCCGCAAACGATGGTGCGAGGACGGGAAAATATTGAACGGTGGGCAGGCGGCGGGCGACAAAGGGGCATGTTCACGAAAAAGATCCTTCCATCGGTCGGTGTGGCCCTCGGCGCCCTGATGTGGATCGCGCCCTCGCTGTCGCGCGCGGCGGATTCCGGCGAACCGCGCGTCTCCGGTCCAAGGAGGCCTCTGCTCGTGGTCGTGGAAGGCACACCCGGCCCGGGACGCGACGCCGACGAACTCCGCCGGGCCATCGCCGACGAGTTGCATGTGTCCGTCATCGCTCCCGGCGACGAGAACAGAGATCGGCCGGCAAGTGGCACCGACGATTCCACCGCCCCGAACGCATCCGATGTCCTGATCGTCGCGGTGGACAGCAAGCGAATCGCCATGTCGTTGCGGCGAAGCCCTCGCGATCTGGTTTCGCGCACCATCCCGGCCCCAACAGAGGCCTCTGTACGACGAAAGGCCGTCGCCTTGCTGGCTGGCAACCTGGCCCGAGATCAGGTGAGCGCAATCGTAGCGACGTCTGCCACCGCCGAGTTGTCCAGCAGCTCTGGTGCAACGCCAAATCCGGCGACCACGGCGGTGCCTATGAGCACGCCTGTCGTCACGGCGACGACCGTCCATCTGGAGTTGCAGCCGCCACCTCTTGCAACCGCCGCTTCGATCGAAGCGGCCGCGTCTTCAGGTTTGGCGTCCAAGCAGATCGAGCCAGGTCCCGAAGCAGTCATCGTAACAAGATCTGCCCCGGGCCAGGTATCGAACGCATCTCAGTGGAGCATCACGGTTGCGGCGGGGTTCACGGCTCTCTCGCTTCCCAATCAGTGGGACGGACAGCCACCAGGCACCACATCCTACGCAGGGCCCTCTTGGGACACCAGCACGCATGTCGAGATCCAGCACAACGACGCAACCGCCCGCTTGTGGGGAGTGGCGCTTGATGTCGGGTCGGCGATCCATCTCTTCGGCGCTGCGGCCTTCTTCGGAAGTCGCTTGCGATACAAGAGCTGGTTTCTTGAGGCCAGGGTCGGGCTCGGGGTCGAGGCAACCAAGGGGATGGTGGAACACAGCTCCCTCCAGTACACCTCGGTAGGAGGACTGTTTTCCACCCAAACCCTTAGCCCAGAAACCCAAGCCACAATCTACGCTCGAGGCTCGATCACGGTCGGGCTTCCCGTGACATCATCACTGGATTTCGTCGTCGACGTCGGCGCTCACCTGTCGGCCACCGGCCTCGAACCCTTCCTGCTAACGACCCCGATGATCGGCGCCCGCTACAGGCTCCCATGATCCGGCAAGATCCCCAACCACCCGCAAGTCCCAAGGGGACGGACGCAGCGCGATCCGACGACGTCGCGCTGGCGGCAGAGATCGGCAGCGGGAGTGCAGACGCGGTTGCGCGTGCGTTCGACCGCTGGCACCAGCGGGTCCGCATCCTCGCCCGCCGCTTGCTGGCCGAGGACGCTGCTGCCGAAGATGTGGTGCAAGAAACCTTCGTCGCGCTGTCGCGAGCCGCGGGACAGTTTCGCGGCGACGCGGCCCTGGAGGCGTTTCTACTTTCCATCGCCATCAAGCGTGCGCGACACCATGCCCGGGCGGCCCTGCGCCGACGCCGCACCCTGGAAGACTACGCTCGGCTGGACATCGGCGGGATTCGCGATCCCGAGCACCACACCTACCGCGCCCAGCTCGCGGCGCGGATGGCGGCCGCGCTGGATCGGCTGCCGCGTGCGCAGCGGGAGGTTTTCGTGCTATGCGCGGCGGAGGGTCTCTCGTCGGCGGCAGTGTCCGTCCTCGTCGGCGTGCCCGAAAGCACCGTACGAACCCGATTGCTGCACGCCCGACGCCGGCTGCGTGACCTTTTGTCCGAGGAGCACGACGAATGAGCCGCGGGGATGACCTAGACGCGTTTGTCCGCGCCTTTCGCGAGACGACCGCCACGCCAGCCGATGGCCGAGCGACGCGGGCTCGCGTGTTGGCCGCATCTGGCGAGCAGATTCACCGGCGGAAGATTCGTGGCCGCGGCTTGCTCGCCGCTACCATCGGTCTTCTCGCCGTCACCTCGGCCGCCGTCGCCTGGACCGGTCTGGGGTGGCGCCTATGGGTGCCCGCGCAGCCGTCCGATCCCCCGCGCGAACGCGCCGCTGTTACGACAGTCCGGGCCGTGGCCCCACCGCTGCCCAGAGTGGAGCCTCCACCCGAATCGCCCCTTCCCCACCCGCCCATCCACAAGGAAGGTTCCGACAGCGAAGCCCGTGCGTACGAGCGAGCCCACCGCGCACACTTCTTCGCCCATTCGCCCGAGCGCGCGCTGGCCGCCTGGGATGCCTACCTTCGCGATCATCGTCAGGGCGTGTTCGCGCCCGAGGCGCGCTTCAACCGCGCCCTGTGCCTGATCCGCCTCGCGCGCTACGACCTGGCGGTGGAGGCGCTGAAACCCTTCGCCGCCGGAGAGTGGCATGGGTACCGTAGCGCCGAAGCCCGTGCTCTCCTCGACTGGATGAGCGCCAAAAGGACCGCTTCCGATTCCGACGCACAATGATTGGAGTCTGGAGAGCACAGCCGTGGTGGCTAGGCGTGTCGGGGCCTGTCACCATTGCCGCCCGGACCCCTGCTCCGAATCCCCGTGTTCGCCAGTATTCCTACTCTCGCGCGCGCAAGTCGAGCACGAGCCGGTAGGTTTCGCGCCGCGGGCGGCCGCTTTCGCTGGCCAGGGCATCGGCGGCGTCGCGCGCTGACAGGCCCGAGGCCAAGAGGGCTCGTGCCCTCACGCGAATTTCCTCGTCGCATTGCTCGCCGCCTTCACCTGCCTCCTCGGACGCGCCACCCACCACCAGTGTGACTTCGCCCAGGGGACGCTCGCTGGCGTAGCGCTCCGCCAGCTCGGCCAGGGTTCCGCGCACGAATTCCTCGTGGGTCTTGGTCAGCTCACGCGCCACGCAGGCAGGTCGCTCCTTGCCCAGGATGACGACCAGATCGGCCAGGGTCGCCGCCACCCGATGGGGTGATTCGAAGAAGACCAGGGTGGCGGGCAGAGAAGCAAGCTGAGCGAGCAAGCCCTTGCGCGCACCGGTCTTGCGCGGGGGAAACCCCACGAAGAAGAAACGATCGGTGGGCAGGCCGGAGCCCACCAGCGCAGCCAGAACCGCCGAGGGCCCAGGCACAGGCACCACCCGCGCGCCCGCGGCAACGGCCGCGCGCACGACCCGGTAGCCCGGATCGGACACCGTGGGCGTTCCCGCCTCGGAGAGCAGCGCAATGCTCGCGCCCGTGCGCAGCAAGGCCGCGGCTTGCGCGGCACGCGCCGGCTCGTTGGCATCAAAGCACGACTGCGTGCGACGGCCAATCCCGTGCCCGTCCAGCAGCTTGCGCGCCGAGCGGGTATCCTCGGCCAGAACCAGATCCGCGGTGCGCAGGGTTTCCAGGGCCCGCGGCGACAGATCCTGGGCATTGCCGATAGGCGAAGCCACCACGTAGAGCGTGCCAGATTGAGATTCGGTCAACAGCCTGTTCCTCGCATCCGCCCGTCCGCCAAGCAGGGCGGCCGGGACAAGGTGCGAATCCTCTCACGACGGCGTGGTTGTGTCTTGCTATGATTCGCCCACAAGATGGATCTCATCGACGATCCAAGTTCGACTTCTCCGACACAACCGGAGTCATTCATGCGACGTGCACGCAAGAGCCTTGTCTTCCTGGGGGCCTCAGCCCTCGCCCTGTTTCTCACC
>Ga0265330_10000791_pt1 | contig 19928 bp, 12 predicted proteins | sample 41919metaG_FD_202083 | JGI IMG/M metagenome (GOLD analysis project Ga0265330, IMG submission 202083) | Rhizosphere microbial communities from Carex aquatilis grown in University of Washington, Seatle, WA, United States - 4-19-19 metaG | ecosystem: Host-associated > Plants > Roots > Rhizosphere... | reverse complement strand
GATCGGACGGCCTACGAGGCCCACCTGGTGAGCTGTGATGCCTGCGCGCGCGCCACGCGCTTGCAGTCGCGTTTCAAGGCGGCCCTGCGCGGGCATCTGCCGCGGCCGGAAGTTCCGGAGGGGTTGCGCCAGCGCCTTCACGGTGCGCTCGAGGCCGAGCCCACGGTGCGACGTCAGTGGCCCTGGCAGGCCTACCCGCGCGTTTTCACCGTGGCCATCGCGGCGGCGGCAGCGGTCGTGCTGCTGGTGGCAAGCCCGCGGCGCAGCCCTTCGTCCCCCGTGCTCGAGCAGGCTCTGTCCACCTTCCATCACGACGTGCCGCTCGACGTGCTTTCACAGAGTTGCGCCGCAGTCACCGACTGGTTTCGCGGCAAGCTCGACTTCACCATGCCACCGCCAGCCGGTGCGGACCGAGCGCGCTGCCAGGGTGGCCGGCTGGTGAATGTGCGCGAGCGCTTCGGGGCCTATGTCGTCTATCAGGTTCCGACCGGTCACCGCCTGGGGCTGATGGTGTTTCCTGCCGATGATGACCTCGCCTTTGGCCCGCATCGCCGAACCCTGGGTGGGCGAGATGTGTATGTGGGCAGCAGCCGCGGCGTATCGACCGCCGCGTACCATGGACCGGACGGGCTGACCTACGTGTTCACTGCGGATCTCGACGAGGACGCGCTGGCCCACTGGGTCGAGACGGTCTACCTCGAACGGTAGCAATTCAGATGGGAACCCTGGAAGGGTTCGCTCCGCCCTTCGGCTCCCCGCGGCCCATCGCGTCTCAGCTCAGTGCCTCTGGCTTGGTATAGGAGGCCCATCCGTAGTAACGTCGCCTATCCTCATGGCGACGAGAACGCTTCTGTGCGTAGAACCGGACAAGGACGCCTTCCAGGTGCTGTCAACAACCTTGGCGCCCCACGGCTTTGAAATCACGAATATCACCAACGGCGACGACGCGGTGGAATGGGGCCGGAACAACCTTCCTGCGCTCATCATCGTCTCGGTGGAGCCCAAGAAGGTGGGCTATGCCATCTGCAACAAGCTCAAGCGCAGTTCGGATCTGAAGAACATTCCGCTCATCCTCACCTCATCGGAGGAGGTGCCCGCCAAGTTCGAACAGCACAAGACGTTCAAGCTGCGGGCCGACGAGTACATCTTCAAGCCCTTCGACACCGAAGATCTCTGCCGCAAGGTGGACAAGTTGGTGGGGTTGGGCGTGCCGGTCGCGTCCTCGACCGACGAGATATTCCTGAGTTCCGACCTGCTCTCGTCGGAGATCGCCATCGAGGCGGACGACATCGTCGACGAGTCTCGCATCCCCACCCCGCCACCAGTCTCGCCGCCTGCCGGCGGCGCTGTCGTGGAGATAGAGGCCGAATCAAGCGACTCCTCGGCGCTGGGACCCGGCCTGGACGCCATCTTCGACAAGGAAGCCCAGGCGGCCTTTGACGCGCTCGAGATTCACGAGCAGCCAACGGTGAACTCGCAAGCGCCCGGCCCGCTCGACGAAAAACCCGAGACATGGGACGAGCAGGCGGCCACCTCTGTGGCACCGTCGGGCCTGGTATCCGAACTGCTGGCGCCGACCAGCGAGCCCGATCCGTCGAGGGGCGCAGGGACCGTGCGCATGATGCCGGGAATGGCGCCGCCTTTCGACCCGTTGGAGGACCTGCCACCGGCTCTTCTGCCGGAAACCGAGCTCGATATCCCGCCCGGTGTGCTGCGCGAGCCATCCGCCGAGGCCGGTGCTCCGCCCGAGCCGGACGCGGTGAACGCCACGTCGGTGGAGTCCCTGGGCCTGGGCGACGCCCCCGAGGGGTTGCTGGCCGACCTACAAGAGCGCATCCACAACCTGGAGAACGACAAGCGCCGCTTGCAGGGCGAGCTGGAAGAATCGAATGGGCGCCTGCAAGCGCAGCCTTTCCACAAGGAAAGGGACTTGCTCGGTCTGCGCGAGACCATCAACCGCAAGGAGAAGGACCTGCTCGATCTGCGGGACGCGCTCGACGCCAGGGAGCGCCAGATGCTCGATCACAAGGACCGCATTCGCGAGCACGAGCGAGCCCGCCGCGATCTCGAAGAGAAGATGCTCGCGATGGAGAAGAGCCTGGTCTACGCCAGCGAACGCGTGACCGCTCTGGGCCAGGACAAGGATCGAGCCGTGGAGCGCGAGCGCGCGCTCAAGGTACGACTTGACGACAACCACATCGAGCTGGCCAAGGCGCAAGACGAACTCGAGTCTCTGCGAAAACGGCTCGCGACCGCCGAGGATCGGGCGCGTGCCGAGATCGAAAAGATCCGGCAGGATCTGGAAACCCATGTCTCGGACATGGAGCAGGTTCACCGGGCCGAGATCGCCCAGATGACGAACGAACGACAGGCGGCCGAGGTGGCCCGCGAGGAACAGGTCCGGACGGAAAAGGCGCGCATGGAAATGGACCGCGCCGCCGAACTGGAGGCGCAGCAGCGGCGTGCGGCCGATGAGCTTGCCGCCCTGGAGGACCGCCACGACGTCGAGTTGACCCGGATGCGTCGCGAGCAGGAAAAGGCCGTCGCCTCGCTCAAAGAAGAGTCGTCGGCCCAGCTTGCAGCTGAGCGCCAGGCCCATGAAGCGGCTCTGGAGGCCAAGGAGCGCGACCACAAGAACGAGATTCAGGCCCTGCGCCGCCGGCTGGAAGACGAGCTGGCGGGCGCGGAAGCGCGGCGCCAGCGCGAGCTGGAGGAAGCGGCCGCGCGCCAGTCGGCCGAGCTGACTGCGGCCGACGAACGGCGCCGAGGCGAGCTGCAGGCGCGCGACGAGGAGCACCACAACGCCGTCGCCGAGATGGATCGCCGACACCTGGACGAAAAAACCGAGCTGTCCGAGCGCCACCGCGCGGAATTGGATCAAGCCTCGGCCCGGGCTGCGCGCGCCGAGGGCGAGCTGGCGGCGCGCGCCCAGGAACTGGGCGAACTCAGCCGGCGCGTGCTGCGCGTGGAGGGCGAGCTTGACACCACACGCGCCGATCTGCGCGACCGCGAGGTCAAGCTGGCCCAGGCGCGCGACCGCACGAGCGAGCTGGAAACCAAGCTGGCGGACTTCGAGGACCAGATCCTGCGCGCCTACCAGAAACTGCGCAACGACGACAAGATCGTGGACAGGGCCAAGCGGGCGCTGGCCGTGGCGCTGACCCTGCTTGACGATCGGGGCGCAGCGGCGCCGGCGGCCGCATCGCCGGCGTCCCCGACGCGCTCGCCCGACGAGGGATAGCTGAATCTTGTGACTGCAGCGACGTTGGGAGTTCGACGGAGTCTGTTGGGAAGTTTCGGGTCGGCTTGCGAATGGCGGGGCGCGAGGACGTGAGCGAGGACGTGAGCGTGAGCGTGGGCGTGGGCGTGGGCGTGTGGGGTGCGCGGAAGGCGGAGAGCGTGCCGCGTGGCCACTCACGCGAGCCGCCCACGCAGGCCGCGACACGCCGGTCGCTCACGCTACCGCTGCGGCCCACGCTGGTCGACCTGGGCTGGGCGGGGGGCCGGTCTCCGATGTGTGCCCGCCGCCCTTGGTGGTGACATGCCAAATCCTTGGGCGATACTCCCATGCGTGAAGTGACGGGGAACCTGGGCGGCCTGAAGCCCAGCGAGCTGAAAGCCCTGGAGCGTATCTATCGACGTCGCGTGGCGCCGCACGAGCTGGTGTCAGCCGAACTGGCCACCTTCATGTGCGGGCTGTCGCGCGAGATGGCGCGGCAAGTGGGCGTGCTGATCTCGCGCCGGGGCGACATCGAACACGTCGTGGTGGGCGATGCCTCGCGCATCATGCTTCCTGCGGTGGGGCGAGTACGCGCCGGCCACGGACGTTTCCGCGGGCTGCGCCTGGTACACACCCATCTGCGCAACGAGCCCATCTCGCGCGACGATCTGGTCGACCTGGCCTTGTTGCGCCTGGACCTGGTCGCGGCGGTGGGCGTGAGCCAGGACGGGCGGCCGAGCGATCTGCATCTGGCTCACCTGATGCCTCCGCGCGAGAAGCTTTCGCCATGGACCACGCTGGCGCCGGTGCCCTTTCACCGTGCCTCGGTCGATGTCGAGGAACTGGTGGGCGCGCTCGAGGAGGAGTTCGACCGGGCCCTTCCCGCAACGCGCGCGACGCTGGGCGCCGAGCGAGCCGTGCTGGTGGTGATGGAGTCGCGCCAGACGCGCGCATCGGGCAACACCGAGAGTCGGGTACACGAGTTGCGCGAGCTGTGTCGGACCGCGGGGATCGCGGTGACCGACGTGGCGATTCAGCGCCGGCCCGACCCCGACCCCAAGTACCTCATCGGTCGCGGCAAACTGGAGGACGTGTTGGTGCGCGCCATGCAGTACGACGCCGGGCTGCTCGTCTTCGACCCCGATCTGACGCCGGGACAGGCCCACGCCATTTCCGATTTCACCGATCTCAAGGTCATCGACCGCACCATTCTCATCCTGGACATCTTTGCCCAGCGGGCGCGCAGCCGCGACGCCAAGTTGCAGGTCGAGTTGGCGCAACTGCGCTATCGGCTGCCCCGCCTGCAGGAAGAGAACACCATGATGAGCCGCTTGGTCGGCGGCATCGGCGGCCGCGGTCCGGGTGAAACCAAATTGGAAATCGGCCGTCGCCGCGCGCGCGAGCGCGTTCATCGGCTGGAGCAGGAAATCGACCAGACCCGCCGCCAGCGCGCCGGCCGTCGCGCCGAGCGCACCCGGCGGGCCATACCCATCGTGGGCATCGTGGGCTACACCAACGCGGGCAAGTCCACCTTGCTCAACACCTTGACCGGCAGCGAGGTGCTGGTCGAGGACAAGCTTTTCGCCACGCTGGATCCCACGACCCGGCGGCTGCGTTTTCCGCGCGAGCGCGAGCTGATCCTGGCTGATACCGTAGGCTTCATCCGCGACTTGCCCAAGGATCTGGCGCAAGCCTTTCGCGCCACCCTGGAGGAGTTGCAGGATGCGGACCTGCTCCTGCACGTCGTCGACGTTGCCGATCCAGACCGCGAGGCGCACATCGTGGCTGTCGAACGCATCCTGAAGGATCTGGATCTGGCCAGCACGCCCCGCTTGCTGGTGTACAACAAGATCGATCGCTTGACGCCCGACGAACGCGCCGGGCTCACCGCTGCCCCACAGGCCATCGCACTCAGCGCGCGCGACGCCCAGAATACCAGGCCCTTGCTCGCAGCCATGGAAGAGGCCCTGTGGCGCGAGGGCCGCATGCTGCGCGGGACGCTGCAGGAGTAGCTGCATCGCGAGGTCAGGACTCGTATGAGGAATTCCTGATCCCTGGCGGCGCTCATTCGACATAGCAATCCGAGCTGCACAGCCCGAGCGGGCGCCTCCTGGGAGCAAATGCGCAAGAAATGTCAGAGTTGTCTCACATTTCTGAGAGTCGGAAGGGCTCGAAGCGCGGCAGGCGCTGAGTCTTAGACGCAGGTTGGGGTGGTATAGGCATTGCGAGGTCGCTCCGTTCTGGCCAATGGCAAAGGAGGATTCGATGTTCCACGACTCAATTGCTTTCGTGATAGTCCTCATTGGCTGCGTGGCTGGGCTTGCGTGCAGTGGACAATCGGGTCTTCGCAGGGATGGCGGGAACCAGCCTTCCGCCGACGCGAGCGCCGAAGTCGAGGGTGAGGATGCCGGAACATTCACGTGTATGGGTTCGAACAGGATGTGCGCTATGACGGAAGTATGTTGGATAGCGGGCGGTTGCTGCGAACAGCTTCCTCTCAACGACGCTGGCGAATGCGACGATGGCCAGCCAGTGGTAGCAGGTGGCTGTGGTGTAGGGCGGTGCGCGCTGCCGTTTTCGAGGTGTGTCGCGTCCGACGCTGCACCCGCTGGCTGCGAGAACATGGCGGGGACGACTTGTCACACCTGTCCGTTTCCCTTGCCGTAGAAGCTAGCGCTTGATCCACGCGCACGAATCACAAAATCGGGATCGAGTGCCTAGCACTACTGATTGAATTTCTTCCGTCGCCGTCGCTGCTGCGGGGCCCGTCCGCTTTCTCGCCTCTCGGTCAGATACGTCGAGTATCTTCCCTCGGCGCTCGTCGCGTCCGGGCCTCCTCGCGACGCGACGACTCGGTCCGAAATTCAATCAGTAGTGCTAGCCGAATCTCTGCACGACGGTCAGGCTTCCGGTCTGCAGCCGACCGCGAAGCTTGCGTTTCCAGGCGCGGCGGCGCAGGTCGGAGCAGTCTCGTGTCTGGAGTGCGAAGAAGTTAGGATTTCAATAGGGATAGCTGGCGCGCCTTGCGGCGGCGCGGGGCCGAGCGAGAAGTGGCGAGCAGATCGGCCGGCACGTCGTCGAGAAACGGGCACGGGCGATTTTCCACTGTGCGGCCGGCCAAGTTGCGGCGATGGGCAGCGGTCAGGATCAGGCGCTGTTGCGCGCGGGTCATGCCCACGTAAAGCAGACGGCGTTCTTCTTCCAGGTCGGCCGGCGGCAGCCACGGCAGTCGCAACGGCAGAATGCCGTCTTCGCAGCCGGCGATGAAGACCAGCGGGAATTCCAGGCCTTTGCTCGCGTGCAGGGTCAGCAGCGCCACCTTTTGCGGGAGATATTGCAGGTCGGTTTCGCGCGCCAGTGCCATCTCTGCGAGAAAACTGGCCGCATCGGTGCCAAAGGGCACGGCAAAGGCTTGCAGGAGTTCCAGCGCACGCAGGCAGCGCGGGTCGAGCTTGGCGTCGGGAACCAGGGTGGCGAGCAGATCTGCGACCGGCTTGGACCTCGTGTCTGCGGCATCAACATGGCGGCGCAGCTTGGCCAGAATGTCCGCCACATACGGGCGCGCGGCAAAGGCGTCGTCACCCCGGCGGTGACAGGGAATCCCGCTCCGGTCGAGTGCCTCCTCGATGGCATCGGCCTGGGCCGACAATCGCACCAACACCGCGATCTGGTGGAAGGCGAGGCCGTGTCCTTCGGCGGCGCGGCCTGCATCCATGGAAAGAAAGCTGGTGCCCGCGACCAGCGCCTCGATCTCGGCGGCGATGAAGTCTGCCTCGGCTCGCTCGTCGGCAAGAATCTGGCGAAGGACCTTGCTCCCCTGCTCTGCCAGCGGCTGCAGCGGACGCGGGGCGCGCCCCGGGGCGCGTTCGATGACCGCGGTGGCCAGACGCACGACCGACGCGACGGAGCGGTAGTTGCGGGCCAGCGTGAGGGTGCGAGCCCCAGGATAGTCGGCGGCGAAGCAGCCGAAATAGGACGGATCGGCGCCGCGAAAACCGTAGATGGCCTGATCGGGATCGCCGACCGCACACAGATTCGTCGACGGTCCCGCGGGCGCCAGCAGGTGTACCAGTCGGTACTGGGCCGCATTGATGTCCTGATACTCGTCCACCAGCAGGTGGCGACAGCGGCGGCGTGCAGACGCGAGCGCAGCTTCGTCGGTTTCCAGCAGGCGGACGGCACGCGCCACCAGATCGTCGAAATCCACCGCGCCCGCTCCGGCCAGCGACTTTTCGTATGCCGTGTAGACGGCCGCCAACGCGGGCACTGCATCTGCGGGCGCGACCAGCGCGGCCTTGGCCGCCGAGATCTCGCTCGCTACCCGCGCCAGCGAGAGCGCACCTGCGCCAGCCTCGGCGTGCACCTGAGCCAGCAGAGCTTGGCGGCCTGCCTCGTCCAAGATCGCGAAGTTTGGCGGCAACCCAGCCCCAGCTGCGTGCGCCCGCAGCAGATCGAGCCCGAGCGCGTGGAAGGTCTGCACGGAAACGCCGCCGGCGCATGGGCCCAGCAGCTTGGCAAGGCGCTCGCGCAGCTCGGTCGCCGCCTTGCGCGTGAAGGTGATGGCCGCGATCTCCTCCGGTGCGGCAATGCGATCGCGCACGAGGCGCACAATGCGCTCCACCAAAGTGCGCGTCTTGCCGGTGCCGGGGCCGGCCACGACGAGCAGCGGCCCCTTGTCATGGGCGATGGCTGCTTCCTGTTCCAGATTGGGACCGATGGCGCAGTCCGAAGGAATCTCTTCGCCTCGCGGACGCGTCGCGGGTTCGGTCTTTGTTTTCTTGGCGGGAGCGACAGCCGTTCCGCCAAAGGAGAAGGCCGTCTGCGCGAGCAAACGAAGGCGCTCTTCTTCGTCGAACATGCGCACGACGCCGTATTCGCCGTCATAGCCAGCTTGCCGTCTCACCTCGCCCGCGCGCATGCGGCGCAGGGCCTCGGCCAGCAGCGGCGGCCCCTCGCGGCCGACGTCTTCCAGGGGCGCATCCCGAAGCACCGTCAGTTCGGGCCCGACCCGCGACACCAGTTGCTGGCAGGCGCTCCACACGCGCTTGCTGCCGGCTCCCACGCCCAGCACCTCGCCCAAGACCTCGGCCAGCGGCACCAGACTGGTAAAGGGCTTGGCGCCCTCGGGCCGAAAACCCTCGGGGCGGTCGGCGAGCGCCGCCACCCGGCCCAGAACGCCGCCGGTGAGAGGCTTTCCGCAGCGCGGGCAGATCTTGTCGCAGGCGTCAGCCTCGTCGGGCGTCATCACCACGTCGCACTTGCGGTGGCCATCGGCGTGGTACTTGCCCTCCTCGGGAAAGAACTCGAGCGTTCCGCGAAAGCCGGCGCCCCGCTCGCGGAGCGCGTCGCGCATGGCAAAGTAGGAGGGATCGCAGTCGAACAGGTTGGCTTCGCGCCCCAGCTTCTCGGGCGAATGGGCATCGGAGCTGGAGACCAGCGCATAGCGATCCAGGACGGAAAGGCGCCAGTTCATGGCCGGGTCCGACGAGAGCCCGGTCTCGACCGCGAAGATGTGGTCCGCCAGATCGGCAAAGCAATCGGAAATCGAATCGAAGCCCGACTGCGATCCCAGGGCCGAAAACCAGGGCGTCCAGATATGTGCCGGTATCAAGAAGGCGTCCGGCGAGGAGGAGAGAGTGATCTCCAGAAGGTCGCGCGAATCGACGCCGAGGATAGGGCGCCCGTCAGATTCGATGTTGCCGATGCGGGCGAGGCTTGACGATAGGCGCGCCGCGGACTCGAAGTCGGGCGCATAGATGAGGTTGTGCACCTTGCGCACCCGATCGCCGCGGCTGTAGATGCTGCTGACCTCGACAGACAACATGAAACGCACGGGCGCGCGGCAGGCGGCGGGAACCCCGGCGTCGACCGCCCTGGCCGACTCCTCGCGCAGGGCGTAGAGGCCGTCGCCCGCGGGAACCAGCTTTTCGCGCAGCTCGGCAAACCAGCGCGGATGGGTGAAGTCGCCAGTGGCAAGCACCGTGATGCCTTTGCGCTGGGCCCAACCATGGAGCTGCTCCAGGTTCAGCTCCTTGCTGGTCGCTCGCGACAGATACGAGTGGATATGCAGGTCAGCCACGAAGCGCACAGCGGACGAAGTGTATCAAGTCCTGTCCGCCGCCGCCGACAACAGACTTCCGCTCCGACAGGCTCGCCCCATACACCATCAAGGTTTTGTGGGAGATGCTACAATGGCCAGCCGAGGGTTTCGCTTGTCCGCTCTCAAGGTCATCTGTCCAAAATGTGCCAAGTCTCAGGAAGTCGCCGGCGAGATTCCGTCCGGCGGTACCGACCACGTCTGCGTCTACTGTCGGACCACCTTCAAGGTCAGACCGCCCGCGAACCGGCTGCCTGACGACTTGCCGGCACCGCGCGAAGCGGTCCCACGCCCCAGCGACTTGCCTGTGTCTCGCGACGCAGTCCCACGCCCCAGCGACCTGCCGGTGTCTCGCGACGCAGTCCCACGTCCCGGGGACTTGCCTGTGTCTCGCGACGCAGTCCCACGTCCCGGGGATTTACCGGTATCGCGCGACGCCGTCCCGCGTCCCGGGGACTTGCCGGTATCGCGCGACACGGTTCCGCGACCCGGGGACTTGCCGGTGTCGCGTGATGCACTCCCGCGTCCTGACAATCTCCCTCAATCCAAGGGCTATTCACGACCGGGCTGGCTGCCCGGTTCGGAAAGGACTTCCAGCAAGACGCCTCCGCTGGGGTTGGCGCTCGACTTGTCGTTGGCGCCACATCCCCCCACCGCCGGCGGCGGACCGCCGCTCGCCTTGAACCTGGACTCTCCGCCTCCACCTGTCTCCACTTCGGGCCCGCCTCCTTCTGGGTTGTCGCTGGACCTGGACGGGACGGCTGGCGCGCCGTCAGTGCCCAGCCAAGCACCGGCAGGGCCGCTCAACCCGCTTCCCGCGGCTGCATCGGCGAAGGGGACCGGCGCGGCCCGACCCATCACGGGCCGCAGCGCAGCCGCCCCGCCCCCCATTCCCGCCTCAGCGCGAGTGCCGCCGGAAGGGGCTCCCGTGCCCACCCTGGCGCCACTCGCTCCCACCGGAACGTCCGCGCCCAAATTGGCGCCGCTCACACCGACCGGGCCCGAGCCAGCCGCGTCGTCCCCGCCGAACAGCAAACGACCGGCAGCCAGCGCGGACCTGGGGTTCAGCCTGGAGTTGGAGGGGGATTCGGGGGCGCAAGCGGGGGCGGAGACCCTGCCCTTCCCTGGCGCTCGAGTCGCCAGCGAAGGACTGGCCGAGGCGGCGGCCGCAGAGCACCTGCCCGGATTGCAGCCGGTCGCGGGGCGAGGACGCTTGCACGGAGGTGCCTTGCGGCCCGTGTCCAAGAAGCCTCGGATTCCCAAGTGGGCTGTCGCGGTCGGCGGCGGGGTCGTGTTGGTAGGCGTTGCCGCCGCCATCTTCCTGTTGCCTGGACGCAAGGCGCCCAAGTTCGAGGACGTCATCGCTCCGCTGGCGTCGGGTCTGCTCGGCGACAACCCAGCAGCCTACCAATCGGCAGAGAATCAGCTCGCGCAGATCATCGTGCCGCTTCAGAACGAAGGCGATGCTCTGCGCAGCAGGACTGCGGAGCTCACCCTTCTCGACGTGGTTGTCCACGGCGGGGATCCGTCCAAGACGGCTCGCGCCGAGCAACTCTTGCAAGCGATCAAACCGTCGCCCAAGCCCATAGCCGGTCTGGCCCAGGCCAAGGCACTCCTGGCTATTGCCAAGGGCAAGGCCAAGGAGGCCGAACCCACTCTGGGAATGGAAGGTGGACTCGCCGAGAGCCAACTCGTCGTGGGGTTGGCGCGGATTGCAGATGACAAGGCCTCTGCTGCGGTGGAGCCACTGCATCGGTACGCCGCCGCCCGTCCCAAGGAACTGGTCGCGCAGTATGTGCTGGCGTGGGCGTTGGCTGAAGCCGGCAAGCCCGAAGCGCGTGCGGAGTACGAGAAGGTTCTGTCCAAGAACCCGCAGCATTTCGGCGCGGCCCTGGGCCTGGCGCGGACAGCGGCGACATCGGAGCAGCGCCTGGCGGCTGCGCAGGCCCTTGTCGACAAGAAGCAGTCGGGCGCTTCGCCCCACGAGCTGGCGCAGGCCAACTTGCTGTGGGGCCAGGCCGCATTGGAATTGGGACGCAGCCACGACGCCGAGGCGATACTGCACAAAGCAATCTCGCTGGATTCCCGCCTGACCGCGGCGAACTTGGCGCTGGGCGAGTTGTTGCTCTACGAGGGGCGCTACGACGAGGCGTTGACCACGCTTCAGGCCCCGGGCGCTGCGATGGAAGCAGCCACGGCGGGCAAGTTCGCCCTGGGCGGCGCCTACCTGGCCACGAACAAGACCGAGCAAGCCACCAAGCTCCTCACCGTGGCCGCCAAGGCCGCACCCAACGACCCGCGAGGAGCCTTCTGGGACGGGTTCGCAGCCGCCGCGAGACAGCCCGCCGATTTGGTGGGCGCAGGCCAGGCCTATCGCGAGGCGCTCAAGCGCGATCCCAAGTTCCTGCCCGCCTCGCTGAGGCTGGCCGCACTCCTGCAGCAGCAAAACAAGGCGCAGGACTCGCTGATCGTGCTGCGCGCAGCAGAGGAGGCTGGTGCGCCCCCAGCCATCCTACAACTGGCCTGGGGTGACGCCCTGATTGTGGCGAAGGAGCCGGTGAAGGCCGAGGAGGTCTTCCGCAAGGCGCTGGAGGCTGAGCCAACGTCCGCGCAGGCGCGCCTGGGCGTGGCGGCCGCTTTGCAGGCGCAGAACAGGCTCAAAGAGGCGAAGACCTATCTTGAAGACACGCTCAAGGAGATGCCGGCCACGCTCGGTCTGCGCGAACGGCTGGCTGCGGTTTGTCTCGCTCTCGGCCAGAAGGACGAGGCGTTGGTCCGGTATCAAGAGGAACTCAAGGCCGGCCGCGTGACCCCGACTTTGCGGCTGGCGCTGGCGCGGCTCGCGCTCGACCTGGGCAAGCTCGATCTTGCCCAAAGCGAGGCAAAAAAAGTCCAGGACGAGAACCCCCGCAACGCCGAGTCCGCATACCTTCTCGCCCGCGTCCACGAGGTGCGCGGCGAGCTGGGCGCGGCGCTTGCCGAGTATCGGCGGGCCCTCATGTGGGACAAGCTTCCCATCTACAACTACGCCTATGGCCGGGTTCTCCTAAAGGTGGGCAAAGAGCAGGAGGCCTACGTCGCGCTGGACGCTGCCAGCAGCCTGCCCGAAGCCCGGATGGAGCGTGGGCGCGAGTATTTCCGGCACGGCGAATTGGACAAGGCCCTGACGGATTTCAAGGAAGCAGCCAGCATGCTTCCCACCTCGGCCGAGCCGCTCATCTTCCAGGGGTTCTGCTACGACAAGATGGGGCAGCAACCCAAGGCCGAGGCTGCGTGGCGCGACGCAGTCCGCGTGGCCCCCGATGCCTCGGAGCCGCACTATCGCCTGGGCCGGCAGGAGATGGACCACGGCCATCCCACGGCCGCCATCGATCACTTTCGCAAAGCCATTGCCAAGATGCCATCGAATGCCCCTTGGGCGAGCGAGTTGTATTTTCAGCTCGGCCAGGCGGAACTGCTGACCGGCTCCAAGACCGGCGCTCTCGCCGCGTTCAAGAAATACGTGGAGTTGGCGCCTCCGGACGCTCCCTCGCGACCCGAGGCTCTGCAGCAGGTGGCGCGCCTGTCGAACAAGTAGAAGGAATTCGACGCGGCAGTCCCACCGATGCCGTTGCTTTCACGCGGCTGGCCGCAGGTGGCGAGTCGGGATTTGATGCGATAAGAAGACCCTTTGCATGAGCCTCTTGGCCTACGTCGAGACCTACGGCTGCCAGATGAATGTGGCCGACACCGACATGGTCCTCGGCTTGCTGCAGGGGGCTGGCTACCAGCGGACTCACGATCCGGCCGCCGCCGATGTGATTCTGATCAACACCTGTGCCGTGCGTGAAAAGGCCGTCGAGCGGGTGTGGGGCCGCGCCAGTACGCTGGCGACCTACAAAACGCGGCGACCCCATGTGGTCCTGGGCATCACCGGGTGCATGGCGGAGCACCTGCGCGGCCAGGTGCGGGTCCGGGCGCCCTTTGTCGACCTGGTCGTGGGGCCGGACGGCTACCGTCGCCTTCTCGCTCACATCGAAGAGGCGCGCGCCGGCGCCAAGGTCGACGACACGATCCTCGACCCGCACGAAACCTACCAGGGCCTCGACCCGGCTCGCGACGCAACCGGAACCGTGGTCGGTTCCATCGCGGTCCAGCGGGGCTGTGATCGCTTCTGTTCTTTCTGCGTGGTGCCCTACACGCGCGGCCGCGAGCGCGGCACCGCACCCGACGAGGTGCTGCGCCAAGCCCGCGCCCTCGTCGCAGCGGGCGGCAAAGAAGTTCGACTGCTCGGCCAGACGGTGACCTCCTACCGGCGCGGCGACGTGGGATTCGCGAGCCTGCTGCAGGCTCTCGCCGGCATCGACGGCCTGGAACGGATTCGCTTCATGTCGCCCTATCCGTTGGGATTCTCCGGCGACGCGATCGCGGCCATGGCCGGCTCAGACAAGATCTGCAAGCACGTGCACCTGCCTTTGCAGTCGGCTTCGGACGCGGTGTTGGCGCGCATGAAACGGGGTTACGACTTTGCCCAGTACCGCGATCTGGTGCGAGCCCTGCGCGTGGCCTTGCCTGGGGTGGCCATCACGACGGATCTGCTGGTTGGGTTCTGCGGCGAAGGCGAGGAGGAGTTCGCCGACACGCTGCACGCCTTGCAGGAGCTGCGCTTCGACAACGCCTTCACCTTCGCCTATTCCGAACGTCCCGACACCCTGGCCGCGCGGACCATGCCCGACGACGTTCCCGCCGAAGTGAAGCAACGACGCTTGGCCCAGGTGATCGAACTGCAAAGGCAGATCACGGGCGAGATCCACGCGGCCCAGGTCGGACGCTGCGAGCGGGTCCTGCTGGAGGCGCCCTCGCGGCGCAGTCCGGACGAGCTACTGGGCCGCACTGACAGTTTCCGCTCGGTCATCGTGCCGGCCGGAGCGAGAACCACCCTGGGCGCTCTCGTCGACGTGAGAATCGAACGCGCCAATCCGGCGACGCTCTTCGGGAGCATCGTGGAATGACCCGGGCGCGCGTCGCAGTCAGTTTTGTCTGCATGGGAAACATCTGTCGCTCGCCCACCGCCGAGGCGGTCATGCGCCATCTCGTGCAGCAGGCGGGGCTCGACGGCGCGATCGAGATCGACAGCGCGGGCACCGGTTCTTGGCACGTGGGCGAGGCGCGCGACGAGCGCAGCCGGTCGGTGGGGCTGCGGCGAGGCATGCCGCTGACCGGTGAGGCGCGCCAGTTCCGGCGCTCGGATTTCGCACGTTTCGACTATGTGCTGGCGCTCGACCGCGAGAACCTCGCCGACCTGGTCCGCATGGCCCCCGATGCCACGGCTCGCGCCAAAGTCCACCTGCTGCGGGAGTTCGACCCGGCCTCGCCGCCGCAAGCCGACGTGCCCGATCCCTACTATGGCGGTATCGACGGCTTCGATCTCGTGTTCGATATTTGCGAGGCGGCCTGTCGCGGCCTGCTCGATCGCTTGCGGCGCACGCACGGGCTGGGGTGATGGCTGGGCGCAAGGTGGAGGAGGCGGTGGCGCGTGCCGTGGGCAGCACGGTGCGGTCGTCGCGTGCGGTGTCCGGAGGCGACATCAACAGCGCGCACGAGATGACCCTGGCTGACGGACGGGTGGTGTTCGTCAAGAGCAACTCCGTCGCGGACCCGACCATGTTCGCGGCCGAGGCGCACGGCTTGGCCTGGCTGGCACAGGCCCACGCGCTGAGAGTTCCCCAGGTCCTGGCGGTGGGCGAGACGTTCCTGGTACTCGAACGCATATCGCCCGGGCGACGCCGGCCGGATTTCGACGAAAAGCAGGGCCGCGATCTCGCAGCCCTGCACCGCTTCGGGGCTCCGGGCTTCGGCCTGGATCGCGACAACTTCATCGGACGCCTGCCCCAGTCCAACGCACCCGCACCGAGCTGGCCCGAGTTCTACCGCAGCCGCAGGCTGGAACCGCAGCTTAGACTGGCGCGCGACGCCGGTCTGTGCGGTTCGGCGATGACTCGCGGATTCGACCGACTCTTCGCCGTGCTGGACGAACGCGTGGGCCCGGCCGAACCGCCGGCGCGCTTGCACGGCGATCTATGGGGCGGCAATGCGATCGTGGACGAAACCGGTGCGGGCTGCCTCATCGATCCGGCCGCGTACGGCGGCCACCGCGAGGTCGACCTGGCCATGATGCGCCTGTTCGGCGGCTTCGGACACCACGTGTTCTCCGCCTATGAAGAGGCTTGGCCGCTCGAACCCGGCCACGAAGACCGCGTGCCTCTCTATCAACTCTACTTTCTCATGGTCCACGTCAACCTCTTCGGCGGGCCGTATGTGGCGCAGGCCGAGCACGCCCTGTTCGCAATTGCGTGAGTACGGCGCACGCAGCGTCTTGTGCGAAAACGCGCTTTCCAGTTAGAACCGGATCCTTGCGCCGCAATTTGGCCCGACCATGCTAAAGCAACTCATCGCCAGACTGATGGTCAACCGCAGCAAGAGCCGTCGGTATCCCGTGGAGTATCTCGAACGGAAGCACGTCAAGCTCGACGAGCCCTACCCCAACGACAGCTCCTATTTCTATGGCAGCGACAGAGCCGGGAACGCTTTCATCGCGCGCATGGCTTTTCGCGGCCCGAACCGCCCTCACGAATACTGGTTCGATTTTCGTCTTGCCGGGGTGGGTTTCCTTGGCATCAAGGACGATCCCGGCCCCGACGGCGAGGGCTTCCAGATGGGCGCGCTGCAATGGGTTCCTGTGGAAGCCGGCAAGAAGTGGCGGGTCACCTACCAGGGTCCGGTGAAGGACGGGCAAGGCCGGTCCCACACCTGCGAGGCGGATCTGCTCTTCACCGGGGAGCACCCCGTCTACGACTACGCCAGAAGCTCCGATCGGAATGCGATCGCCAGGGCCATTGCCTCCGAGAAATGGACCAGAGAGTTCTTCCACGCCATGAAGGACACCCACCAGGTCCATTACGAACAGACCGGTACCTTCGTCGGGAGCATCGAACTCGACGGCCGGCGCTACGAGCTGAACCTGCGGGCATCGCGCGACCACTCGTTCGGCTCACGCAACTGGCTTACCTGGGACCGGCACTACTGGTTCACCGGCATCGCGGACGACGGCCATCACTTCACCGTGACGACCATCAAATGGCAGTTCCTCGGCCGTTTGACCGCTGGCTTCATCACCGGGTCCGACGGCGCGACCGACGCCATCGTGGACACCACCGATCTGGAGACCATCCACCGCGACGGATTGAAGCCCGATCGGGGCACGATCGAGATCCTCACCCGCAGCGGGAAGAAGCATATCCTGGAGTTCCAGCGGGACGGGGAATTCCCCTACCTGCACGACGGGAAGTACATGATGCGGGAAGGGATAGCCAGCTACAGATTCGACGGCGTTGACGGCCTCGGCATGGCCGAATACGGATTTCATGCCGACCTCTATCAGGTCGACTGAGTCTTGTTTCATTTCATACGCGACCTTGGGGACCAGCCCGTGGGTGGCAAAGCCCGGGGCTTGAAGCTTCTGCATCAGCTCGGGCTCAAGATCCCGGAGTCGTTCGTTATCGTCAACCCCGACGGGCACGAGCTTCCCGAAGACGCTCTGGCAAGCCACCTTCGCGCTCTCGGCGATGGACCTAAGGCCGTGCGCTCCTCCGCGGTCAGCGAGGACGGCGTGCACGCTTCCTTCGCCGGCCAGTTCGCGTCCTATCTGAACGTCAGGGGCACCGACGCCGTCAAGGCAGCCATCCGCAAGTGTGCTGCCTCGGCCGGCGCCGACAGGGTTTCCTCATACGCGAAGGGAATCCACGGCTGCGCCGACACCCGGGTCTCGGTCATCGTGCAGAACATGGTGCACGCCGAGAAGGCAGGGGTCGTCTTCACCGCCGATCCGGTGACCGGCCGCCGGGACAAGATGACGATCGACGTCGCAGCCGGCGCGGGCGATGACCTGGTCAGCGGCAAGAAGGACGCGGTCCAGTATCGGCTGTTCGACAGCGGCAAGGACGTCGCTTCCCAGGTGGCCAAGAATGGCGACCTGCTGTCCGCGGCGCAGGTGCGGGAACTGATGGCAGGGGCCGGACGGGCGGAGAAAGCCTGCGGACGCCCGGTCGATCTCGAGTGGGCGATCGACAGCGCGGGAGCGATCCACTGGTTGCAAGTGCGGCCGATCACGACCCTGGACGACGTCCATTTCAACGAACTCGACGATGTGAAGCACGAGAGCACCAACGTGTGGTCGCTGGGAAACATCGGCGAGATGATGCCGGGGGTTGTCACTCCGCTTACCTACTCGGTTTGCGGCCGGGCCATCGACATCGGGCTCGGCTACCTTGCGGCCCGCTCCGGCGTGATCCCGATGAAGGACGTCAGGACATGGCGCTCGCTGGAACTCTTCTACAACCGGCTCTTTTTCAACATGAGCCGATACATGGCCTACGTGCAGAGGCTGGCGCTGAACAAGAAGGACAATGTCCTCACATCTCTGAGCGCCACCGACGTGCCCGAACTGAAGGTGGGGAAGCTGGATCCAATCGTTCTCCGGTGTCTGCGTTTTCTCAAGCAGATCGCCACCATCCAGTTTGCGAGCCGGAGCGTGAAGAAGCTGCGCAAGCTCGAACAGCGTTTCCGCCTGGAGATGACCGGCGACCTTCACAACGACCACGAAACCCTGAACTTCGCCTTCGAGCGGCTGGCCGAGGCCTTCTGCCTGCACACCCTGGCCTCGGCGCAGTCGGGTTCCTATTACTCGGCCCTGATGGGCATCCTCACGGGCAACCGGCGACCCGCTGAGGCGCAGGATCACAACCTGGCTGCGTCCTTGCTGGCCGACAACCCCGCCATCGAGAGCGCCGATGCGGTGAAGTCACTGGAACGGTTCGCCAACCTCGTGCGCGGTTCCACCGGATTTTCCGAGCAGTTCTCGTCTGCGACCCCGTCCGCGGCACTGAAGCTGATCCAGGAACAGGCCCCGACCCCCGTCCGGGAAAGCTACCAGGCGTTCTTGCGACGGCACGGCCACCGCTGCGTACGGGAATCCGAGCTGCGAGAGAAGCCGTGGGAAGAAGACCAGGAGCAACTGGTTTCCACGATCCAGGCTTCCCTGAAAGCCAGACAGCAATCGAAGAGCAGTCGGGACGACGCCGACCAGCTTCGTCTGCTCGTGAAGCAGCAGCTCACTGTCACCCAGCGCCTCTTCATCAAGCTGTTCAGGAAAGCCGCCCGCAGGGCGGTTGCCAATCGCGAGATGACCAAGGCGCTCTCCATGAAGATGGTCAACCGAACCCGCAAAGCCTACCGGAGCTATGCCACGACGCTGGTGCAGAACGGCCTTCTCGACGACGCCGACCAGATCTACTTTCTCACCCGGGAGGAGATCGGGCGGCTCATCCAGGATCGCGACCCCGCCTGGAAAGTGAAAGCCGCCAAGCGCCGGGGTCAGCTCCCGGAGACGGCAACGCTGCAGTTTCCCTTGATGAACGTCGGTATCCCCGAACCGCTGGAGAAGGAAGAGCCGGTCACCATCGCCGGCAACCAGCTCAGGGGCATCCCGGTCAGCCGCGGCGTCGTCACGGCCCGCGCCCGCATCGTCAACAGCGTGGCGGAAGCGGCCGCGCTACGACAAGGTGAGATCATGGTGGTGTCTTTCACCGACATCGGCTGGACCCCTTACTTCAGCCTGATTGCGGGACTGATCACCGAGATCGGGAGTCCACTGTCCCACGGGGCTGTGGTGGCGCGCGAGTACGGCATCCCCGCCGTGGTTTCCGCAAAGGGCGCCCGCCAGTTCATCAAGACCGGGGACATGGTGACGTTGGATGGGGCAAGAGGGACGGTGGAGCTGGCACAAGCGTCCGCTACCAACGGCTGTTCATCTGCTGAAAGCTCTTGTCCACTAGAGTCACTGCCATGACACAGACTCGCCTGCTGCTGGTGCTGGTTGTTGCGAGCGCCTGCGCCCATCCGGCCCCGCCTCCGGCTCCGATCCCGGCCCCCGCCCCGGCTCCGGCTCCGTCCAAGCCGGTCGCGCCGGCAAGAGCAACCAATCCTTTACTCGTCGAGATCGCCACGGCCGAGCGGGCCGCTGCCGACCATCCCGACGACGCAGAAGCATGGGGCCGGCTGGCCTCGGCGCTGGGGCGGGCAAACCGCCTGCAAGAGGCGGCACGCGCGGCCTGGCGTGCCGTCGAGTTGGCTCCCTCGGTGGAATCGTGGACCGCGCTCGGGAACGTGTTCCTGCAGGGTGGCGCGCCTACCGGCGCCATGGCCGCCTTCGAGGAGGTCAGCCAGCAGACCAACGATGGGTTCGTAGCAGCCCAGAACTTCCTCAACCTGGGCTATCGCGCCTGGCTGTGGGGCATGGACGATCTGGCCATGCGCGCCTATGCGCGGGCCGACGAGGCCGCGCCCGGGCATCCTCTGGTCCTGTACGACCGAACCTTGTTGTTTGCAGCGTCGGGACAGCTTGCCACGGCACAGGCCGAAGCGACCAAGCTGCGCAATGTGGTGGACCGGGTGCTGCAAGACCGGCCGCCCCCGGAAATGGTCGAGATCCTGGAACCGATGAAGGCGCTGACAGAATCGGTCGGCAAAGGCCACGCTGTGGCAAGGCTGCCGCCCGTGCCCGAGGCTGGCCAG
>Ga0265330_10000790_pt1 | contig 19930 bp, 13 predicted proteins | sample 41919metaG_FD_202083 | JGI IMG/M metagenome (GOLD analysis project Ga0265330, IMG submission 202083) | Rhizosphere microbial communities from Carex aquatilis grown in University of Washington, Seatle, WA, United States - 4-19-19 metaG | ecosystem: Host-associated > Plants > Roots > Rhizosphere... | reverse complement strand
CGCATCCTGGCCGAGTTGTCGGTCGAGGCGCGGCCGTCTGTGGCGCGCTCCCATCCCGCAGCTGAGCTGGAAGAGGCTGTCGAAATCGAGAGCGATCCGCTGGGGCCGTTCTCCTTGTGGGGGCTCAAGCGAAAGTAGCCGCATGGCCCGACGCTTTGTCAGCAAGTTTGTCCTGCCCCTGCTCAAAGGCGGGCGTCTGCATGTTGGGCGACCAGTGGGCTGGTCGGCGGTGGCGCGGGCACACGCGGCCAGCGGTCTGCGCGGACAAGATCAAGCGCGGGCCGCGGCTGAGGTGGCCCGGCTGCGCCAGGCTTGCGCCGCCGGCCTGGCGCCTGAGTGCGAGCCTCCTACTCTCGATGAATCGTCACTGCGCTTGGCCGCGGCTGCTCACAACTTGTTGCTGCTCGGGCATCCGGAGATTGCGGGCCGCCCCCGCGACCAGGAGCGCGTGGCCGAGCTGGCGCAGGAGCTCGCCCGTCTGGGTCCGCCGGCCGACCTCGGCGAGGCGGTCGCGCGATACTCGCTCGTGGCGCGCTTGCCCGAAGTCGTGCGCGTGGAGCACCAGGTGCGTGTGGGCCCAAGTTGGTTGCGCTTCGAGCTGCGGGCCACGGGGGGCTCGCCCGGCCTGGCCATGCGCGCGCTCGCCCGCATGAGTGCGACGCCTGTGACCTCACAGCGGCGAGACTGGTGGAAAGAGATTGGCTTTCCCACTTGCGCCGAGCGCGCGATTGAAGAACTGTTTCGCGCGTGTCCCCTGCTCGAGACGATGGATCCGTTGCGCCTGCATCCGCCCCTGTCTTGGCGACGTATCTTGCCGGTGCTGCGCTTTCCAGCCCTCGGCCGTGTCGTCGCCGGCCGCGTGTTGGAGCTTGGAATCGAGAGCGCCGGTTCGGCCCTGGTCATGGCTTTGCTGCGCTTTGGCTCGGCCGGCGAGGCGGACGCGGCCCCAGGCAGCGCCCAAGAAATCGCTTTCGCGATTCGCTTTCTCGCCCACGTGCACTGGCTGCACGTTCTCTTTGCAGGAGGCAGGTCCCTGACGTCCAGCTCGGATTTCGCGACTCTGCTGGCAGCCGCCGCTGACGTCGACCCGCGCCTGCTCTGGCCACCAGATGTTGTCCGCAACAGCGGCCCCGGGCTCGAGTTCACGCAGACCTTGCAGCGTTTGCGTGCCGAGCCGCAAGCGCCGGAGCGCTACCGAGCCCTGCGAGCCCTGTGCGCTCTCGCCGCGACGTCGGGCGGCGGAGGAGGCTAGCTTTTCCTACCACAGAGAGAACAGAGGCCGCCGAGCCGAAAGAAAAGGAAGGGTTGGGTTCCGTCCGATCCGAACACCTTTTCCCTTTCCGATCTCTGTGTTCTCTGTGCTCTCTGTGGTGAAATAGCACTATATGGTTTCGCCGCTTTCCACCGACGCTGGCTGCGTGGGCGCGCCCATGCGCAGATAACGCGAGGCCATCTCGAATTCGAAGAACGACGCCATCTTGGTGTCGATGACCTTGGACCACAGAGAGTGGGCGTCGTTGCTCTTGCCCTCGGCCAGCAGGCGCATGGCCTGGTAGAAGAAAACCTCGGCCCGCTTGCCCGGCGTGTCTGCCTTGGCCAGCAAGCGGTCGTAGCTGATGCGGTCGAGTGTGTAGCGAACCAGCTGGCGATACCAGGCCGAGGCGCGCGGCGGACGCAGCTCGACCTGGCGCGCATCCAGGGCGCGCAGGTAGCTCAAGGCGGCGGCATCCGGCGCAGTCGTACGACGCCGGGTAATGTCCAGGATCCACATCGAGGCGTAGACCTTGACGTATTCAGAGACCATGCGATTCGGCTTGGAGATCGCGCGGCGGTAAATTTCCAGCGCGGGCTCGGCGTCGCCCCGCTGAACCAGGAAGGCGATGGAATCGATGTAGCTTTGGTCGCGCGATTCGTCTTGCTCGATGGCTTCGTCGAATTTGCGCAGACCATCCTCGCGCCGGCCCAGCAGATAGTACAACCGGCCCACCTCGAAGGTGGCCTCCGCCGATGAGCCCAGGCTCTTGCGGCGCAATTGCTCGATCATCAAACGCTCCCAGCCGCGGACAGCAAAGCGCCAGGCATTGCGCGCGTCGTCCATGTTGCCAGTCGTTTCGTAGGCCGCGCCCAGGGCATGGGCCAAACGCGATTGGCCCTCCACGAACGACACGGTTTCTTCGGGGGCAGCCCTGCGCTGTCGCAGGTCGAGGGCTTTCTTCAGTATGATCGCGGCTTGTTCTGGCTGGCCGCGCTTGAGCGCCAGGTTGGCGATCTGCAGGGTCACCTCATAGTCGTCCGCGGCCTCGCCTCGTGTGCGCACGAGCAACGGCTCGGCCTCGTCGAGCCGGCCGGCGTCCACCAACCCGCGTGCCACCGCCAGATCCACATCAGCCTGGCTCACTTTGAAATGCTTGCCGGCGAAACGTCGCTGGACCTGCGCCAGTTGACTGCGCAGGTTTTCGGCCTCGCGCATGACCGGCTGCATGCGTTCGGGATCGATGCGGGCCTTGAGGCGCAGGAGAGCCAACTCCATCCGTTCGTCCACCAGATCGGCAATCTTGTCCGCGTTGGCCTTCTGCCTTTCCAGCACGGCAATGGTTTCGTCGAGGTAGCGCAGGGCCAGAAAGGGTGCCGGGACAAAGCGGGCCACCCGCGAAGCGAGCAGCAACATCTCGGCGTTGTTCGGGAACAGGATGATCCCACGGCGCAGGATTTCGGCTGCGGCCGCGGGATCGACCCGGTCGCTGGATGTGCCAAGCAGCAGTTCACCGCGCGGCAGAAAACGGCGGGCCAGGGCCAAGGTGTCGGAAGGCTGGGCGCCCGGACGGTTGGCCGCGGCCAGGAGCTGGCGGAACTCGGGATCGTCGCCCGGTTTGTCGACGAAGCGCGCGGAAGCCTCGGCCGCGAGGCTCATTTGGCCGCAGCGAAGGTAGAGCGCCGTGGCGTTGATGGCCATGGCAGAGAGAGATTCGCTGTCGAGCAACAGCTCGCTCAGCATGCCCCGCCCGCCGACTCCTGTACCGGGCGGCCGGCGCAACATGTGGGCGAGTCGCTGCTGGCGGTCGGTGGCCAGGCGAGCCACGCGATCCACCACGGCTGGGCTGGGCCAGCTGGCCGCGACACCGTCGAGGATGTCGGCCGAGGTCGGCTGAGTGCGCGGTCCGGGAGTGCCCACCGAAACCTGCGTCTCCGTGTCCAGCCAAGCGAGAACGTGCTCGACACGCGCTATCCACTCCGGATTCTGCGGCTCTAGGGTTTGCAGCGCGAAGAGGCCGGTTACCACAGGAAGCTCGTTGCCGCGCGGAGAGTAGGCGCCCACGATGAGACGGGCCGCTGACCCCAAGAGGCTGCGCTCGCGGTCGGACACGGCCAACCCTTCAGGCTGCCACAGCAAGGGCGCGGGGAAGAGTTCCAGGGCGTCGCGAAACGAATCGTAGAGGCGATCAAAGTCATCGTCGCTGCCGAGGATGGTGGGGTCGCGCCGCAATCGCTGCGCGTCGAGGTTCGCCAGAGGGCCGAGTAGGAATTCCAGCATCTTGAGGCGAAGGCGCGGCTGTTCATCGGAGCCCTGGGCCAAGGCCTGATACAAGAATTTTGCTTCGAGAAAATCCTCTTCGCTTGTGATGGGCGCCAGGCCAGCGGCTTCGTTGGCCAGGCGCATTGCCGCTTCACTGGGCTTGCCGGCCCCGGCGCCACGAACGGCACAGCCGGATGCCACCGCGGCAAGGACCAAGGCGGCACACGCGGGCTTGGCCCACCAGACTTTGTTCATACTGGCAGTTTAGCCCGCGGCAGTGGGCTTTCGCTACAAACCGTAGGGTCTGTTGCGAAGGTTGCTTGACCCGAAGATCGACGGGTGGATAAGATCCCTAGTCATGCGAGGTCGGATCTTGTTCGTGCTCGGGCTTCTGGCGGCCTGCGAAAGCGTCAGTTCGGAAAAGATCGAGCAGTGGAAAGGCACGCAAAAAGGGCCACCCAAGATCGAAGAGGCGCTGCGCAGTTCTAGCGTGGCGCCCGGCCTGCGCGCAGAGGCCGCGGCTGCCCTGGGCGACCTGGGCATGCCCGAGAAGGTGGACGAGGTGATGGCAGCTTTGCCGGCTGAACAGCGCTCGGAGATCCTCAAGTCGCTGGTTCCCATCCACATCAAGGCCATGGAAAGCGCCCCAGTGCCCAAGGCGCGCGATGCCCGCGACGGGCTATTCAGCGTTCGGGCTTACGCCCAGGAAAAGACTCGGATCGACGCCGCGATCTTGACCTCGGTGGAGAAGGATCTGAAGGACGGCCGATTTGTGGGGGGACGGCACTCACTCGACAAGATGCTCACCGCAATCGGTGCGGCGTCGGGACCCATGCTGGTCAGGCTGCTTCAGGACCCGAAGGCGCCCTACAAGGGGCTGGCCGAACTGCTGCTCAAGGTGGGCGACGAGTCGGCGCGCGACCAGGGCGGCGCTGCCTTGGTGCGGCGAGCGGCTGCGGAAAAGGAAATCCCCAACGATCTGTGGATTGCCATGGGCACTCTGGGCGGGCAGAACGTGACGGACTTTCTCGCCCAGAAACTGCTTAACGGCCCGCCAGCGGAAGCGGCGCTGGCTGCCAAAGCCCTGCAGCAAGCGCGCTACCCCAGCGTGCTGCCCCTGGCGCTCAAGATTGCGGCCGACCCCAAGGCCAACAACTTGGTGCGTGATGAGGCGTTCGGCGTGGTAGAGAAAATAGGCGGCCCGGCGGCGCAAAAAGGTCTCGTGGAAATCATCGCCAACGACAAGAAGGATCTGGTGCGCTATCGGGCGTACGAGGCCGCCCTGGAGGCAGGCAAGGTCGAGGCGGTGCAGCCCGCACTGCAGGCCTTTTCCGACAAGCTCAGTTTCAAGAAGGAAGACGTGGTGGATTTCCTGGTCAAGGACATCACCAAACTCGGTTTTCCGGCCAAGCCCGCGGTGCTCGTTGCGCTTTCGTCGCCGTCGGCCCTGGCCCGCGTCACGGCGATTTGGGCGCTGGAGGCACCGCTGGCCAACCCCAGGCAGTCGCTGGGAGCGGCCAGCGATGCGGCGGCGTTGCTGAAGCTGGCGGACGACAAAGCCAGTCCCAAGGGGTTCCCCGCCGGCGTGACCGTCGGCGCAGAGGCGAAGCGCGTGGCGGCGGTGTTGCAGAAAAGGGGAGGCTAGCAGCGATACGAGGTAGAAACAGTCATGGCGAACGATCCCAGCAGAAAGACTCTGCGGCACTTCTACTGCCGCGACGTGCTTTGGCAGAGCTTTGAGCGCATGTCCGAGGTCCTGGACCGAGGCGTCGACGAGCTGGTGAACGAAGCAATGCGGGCGCTGGCTCAACAGCAAGGGTTTCTCCCGTCGGACTTCGTCATGTCTCCCAGCAGCGGCCTGTCGCAGCCCGGTCTGCCGCGTCCTGACGGGCGCAGCGATGGTGCGCCGTCGCCAGCCGAGGCGCAGGGCAGTGGCATGGCCCGCACCGGCTTGCGTCGGGCCGTCCCGCCGCCTTTGCCGCCCGCCCGCCCCGAACAGTCCGCGAGTTATCCGCCGCCGGTGCCCCCTGCCGCAAGCTTCTCGGTCCCGGCGCAAACCGAAAGCACAATTGCGCCACCCTTGTTTCTGATTTTCGGCAACCAACGATACGTCATCGACAAGGAACAGTTCATCATCGGTCGCGGAAACAAGTCGTCGGACCTGCCCATTCGCGACGGCAACATCTCGCGCAAGCATGCGGTGGTGATCCGGCGTAACGGCGAGTACTACATCAAGGACCTGGGCTCGACCAACGGCATCGACTACAAGGGCGACCGCATCGAGGGCAAGAAGATCGAGGAGGGTGACGTCTTCTCGATTTGCGAGTACCAGTTGAAGTTCACCTTCAAGTAGCCACCGTCCCGGCGCAGAACATGGCCGGCGCGCTTGACCTGTCGCTGCTCGACCAGCCCGTGACTGCGTTGCCAGGGGCGGGTCCGGTGACGGCGGCGCGCTTGGCCGAACGTGGGCTCGCGAGCGTGCGCGACCTTCTGGCATTTCTGCCGCTCGGCTACGAAGATTTTCGTACGCGCTATCCGCTGTCTGCACTGGCCCGCTTGCCTGAAGGTCAGACGGTGGTGGTGCAGGCTCGGGTGCGACGGGTTCACCGGTTCTTTCGGCGCTTGCTCGACGTGTACTTGGAGCAGGACGGGGCGGAATTGCGGGCGCGCTGGTTTCGGCCCAATGCGGGCATGGCAAAAACCTACGCCAAGGGCAACCTGGTGGCCCTGGCCGGAACCGTGCGGCGGGACAAGGACGGCAGCGTGGAGATGGTGCATCCCCGCAACGTCACGGCGTTGCTGGCCGAGAAGCAGGCGTCAGGTTATCAGTCCGGCCTCGGGCTGCGGCCGCGCTACCCGACGGTCGAAAAGGTTCCCGGTCGGGTCGTGGAAAAACTCGTGGCCGCGGCTGTCGTGCGCGCGGCCGGGCTGGTGCCCGACGTTCTGCCCGCGGGCGTGGCTCAGCGTTGCGGCTTTCCCTCGATCGCCGATTCGCTGCGCCAGGTCCATCAGCCCGAGCTTTCGCTTTCCGACGAGAAACTGGCACAGCTTCTGGCCGGAGAAGCACCCGCGCAGAGGCGGCTGGCCTTCGAGGACCTGTTCGTGGTGCAGGTTGGGCTGGCCCTGGAACGGGCTCGCGCCCACCGCGCCCCGGGCTGGCGCTGTGATGTTGACAGCGAGTCGGTGTTGGCATCGGCGCAAGCCGCGTTGCCATTTGCGCCCACGTCGGCCCAGGAGCGCGCCATCCGGATCGTGTTCGCGGATCTCACCAGCACGACGCCCATGCAGCGACTGCTGCAGGGTGATGTGGGCAGCGGCAAGACTGCGGTGGCTTTTGCTGCGGCCTTGCTCATCGCACGCGCTGGCGGCCAGAGTCTGCTCATGGCGCCCACAGAGGTGCTGGCCGAGCAGCATGGGCGCACTTTGGCGGACTGGGGCAACAAGGCAGGCCTGCGGGTTGCGGTTCTGCATGCCGGGCTGGATGCACAGGCGCGGCGAGGGGTGCTGGCTGCGGTTGCGAACGGTGAGACTGATCTCTTGGTGGGGACACACGCTTTGTTGGAAGAGAGTCTGCGCGTGAAGCATTTGGCGCTGGCCATCGTGGACGAGCAGCATCGCTTCGGGGTGCGCCAGCGGGCCGCCCTGCGCCGGGCTGGGGGCTGGATTCCCGACGAGAAAACGGGCATGGTTCCCCACCTTCTGGTGTTGTCCGCCACGCCCATCCCGCGCTCTTTAGCCCTGACCGCCTACGGCGATCTGGATCTGGTCACCCTCGACGAATCTCCGCCGGGCCGTCAGATCGTGGCCACCTATCTCGGCGTGGGCGAGGACGCGCGCCGTGAGGCTATGGCCGCGGTCAAGGCCGCCGTCGCTGCCGGTGGGCAGGGCTTTGTGGTGTGTCCCGCTATCGCCGAGGGGAAACAGGGCCGCCGCGCTTCGGTGCTGTCCCGCTTTCGTGAGCTGCGGCCGCTGCTCGCGCCGGCGCGTGTGGGCCTGCTGCACGGACAGATGCCGAGCTGCAAGCAGTCTGAGGTGGTGGCGGCTTTTCGCGCCGGACAGCTCGATGTCCTGGTCGCCACCACTGTGCTGGAAGTGGGCGTGGATGTGCCGCGCGCTTCGATCATCGTCATCGAGGATGCCGAGCGCTTCGGCCTGGCCCAGCTGCACCAGCTGCGTGGCCGTGTGGGACGGGCAGGGCAGGCGTCGAGTTGCCACTTGCTCAGCGGCGCGCAGGATCCCGAGACATTGGATCGACTGGCGTTCGTGGCGGCCACCAGCAACGGATTCAGCGTCGCCGAGGAGGATCTGCGTCGCCGCGGTCCGGGCGAGATCTACGGCGAGCGGCAGACCGGCGTGGTGGGTTTGTGGATGCGCGATCCGGCGGGCGTTGTCGCTCTGGTGGAACGGGCGCGCCAAGAAGCGGGGGCGTTGCTGGCCAAGGATCCGGAACTTGCCTCGTCGGAACACGTGGCTTTGCGCCAGGCGGTCGAGTCGCGCTGGCTGCGCCAGCGACTCATTGCCGAGGAGGCAGGATGAGCCGTGGTTGGCAAGCGGCTCTTTGGGCAGGGCTGCTGGGCGGCGTGCTGGCTGGCGGCGGAGATGCCTTGGCCACGTTCGCGACCGCGCTGACCCGGCCGTCGGCGTTGCACGCACTAGGGCTGGGCACCGTTGCGGGCGCGCTGTTGGGAATGGGGATGGCCATTGTGGCCCTGCTCGTCCATACCGTCGCAGCCCCGGTGGCGGCGCGTGTGTCTCGAATTTCGGCGGCGGCTCTGGTCGCGATGATCATGGCAGCGCCGCTTCTGGCGTACGACGGCTTTGCCCTCTTTGCCGGGGCCAAGGCCTCACGCGTGGCGGGCCATCAGGCGATCTCAGTGGTGCTGGTCCTGCTGATGCTCGTGCTGGTCGGGCTGGCGGGCAGTCTGTGGCAGCGATTGCTCGACTACATGGAAGGTCGCGCGGGCACGTCGGCGGCAGTGGGGCTGGGCTTGGTGGCTGCGGCGGCCGGGCTCGAGCAGGCCAATCGCGTGGTGCTGCCGCGACTGTATCCGTGGTTTCACCTGTCGTTAGGATTGTTCTCGGTCGCGGCCTGCGTGCTGGTCATGCGATCTGTGCTGGGCAGCCGGGCGTGGCAGCGTAAGGGCGCGGTGGCGCTCGCGGCAAGCGTGCTGATCCTGGCTGGAGTCGGAGCGCACGAGCTTTCTGCCATGGGCGCAAGCCAGAACCTGCGTTTCTTCGCCTATGAAAAGACCCAGGTGAGCAGCCTGGCGCTGCGCCTGCTACCGGCGCGACGCCGTCCTGTCTCGGCCCACCCAGGTGTGGCGTTGCAGCCCGCGGCCAGCCCCTTGCCCGAGGGACCGCACCGGCCTGGCGCCGACGTCGTGCTCATCACAGTGGACGCCACGCGCGCCGATCACTTGGGCGCCTACGGCTATGCCCGCCCCACCACGCCCCACATCGATGCCCTGGCCCGGCGAGGAGTGCGCTTCGAACGCGCCTACGCGCAAGCGCCGCACACTTCGTTTTCCATTGCCTCGCTGATGACCGGCAAGTACTACCCGACACTGGCGCGGCTGGCCCCGCAAAGCCAGCACGAAACCCTGGCCCTGACCCTGCGCCGCTACGGCTGGAAGACCGCTGCTTTCTTTCCGCCCGCGGTGTTCTTCATCGACGCGCAGAAGATGAAGACCTTCGAAACCAGCAATTTCGACTTCGAGTACGTGAAGTACGAGTATCTGGACGCTGACCAGCGGGTCGAGCAGATCGACGACTTCTTCCGCAAAGAGAATCCGCGCCGGGTCTTCTTGTGGCTGCACCTGTTCGAGCCGCATGAACCCTATCAGGCGCACCCGGGCCACGACTTCGGCAGCCGCGACATCGACCGCTACGACAGCGAGATCGCCTATTGCGACGCCGTGGTGGGCCGAGTGATTGCCTATCTGCAGAAGGAGCGGCCCAATGCCATCATCGTGGTGGCCGCGGATCACGGTGAGGAATTCGACGAACACGGCGGGCGCTACCACGGCACCACGCTGTACGACGAACAGGTGCGTGTTCCGCTGGTCATCTACGTGCCCGGACTGCCCCCGCATGTGGTGGCAGGCCCGGTGCAATTGATCGACATTGCGCCCACCGTCTTGGGGCTGCTCGACGTATTGGCGCCGGCGCGCATGCGCGGGACCGACCTGGGGCCGTGGTTGGCCGCGCGGCCGGCACCCGACGATCGCCTGCCGCCGGTGTTTGCTGAGGTGGAGGACAAGCGCATGGTGGTCATGGGCAAGGAGAAGCTCATCTGCGACCTGTCCAAGGACTATTGCGCGTACTACGACCTGGGAATTGATCCTCGCGAAGAGCACAACCTGGCCGAAGCGCGCCCGGATCGCGTGGCGGCCTTGCGCCAGCTGCTCGACACCTGGCTCGACGAGCAGGCGCGCTTCGAGTCCAAACGCCTGAGTGGCGCGGACACCCCGGATGTGTCCCAGGCCATCGAGCGCGGTCGCATGGGCGATGCGGAAGCGGCGCCTGAATTGGCCGCTCTGTTGCAATCGCGGGCGTCCGTGGAATTGCGGCGCGAGGCGGCCCGGCTGCTGGTCGAGGCGCTGCCGGCTCGGCAGAGCGCGCGGCCCATGGTGGTGGCTGCCATGAACACGGCCGACGACGACGAGGTTCGCGACTGGGCAGCGGTGGCGGCAGCGAGGCTGGGCGAGACGGACGGTCGTTCGCGCCTGCTGGCCATCGTAGCTCGGCCAGGCAGTGAGGCCAACGCGGAATTGCGCCGCTATGCGGCTCTTTGGTTGGCCGAAGCCGGCGATAGCACAGGCGTTATGATATTGGGCGAGGCATTGGACGCTTGTGCGGGCAAGGAGGCATTGTGCAAGTCGATCATTGCGGCCTTGGGCAAACTGCGCGACGAGCGTGCGATACCGGCCTTGATTGCCCACCTGCCTGACGTGCTGACCAGGCGAGAAGTCGTGCTCGCTTTGGGCGAGATCGGCGATGCTGCGGCTGAGCCTGCGCTGGTAGAGCGTTTGAAAACCGACGAGTACGTGCCGGTGCGCGTGGCCGCGGCACGGGCCCTGGCCCACATGGGCGGGGCCCGCGCGGTGCTGGCCCTCAAGTGGTCAGCCAGCACCGACAAAGAGCCGCGCGTGGTCGAGGCCGCGCGCTCCGGATTGGCGGAATTGCGGCGGGGACAGTAGCGATCCCCGGTCATTTGCGCGCAGGCGTCGTTACGGCATGCCTTGCAGAGTGGAGTTGGTGACGGTGATGCTCTTTGCGTTGGTGCCGACCGCATCGCCGACGTTGGTGACGCTGCCCGTGGAAACCACCGTCCAGTGTCCGCCGGTGTTTCCCGTCATGGTGGTGTCGGCGATGGAAAGGGTCCCCTGCATGTTGTTGCTGGTGAAGAAGAGGCCACCACCGAAGGCGCCCTGACCGGCAGTGTTGTTGAGAATCGCGTCCCCACACAGCGTGATGTTCACCGAGTTCCCGTCGCTGTAGAGAGCGCCGCCGTTTCCGCCTGAGCCAACCTCGTTCTGGCCGTTGTTGATGACGGAACACTTGGTGGCGTCGTCGCTGTTGGCCCCATTGCCGGTTGCTGTATTGTTGGTGAATAGGCTGTTGTAGACGTCGAGTTCCGAGAACAGGCATCCCACGGCACCGGCGTTGCTGGCGGCATTGTTACTGAAAGTGCTTCCCACAATGAGCACGCCATTCTTGCTGCCCAGGATGTAGATGGCGCCGCCACCCGTGTCAGGCCCAAGGGGAGCGGCCTGATTGTTCGTGAAGATCGAGTCGATTACCGTGAGGTTGCCGTCCCGCATGTACAGGGCGCCGCCTTCGCCATCGTCCCATCCTTGGGAACAGGGCGTCGGAGCGGTGGGAATGGCCTGGGTGGGCGTGGTCTTGCCATTGATGAGCGTGATGTGTTGAAGCGTCAGCCCGTTGGTGTTGGCCTGGAAATTCGCACTGTCGAACCTGAGGATTTGCACGCTGCCCTGGCCGTCGAGAGTGATCTTGTTGCCGCCATCGATGACGGTGTTCTTGCCGGTGGGGAGGTTGAGCGTGGCCGTGACCGGAATGGTGACGACTGCGCTGCCGCAGTTGAAAGTGATGATACCGCCCAGGGTCGCCGCCGCCTGGAGCTTGGCGAATGTGCAACTCGCCTCACTGCCGGCTCCCACCACGGTGGTGGGATTGGAAATGTCGGCGGGTTGGCCTCTGGCCGGGACGCCGGCGCCGCAGGATCCATTGGGGGTTCCCGCACTGGTGATCGTTCCGGTGCTCGTCGCGCGCGTGCCCCCTGGCCCGCCCGTGCCACCCGTGACGCCCGTGTTCCCCCCGGTCTGACGGGTGCCGCTGCCACCTTTGCCGCCGGCACTATTTCCGCCTGCGCCACCGATGGTGTTCCCGCCCGCGCCGCTGCTTCCGGCGCTTCCCGCGAAGCTCGAGTGGCCGCCCGTGCCGCCACTGGTTGCCCGGCCGCCACGGCCAACAGCACGACCAGAACCAGACCTCGCAGTGAGCACATCTTATAGTGGTACCACCATCGTGGTGCAAAATGAGCAGGGTGATTGCGGTCAAACCGCCGTTGCCGGACACCCGATTGGCGGATGAACGCACTGCCCTGGACCGGTGCCAACACGCACGCGTGCTTCTACTGCGTCGAGCAGTAGATTCTTTCCGCGCGACTCCGGAGCGATCAGCGCGGCGGCGGGCGTTTGCCGGGCTTGGGATGCCATTTGCGCCCGACCACCGGGATGGGCGCAGCCGGCCGCCCGGGTCGCGAGAATGACGGGGTTTTGGCGAATGGGCGCGGTGGTTCTGCTCGGTGCGAACCAGCAAAGCGCACCGGCGACGTCGGCGGGTGTGGACGCGGGCTGGGCTTGGCGAAAACCTTGCCAGCAGGGTGGGGCGCGGCGGCGCGTCGGTCGAAGCGGGTCGGGGACGCGTTTCCATCGGTTGGCAGCGGATGTCGTGGCCTCTCCGCGTGCTGGCGTGTCGGCAGGAAGCTCTTTTGCACCTGCGCGACTGGTTTTTCGGGACGCCGAACCTTATCCGCGTCTTCCGAACGCGGCGGCTGCCGGTGAGGCCTGTCCGGCTTGGCGGGAACCTCATGGGCCGGCGGGCGTGCCCGGCCGGCAGCCTCGATGTGGACGTGCGGAGCGCGCGGATCGGACTGCGACGCAGCCAGGGCAAAATCGTTGGCTGCCTCACCGGCGATCTCGAACTCGCTCGATTGCGGACCCACGCGGATGGCGCCGACCTCGCGTCGCGTGACGCCGCCCCGTCGACAGATGAGGGGTAGCAGCCAACCCGGCTCGGCCCGGCTTTCGGCCCCTAGATTCACGCGAAATACGACGGCATCGCGCGAAAACTCGGCATGCGAAACCGGCGGGCCCGAGTCGCGACGATAGTTGTCGGTGCTCTTGATTACGTGCGTATCCACGGGTCGCAGCACCTCGCCCTTGGGCAGGCGCTGAAGTTCGCGATCGAGAAGCAGCAAGAGCAAGCGGTCCGGCGTAATGTCCGGAGTCAGTCGCTCGACCATGGCCGAAGCCGCAGCCGAGGGCTCGGTCGCAGCTTCGGTCCGTAGCGTCTCTTCCAGGCGCTTCTCACCTTGGGATCTGATCTCCTTGGCCCCGGGTACGTTGGCCCACGAAAACTCCACCTTGGCATAAGACAACAGACGTTCGGCTTTGCGCCGCTCGGCCAAACTGGCGATGAGCACGCTCGTGCCTTTGCGGCCGGCGCGTCCGGTGCGGCCGCTGCGGTGGGTGAGGGCCTCGCCGTTGAGCGGAAGATCCGCGTGCACCACCAGATCCACTTCGGGCAGATCCAGACCGCGCGCGGCCACGTTGGTGGCGACCAGAATCTGTGCCTCGCCAGCGCGCAAAGCCTCGAGCGCGCGATTGCGTTCGGCCTGCGCGCGATCCCCGGACAAGACCACCGCACGAAACCCCTGCCGTACCAGCTCGCGGTGAAGATCCGCGACGCCTTCTCGGGTGGTGCCAAACACGATGGCGCGCTGGTCGGGGTTGTGGCGAAGCACATTGACCACCGCCTTGCCCCGGTCACCCATGGCGGTCAGGTACGCCACATGGCGAATGTCCTCGTGAGTCTTGGCTTCGCCCAGGCTGCGGGCGTCGATGCGGGCCGCGTCCTTCTGATAGCGAGCCGCCAGCGCAAGGATCGGCTGGGGTAGGGTGGCCGAAAACATATGGGTGCGCGTGCGCGCTGTGGCCGCGCCGAGGATGGTTTCGAGATCCTCGCGAAAGCCCATGTCCAGCATTTCGTCGGCTTCGTCGAGCACGACCACCTTGACCTCTTCCAGGTGCAAGGCCTTGCGTGACAGAAGATCCACCAGGCGGCCAGGGGTGCCCACCACCAGGTCAGCTCCTGCGTGCAGAATCTTGAGATCGCGCCGAATGTCGCTGCCGCCGGTGAACGCGGCCACATTCAGCGGCGTGCGCGCGAACAGCCAGGCGAGCTCGGCCCGCACTTGGTTGGCCAGCTCGCGCGTGGGCGCGATGATGAGGGCTCCGGGCCGCCGAACGCGACGGGCCGGATGGGCTGTCTCTTGTGCATCTCCCGTCGCTGGAGCAGCAACTTCCAATAGAGTCTGGGCAATGAGCGAGCCAAAAGCGAGCGTCTTGCCCGAGCCCGTTTGCGAGGACACCAGCAGATCGCGGCCTTTCATCTTGGATTCGACGACCGCAACCTGCACGGGGGTTGCGGTTTCGTAGCCGCGTGCGGTGATAGCTTCGGCAAGTGCTGGAACAAGGCCCAGCTCGGAAAACATGGTCATAGGAGCGCGTGCTATAGCACGCCCACGGGCAATCGTGCGGACTAGCCTGTTCTCAGGTAACCGTGCGGCAGGCTGCCGCACCCGGCGCGGCAGGGTGACGCGTGAGTTTTTCGTGCCCCATTGTATTGCGTGCGGAATCTAAGGATGAGGGAATCAAAGAAGCGGGTTGGTCGTGGCACGGACCATGCAGGAAAATTGGGGGAAACACGCGCAAGGAGGCTCGACCTCATGAACCACGAAACTGCTTCTAGTCGGCAGAATCTGCGGCCGCTGCACGTGGTCGCCGGCGCGGTCGCCATGGTTCTTGCGATCGGGATGATCGACTACATCACGGGCGCGCAGGTTTCGATCGCCTTGCTGTATCTGGCGCCGATTGCGTTTGCGACCTGGTTCGTGAGCCTGCGTGCGGGACTGCTTCTTTGCGGCTTGGCCGCCGTCGTCCGACTCCAGGATTTCTGGCTAACCACGCACAGTTTTTCGCACCCGCTCATTCCCTACTGGAACGGCGTCGTGGAACTGGGCTTCTTCGTCGTGGTCGCCTGGATTCTGTCGCGGTTGCGCTCGACGACCGAGCGCTGGGCCGTTCTGGCCAGGACCGATCCGCTGACCGGTGCTTTGAATCGACGGGCCTTCACAGAAACCGGTGAGCGCGAGGTGGCCCGCGCCGAGCGCTATCACCGGTCGCTTTCGCTCGCCTATCTGGACATCGACGACTTCAAGAAGGTCAACGACGAAGGTGGCCACGACGATGGCGACCGGCTGTTGGTGGTGGTCGCGGAAACGCTGGCGCGCAATCTGCGCGCTTTCGACGTCATCGCGCGTTATGGTGGTGATGAGTTCGTGTTGCTCCTGCCTGAAACCGGCGCCAAGGCAGCGGAGATGGTCCTCGAAAAACTGATGGACGCTCTTCGTAGCGCCGTGCAAGGCCGTTGGCCCGCCAGTTTCAGCATCGGTGCAGTGACTGTCGAAGGGCCGCGCACATCGCTGGATCGGCTGATCCAACAGGCCGACAAGCTGGTGTACGCGGCCAAGCAGTGCGGTAAGGACTGCTTCCTGCACCGACAACTGAGCCGCAGCGGGACCAGTGACGTTGAATCCACGTCGATGCCCGAGCTAGCGAATCACAGCCGTCTCCATTCCGCTCTACGCCTGGGGAAGCCGGACCACGATGCGGGTGCTGTGATCCAGGACCGACGATAGCTCGCAGGTGCCGCCCAGGGCGCGCGTGGTGCGGTCCACGATGGCGAGGCCGAGGCCGTGACCGGGAAGTTCGCGGTCCATCTGTCCTCGGTAGAATGGCTCGAACGCGTGCCGGGCGCTTTCGGCGTCCATGCCCAGGCCGTTGTCCTCGATCGCGATTTCAACTACCGGCCCGTCGTCTTTGGTTTCAATCGTGATGCGCAGGGGTCGGTCGTGCGCGCGGAACTTGATGGCGTTGCCGATGAGGTTGCGCAGAATCTGGGCGAGGATTTCCTCGGTGCACGCGACCCGGCCGGCCCGCAGTTTGGTCGAAATGTCGACCCCTTGCAGTTCCGCTCCCATTTCTTCGAGGGTCCGTTCGATGACCAGGGTGGTCGACGATTGTCCCTGTGGCGGGCGCCCCGAAACCGACAGGGCCAGCATATTGTCGACCACGCTGGTCATGCGGTCGACCGCTCGGCGAATCCGCTGGGCCATCGCCGTGACGTCCGCTGGCAATCCGGGAGATTCGAGGATGAGGTCCGTATATCCGCGGATGGGATTCATCGGGCTGCGCAGGTCGTGGGCGGCGCGCCCGGCAAAGGCCTCCAACTCGCTGTTCTTTTCGTTGAGGAAACGCACGCGTTCAACGATCAGCCGGCGCTGGCGCCCGAGCACGCGAAGCAACCAGAGCGAGATGGCCAGCGCGATGGCGATCACGATCCCGCCCACCACGGCGTCGCTCCACACGGCCTGGCGGTTGGCGGCGCGGATGGCGGCCACGTTGCTGCTTCCTTCCAGGGAGTTGATCGAGAGGAGCTTGTCGATGGACTTGCCGATCTCACCTTCCACGACGGAGGCGGCTCGCCGCCGGTTCCTGGGGTTCCCGGATAGTTCGCGAAGCAAACTCTGAAGGTGCGTCCACTCCTCGCGCTCTCCCTGGTAGGTCGCCAGGGGATCATAGTCGCGGGCATCCTCATCGATTGCCCTGGCAAGCTGGTCGATCTCTGGCTCGCTGTTCGTCGCGGCCAGATGTTCGGCGTGATCTCGGATGTTGTTCAGCAGAGTAATCGAGCGTTGCGAGTTCTCAACGATGTCGGTGGTTCTGCGCGCCTCCTGCTGCTCGAAGACGAAGTCGAGCCCAAGCATCCCAATAATGAGCAGCGTCACGAGGCCGAGCGCGACCAAGACTGGCCAGCGGGACAGCAGCACGGTCCTGGGATTTTCGTTGCTCGCAGAGCCATTCCTGCGAAACCAGGTCGGTATCATTGAATCTCCATGATAGTCTTGCCCACGTGAGTTCGCACGGCAGGATCCTCGTCGCCGAGGACGACGACCTGACGCTTGAGCTTCTGGCCACCGTCCTTCGACGTGAGAGCTACGAAGTGGTGGCCGTGACCGATGGTCGCGAGGCGCTTGACCGATTGGCCGAATGCGCCTTCGACTTGGTGCTGAGCGACGTGCAGATGGCGCGCGCCAGCGGCCTGGAGGTGCTGGCCGCGGTCACCAAGCAGTTCCCTGACACGCCCGTCATTCTCATCACCGCCTACGCCGAGCCCGGGGCCGCGATGGACGCCATCGCCAGCGGAGCCGCCGACTACCTGGCCAAGCCCGTGGATGTGGTGGCGTTGCGTGCGACGGTGGCTCACGCGATGGAGCGAAGGCGGCTGGCTGCGGAGAATCGGTCGCTGCGTTCCGCCATCGCCGGGCGCAAGCTGCTGGTGGGCACCAGCGCTGCCATGCTTGAACTCTACAAGCAGATTGCCCAGGTCGCGCCCACCGAAGCCACGGTTCTCATCACGGGCGAGAGCGGCTCGGGCAAGGAGCTGGTCGCGCGCACCATCCATGAGCGCAGCCGCCGCGCCGAGCATCCCTTTGTCGCGTTTAGCTGCGCCTCGCTGGCCGAGGGGATTCTCGAAAGCGAGCTTTTTGGACACGAGCGCGGCGCCTTCACGGGAGCCAGCGCTGCCCACAAGGGTTTGTTCGAAAGCGCCGAAGGGGGAACCATCTTCCTCGACGAAGTCGGGGACGTCCCGACCAAGATGCAGGGGGAACTTCTTCGCGTGCTGCAGGAAGGCGAGGTGCGGCGAGTGGGCGGCTCCGCGGTGGTCAAGGTGAACGTCCGCGTGATCTCGGCGACCAGCCGCGATCTCGAGGCCGAGGTGACCGCGGGACGCATGCGTCGGGATCTGGCCTATCGTCTGAACGTGGTTGCGCTGCGGGTTCCGCCCTTGCGCGAGCGAGGCGACGACATCGTCGCGCTCACCTTGCACCTGGCTGCGCGGCACGCCGCCATCCTCGGTCGCGCGGAGCCGCACATCAGTGACGAGGCCATGTACCGGATTCGCAACTACCCCTGGCCCGGCAACGTCCGGGAACTGGAGAATGCGCTGGCCCGTGCGGTGGCCATGTCCCAGCGTGGGGTGATTCTGCCCGGCGACCTGCCCGCACTCACGGCAGAGGCGGGCTCGGGAAACCTGGCTGCCATCCATAGCGATTGGCCCACACTGGAAGAACTGCAGCGTCGCTACATCGAAAGAGTTCTTGAACACACCGGTCACAACAAGACCTCGGCAGCCAGCATTCTTGGCATCGATCGTCGCACGATTCAGCGCCTTGCCTCGCGCGAAGTCGAGGGTGAAAAGAAAGCCTAGCCACGATCGGGCGGCGCCTCATGCCAGTTGCTGCCTGGCCATCAGGTCGGCTACGGCTGCACGCAGCTCGGGGATTCCGAAGGGCTTGCGCAACAACTTTGCGTTGCCAAGGTGGTGGACTTTGTCTTGAAGATCGGGCCGCGTGAGACCGCTGATTACCAGGACGGGCGTGCGAATCTCGGCCGCTCGGGCCGAGAGCAACACCTGAAGTCCTTCCATCCAGGGCATGAGAACGTCGGTCACCACCAGATCGAACGGACCGCCTTCGGCAAGGAGATCCACCAATTCGGCGCCGTTGGCTGCCTCGCAGATTTCTATCTGGGGGTTCGCGAGGGCCATCTTGAGCAGCTCCAGACTGTCGGGATCGTCGTCAGCGATGACGATGCGAGAGATGGGCGTCTGCTTTCGGGCCGCACGCGACAACTCTGCCAAGGTGAACTCACGCCTGTCGGAAGCATTCATCATGGGACACCTCATGTGGCCGGTTTGTGAGTGAGACGCTGCATCGGCTGTGCCACGGCAGAGAGACACCGCTTTCCCTGCTAGGCCGGGAAGTCTCGTCGGCAGGGCAGCGACACTCTGCCGCAGAACCTGGGTTGGCCGCGACAGACTGTCGCGGGGTCGGCGTTGCTCACGCTAGAACGGCGCGTCCCTGGCCCGGATCGCGCAATCGCTGGCCGGTTCGAGTCTGGCATCGCGCTTGCTGGATCCCTTGGTTGTGCTCGAAAGGAGGCTTCCCATGAAGCGTGAATACTCCGAGAATTTAACTCTCTCCGCGTGGCGCTTGTCCAAGACCGATTCACGGGTGCCTCCTGTCGCCACAAGCAAATCGGGCCGACCGCTGGGTTGGATTGAGCGAACACTCCTGGCCGTGGACACCGATCGCGTGTTCATCGAGGTGTCTGATCCAGAGCTGCGGCAAGAGCTGGTCACTGCCTATGAAGACGAAGGGTGCGATGTGATTGCCGCGAGCAACAGCAAGACACTGCTGGAGTTCATGGAGCTACTGCCTGTTCCCCACGATTTCGGCAACGATTTGGTGCTCGCAGATGACAACTTCCCAGGGACGAATGCCGAGGACCTTCACCGGGAACTCCAAGCGCGCGGCTGGTCGATCCCCGTGTTCACCGTATCGTTTTCTCCTGAGAGCGCGAAGATGGCGTCGTGAGGATCGAGATTGACAGTCCGTTCACGTTAAGAAGCGGATAGCACTTTACAAAGCTTTACGTTTCGGCAACACGCCCGCACAACGTTAGTGGCAACTTGTTCCCGGACATCAAGAGAAGAGGAATTTTGAGCAACGTTGATGGCGTCCAAGTCGCTCGCAGGATTGTCTGGGGGCAGATCGCAATTTTGCTGTTAGCGGGCTGTGCGACTTCGGTTGAGGGCCAGCCGCAATTCAGCGTCAACCGCGCTGCGGATTCTCCCAAGATTGACGGTGTTTCGGTCTTCGGGATCTTCAGAAACGGCCGAATGAGCCCCGCCTCCTGGGCGGAGTTTGGTTCGGCTCTGTCGGGGCCTTTTAGCCAGAAAGCGTGCGAGAGCGCCTACGCAGACGATCTGATCGGCGCGGACGCGGCGCTGACCTCTGCGGTAGACGACTATGCCAAGGAGAATGGCGTCTCCGATGAACTGCTCGATCGGTTCGCCGCGCAGGCCAAAGGCGACACCATCATGGTGGTCAGCATGACCGGGGAACCTGCGCGGCCCCAGGCAGACGCCGGCGCGGCGAAACCAGCCAAGCCCGCGGGCACTCCGTCGTCGGCTGGGCAGGGC
>Ga0265330_10000785_pt1 | contig 19992 bp, 18 predicted proteins | sample 41919metaG_FD_202083 | JGI IMG/M metagenome (GOLD analysis project Ga0265330, IMG submission 202083) | Rhizosphere microbial communities from Carex aquatilis grown in University of Washington, Seatle, WA, United States - 4-19-19 metaG | ecosystem: Host-associated > Plants > Roots > Rhizosphere... | reverse complement strand
GCGAGGCGCGGCCGAGGGCGGCTTCATGCTCCTCGTGAAGTACGCGAGCGCGTTCCCGAACGGTAAGCAGCTGAAGCTCGAGGACTTCCCCTATGGCTGGGAAGTGATGTTCCCCGATGGAGGAGGCGACAACAGGCTCACATGGATATCTGGCCAGAGCGAGAGCGACAAGGCCTCCACGCCGTACTGGACGCCGATGGCAGGCAACGCTTATACGGTCCGCGTGGAAGTTCGGAAGGACGAAGTCCGCGTTCTCGTCGACGGCGCGGAGATGCTGCATACAACTTGCCCAAGCTATATTTGGGACGACGGGCAGAAAGCCTTCGTGGGTTTCCAGCAGCGCTTCGAGGGGGTCATCGTCCGAGCGGCGCGGGTATATCAGCTCCGGGGTAAGTAGTTCGTTCTCTTCGCGCCCCGTGCTCGGAACGGGCCTTCCTCCTAGTGCCAGCGACCGAAAGCCGATGTGAGATCGCTTTTTCTCAACCTTAGGCGTCAAGCGACATTGAAAGCTGACCCGCGAACGACATCCTAAGCCGTGAGATCGGCCATCTCCTGACGAGGCCGGTGGGTCGACCACCAGATGGAAGAGGCGCCGTGTCGCGGGAGTTGTTTGCTGCGATTCTCAGGGGGAAAGGGAAGCTCAGGCTGCTCGTGGAACAAACCGGGTAGCCGAAGTCCGAAAAAGTGGATCTGGAGATGATGAGATTCCAAAGCTGGCGAAAATCGCCGGTCATATGGGAAATCCCTGTTAATTTCTGTTTGGTTTTCCGCACCGAGGCGGGATAATGTTTGCCAGTACCGGCGGTAATTCATTACAGGAGGAGTCATGAAAGTCACAAGAGTCATTGGATTTATGGTCCTGCTTTTTTTCGGGACCATAGGCATTCTGTTCGCCGACGTGTTCGACAGCTGCAAAAAAGGCGACACGAACGCGATCAAGACCTATATTAAAAACGGCGGAGATGTCAATGCGTCCAATTCCCAAAACTGGACTTTGCTGATGTATGCCGCCGATGGAGGCAGGCTGGATATCATCAAATTGCTCATAGAAGCCAAGGCCCAAGTGGATAAGGCGGACGGCAATGGGGATACGGCCTTGTTCAAGGCGGCTGAAAGCGTCCATGTGGATGCCATGAAATTGCTGATCAGTGCTGGCGCCAATATTGAAAAGAAAGACAATTTTGGGACGACGGTATTGATAGCCGCGGCGGGGGCGTCAACTTATAAATCCAACGCAGACGCCGTCAAATATTTGATAGGCATGGGAGCGGACGTAAACGCGAAAGACAATGACGGCTTTACGGCTTTGATGGGCGCTTCCTATGAAATGAGCGCCAACGTCTGTAATCCGGAATCGCTCGCCCTTTTGCTTGCTGCTAAGGCGGACGTGAATGCTGTCGATAAAAGCGGGGATAGCGCATTGACCATTGCCGCCGACGGCGGCCAAGCGTCGGGCGTTAAGGCCCTGTTGGCCGCAAAGCCAAACCTGAACATCAGGAACAAAGACGGTAAAACCGCATTGATGCTGGCCGGCGAAGGCCCTTATGACGACGTTATAAAGTTGCTGAAGGACGCCGGCGCGGACACGACCGGTTTTGTCCGTGGCAAGGTTAATAAAGATTACTGAAAAGCACCTGTAGTATGCGCACCGAGCTACACTCGGATTGCGCACGACGGAGTTCCTCCCACCTGGGCCGGGCAAACCCGGGCATTTTCCTAACACCGAGCGTTTTATTATAGGGGAGAGATTCATTTTGCCTTGGGGATGGGGTCGCAAGGGGGGAATGCAATAAACTGAGCGGACAATTTCCCGTGTAAGTATGGGCTCAAAAAAAAAGCCGCCCGGTGAACCGAACGGCCTTTAGCCCCTAGGAGAGTCGAACTCCTCTTTAAAGATTGAGAATCTTTTGTCCTAACCGATAGACGAAGGGGCCGCGTGAAGGAAAAGATCGCGCTGCGATCTTTTCCTTCACGTGCCAAGCTCGCTACGGCTCGCTTGGCAAATACTCTGCCGAAAAAGTCTCTTCGCGACTTTTTCCTTCACGCGCAGAATCCGCAACGCGGATTCTGCAAAGCCAAAAACGCCTGGGCGTTTTTGGCTATTCCCCAGGGAGGATTCGAACCCCCACAAACAGATCCAGAGTCTGTTGTGCTACCATTACACAACCGGGGAAAGTAAAATACAGTACGTACCTTACTTAATCCCCTCGGTTTCCGTCAAGTGGTGCGGGTAGAAGGCTCCGATCGGCGGAGGTCGAAAACCTCGAGCTGGGGCTGCTCCATGCCGTTGAAGCGGTTGATCGTCACCTTGAAGACCAGGTCGATCCGATCGCCCTTCTTGCTGTCATAATCGAAGCTGAAGTCGCGCTGGAGCCTCTGGGCGCCGTCCCAGACGAGGGCCGGCCATTTATGCTTGCCGAAGTCCAGGGTGAGCTTGAGGTGGTTCTGCTCTTTCTTGCCGACGAGCTGGACGTCGGCGATGGGCACGTTGCGGGACAGGAAGACGAGGGGCTCGTTAGCCTCCCCGAAGGGCTCGAAGCGCTCGGAGACGGCCGCGATGTCCGGCTTGAGGTAGTCGTGGGGTAGCTCGGCGTCGACCTCGATGCTCTCCTCCCCGTCCTCGAGCTCGAGGGCCTGGGCGTAGGCCTTGGTCCTCGCCTCGAACTCGGGCCAGTCCTTGGCCTGGAGGCTGAAGCCCGCGGCCGCGTCGTGCCCGCCGTAGTCTATGAAAAGCTCGGCGCAGGCCTCGAGGAAGGAGGAGACCGGGAAGCCGCGGGCGGAGTGGATGGAGCCGACGACCGTGCCGTCCTCCTGAAAGGAGGCGACGATGGCCGGGACTTTGAGGACGTTCGTCACCTTCGAGGCGATGAGGCCGGTGACGCCTCGGAAGACTTCGCTGGAGCCCACGACGGCGAGCTTGTCGCCGCGGTCGGCGAGGCTTAGCCGGGCGAGGGGATAGACTATATCCCAGGTCTCGCCCCCGAGGCGGCGGCGCTCGGCGTTCATCGCGAGGACTTCGTCGGCGAGGGCCTCGCGCTCCGGCCTCGAGCCGGCGAGGAAGAGGGAGGCCGCCTTGTCCGCCGCGCCCATGCGCCCCGCCGCGTTGACGACCGGTGTGACTTGCCAGGCTATCTCGCCGGCCCCGAGCTTCTTGCCGAGGAGGTTGGTCTTCTGCAGGAGCTCGGAAATTCCGGCGCGGGGCTTCTTGTTGATCGCCGCCAGGCCGCGCCTCACGAGGATGCGGTTCTCGTCGCGCAGGGGCATGAGATCGGCGATCGTGCCGAGGGCGACGAGCTGGAGCCGCTGGAGGTCGTCCTCGCCGAACCAGTCGGCCTTCTTGAGCGCGAAGGAGACGAAGAGGTTCTCGAGGACGTCGATCTCCTCGAGGCCCGAGTTAGAATATCGGCCAATCGCCGAGAGCTCCCTGAGCCTGACGAGGCTCTGTCCCTTCGTCTGCGGTATGTACTCGGCGGCGTCGGGCTGGAGATCGTAAAAGAGGACCTCGGCGCCCTTGCCGAGGGCCTTCTCGAGGAGCCTCTTCTGGAGCGCGCCGTCCCACACGAATATCTGCCTGTCGCTGAGGAAGGGCACCAATCTGGTGCGCTCGAGGTCGACCATGCCAGGGACGATAGTCTCGCTGATCCGCCCCGTCTCGACGAGGTTGGAGAGGCGCACCGCCTCGATTTGATAGGCCTCGTTGACGGGCCTCACGTTAAGGAGGGCTACCTGCTGCTTGTAGATGCCCGTGCGCGCGAGCTTGAGCGCCGAGACGAGCTTGTAGACGACGCCGCAGCCGGCGAGGTCGCGGAAGGGATAGCCCGAGTCCGGGAGCTTGGGGTCGATAACGGCGAGGGCGGCGGGGGGATCGCCCGCCTGGAGCCGATGGTGGTCGGCGATTATGACGTCGACGCCGAGCTCCGAGGCGCGGTTCACCTCGGCGTGGTTCGAGATGCCGCAGTCGACGGTGACGATGAGCGTGCCGCCGGCTGCGGCGAAGGCTTCGACCGCCTGGATCGAGAGGCCATAGGGCTCGCTCGCGAGGGGCACGCGCCAGGAAGCCTCGATGCCCAGCTCCTCGAGCGCCTCGACCAGGAGGGCGGTGCTCGTCACGCCGTCGGTATCGCGGTCGCCGAAGACGAGGACCTTCTCGACCTCGTCGGCAGCCAGGAGAATGCGGTCGACCGCGTCTTCCATCTGCGCGAAGAGGAAGGGATTGCGCAGGTAGCGGGGATCGTCCTCGAGGAAGTACAGGAGCTCGGCCGGGTCGGTGATGCCGCGGCGCGCGAAGATGGAGGCGGAGAGGAGATCGAGGCCGTAGCGGGCCGCGAGCTCCTTCACCGCTTGAGGCGAGACTTCCTTCTTGTTCCAGTTCATGCATACACCTTCATAGGGCGCTGATCTCCTTCAGGATGAGGGGCCTGGGCTCCGGCGGCGCGGAGGAGAAGGAGAAGGCGGAAACCGCGAGGCCCTTCGCGGCCTCGACCGCGGCCGCGTCCTTGCCGTACATGGTGCAGATATGCTCGCCCGCGATCACGGAGTGTCCCGCCTTTTTCTTGAATACGAAGCCGACGTCGGGGTAGACGGGGTCGGTCGCGGTGTCGCGGCCCACGCCGAGGTAGACGCCCGCGCGGCCTATCTTGTAGGCGTCGATCCCCGCGATGAAGCCCGCCGCGGGCGCGAGGATGTCGTAGGAGTCCTTGGCCCTGTACCGGCCGCGCAGCTCGAGGAGGCGGTCGACTTGGCCGCCCTGGCTCTTCACGTTGGCGAAGAAGAGCGCTCGGGCGAGCCCGAGGCGGATCGCGTCGCGGCAGCGGCGCTCCCCTTCCTTCACGTCCTTGACGACGCCTCCCGCGACGAGCATCCAGGCGCCGAGGCGGTAGGTGACTTCCATGAGGTCGGCCGGTCCCGAGCCCTCGAGGCAGTCCAGCGTCTCCTCGACTTCAAAGAAGTTGCCGACCTTGGCGCCGAGGGGCTCGGTCATGTCGGTGATCACGCCCACGATGCGCTTGCCCATCGCGGTGCCCGTGGAGACGAGGCTCCGGGCCAGCGCTTCGGCAGCCTCCGGAGTCTTCATGAAGGCGCCCGGCCCCGACTTCACGTCGAAGACGAGGGCTTCGGCCCCCTCCGCGACTTTCTTGGAGAGGATCGAGGCGGTGATGAGGGGGATGGATTCGACCGTGGCGGTGACGTCGCGGAGGGCGTAGAGCTTCTTGTCCGCCGGTACTATCTCGGCGGTCTGGCCCGTCATCGCGAAGCCGTCCTTCTGGATGAAGGCGCGGAACTCAGGCATGGCGAGGCCCGTACGGTATCCGGGAATGGACTCGAGCTTGTCGAGGGTGCCGCCCGTGTGGCCGAGAGCGCGGCCGGACATCATCGGCACTTTGACCCCGCAGGCGGCCACCATGGGCGCGAGGACGAGGGAGACTTTGTCCCCGACGCCGCCGGTCGAGTGCTTGTCGACGAAGGGACCTTCGATGCCCGACAGGTCCATCACCTTGCCGGAGCGCAGCATCGCGTCGGTGAGGACGGCGGTCTCGGAGGCGGTCATGCCCTTGAAGAAGACGGCCATGAGCCAGGCGGAGACCTGGTAATCGGGGACCGATCCCGCCACGTAGCCGTTGATAAGGAAGGTTATCTCCTCGCGGGAGAGCTCGCCGCCCTCGCGTTTCTTTTGGATGATGTCTACCGTGCGCATGGCACCTCCACGATCTACGAGCTCAGGCCGGCCCGCCGCTTGAATGCGCGGCCTGTAGGGAACCCCTAAATCCAACCGGTTTTTGAGGTTCCCTAAAGATCGACGCCCCGGACCTCATTATACACCGAGCCGGAGCTCCGAAGCTCGGACTTATACAGCGCGCAGCGCCCGATAGTCCATGACCCCGAGAGCCCCGCGGCCGCCCGCCTGGCCGGGGGAGCGGCGCGCTTCCGCTGGAAGGGGCAGGGCGATAAAGCACCTCATGGGCCGAGCATTCCCGATTCGAGCGAGGCCAGCGGCGACTCGGCGGCCATTCGCGCCAGGGCGAAGAGGAAGGATCGTAACATCGCCGACGTTCCGGCGAGGAGGGGCAGCCGCGCGGCTTCGGCGAAAGGCAGCTCCAGGCTTCGGGCGAGCCAGCGCAGGGCGCCCGAGCCCAGGCGCAGAGTCCTGTCGGCCTCGGCCGCGCAGTAGGGGCAGAGGAAGCATTCGAGGGCGAAGGAATAGGCCGCCGCGTAGTCGGGCTCGGCCCGGGAAGGACGGAGCTCTTTTCCGCACGAGGCGCAGGCGCCGGGATCGGGGCCCAGGCCGAGGAGGTTCACGAGGCGCCAGAGGAAGAGGAGGAGCGGCGGCCCGTCGGCTCCCTCCTCCGAGCCTTCGAGGGCCTGGAGGCAGTCCAGCGACAGCTCGAGGACGAGGGGATAGTCGCCGCCCCCCCCCGAGGTCTTGACGAGGAGCTCCGCCACGAGCCCTGCCGCCCAGAGCCGATTCAGGTTATCCCTGAGCGCGGGAAAGGAATCGCGCATGTCGAAGTCGGAGAGCTTCTGGAAGTCCTTCACCGGGTCGAGGTAGACGAATGCCCTGCCCGCGGCGTAGGGAGAGGCGAGGGAGCGCAGCTTGGACTTGGGACCGCCGAACACGAAGACGTCTACCAGGCCCGCTTCGGCGGTCATGAGCGTGAGGATCCGCGAGCCTCCGGGGCTCTCCCTCGCGCGCAGGGCGAGGGCTTCGTAGACAAGGTTCCTCGCGCCCACGGCTGGAGTATCCGCCGATGCGTCGGGCCCCGTCAATCCGGGAGCCACCACCTGATGCCGCCCGCGTAGCCTGCGGCGAGTCGCGCCGCGCGCTCGCGGGCTATGCGGGCGAGCTCCCTGCGGCGGTAGCGCCTCGACCAGAGCCAGCCGACCGCGAAGCCGCCCAGGTGCGCGAGGTAGGCGACGCCGCTAGAGCTCCAGCCAACGAGGCCGCCCGCGACCTGCATGAAGAACCAGAAGCCTATCACCATCCAGGCAGAGAGGGCCGTCGGCAGGAAATTGAAGAGGAGGACAGTGACGCGGTTGCCGGGGAAGAGGACGAGGTAGGCTCCCAGTATCCCCGAGATGGCTCCCGAGGCGCCTATGAGTGGAACGCGCAGGTCGGCGCCCGCGAAGAGGGTCCCGGCCACGTGGGCGATGGAGCCGAGGATTCCCGATCCGAGGTAGAGGAGGAGGTAGCGGCCCCTGCCGACGCGGCACTCGACGTTGTCGCCGAAGACGCCGAGGAAGAGCATGTTGCCTGCCAGGTGCAAGAAGCCGCCGTGCAGGAAGAGGGAGGTCAGGAGAGTGAGGTAGCTGCCGCCCGCGAGGAGATAGGCGGGCACCAGGGCGAAGGCCATAGTCGCCCTTTCATCCGATCCGAATCCCTGGATGAAGACGAAGACCAGGACGTTCGCGATGATGATGAGCCAGGTCATCCAGGCCGAGCCCTTCCTGGCGCGGTTATCGTCGGCTATAGGGATCATACGGGCCTCCTGTCGGGGCTATGGTGTCCGGGGCGGCTAGAAGCGATACCTGCAGCCGACTCCGCCTTCGAGAGTGAAGGCCGTTGCGGGGATGAATCGCATGCCGGGGTCTAGTTCCAGGCAGAGCTCCACGGGCGCCTTCTTGAAGCGGTAGGCGAGCCCGAGGGGAATTTGCGCTCCGAGGCCGAACTCGGAGGACAGCTCCATCTGGGCTCCGCCGCCAAAATAGAAAGGAATGCGCAGGTCTTTGATCTCGATGAGATCAGGCATCTCCTTGATCCAGTTGCCCTGGAATATGAACGCGGCATCGCGGTCCTTGGAGCTGAAGCTCCATGCCGCCTTCGCCTCGAGGGACTGGTCCTTGGCGAATCCGTAGCGGAAGCTGATTCCCGTAGGCTGGCCGAGGAAGACTCCGAGGGCCGCGCCCGCGGAACTCGGGGCTTCCCCTGCGAGAGGGGATACGAAGAGGAAAGACGCGAGAGCCATCGCGACGACCGACGCGAGACCGAAAGATTTGCTAGGCACGACGAAGGCTCCTTGATGACTAGACTGGTTGCCAGGACTAAATATAGTGAATTCGCGGCCGAGATGCGAAGAAAAGGCCATTCCCGGCGGCGGCTTGTAGTCCATCGCCCGGCCGTGGTATCACGGGGCATGATCCGCTTCGCCCTCTTCGACCTCGACGACACTTTGTATCACCACGCGATCGGCATGGGCGAGGAGATCGTGCGGCGCATGAACGACTACGTCGCGCGCTACCTCGGCCTGACCTTCGACGAGACCGTCGAGCTAAGGCGGAAGGAGGCGGTGAAGTACGGCACTACTCTCGAATGGCTCAGGGCCGAGAAAGGCTTCGCCGACGTGGAGGAATACTTCGCAGCCGTCCATCCCGAGGGCGAGGAGCATCTCCTCGGCGAGGATCCCGAGCTGGCCCGGGCCCTCGACGCGATCGCCCTGCCCAAGGCGGTCCTCACGAACAGCCCCTCGGAGCACGCCGAGCGCGTGCTCGCGAGGCTCGGCGTGGCCGATCGCTTCGAGGCGATCTACGATATCCGTTTCAACGGGCTGCGGGGCAAGCCCTGGCCCGACGCCTACCACCGGGCCTGCGCCGCCTCGGGAGTCGCCATCGATGAGGCGGTCTTCGTCGACGACTTGCCCAAGTACGTGCGCGGCTTCCTCGACCTGGGAGGCAAGGCCTTCCTCATCGACGAGACCGGGCGCTTCCCCGCCGAGGACCTTCCGCGCATCGGGTCCCTGGCGGAGCTCGCCCGCTTAGTCCATTAACGCTTCTCGCGCCGGCGCATCCCGAAGAGCGACTCGACCAATCCTTTCATCCAGGCCTGCGCCTTCCCGCCGTAGGGCGGATAGAAGCCCTTCGTCATGTTGATCGCTCCCTGCCGCATGTAGTTGCGCTCGTGGGAGAAGGTCCGGAAGCCGTAGCGACCGTGGTAATTGCCGGTGCCGCTCATCCCGATACCGCCGAAGGGCACGTCGAGGTTCTCGATCTGCACGATGAGATCGTTCACGCAGGCGGAACCCGAAGTCGTGCGGTCCAGGACTTCGCGCAGTGCGGCCTTGCCCTTCCCGAAGACGTAGAGGGCTAGGGGCTTGGGCCTGTCGTGGATGAAGGAGAAGACTTCCTCGATTCCGTCGTAGGCGAGGATGGGGAGGAGGGGCCCGAAGATCTCCTCTGTCATGATGGCCATGTCCCTTGTCACGCCCGAGAGGATCGTCGGAGGCGCATAGCGCTGCCCGACGTCGAAGGAGCCTCCAAGCTCGAGCTTGGCGCCCTTCGCTATCGCGTCCTTCACGAGCTCCTCGTGCCGCTTGCAGGCCGCGACGTCGACGATGCGTACGAAGTCCTTCGACTCCCGCCTCGCCTCCGGGCTCTCCCCGTACATCCTCTTCACTTCCGCCGCGGCCGCCGCCGCGAAGGAAGCGACGAGGGCGCGGGGGCAGAAGAGGTAGTCCGGGGCTATGCAGGTCTGGCCGGCGTTCAGGCACTTGCCCCACATGATCTTCGCCGCCGCGTCCCGGATGTCGACGTCGGGGAGGAGGATAGCCGGGGACTTGCCGCCGAGCTCCAGGGTGAGGCCCGCGTGCGCTCGCTCGGCCGCCTCGCCCACGTGGGCGCCTATCTTGGGACTGCCCGTGAAGAAAAAGTGGTCGAAGGGCAGATCGAGGAGGAGCTCGCCCAGGACCGAGCCCGGGCCCTCGACTACCGCCACCTCGCCCGTCGGGAAGATGTCGCCGAGGAGGGAGGCGAGGAAGGCGCTCGTCGCGGGCGTCTTGTTCGAGGGCTTCGCGACGACGACGTTGCCGGCCGCGATGGCCGAGACCAGGGGCGCGATGAGGAGCTGGAAGGGATAGTTCCAGGGCGACATGATGAGCACGCGGCCCTTGGGCTCGCAGCGGATGTAGCTTTTCGCGCCGGGGAGGATGAGGCTGCCCTTCGCCTTCTCGTCCTTCATCCATTTCCGGAGGCCCTTGATCGTGTGGTCGAGCTCGGCTATCGAGGGGAAGAGCTCGGTGAGCCAGGACTCGAAGGGCGATTTTCCGTAGTCCTTTATGATGGCCGCGTAGAGCTCGCCCTGGCGCTCCAGTATCGCCGCTCGGAGTATTTTGAGCTTCGCGATGCGCTCGCCCGCTCCGGTTGCGGCTATCGTCCAGCGCCTCTCGCCCTGGGCGCGGAACAGAGCCTCCAGTTCGGCCTTGCCCTCGATCTTCATCCTATGCCTCCTTTATCGTTTGCCGCGCATACGCGCGCTCTCGACTAGACCCGCAAGCAGGGCGCGGGCTGATTCCCGTAACGCGATCTTGAAGTCGAGCTTAAATACTTCGAGACCTGGCTCGGCCGCGATTCGCCTCACGAAGGGGGAAAGGTCGGTCAGACTCACGAGACCGACCATCTGAGCGTAGATATAGAGGAGGAAGGCACGGCCATCCGCGCTCTCGAGCGGGGGAAGTGCCCGGGCCAGGCTTTCGCCGGAGGCAGCCAGCGTGGCCGCGAGCCGTTTTTTAAAGGCCAATGCCTCCGCGAAGGGGAGCTTTCTCTCGAGTACTGGGTGCATGGCCGCGAGGAGCCGCGGCAGGACGGGATCCGCGGCTACGGCGGAGGCTATGCCTTCGGCGAGGGATTCGACTGTCACAGCCACGGTTCCTTCGGTGAGCCATCCGTCCAGCTTCGCGATGAGGGCTCCCAGGCGTTCGTCGAGAAGGGCGAAGAAGAGGGCCTCTTTCGAAGGGAAATACAGATAGAGGGTTCCCTTGGCCAGCCCGAGCCCCGCCGAGAGGTCGGACATGCGAATCTCGTCGTAGTCCTTCTCGCGAAAAAGGGCATCGGCCCGGACGAGTATCTCCGTGCGGCGCGCCCCCTTTTCGAGCTCGCCGGCCGCTCGCTTCGCCATCCATTCTCCTTCAAGATATGACTTACGGTCAATCATAATGACCACGGGTCATCAATACAAGGGAAATTGTACCTTCTTAACAGACTGGCCTCGATGCGGTACTGCATGTATGTGCATTCGATGCCTCCCTTAACCCTAGTCGCGACGAAAGAAGGCTTCGGGGTCGAGGCGCCCCTCGATCGTGGTTTTCCCGAGCGAAGGAGGAAGCTTCGATGACGGTCGGACATCTCGCGGTGGGATTGGCGCTAAAGGCAGCCGATAAATAGTCCCTGGCGCTGCGCGAGAAGAAGGGTGGGGTGAAATCGGCCTTCCTCGTCGGCCTCGCCGCGTTACGCGATATGGGGTAATCGTCATCATAGTCCTCGCCTCGGCCTTGAAAGTGACGGGACAGACGATCTCCTCCGCTCCGCCCTCGGCTGTCTTTCCCGCCCTTACCTGCGTCTTGGGCCCCGCCTTGCTTTCCGCAGCCGCCTATTGGCTTGATCGGAATCGGGGCCGGTACGAGGGGGCATAAGGCTTCGGGTGATTTCGTTCGAGCTCCGCTTCCGCCTTTTCCCCGTATCGATCTATCCTAAGCGTCGAACTCCAAGGTGATTTTCGTGCCTCGCTCCCGATCGATTCGGATGGTTCCATGCATCTGCCTCGTCAGCAGATCCACCAACATCAGCCCGAAGCCCGGCGAGTTCGCGAAATCTATGGATTCGGGCATACCGTTGCCGTTGTCCTCGATGCCGAGGATTACTCTTTTGCCCTTCAACGAGGCCGTTATCGTTATCACTCCGAGGACGATGCCCGCAAAGGCGTACTTCATTATATTGGTTAGGAGCTCGTTGATTATTATCCCGAGCGGCTGGAGCATTTTCGCGTCCAGGGTGAAATCGTCGATTATTTTCCATACCTTTATCGATGCGCTGTTCGGGAAGTTCTCGAGGATTTCATTGATGAGGGTGGGGAGGTAGGTCAATACCGAGACGGACTTGAAGCCTGCGGATTGGTAGAGTTTATTGTAGAGGACCATCATGCTCTGCACGCGGCTCTCCGCGTCCTTCAGAGCCGCTTTCGCGGCCGGTACCTCCATGGTATCCGCCTGGAGGGAGAGGAGGCCGGCTATCGTGGACATGTTGTTCTTGATCCGGTGGTGGACTTCCTTGAGGATGAGCTCTTTTTCCGCCAGTAGGGTCTTGATCAGCTCTTCGGCTATTTTCCTGTCGGTGATATTCCTGATGTTGCATTGGATGACTTTCTTGCCGTCGACCAGGTACACGTTGCTGATGAACTCCACCTCTACGGTCTCGCCTCGTGCGGTCTCCAGGGGAAGGTCCTCGTAGCGGACGTATTCCTTCTCCTGCAGCTCCATGAAATTCTCCTTGTTGGCCACGACGTCCTTGAAGGCCCCGATTTCCCAGATCGCCTTCTCGATGAATTGCTCCTTCGAGTAGCCCAGCATCTCGACCAGGAAGGGATTCGCGTCCACTATCTTGCCGGTCTCCGCGTCGAGGATGAGGACTCCATCCTTGGCCGTCTCGAAGAGGCGCCGATAGCGCATTTCCGAGGCGGCTAGGGCCTGCTCCATCATCTTCCGCTTGGAAATGTCGCGTATTAGGATCATGAAATGAGGCTCGAGCGGAGAGCCGGCTTTGCGCGAGACGGAGAGCTCGTACAGGAGGGTGACGCCTTCCATGACCGTCGTATACTGCTTGCCGATCGAAACGCCCTTTTCATGGGCCTCGCGTATCGCGGCCATCACGATGTCCGCGATAGCCGGGGGAAGGACGTCGGTTACCTTCTTGCCGATAACGTCCAGGGCCGGAGCGCCGGATACTCCCGCGTGGGGAGAGTGGAAGTCGTAATAGTAGCCGTCGAGCCCCACCTCGAAGAGGAGGTCGGGGAAGGCGTTGAGGGTGGCCTCCAATTTGCTGTTGATGGTCTTGGTCCTTCCGTAGGCCTCGAAGAGCTTGAAGGCCATCTTTATCGAGGCGTCCAATACCGTCGGCCCGGAATTCTTTACCACGTACCCATAGGAAGTGATCTTCTCGGTCTTTTCCACGATCTCGGTTTCCGTGTGGCTCGATAGGAAGACTATGGGAATGTCATGGTCCCTCAGGATCGTCTCGGCCGCTTCCGTGCCGTCCATGCCGTCCCCCAGGTTGATATCCATGAGGATGAGGTCGAGGGCGGCCTTTCCCGCGACGAGCTCGATCGCCTTTTCCCCGCAGCTCGCGATGAGGACGTTATACCCGTACTTCTCGAGCCCTATCTTCTCGGCCATCGCAATTATGACCTGGTCCTCGACGAGCAGGATCGTCTTCTTGTCCTCGCATTTCATTTCGGTCATCTCCTTGAAGAAGCGCGAGGGCCGTCTCGCGACGGCCCTTCGCTATCGACGTCGCTTTTGATTAATTCGGGTAGGTGAAGTCCTCGTCGCCCGTATGGGTTACGGTTATCGCAGCGGCTCCCGTAGCATTGACAGTCACGCGGCCCGAGCCCGTGTTCGTTACCGTCACGGCGCCGGTGGCCGTGCTGTTGATGGTCATGGTGCCGTTGCCGGTGTTGGTCGCGGTGAGCGTCCCGCCGTTGTTGACGATGGCGATCGTACCCGTTCCGACTTCGGTGGCCGAGACGGTCCCGCCGTTGTTCTGGACGTTGATGAAGCCGTTCCCGGGGACGGCAACCACGTTGGCCGCCTGGGTACCGGTGATGACCACGGCGGCCGGAGTGGCCGCGACGATCGGCGCAACCGCGGTGCCAGTGGCGTTGATCACGGTGTTCACCATCGTGACCGAGGCGAAGAGGGCCAGGGCCCTGCCATTAAGGGTGGTTGCCGCGAAGTTGCCGGCGGTCGAGAAGGTCATGCCGGCGCTGGCGATAATGGTTCCCGCCATGGATCCGCCGCCCGCTCCGTTGATGGTCGCCGCGCTTCCGACTTGCCAATAGACATTGGCGGCTTTGGCGCCGTTTACGAGGACCACGCTGCGCGGGGCAGTCGGGCTGCCGACCGTGAGCGTGCTCGCCATCTGGAAGATCCAGAGCGCGTCGGGATTCCCCTGCGCATCGAGGGTGAGATCCGATCCGGTGATCTGGAAGGCGCCCGAGGCCGATTTATAGACTCCCGAGGTAAGGGTCAGCCCGCCGAGCTGGCCGGCTCCCGGATCGACGCCGTCCGTCCGCCCGGCTAAATCGTTAAAGGCGGCAAGCGCATCGGCCGCGACTATCTTCGCGTACGCGAAATCCGCCGCGCTGCCCTGGGGAGCGTTGGTGTATACCTTGCCGCTCACAGCCCCGACATTGAGGGGAGTCTCCGCGTAGCTGAATACCGCGCTATGAAAGCCGGTGATCATCGTCGAGGCCCCGGTCGTTCCCATGTCGCCCGTGATCTGCGTTCCCGTTCCCGAGTTGGTGATGCCGGCGCCGCCGCCGAAAGCGGCGAAGGAAGCCGCCGAGCCGAGGTTCGGCGCGGAGGAGATGTCGATAGCTCGAACGCTCATCGAAGCCGCCGCGCCATTCCTGGCCGCCGCGCCCGCATTAGAACCCATCGGACTGCTGCAAGCAACCGCGAAACCAGCCAGAATGATCACTCCGATCCCGCCCACTACTTTAGAAAGTGATTTGTTCATCTTGTACCTCTGTATATAATATACATAAAAATTAGCCAAAAAACAATCAAATAAAAAGGAATAACAGTTTACATTTTCTATAAATCATGTTAGTCTATATGTAGGGAGGAATTGGGATGCCGGATAAAAAGACTATGACACTGAATTTATCTGAAGAAGAGATGAACTCCTTGGACCAATTGGCTCTGAGGAATGACATGACCAAAACCGCGGTGATAAAAAAGGCAATTCGGATTTATTTGATTTTGGAGACCAGACTTCAGCGCGGTGAACATATATTTGTAGAAGACGAATTCCATCAAGGGAAAGTCGAATTGCTGCTCGTGTGATACATAAAAAAGGGAATTATGAAAGATAAGCCCTCGATATTAGTCGTCGACGATCAGGCTCTGAACATCGAGCTCTTGGAAGCTTTACTCGCTCCGCAGGGCTATGAGGTACTCATGGCCGGCAGCGGGGAAGAAGCCCTGGAGAAGCTTTCGGCCAATGCGATCGATTTAGTGTTGCTGGACGTGATAATGCCCGGCATGGACGGCTTCGCCCTTACTCGCAGGATCAGGCAAGATAGGGCGAATCTCCTCCTCCCGATAATCCTCGTCACTGCCCTGCGCGATACGGAGGATCGGATAAAGGGCATAGAGGCCGGCTGCGATGATTTCATCTCCAAGCCGATCGATAAAATGGAGCTTCTCGCTAGAGTCCGTTCCTTATTGAAGGTCAAGGCCTACAACGACCTCCTCGGCAATTATCGGGACGAGTTGGAACTCGAGGTGGCGCGGAGGACCGAGGACCTTGAGAGCGCCCTCCAGAGGATTAAGGACGCTTCCCTGGAGACGATCTATCGATTGTCCGTCGCTTCCGAGTACCGGGACGAGAACACGGGCGCCCATATCATGCGCGTCAGCCGCTATTCCGCGGCGATCGCCCGCCGAATGGGATTGGACGCGAGTACCGTCGAGTCGATCCTCTATGCAGTGCCGATGCACGACCTGGGCAAGATAGGCATACCCGACCAGATACTGATGAAGCCCTCCAAGCTCGACTCCTCGGAGTGGGAGATCATGAAGCGGCATACGGTCATCGGGGCGAAGATCCTCGGGGGATCGAAGGCCGAATACATCAGCATCGCGGAGACGATAGCCCTCTGCCACCACGAGAAATGGGACGGTTCAGGCTACCCGAAGGGCCTGAGGGGGAAGGACATACCGATTACCGCCCGCATCGCTGCGGTCGCCGACGTATTCGATGCCCTGGTATCCAGGCGGCCGTATAAGAAGCCATTCAGCGTAGAGCGGGCCCTTGCCATCATCGATGAGGGGAAGGGGAAGCATTTCGATCCGGACGTGGTAGACGCCTTTCATGCGATCAAGGACGAGATGCTCGCGATAAGGGAAAGCTACGGCGATAATGCGCGGCCCGGCGCCGATAGCCGTCGAGGAGTGCTGAATGTTCGGTAAAAGCACGGTGACCAAGGCGCAGGAATATTCCGAGAGCATAATAAATACGATCCGCGAGCCCTTGATCACCCTGGACCAGGACCTCCGGGTAGTCACCGTCAGCCGCTCCTTCTATGAGGTCTTCAAGGTCAATCCCAAGGAAACCGTGGGGCAGCTCATCTACGACCTCGGGAACAAGCAATGGGACATCCCCAAGCTGCGCGAGCTGCTCGAGACCATCCTCCCCCAGGAGACCACCTTCGAGAACTACGAGGTCGAGCACGACTTCGCCACTATCGGCAAGCGGATAATGCTCTTGAACGCCCGGCAAATACAGAGGGCCTTGGGGAAGGAGCGGATAATCCTCCTGGCGATCGAGGACATCACCGAGCGCAGGGAGATAGAGGCCGGCTTGGAGAAGACCCGGAAAGAGCTGGAAGTGATCAAGAAGTCCGCGGACGAGGCGAGCGAATTCGCGGAGAGCATCATCAACACGGTCAGGGAGCCCTTGATCTCCTTGAACCAGGACCTCAGGGTAGTCACGGTCAGCCGCTCCTTCTACGAGGTCTTCAAGGTCAAGCCCGAGGAGACGGTGGGTCAGCTGATCTTCGACCTAGGCAATAAGCAGTGGGATATACCCAAGCTGCGCGAGCTCCTGGAGACGATCCTGCCTCAGAAGACGACCTTCGACAACTACGAGGTCGAGCACGACTTCACTACCATCGGAAGGCGCATAATGCTCTTGAACGCCCGGCAAATCCAAAGGGCGTCGGGAAAGGAACGGATCATCCTCCTCGCCATCGAGGACATCACGGAGCGGAGGGAGATAGAGAACGGCCTCGAGAAGACCAGGAAGGAGCTGGAGGCGACTAAGATAGCGGAGGACGACGCCCGCGAGTACGCGGAGAGCATGATCAATACGGTGCGCGAGCCCCTCCTCGTCCTCGACCAGAGCCTGCGGGTCGTTACCGCGAGCCGTTCCTTCTACGGGGTCTTCAAGGTGAACCCCAAGGAGACCGTGGGCCAGCTTATCTACGACCTGGGCAACAAGCAATGGGACATCCCCCAGCTGCGCGAGCTCTTGGAGACTATCCTCCCGCGCAAGGCCACCTTCGACAACTACGAGGTCAAGCACGATTTCGCGACCATCGGCCGGCGCATCATGCTCCTGAACGCCAGGCAGATCCAAAGGGCGCTCGGGAAGGAGCGGATCATCCTCCTGGCCATCGAGGACATCACCGAGCGAAAGGAGATCGAGGGCGGCCTAGTGAAGGCTCACGTCGAGCTGGAGGAGCTGGCCGCGGAGCTCGGGCGGACCGCTCGGGTGAAGTCGGAATTCCTGGCCAACATGTCGCACGAGCTGCGGACGCCGCTGAACTCCATCAACGGTTTCTCCGAGGTGCTCTACGACGAGACCTTCGGGCCCTTGAACGAGAAGCAGAAGAAATACGTGAATAACGTCCTGACCAGCGGGAAGCACCTCCTCCAATTGATCAACCAGATCCTCGACATGGCCAAGGTCGAGGCGGGGAAGATGAAGCTGTCCCTCTCCCCCCTGCCCATGAAGGGCCTCCTGAACGAGATCGCCCTCCTCGTCGCCGACATGGCCGCCAGGAAGAGGCTGGAGATGCTGATCGATATCGCGGAGGACTTGCCCGATATCGAGGCGGACGAGCTCAGGGTAAAAGAGATAATCTACAACCTGCTCTCGAACGCGGTTAAGTTCACCCCCGAGGGCGGGCGGATCGGCATGAGCGCCAAGAGGACCGGCCCCGAGATCGAGGTTGTGGTCTGGGATACGGGCGTCGGCATCGCTCCGGAAAACATGGTCAAGATATTCGAGGGATTCTTCCGCGTGGACACGCCATACTCGCGATTGACCGAGGGGACGGGCCTCGGCTTGCCCCTTGCCAGGAAAATGGTGGAGCTGCACGGCGGAAAGCTCGACGTCGAATCGGAGGGACTCGACAAGGGGACCACGATCCGTTTTACCTTGCCGATACGTAACGGGGAAGGAGACTGAAGATGGGCGAGAAAGCCTTGGTCATCGACGATAACGACAACAATCTGACGCTCGAGAGGGACTTGCTCGAGGTCGCGGGCTTCGAGGTGTTCACGGCCGAGAATGCGACCAGCGGTATCGCTCTCGCCAGGAAGGAGCTGCCGGATATCATCATCATGGATATGCGGCTGCCCGATATGCGCGGTTCCGAAGCCGCCAAGATGCTGCTCCAGTATGAAGAGACGCGGGGCATCCCCATCGTCTTCGTCACCGCGTCGGTTTTGGCGGAAGGCATAGAAGAGATAAAAACCATACCCAACGCCGCATTCGTGAGCAAGCCGATCAATACGCGCACATTCGCCAGTGAAATAAGGCAGTTCATCAAATAATCGGTTCACGCCCGCAAGTCGTGGTACCTCCCTGTCTTCTACGCTGTTAACTCATTGGTCCCGATCCAGGAAGGTGGCGATATCGGTTCCCAGTCCGATGAGCGCATGCCCCGCCCCAGGGAGCATGCGTATTTCCGCACCGCGTTGCGCGCGGCCGAGCCTCGCTGCGGACTCCTCGGACCTAATGAGGGCGTCCTTCGACCCGACGGCGAGTAGTATCCGCGCCTTGATGCCCGCGATCTCTGTTTTCGTATAGATCCTCGGCCCCTCCATCCGCGGATTCGTCGACTCGGCCATGAGGGTCCCTATCCGGATTGCCTCCTCCGGCGGCGGAACGTCGCCGGAGAGAGAGCGCGAGGGAGAGAAGGTCCCGAGGCCGCTCCTCGCTCATGCCCGCCTCGCCCGGTATATCCACCGCGAAGACGCGCCTTTCCCGCGAGAGGACCGCCGTCTCCCCGTATCGGGTCGCGACGCGGAGGCGCTCGGGGCCTGCGCCCGAAGCGTTCCGCGGCCGGCGTTCCAGGGCGCTCTCATAGGCTGCAAGAATGGCGCTCTTCGCCGCGGGCGACCTGAATACCGATCGCGCTTTCATCGGAGTTCCTTAAGCCGCGTCCTGAGCGTTCGCGTCCAGGACAGCTCGCCTTCGTAGAAGGCGACGCGATTCTCGTCGATGCTCCTCCAGATGAGGCGCTCGCGCTCGCTCCTCCTCGGCTCGACGCCGCCCTCCGCTACGCTTGAGCGCGCGAGCATCTCCCGGCACATGATGGCCTGGTCTGAAAGCTGCCGCTCGTAGGAGGCGAGGAGGCAGTCGAGCTCCTCGTCCGAGAGGCAGGCGGCCCAGGCCAGCTGGATGTGCGCGAGGCTCCTGAGCATGGGCAGCTCGGGCTCGGAGAGGAGCCAGGCGCGGAGCTCCTCCCGGCCCGAGTCGGTGATCGTATAGACTTTCTTGGCCGGCAGCTTTTCCTGCTGCAGCACCTCGATGCTTACCGCCCCCGATTTATGCAGCTCGACGAGGCTGCCGTATATCTGATTGTTATTGCCCGACCAATGGAAGGAGAGCGAATCGGCGAATATCTTCTTGAGCTCGTAACCCGTGAAGGGCTTCCAGCTCAGAAAGCCGAGGATCGCGTGGCGGATGGACATCGATGCCTCCTTATCGCAGCAGCTTAACCGCGGCCGCGAGGTCGGGCGCGAACACGACCTGTCCCGTCCGGTTGCTCTCGTAGATGAAGTCCCGGAGCGCACTTCCTCCGAGTCCGTCGAACTCGCCCAGCACGACGAGACGCTTTCGGTAGTTCGACACTTTCTGTAGGATCTCGCCCGCGAGGCCGCTCTTGAGATCGAAAAAGGCGGGATTGAAATCCTCTCGATCCAGGACGAGCGTATCGGTCGGGCAGCTCATCATCAGGTCGAGGAAGTCGCCGGGAGAGTCGATCCGTTCGCCTTCTTCCAGCGTGCAGCGCGAGCCGCTCAGAGCGCCGATAACGATGCCTTCGATCTTCATGGCTACCTCTAAACATAGATCTCAATGAACCTATGTTATAAATAACATATATCTCCTATTTATTCAAGCAGCTGCGCCTCTATTGGAGCCCCTATCGCCCTTGACCCATCGCCTTCGGCGCGTCTATGCTTTATTGATTCCTAGCCAATTCCTCTAGTTCCTTAT
>Ga0265330_10000779_pt1 | contig 20027 bp, 21 predicted proteins | sample 41919metaG_FD_202083 | JGI IMG/M metagenome (GOLD analysis project Ga0265330, IMG submission 202083) | Rhizosphere microbial communities from Carex aquatilis grown in University of Washington, Seatle, WA, United States - 4-19-19 metaG | ecosystem: Host-associated > Plants > Roots > Rhizosphere... | reverse complement strand
CACGCTACCCCAACCTTCGTGCGCACCCTTTCAATTACCCGTCGAGACCGTCCCGCAGCCCGCTCTCCGTCGGAGAACTGTCTTCCCTCGGCGCTCTCAACCATCCACGAAAACGTCAGGAGAGCCAGAAATATGACCCTCCCGACAGCACGAGCATCACAATCGGCAGGACGACTGTGCCGATCGGGTCGACGTGGGCGAGCGGGTTCAAGGTGAGGCGGCCGGCGCGCTTGGCGGTCGGGTCGCCGAGCCGATATGCTACGTAGCCGTGGGCGATCTCATGCAAGACGATCGCCGGGAAGATGATCGCGAACTCAATCAGATGTTGAAATATGGATTGCATGCTCTGGACTGGTCCCTCTACGGTGCCACTAGTTCACTGCTGGTTTCTGCACTTGCGCGCGCAAGTCTTGCGTCTGCATGGGCTTGGACAAGCAGGCGGCGCGGTTGGTCCCGAAAAGCAAGTCAGCGGTGGCCTGGTCAGCCGGGGGAAAGGCGTAGTTCTCCAGTTCCAGAGGCGCCACCCAGCGAAGATCGGCCACCCCAACTGGATGCGGTTCCTGGGTGGCTGCGATGGTGGCCCGGTAGAGGACCAGGTCAACGACATAGGCATCGTAGCGGTGGGTGCGGTGGGCAGTGGAGACGCCCACATCTACATCGACACCGACGCGCTCCCGCATCTCCCGTTGGAGCGCGGCCTCGTCGCTCTCGCCTGGCTCGACTCTGCCGCTCGGGAATTCCCACAAACCGGCTAGCACAGCCGTCGAGCGTCGCTGCGTGATGAGATATCGCCCTTGCTGCTCGATCACGGCCGCCACTACGCGAATGTGAGGTACGACGTCGTTCATGATGTAGTTTCAGGACGGGCAGCCGCTACGCCGAAGCAGGCTTTGTCTACATGCCGATTGCGGCCTCCTGCCCGTCTTGGCCGTCTAGTTTGATTCCGCACACCACGTCTTGTTCCCAAAATGGGATGGGGCCAGCCAGTTTCCGATCACCCATCAAGTGCAAGCGGGCCGCACTTTGGATGTCCCGCTTGCCGTGCTGATCACCACGCTGGTGATGCGTGTTCACAAGACCGCGACGGTCGCCAAAAGCGAGCAGTGGCTCCCGTCACGGCAGAAACTCCTCCACCATCTCAAACACATACACGTTGACATCTGGGACTGGTCAACGCGGCGATAGCATGGGACAAGGAGGCGAATGGACATTTCTGGATCGGACAATTGTGATCGATGGTCGAGTCGAACTCGGCTTGCGTGGGTCGAGAAGCCTGAAATGCTGAGAATGCTCGCCTGGTCTGTTCTGGCCCTCGCGCCGCTCGCTGGCTGCCTTGTTTCGGCTTCGCGCTACAACCAGGCCGTCACCGGGGCGAACCTTGCGCGCGAAGATTCCCTTCGCGCCCGGCAGCAGATCCGGGTTCTTCGCGCGGAGCTAGCGACCATACAGGCGACGCTGCAGACCAAGGAGACGAATGTGGCCGAGCTAGACGCGGCCTCGCACAATCTGCAAATGCGACTCGAAGAGGCAACAGCGATTCATGAAGAATTGCAGAAGGAATTGAGCCGGCTGGGGGCGAACGTGGGCACCCTGGTCAAGGACAAGGAATCCCTGCAACAGGCACTCGACGACGCCAAGGCTCGCCTGATCACGCTGCGGGCGCTGCAAGCCGCAGCTCAGGCGCGGGACGCTGCCATGAAATCGCTCGCCCAGAAACTCACACCTCTGGTGGAAACCAAACGGATCGAGATGGCAACCCACGATGGACAGACGGTTCTCGTCATTCCGGGCTCGGTGCTTTTTGAGTCAGACCGCACAGAAGTCAAACGTTCCGGCGAAGCCGTGCTGGAAGCACTTGCGCACGTCCTCTCGACGTCGCCAGATTGGCGGTTTCGCATCGCCGCGTACTCGCCGGGCCGGGTAGGTGCGGGACGCCACCACGCAGTCTTCGGCCTGTCGGCAGCGCGCGCGAGCCACGCGGCAGATCGTCTTGTCGACTTTGGCTTGGCGCCGTCGTCGTTGTCGGTGGCTGGATACGTGGAGGCGTCTTCTGCGGCCACCTCCCAGCCGGCCCATGGCGAAGCCGGTGATCGAATCGAGATCGAGCTGGCCACAACGCCCGGCCCGCTGTCCGTCGGCAGCGCCCAACCCGCCGCTCCTGCCGGAACTACCGCGCCGGGCGCGGGGCTGGGGCCGCCACAGTAGCTTCCCATCGAAGTGAGTCGCCGACTTCGCCCGCGACCTTTCGGGCCAGCCACGGCCGGGCAATCGGCATGATGTAGAGTCCCGCGCCCTTGCCCGCCGAGCGGGTGGAAAAATAGGCGAGAAGACGACCGTCCGGGCTACAAGCAGGATCCGATTTGCCCCCTTGCAGTTGCGTGAAACGATGCAGCCCCTGTCCGTTCGGGTAGCTGGCCACGATGTCCGAGCCAGTCCTGGTCTTCACCGTGTAAAACACAAGAAGCCCCTGGGGCGTGTCGCAGAACACCGGCGCTGATGCCATGAACCCCGGCGGAGAGACGGGGCGTCGATCGACGTAAACCCGTTGCACGGTACTGCCAGCCACGTACGCGAGCTTGCCGGAAGGGCCGAAGGCCGGGTGGTTGGCCAGCGGCGCCTGCGCGAACCTCCGCACTCTTCCACCCGATTCGAGATAGACTGTGCTTACGCCCTCGTCCATCGCTATCAGAGCCATCTGCTTGCGATCGGCGGAAAACGCCAGCCCCATGAGCGAACCGGGCACCTGGACGGGCGCGGGTACCCCCCGCGACGTCGTGGCCAACCTAAAGGGCGAAAGGTCCCGACTGAGAGCATAGAAGAGGACGTCACCAGGACCGAAGGACGGCGAAAGCGCCGTGGCGTCGGCGGGGCTGGCGGCGTGCAGGTCGAACCCATCTGAATCCAGCTCGAAGACCCGGCGGGATGCGCCGATGTTCGCAACGTAGACCATCCGGCTGGCAAAGCCGCCGGGCCGCCCGGTGAGTGCGCCCAGCAAAGCATCGACCAGCCGGTGCGAGGCGGCTCGCGCGTCCTCGGTCAGTGCGACGGTGGTTGCGAACAAGGGCGTTGCGGTGACGGGGGCGCCGGCTGGCGTCGTCGGGACGCGGGACGCCTGAGTGAGATAGACCTCGCCGACCAGACGCGGGTCGACTCCGGTCGCGCTGCGCGAGTAAACGCGGACGACGTACTCGGCCCCAACCTTTCCCCAAGCGTCCAGATTAAGCGGGATGTCGAGCAGAAACGGGCCGCCCGGCGCCGCACTCTCGTCGAGCACGTCGAATTGGCCTGACAGCGTAAGATCGCCACGCGTAACCAGTTGCACCACCTCGTCGGCCCGCCCGCTGGTGAGGAGCGGTACGACCGCGAGCTTCGGCAGCGGCACCGCCGCGCCAGCCGAGCCATTCACGTCAATCGTTCCCAGCGCGGCTTCTTCCGATTCCTGCGCGTGGGCGCGGCCCGAAACGAAAAGGGCCGCGGCAAGAACTATCAAGTTCATGGTGGCCGGGGCTGGGAAAAGGGCTCGCTGCGCTCCCTCGACTTGAGTCATTCGCATTGGCTCCGCGAGGTACACTGAAAGCTGACCGACAGACTCGGGCCGAGCACGTCCACGTAAAGAGGAGGAGGCGCGGGCAGTGTCGCCCCGCTCGACTGGACGGCAGCGAGCGTGGCGCGCACTTCGGCGTCAAAGATCGGATTGCCACTTGTCGTGGCCAGACTGAACCCGCCCACGGTGTAGTCCGGCGTAACTGACACCAGCGCCACGGCACGCAAGGTCTTCAATACGTCGAACGGAATCTTTCCGCGAATATCGAACCGGGTCATGAACCATGAAACAAGCTCGGCGCGATAGAGTCCGATCGCCCGCGTCTTGAGCACGTCGGCTTCCCCGCCTTGTCCTGAACCCGTGGGCACGCCCGGACCGGGTGCCCCGCTCCCTTCGTCGCCCGAAGTGGCCGCGCCCGGCTCTGTCACCGCCGTCGGGCCGGCATCGGCAACCGCCATCTTGGTAAGTACTTCCGCCGCGTTTGGCACCCTCCGAGCCGGCTCCGTCCGAGGGGTCCGCTCGGCTTTCGGGGAAGGCAACTCCGCCTGGGCCAAAGGTCGTGGCACTGCTCGACGTTGCCACGAGCGCGGCAGCGCCGCGCGATGATCGTCGCCCAGCGGGCTGGCCGAAACAGGCGTGATCGAAACGGCAAAAGGACGCGAGTTCTCGTCGGATATGTCAGCTTGCACCTGTGGCGGGGAAGAGGCGGAGAATGCCAAGTAGAGGGCCATCTGCGCGCTGGCGGCTGACAACGCGGCCAGAACGGCTTCGCTTGCGCGGAAGGCGCCCGCGATCAATGTCCGGTCTCCTCGATTTCTGGCTCGACCAGAAGGTTGAGCGACGTCACCCCAGCGGATCGCGCTGCGGCCACCGCACGCGCCACGACGCCGTAGTGTGCAGCCTTGTCGGCGCGAATATAGAGCTCGTGCTCTTCTTGCACTCTCGGATTCGTGCGCAGCTCCTCTTCAAGATCTTTAGTGACATCTTGCTCGCCGAACAGAATCCTCTCGTCGCTTGTGACCGAGACGATGAGCTTCGCGTTCTTCACGGATATGTTTGTGGCCTGCACCTCGGGCAGATCGATGCGCAGGCCGGTGACCAGCAACGGCGCGGTCACCATGAACACGATGAGCAGAACAAGCATCACGTCAACCATGGGCGTGACGTTGATGTCGCGGAACGAGGTGTTCTGCGGTTCTCGGCCGGCACCCGAAAGCGACATGCTGGTTGCCCCTAGGCTGGGTCGACATCGCTCGCGTTCGCGGTCCCCGAACGCACGATCCTCGTGTCGGCAACCAGGATTGCGATCCACTCGGCCGCCGAAGCTTCCAGCTCCGCCAGGAAATCAGACACCTGCTTGTCCACGGCGTTGTAGAAGAGCACGGCGGGGATGGCTGCTGCCAGACCGATGGCAGTGGTGATGAGCGCCTCGCCGATCGCCGGAGCGACGACGGGAAGCGAGGCGCTCTTGGCGGCGCCGATGCGCACAAACGCGTCCATGATCCCGTAGACCGTGCCGAAGAGCCCCATGAAGGGCGCGGCCGCGCCCGTCGATGCCAGCACCGGCATCAACAACCTGGCGCGCTGGCGTTCATCGACGATGGCGCGATCTGCAGCGGCGCGCAGCCGGGCCGCGTCCACGTGCCGCCCGCGCGATGCCATTGCTCGGAGCACGCGCGCACCGGCCGAATCGTCCCCGCGCCGAGCCAACCCCAACAAGTCGTCGGCGGAGTGGACCTCCCGCGCACGCTTCTCAAAAACATGCGCCCGGCTGCGCGACCGGGCGGCCTGCAACATCTTGAGCACGCCGACGAACCACACCGCCGTCGAAGCCACGAGCAACACCACCACCGTCGCCACCACTGGCAACGATGCGTGCGACAGCAACGAGGGAAGACTGAGCTTGATTGGGACTTCGACGGGCGGCACGGGACCTTGGCTACTCGAGTGTCACCTAGGACTGGCCGAGAGAAATATCGACACGTCGGTCGCGCGCCCAGCTCGGCTCGTCGGTGCCGACCGCATCCATTGCGCCCCGGCTCGTGCTTTCCATCACGGACTTGGCCACTCCCTTTGAATGGAGGTGCTTGACCACCGCGTCGGCGCGATGTTGGCCGAGCGTCACGTTGTATTCCGGGGTGCCACGTGGATCTGCACGCCCGACAAGATTCATCTTGCGCCCCTTGAGCGGCCCGGACTCGAAGCACGTGGCCAACTGATCCAGCACCCGAGTGTCGTCGGTGTTGAGCCGGGCCGAGTCGAAGGCGAAATACGAATCGGGATCGCTGATGCCACAGGCGCGAGCGATTTCATCGGAAATGTGCACGGTCGTCGTCGTGGGATTCGGCTCCTGCTGCGGCACACTAGGATGTTGCTCCGTGAACGTCCGTGCGGGCCCAGTCGCGACCGGGCTCTTTGCCTCGGGCTTCGTCGCGCAAGCGGAAAGAAGGCCGAGAGCGGCGGAAAACAGGACTGGCGTAGCTAGCAAACTGGATGAACGGATCATGGAATTCCTCCTCTGCGCCGGACAAACCGGCATGGTGAAAAGACTGCAAGAGTCCAACAATGTACGTCGCAGCTTCTGAATGACTCAGATGCCGGGAGAACCCGTTTATGCCTTGCTGTTCCACAAAGAAATAGTCCAACCGGCCTATTTCACCGGCTCATTTGCCGTGCGGTTCGTCAGAATTGACGTGTGGCGGACACTGGAGCGGGCGTGGTCATCGCCGCGGAATTCCGCAAGATGTGCCTGCCACGGAATCCGACGACCACTACCCCAAGCAGAAGTGCCACTACGAGTATGGCAACCGCCGTGATCGCCACTCGCCTCCCTCGGCCTATCTTAACCTTCCTCACCATCTCGTTCATCGCCAGGTCGTTGTCCATAAACAGAAGCGATGCATCGATTGTGCCGATGCAACTGAGCAATGCACCGCCGGCGGGCGAGCGCCTGCATATTCTGCGCAATTACTCCCAAGTGGCTCATTCACGATGCCTTCGTTCGTGTGCGCGCATGGCAGCGAGGTGGAAGCGGTCCAAGGTGCGGCGGCGAGGACGCGGGACTGAGGGCGGCCCACGCTTCGGCTCATGATCATTGCCGTTGGGTCACGGTCCTGCCACAGGCATGGCCTGAACTCGATTCACTCAACCACAATGATGGACAACATCCCTCGACTTGAGCGAGCTGGCGAGTCGCCGAATTTGGACTCCTTCGGTGGTCCAGTGGCGAGCACGATTGGGGAGCCAACGCTAGCGACACGATGAAGCCCCGATACCCACTATAAGCGGAATGGCACCGATCGTGCAGAAGATGCATGGCAGCAGAAATGATCGAGCCGAAGGGCGGGAGGTAAATCATGTTACGAAGTCTCAAGGATTTGGAACAGTACGCGGTGAGCGCCACCGACGGCGACATCGGACACGTTGCGGATTTTCTTCTGGACGATGAGCGCTGGATAGTCCGCTATCTGGTCGTCGAGACCGGTGGCTTCTTCGGTGGGCGCCGGGTGCTCATCTCGCCCATCTCATTCCGTCAAGTGGACTGGTCGACCCGAGGCTTCCACCTGGCGTTGACTAAGGACAAGGTCAAGAACAGCCCGAGCGTGGACGTGAACAAGCCCGTCTCGCGGCAGCACGAGCTTGACTGGTTCGGCTACTACGGATATCCGCGCTACTGGGGCTACTCGGGACTGTGGGGCACGGGTACCTACCCGGGGCTGCTTGCGGCCGGCAGGTCGAATGGAGCGCCTGCCGAGGAGCCGGGGGGATCAGGCGACGTCCATTTGCGCAGCGCCGAGGAAGTTCGTGGATACCACATCCAGGGAACTGACGGGCCGATGGGCCACGTCGACGACTTCGTCATCGACGATGAGACCTGGGAGGTTCGCTACCTAGTGATCGACACCAGGAACTGGTGGCTCGACAAGAAAGTGCTGGTTTCCCCGCACTGGGCCAACCGCATCAGTTGGGCGGAAGGCGACGTCTTCATCGAGATGTCTCGACAGAAGATCAAGAACAGCCCCGAGTGGAACCCGTCCGCGCCCATCAATCGCGAGTACGAAGCACGCCTCTATGACTATTACGGACGCCCGGTGTACTGGGACAGCGGCGACCGACCGGCAGGGCCTCCGCCACCGCACCAGCACTCAGGGAGCCACGCGTGATAGCGCGCAGTTCTTGCACGTACGCACGTGGTTGCTCGTCGCTGTGCACGGCTTGGAGCCCTGCAGCGTGGCACTCTGTCTCGCCTAACAAACGTTCGAGGCACAGGCCCCGACGGGATGAACGGCCATAGCGAGGCACTCTGCCTCGTGTGACATCTTGCCACGTTCCGGTTGGCCGACCGAATCCAGACGCGCGGCCCTCGCGCAGAACATCGAAACTCTCACAAACTCCGGCGCCAGGGGATCCCGCCGGAGCGCTCCAACAACCCATCGAATCCCTCAAGAACAGGACTTACCCACAATGACAAGTGCATTGAGAAGCGACAGTGGAAGGGCAAGTGTGACCGATAACAACTACGGCCCGGCGATACGCCCGCCGCGCGTGACCACGAAGGTCGCAACACCGCTTCACCGCGCAGCGGTGGGTAGATGGTGTGCGATGCTCCTGATTGCAGCGGGAGCGCAGGTTCTGGCCTTGTCGCCCTTGCAAGCGGCGAGTACGAAGAGGGAAATCACCGACAGTGGCATCACGGCCGCTGTTGAAGGAGGATTGGCATTCGAAAAGGGCGTGTTCCCAAATGATGTGGATGTCAGCACCAGCCAGGGGATCGTCACGCTCTCCGGTTCGGTGAACAACCTGCTCGCCAAAGAGCGGGCGGTGAAGATGGCCGAGAGCATCCGGGGCGTGCGCGGTGTGATCGACCGGACCACGGTGACGCCAGTGTCCCGCTCCGACGCAGACACCCGCAAGGACATCCAGGCGGCGCTGCGGCTGGATCCCGCCACTGAATCCTATCGGGTGGCGGTTTCCGTCCAAAATGCCGTGGCCACGCTAACTGGGAGTGTCGGTTCCTACACGGAGAAGCAACTAGTCGCTCGGATCGCTAAGGGCGTAAAGGGGATCAAAGACGTCCTCAATGAGGTTGCGATCAACTACCTGTCGAAACGCACTGACCCGCAAATTGCGGCGGATGTCAAGTCTCGCCTGCAATGGGACATCTGGGTCAACGGGGACATGACCAATGTCGATGTGAGAGACGGAAGGGTTACGCTCACCGGGATCGTGGGAAGCGCGATAGCGAAATCGCGGGCGTCGGATGATGCCTGGGTGAGCGGAGTGCTGTCGGTTGACGCCAGCGGCATGAAAGTTGAGCCATGGGCGCATAATGACGCGCGCCGAAGATTGAAGTACGCCACCAGGTCGGACAGCGATATCAAACAGGCGGTTCAGGCTGCCTTTCGCCTCGACCCGCGGGTCGCTGCCTTCTCCCTCGACGTAAACGTTGGAGGAGGAGTGGTCGTTCTCAGCGGCAATGTGGGAAACTTGAAGGCGAAGACTTCCGCCGAGCAGGACGTGGAGAACATAGTGGGCGTTACCGGGCTTGATAGCCTTGTGAAGGTGAGGCCGAGCGGCCAGTCCACCGATGCAGAGATGAAGGAACAGCTGAAGACCGTCGTTTTCTGGGATCCGCTGCTAGATAGCTCCACAATAAGTGTGGCTGTCATCAATCGTGTCGCCTACCTCTCTGGGACGGTAGGCTCGATTGTTCAAAAGGCAGAGGCGCAGGACGTTGCCTTGCGGACAAAGGGAGTGGTGTTGGTATGGAACGCGCTGAAGGTTGAGCCGGAGTCCTGGGTTACCTACTACGATTGGCCCAACTATTACTACGCCTCGCCCTATGGCGGCCAGACGTCTTACTACGCCTCCGGGATGTTCGGGCCACAGCTCTATCTGAGCGACGAACGGATCAAGAAGAATATCGAGAACGCGTTTTTCTGGAGCCCCTTCGTGCACAGCGATGAAATCAAGGTCTCAGTTGATGGGGGAATGGCCACCTTGACTGGCAACGTCGGAACCTGGATCGGGTGGGGTGAAGCTGACAAGGACGCCCGCAGGAGTGGTGCTACCGGAGTGGTAAACCGCGTGAAGGTCAAGCCGGGCGCCTGGTGGTGGTAGCAAAACCGAGAACAAGGAGAGCGACATGGCAATCTCTCATCAATGGTGGTTGTGGACAGTATTCATGCTCCTGTTCTTCGTGGGGCCGATTAGCTATGGGTGGGGCTACCGCAAATGGGGGGCGCCATTTCCTCGGTATATCCAGAGGCGCCTGGGCGCGAAAGCGGGCACCGGTGGCGATTTCGCAACGCTCAGCTACCAGCATTGGGGATGGGGCGGCGACCTGGTGTGGACGGTGCTTCTTATCGGGGCGGTCTGGGCTGTTGCGGGACTTTGGTGGCGCTGAGGTCATGAAAGTAAGTCCTGCTGCCGGGAAGCCGGCTGAAGCATCGATGCTGGTGAACGTACCCAGACTCGTCACGGCCTACTACACCGAGAAACCTGACCCTTCGGTGCCGGAACAACGGGTTGCCTTCGGGACATCGGGACATCGCGGCTCGGCGTTCGGGAAGGCCTTCAACGAACGGCACATCCTTGCCATCAGTCAGGCCATCTGCCTGTGTCGTGCACAGAAGAAGATCGATGGTCCGCTCTTCCTGGGCATGGACACCCATGCCCTGTCGGTGCCCGCGCTTTCCAGCGCGCTTGAAGTGCTGGCGGCAAACGGCGTGCAAGTCATGCTGTCGCAGGGGGATGAATACACGCCAACGCCTGCCGTCTCTCATGCGATTCTGACGTACAATCGCGGGCGAAAGACGGGACTTGCCGATGGGATCGTGGTCACGCCGTCACACAATCCGCCACATGACGGCGGATTCAAATACAATCCCCCGAACGGCGGACCGGCGGAATTCGATGTCACCACCTGGATCGAGGCGAAGGCAAACCAGTTTCTCGAGAATGACCTTCTGGGTTTGAAGCGGGTCACTCTCGAAAAGGCCCTTCATGCCTCCACGACGCACCGGCACGACTATCTCAATGCGTACGTTGCTGACCTCGCCAGGGTGGTCGACATGGATGTTATTCGCGGCGCCAAGATTGCCATGGGCGTGGATCCGCTCGGGGGTGCCGGGGTCCACTACTGGGGCCCGATTGCCGAGCGCTACGGGTTGAACCTGACGGTCGTGAACGAGGCAGTCGACCCGACGTTTCGCTTTATGACTGTGGACTGGGATGGCCAGATCCGCATGGACCCATCGTCATCGTATGCGATGCAGAGGCTGATCGGCTTGAAGGATCGCTTCCAGATCGCCTTCGCCTGCGATACCGACCACGACCGGCACGGGGTTGTGACTCGAAGTGCGGGCCTGCTGCCTCCCAATCACTACCTATCCGTTGCCGTCCTCTACCTGCTCCAGCACCGGCCCGGGTGGCGCTCGGACGCGGCGGTGGGCAAGACCGTGGTGAGCAGTCAGATGATCGATCGCGTCGCCGCAAAGTTGAAGCGGAAGCTCTACGAGGTGCCCGTCGGCTTCAAGTGGTTCGTCGAAGGTCTGCTCGACGGCTCGCTTGGCTTCGGCGGCGAAGAGAGTGCGGGGGCATCGTTCGTCCGGCTGGACGGCAGCGTGTGGACGACCGACAAGGACGGAATCGTCCCAGCCTTGCTAGCGGCGGAGATCACCGCGCGCATGGGCCGCGATCCGGGTGAGCTCTACCAGGACCTCACGCGCGAGTTTGGTGAGCCACTGTACGACCGCGTAGAGGCCCCGGCCACTCCAGCACAGAAGGAATTGCTGGCGAGACTGTCGCCGCAGCAAGTTCGGTTCAAAGATCTGGCTGGCGAGAGGATTCAGACAATCCTCACCCGCGCACCAGGCAACGATGCTCCCATCGGCGGGCTGAAAGTGGTCGCCAAGAGCGGATGGTTCGCGGCGCGTCCGTCGGGGACCGAGAGCATCTACAAGATCTACGCGGAGAGCTTCAATGGGGCGGATCATCTGCGCCGTATCCTGGAGGAAGCCCAGACCATCGTCAGCGACGCTCTGGCCACGTCCACGTCTCCGCAACAGTCAGCGATTTCATCCGAGGGAAGGCTGGGGAACAATCCATGAGCAAAGATGAACGCGCCGGCTACCCAATAGGTCCCCATCAGGCGGCGGAAGTCGAGGGATTCGATTCTTTGGCGGAGCTAGCCCTGAATATGCGTTGGTCGTGGAATCACGCCACCGACGAGGTGTGGCGGCGGCTTGAGCCCGAACTGTGGGAAACCACCCATAATCCCTGGGTAGTTCTGCAGACGGCGTCGCGCGACCGGATCGAGCGCGTGATGGCCGACCCTGCGTTTCGCAGGAACGTTGATGGCTTGCTGCAGACCAGGCGGAAAGCCGTTGAGACGCCCGCGTGGTTTCAACAGAAGCATGCGCAGAGTTCCCTGGGCTGCGTCGCCTACTTCAGCATGGAGTTCATGCTGAGCGAGGCTCTGCCTATCTATTCGGGTGGGCTGGGCAATGTGGCCGGCGATCAGCTCAAGGCCACTAGCGATCTGGGCGTGCCAGTAGTCGGGGTGGGACTGCTGTACCAGCAAGGGTACTTCCGCCAGGTGATCGACCGGGACGGAGCCCAACAGGCTCTTTTCCCGTATAACGATCCCGGACAGCTTCCCATCACGCCTCTGCGTCAGGCGAATGGCGAGTGGTTGCGGTTGGAGATCGCATTGCCTGGGTATTCAGTCTGGCTGCGGGCCTGGCAGGTCCAGGTCGGCAGAGTGAAGCTCTACCTGCTGGACAGCAATGATGCGGCAAACTTCCCTGCTCATCGGGGGATCACGAGTGAGCTGTATGGCGGTGGACCGGAGCTGCGCCTCAAGCAAGAAATGCTCCTCGGGATCGGCGGATGGCGATTGCTTGCCGCGCTTGGCATCAAGCCGGAGGTCTGTCACCTAAATGAAGGGCATGCGGCCTTTGCCGTGCTGGAGCGCGCCCGCAGCTTCATGCAAGAGACCGCGCAGCCCTTCGGAGTCGCGTTGGCCGTCACCAGAGCGGGGAACGTCTTCACCACCCACACGGCCGTGGCTGCCGGCTTTGACCGCTTCACTCCACCGCTCATCGAACAATACCTGGGCGGCTATGCCGAGCAGAAGCTCGGCCTATCACTTCACGATTTGCTGGCCCTGGGCCGCCAGAATCCGAACGACTCGTCAGAGAGTTTCAACATGGCCTATCTGGCAATCCGGGGAAGCGGGGCGGTCAATGGCGTAAGTCGCTTGCACGGAAAAGTCAGCAGGCACTTGTTTGAGCCACTCTTCCCGCAGTGGCCAGCGGGCGAAGTACCGGTGGGACACGTGACCAATGGCGTCCACATGCCGAGTTGGGACTCGGCGGCGGCAGACGATCTCTGGACAGAAGCCTGCGGAAAGGACCGCTGGTTGGGAGCGACGGAGCCATTGCAACAAGATATTCGGCAGATCTCGGACGCCAAGCTCTGGCAGTTTCGTGCCGTCCAAAGCAAGTCCATCATTGAATACGCACGCGAGCGATTGTCGCGGCAACTGGCCGCCTCCGGCGCGACGGCCAAGGCGGTTGACGAGGCGAAACATCTATTTGATCCCATGGCTTTGCTACTGGGCTTTGCGCGGCGCTTTGCGACCTACAAGAGACCGAACCTACTGCTGCACGATCCAGCGCGACTGCTGCGTATTCTCGCGAACCCGGAGCGCCCGGTGCAACTCATCATCGCGGGCAAGGCCCATCCGGCCGACCAGGCGGGACGGGCATTGATTCAGGAATGGATCCGTTTCATTCGCCGACCCGAGGCCCGCCCCCATGTGATCTTCCTCAGTGACTACGACATGCTTCTCACTGAGCATTTGGTGCAGGGGGTGGATGTGTGGCTCAATACGCCACGACGACCTTGGGAGGCGAGCGGCACCAGCGGAATGAAGGTGCTCGTGAACGGAGGCATCAATCTCTCGGAACTGGATGGTTGGTGGGCCGAGGCGTACACACCGGATGTGGGGTGGGCGTTGGGCGACGGTCAGGAGCACGGCGACGACCCGGCATGGGACGCTGTCGAAGCCGAGGCGCTCTACAATCTGCTCGAACGGGAGGTGATCCCGGAGTTCTATGCGCGGGACGGAAACGGCATTCCCACCGCATGGATCAAGCGGATGCGGGAGAGCATGGCGCTGTTGACACCACGCTTTTCCGCCGACCGAACGGTGCGCGAATACACCGAGCAACGCTATCTCCCGGCTGCCGCCGCCTTCCGTGAGCGCGCCGCAAACAAAGGCGTCGTGGGCCGGCAGATCGTCGATTGGCAGCATGCAATCGAGCAGGGATGGGGGTTGCTGCGTTTTGGAGAGGTGAGGGTCGATACCAGCGCGGAGCACCACGTGTTTGAAGTCGATCTCTTCCTGAACGATCTCGCTCTGAATGCGGTACGAGTTGAGCTCTACGCAGAGGGAACCAACGGTGGCGAGCCAGTGCGGCAAACAATGACGTACGTGCGGCCGGCTCCGGACACAGAGCACGTTCGTGTGTATCAGGCAACCGTACCCGCGACACGCCCGGCAGGCGACTACACGGCGCGAGTGGTACCTCAGCACCCCGGCGTGGCGGTTCCACTGGAATCCAATCGAATTCTATGGCAGCGAAGATGAAGACGCCCCGACACAAGCTGCGCGATCGCACCTCGGTAGATTCCGAGCGCGCTGACGTTCGGGAGGGCTCGCCTCTGCCCATGGGAACCCGGAAAAGTGGCAAAGGGGTCAATTTTGCCCTTTTCAGCCGTCATGCCACCGGCGTTCGGCTGGAACTGTTCGACCATCCTGAAGACGCAGCTCCCGCGCGGGTGATCGATCTCGATCCCGCGCGCAACCGTACCGGCGACGTATGGCACGTGTGGGTCGGGGGAATCGGTTCTGGCCAACTCTATGCCTACCGCGTAGATGGCCCTTACCAACCTAGCAAGGGACACCGTTTCAATTCCAACCGGCTTCTCCTCGATCCTTGCGCCAGCGCGATTTCGCGACTGCCCCCGTGGGATTTCGTCTCGGCACGGGGATACGACTCGTCGGCGACGGAGCAAGACCTGTCCTTTTCAAAGCTCGACAACGCCAGGTTGATGCCGAAATGCGTGTTTGTCGACGAGCCCTTCGACTGGGGTGGCGACCACCCACTGCGACATCCGTGGTCGAAGACCGTCATTTACGAAACACATGTGCGTGGCTTCACTATTCATCCCAAGGCGGGTGTGGGGCATCCAGGAACCTACCGAGGCCTGATCGAGAAGATCGCCTATCTCAGGACCCTGGGAGTGACCGCCGTGGAGCTGATGCCCGTGCAGGAGTTCAATGAGGGTCCAGTCTCGCGGAGAAACCCGCAAACAAATGAACCGCTCAGAAACTACTGGGGATACGATCCGGTGGTCTTCCGCGCGCCCAAAGCTTCCTACAGCAGCGCGACCGGGCTGGGCCAGCAGGAGCTCGAGTTCAAGGAAATGGTCCAGGCATTCCACAAGGACGGGATCGAGGTGATCCTAGACTTGGTCTTCAACCACACCGCCGAGGGAGACGAGCTGGGGCCCACGCTCTGCATTCGCGGGATAGACAACACGATCTTCTACACGCTGGCGGCCGACGGGCGCCACTACGAGGACTACACAGGGACCGGGAACACCATCAACGCGAACCATCCCGTGGTGCAAGAGCACATCCTGGCCACGCTTCGCTATTGGGCCGCCGAAATGCACGTCGATGGCTTCCGATTTGACCTAGCGTCCGTTCTCGGCCGGGACGGTACCGGGAAGCTACTCGACAGTGCTCCCCTCCTCGAACGAATCGCTGAAGACCCAAGTTTGAAAGGCGCAAAGCTCATCGCCGAAGCATGGGACGCTGCGGGTGCGTACCAGGTGGGCAGTTTCTCCGGGCGGCGCTGGGCGGAATGGAACGGCCGGTATCGGGATGATGTCCGCCGTTTCTGGCGCGGCGATGAGGGGATGGTCGGCGCGTTCGCCAGCCGCATCTGCGGCAGCGCCGACATCTACACCAAGTCTGGCAAAGGACCCGAGGCAAGCATCAACTTCGTCACCTGCCACGACGGCTTCACTCTCAACGATCTGGTCAGCTACCGCGACAAGCACAACCAGGCGAACGGCGACGGCAACCACGACGGTGCGGACCACAATTTCAGCGAGAACTATGGCGTTGAGGGCGAGAGCACGGACGCCCGCATCGAGGCTGTGCGGAGAGGCCAAATCAAGAACTTCCTGCTGACTCTTCTGGTATCGCGTGGGGTGCCCATGCTGCTTGGTGGCGACGAATTTCGGCGCACCCAGGGCGGGAACAACAACGCCTACTGCCAGGACAATGAAACGAGCTGGCATGACTGGGGCTGCCTGAAACGACACAAGGATGTTTTCCGCTTCACCCAGGGCATGATCGCCTTTCGTCGTGCCCATCCGATTCTGAGCAAGAAGCAATTCTACACCGAGGCCGAGATTCATTGGTTTGGTCCACGCGGGGGACTGCCCAACTGGGCTGATCCGAAGGAGAAGCAGCTGGCCTGCCTCATCCATGAGGACAAGAAGCACGCACTCTGGCTGATGTTCAATGCCGGTTCCGAGGCGGTCGACTTCAGTCTGCCAGCGCTACCTCCCGGTGATCGGTGGTATCGAGCCGCGGACACGGGGCGCCAGGTCCCACAGGATCTCCTTCCCGCCGGCGAGGAACCACTTTGGGAAGACCCTCATGCCTACCGTCTGAACCCCCGGTCCAGCGCCATACTTCTGGTGCGCCGAGCGCCGAAAACGGGGGGCAAATGAAAGGCACGCTGCCGATCAGGACGCTGTTTTTGGATATCGGCGGCGTTCTGCTCACCGACGGATGGGATCATCACGCCCGCAGGCGGGCAGCGAAAATCTTCACGTTGGACTGGGCCGTGATGGAGGAGCGCCATCTGCTGAATTTTGCCACCTACGAAGCAGGGAAGCTGACCCTGGAGGAATACCTGGCCCGGGTGGTCTTCTATCAAAAGCGAGCGTTTACCCGTGCGCAGTTCCGGCGGTTCATCTTCGCCCAGTCGAAACCCCACCCCCAAATGCTCGAGTTGGTCCGCAACCTCAAGGCAAAGTATGGATTGAAGACCGTGGTGCTCAGCAACGAAGCGCGGGAATTGAATGCGTATCGGATTCGCAAGTTCAAGCTAGATGGGTTCGTCGATGCTTTCGTTTCGTCCTGCTACGTCCACCTGCACAAGCCTGATGCCGACATCTTTCGGCTTGCGCTGGACATCGCCCAGACACCAGCCCGGCAAATCGCCTATATCGAAAACACCCCGATGTTCGTGCAGATAGCCGAGGGTTTGGGAATGCGCGGCATTGTTCACACGGACTACCGGTCTACACGCGCGAAGCTAGCCTTGTTGGGATTGCGGGACGACGAAGAGGCTATTCATGAAACCAGATAGCCCGCACATCCTGACCATCAATGGCGGCTCGTCGAGCATCAAGCTCGCGTTGTTCGAGGCGGGTAACTCGCTCCAACGCATCCTTGAAGGCGGGATTGAGCGGATTGGTACATCGGAAGCCGCCTTTTGCGTGAAAGCCTCAGACCAGGCCGATAGCTTCTCGCACCCGTTGACGGCGCCGGATCACGCGGTGGCCGTCGCCGCTCTGATGGATTGGGTCGAAAAGCGCAGCGGTCGTCATGCATTGACTGCGGTGGGACATCGAGTGGTGCACGGCGGACCAAAGTATTGCAAGCCAGAGCGGATCACCCCGCAAATGGTCGAGGAGTTGCACAAACTCAGTCCATTCGATCCCGACCATCTCCCGGAGGAGATCCTGTTGACCGAGGCATTTCATCATCGATTCCCTGAACTGCCCCAGGTGGCCTGTTTCGACACGGCCTTTCATCATGACCTGCCGCGCGTGGCCCAATTGCTGCCGATCCCGCGCCGGTACGAGGCGCAGGGGGTGCGCCGCTACGGCTTCCATGGGCTATCGTATGCGTTTCTCATGGGCGAATTGGCCCGACTGGCAGGACCGGAATCCGCACAAGGCCGCGTCGTCCTCGCCCACCTCGGCAATGGCGCCAGCCTGGCCGCGGTCAGCGACGGCAAACCCGTGGACACAAGCATGGGCTTCACCCCGACAGCCGGGGTGCCGATGGGCACCCGGTCAGGCGATCTCGATCCCGGACTGGTGTGGTACCTGGCGCGCTCTGACAAGATGGGCGCGAAGCAGTTCAATGAGATGGTCAACTTCCACTCCGGGCTGCTCGGCGTTTCGGAAACCAGCTCCGATATGCGCGACCTGCTCAAACGCGAAGCCCAGGACGTGCGGGCAGCTGAAGCGGTCGCGCTGTTCTGCTACCAGATCAAGAAATGGATCGGGTCATTCGCGGCCGCGATGGGCGGACTGGACACGTTGGTGTTCGCCGGTGGCATAGGAGAAAACGCTTCGGTAGTCCGCTCGCGCATCTGCGAGGGGTTAGGGTTTCTCGGAATCGAACTGGAAGAATCGCAAAACGGGGCCAACGCCGGCGTGATTTCCACGGCGGCCAGCCGGGCGGCCGTCCGAGTGATTCACACGGACGAAGAACTGATGATTGCGCGCTCCGTTTGCCATGTCCTGGAACTCGCCATATCGAGTGGACCGATGGCGGAAACGACCGCTACGAATGAACGCAAACACCCAACCATGAAGACAACTGAAGGGATATGACCATGAAGAACACGACATCCACGACGAAGGATCCGATCTGCGGGATGACAGTGGACGGAGCGACCGCTCTCCACGCCGAACGCAATGGCAAGACGTTCTTCTTTTGCAGCGACCGCTGTCGAACCAAGTTTCTATCCACGCCGGCCGCCGCCTCCCCAAGGGACAAGTAACAGCGGCACAAGACACTACACAAGAAACGAAAGGGACATCGTCATGCTACATAGCGCCAAGACACTAACTGGGTACAAACTGGACAGCCTCGATGGTGAAATGGGAAAAGTCGAAGGATTCTACTTCGATGACAAGCACTGGGTGGTTCGCTATTTGGTAGCCGATTCTGGCGGCTGGCTCACGGGACGACATGTGCTGCTATCCCCGTACGCGCTGGGCGCCGTGAGCAACGAAAAGCATCGCGTTGCCGTCGATTTGACCAAAAAGCAGATTGAAGGCAGCCCAGCCTTGGACCGTGACAAACCTGTCTCAAGGCAATTCGAGGAATCGTACTATGGATATTATGGTTGGCCAATGTATTGGGGTGGTCTGTACACGTGGGGCCCCTATCCTTACATTGCGCGCAATCGCGAGGAGTGGAAGAACCACACCAAAGCCGAGAAGAGCTGGGATCCCCATTTGCGTAGTACTTCGGCCGTGGCTGGTTATGATATCGCGGCCAAGGATGGCGCCATCGGTCACGTGAAAGATTTTGTCATTGATGACGAAACCTGGGCCATTCGCTATCTCATCGTCGATACACGGAATTGGTGGCCGGGAAAGCGGGTGCTCATTGCACCACAATGGATTGAACGTGTCAGTTGGAGTGAATCGAGAGTCTTTATCCATCTCTCCCGTGAGGCTATCAAGCAGTCACCCGAATTTACGGACGAGTCTGCCCTAACTCGGGACTACGAGGACGCTCTGCATCGGCACTACAATCGCCGCGGATACTGGACCGACGAGGCCGAAGCACGGGCGCAATTTCGCTAACGGCTGCCGGCATAGGAGGGAGATCTTGTCATGAATCATACCCAGGGATTGATGGGCGGATGGATGGGTAGTTGGATAGGGGGCCGAGTGTGGATTTGGCCGGTCAGCGCAGCGCTGATTCTGGCGCTTGTCATTGTCGTAATCGTGAAGATGTCAAGAAAGAAGTCGTGAGGTAACAATGACTACCGATACGCTGTCTGGGGAACTGCTCCACGCGATGGACGCCTACTGGCGCGCCGCCAACTATCTGTCGGTCGGCCAGATATATCTATACGACAACCCCCTGCTGAAGCAGCCGCTGAAACCGTCCCAGCTGTGAGCGAGGACCTTCCGCACAATCGTGTACGCAATTGCGACGCCCCTAATATCATTGAAGATTTCCTGGGTCGGAGGAAATGGCGAGGAAATGAGGATTCGGCTACTCGTCGCAGCAATGATGAGCCTGCTAGCGGGTTGGACATTTTGCGGCAATGGGCGGTGTCTGCCTGAATCTGCTCTGTTCCAGTTGAGTTGACACGGCGCGTTCTGATGTACCGACACAGGCCTCGGAACGATGCGGCTTCATCAGACCGAACCCCACTGATCGCGCGCATTGTCATCACGGCAGCCGACAGCGCCGTGGGCAGCTGGCTGCAAAAAGTTCAATGATATTAGGGCCTGTCCCCAAATTCAGGCAGAGCTTGTGCGGAAATTCTGGCTGCCCGAAGGGCCGGCCCGCGCAGCGGCCGGCTGGATGCAAGGGAATGGAGCGTCGGAAGTGCCGTAGGGCAGCGGGCAG
>Ga0265330_10000778_pt1 | contig 20028 bp, 15 predicted proteins | sample 41919metaG_FD_202083 | JGI IMG/M metagenome (GOLD analysis project Ga0265330, IMG submission 202083) | Rhizosphere microbial communities from Carex aquatilis grown in University of Washington, Seatle, WA, United States - 4-19-19 metaG | ecosystem: Host-associated > Plants > Roots > Rhizosphere... | reverse complement strand
CGCGCGCTTACGAACTGCAGGAGCGTTATGCGCGCGAAGGCGAAGTGTGGCATGCGGTTGGAGCCGACATCGTCCGCGGCGGCGCGCAAGGACGCTCGCAGATCCATGAAATATGGATGCGCGGCGACGTGCTCTGGAGGACATTTAACTTCGCGGTCTTTTCCCGCGCCGGATACCCCATCGACAAAAGCGACCTGCCGCCCAAGCACATGCATTTCTCGCGACAGTATTCCGGAGCAAGCAGCGACATACGCGAAACGATGGCGCAAAGAAAACCGATCGTCGGGCTCGTGCCGCGAAAGGTGGAAGCGTACATCAAAACGCATCAGCTTTACCAAAACGGTTAAGCGATCGTTGATCCGAACGCGCGGGGAGGGGACCGTTCACTCCCCGCGCAACTCATTTAGAGAGTTGTTACCGAGCCTCGGTTCGGCGCCAGTTCTCTGCCCCGCATTCGTGCGAGGCATGAGCGGTTCTTTAACCTCAACAAAGAAAGGGAGCTAGAAATGCTAACAGTACCGACCGATCGACCGATCGTCAGCTCGCTTCTCGAAGCGGACTTCTACAAGTTCACAATGGGTCAATTCGTCTGGAACAACTACCAAGACGTGAACGTGACCGGCGCGCTCCGCTGCCGTACCAAGGGTGTTCGGCTCGGAGAAATTATCGATCTTGGTCAGTTGCGCGAAGAACTCGATCATATACGAACGTTGCGGTTTAACAATTCGCAGTTGCACTATCTGCGCGGCACCAATGAGTACGGAAACCGCATGTTCCATGAACCGTACTTGGAGTTCTTGAGGGCAATGTCCTTGCCGGAGTATAACCTCGAAAAGGTCGGCCCGGACATCAGACTTGAATTCGGCGGTCCATGGTCGACGCAGAAGTATCAAGAAACCCTTGGACTCTCTATCGTCGACGAGCTCTATACTCGAGCATTAATGAAGCCGCTTTCGCGCTTCGAACGCGAAACCGTAATGGCACGCGCCTGCGTGCGGCTCGCCGAAAAGATCAAGATTCTTCGTGGCTATCCCGATATTTTCTTCTCTGATTTCGGGACGCGCCGTCGAGCCTTTGCCGAGTGGCAGACCTATGTTAACGAGGTCCTTTGTGCCGAGCTTCCTTCCCAATTTCTCGGCAGTTCGAACACCGATCTTGCGATGCGATTTGGCACGGTGCCGATGGGAACCTCGGCGCACGAGCTGCAAATGGTGGTCGCCGGCCTGCGCCAAGGACAGAAGGACTGGCTCAAGGTATCGCAACAGGAAGTGGTTGAGGGTTGGTGGCAGCAATACGGTTACGGCCTCTCGATCTTCCTGCCGGACACCTACGGCTCGGAATTCTTCTTCGATAATCTGACCCCGCAGGAGCTTTCGAAATGGAAAGGCGCGCGTTGGGACTCCGGCGATCCGTTCGTCTTCGGCGACAAGCTCATCGCGCGCTACGAGAAGCATGGTATCGATCCCAAGACCAAACTGATCGTCTTCAGCGACGGCTTGGATATCGCGGCCATCGTCAAGCTCCATACCTACTTCAATGGTCGGATCAAGACGAGCTACGGCTGGGGCACGAACCTGACCAACGATCTCTGGGACAACGCTTGGCATAACGGCCTTTGGTATGGTCCGCTCTCCTTGGTCATCAAACCGGCGACCGCGAACGGCCGGGGGCTCGTGAAGCTCTCCGACAACCCGGAAAAAGCGACCGGCCGGCCCGAGGACATCGAGCGCTATATGCAGGCGGTCGGCTACGATCGGAACACCAAACACGTAGCCTGCGTCTACTAGCAGTCCTTTCGAACGAAATCAAGGTGGTGGGAACACCCGTCTCCCACCACCGTTCATTCGAGCAGCCGATCGTGATCGGCTTTTCGAACGGACGGACTTTGAAAACTGAACACGAACGAAAACAACAAAGGAGATCGCGATGCACCCACTGATTCTCTCGACTGCGAATTACGGTTACTTTGCTTCGCTCATCGCCGGAAAAATCCCCAACGCCGAGCTGATAACGACGACGCGGAAACGGTTCCCCGGCGGCGAACGGTATTTCCGAATGGATATCGAGACGCGCGACCAGCTTTTTGGCCGAAATGTCATTGTCGTCGTCGGCGGATGTTATGACGCCGATGATGACTTTAACGAGGCTGTCCGGATCGGTTCGACGGCCGCCTCAAAAGGCGCGACCCGCGTCACCTACCTGTTCCCGTTCTTGGGCTATTCGACAATGGAACGAGAGAAGGTGGCGGGCGAGGTCGTCACCGCGAAGATCTTGGCGAAAATGCTTTCCAAATTGTCGCAAGGCGATCTGCGAAATGCGTTTTTCTTCCTCGATCTTCACACCGCCGGGCTCATCAATTACTTTGAAGGTGATTGCCTGCGCGACGAGCTTCCCGGCGAAGAGACGCTGTCGTACGCTTTTGAGCAGTTGGGTTTGCAAAACTTCATGTTCGCTTCGGCCGACCTCGGCCGTCCGCGCGTGGTGGAGTTCTTTGCCGACCGGTATCGAACGCACATGGCATTCGTTTCCAAAAAGCGTGTCTTCGATAAGACTCATATTGAAGCGGTGATCGGCGAAGTTCGCGGGCAGGTCGTGGTCATTTACGACGACATGATCCGCAGCACCACAACTTTGGTCGATGCAGCTAAGGCGTATCTGGACCGCGGCGCGAAAGAGGTATATGCCGTTGCCAGTCATCTGGCTTTTGACAACGAAAACGCGATCCGCCTTTTGGAGGATTCGCCGATCGTCAAGGTGGTGAGCACTAATTCTCACTGCATGAGTCAGCACCCGCTGGTTCGCACATCGAAAAAGATCATTGTCGAAGACGTGTCGCACCTCTTCGCCAGAGCCATCATGAAATTGAACGGAGTTAATACATGCGACTGATAAAGATCGGTTTGGCCAACATCAATACGACGGTTGGCGCGGTCGACGGTAACTTCAATGCCATGTGCAAAGCGGCATTGCAAATGTCGGCCGCCGGTTGCGCTGTCGGAGTCTTCCCTGAGCTGGTCTTGAGCGGTTATCCGCCCGAAGACTTGCTTCAGTGGAACATTTTCATCCAGAAGCAATGGGAGAAGCTCAGGCTTTTTGCCAGCTATACGGACGTGCCATTCGGCGGGACGGTCTTCCATGTGAGCATGGTGATCTCCCTTCACGGACATTTGTACTCGGTCGTCGCCGTTGTTTCGAACGGGAAGATCCTCGGCCTTGTGCCCAAGGAGAATTTGCCCACTTACGGCGTGTTCCACGAGGGCCGGGTCTTTTCTCCGGGAAGCGCAGGGCGCGTGGAGAAGTACATCGATGATGTGCCGTTCGGCGACTTGGTTTTCAAGTTTCCCTTCGGCCTTATCGCCCCGACCACCTGCGAAGATGACTGGGTTCCCGATGGACCGATTCGACGGCGCGCGTATTCCGGCGCCGAATTGATCGTGAACTGTTCCGCTTCGCCATATCGTGCCGGCGTTTTCCAAACCCGGTGCGAAATGTTGGCAACGCGCTCCGGCGATTACCTGGTCGCTCATGCCTATGTCAATTTGATCGGCGGCAACGGCGCCCTGGTCTTCGACGGCGGCGGGTTTGTCCACTCGATCGGGCGCAGAGAATTGTCCATGCCGCGCTGTCTTGAACAGGTATCGTACCAAGTCGTCGATCTCGACGATGTCGATCGCGCGCGTCATGAGAACACGACCTGGCGAACCTGCAGTCAGCGTTATCTTGCCAGTTCGGAAGGAAAGCCAAAAATCCTCGAGTGCGACGGTCTATCGGCTAATCAACCGGGGGTCAAATACCCGGTTCCGGCGTCCAAGAGTTTCTTCTTGCCGTCGAACATTTGTCCGACGCAATCGCCTCGCGACGAATATTTCAGCGAGTTGGAAGAGGTCTTGGTCTTGGGGTTGGGCGATTACTTCCGTAAGACGCGAGCGTTCGATTCATTCGGGATCGCGCTTTCGGGCGGCAAGGATTCGGCAGTGGCTGCGGTTATCGCCTACCTGTGCGTTAAACGCATGTACCCCGATCTGTCGGGGCAAGAACTGGCCGCAACGATACGCAAGAAGATCCACTGCTTCTCGATGCCGACGCACTTCAATTCCGACGAGACCAGGACGGCGGCGCTCTGTCTTGCGTCCGAGCTCGGCGTTTCGTTCGCCGAAAATTCGATCGAAGAAGAGTTCGAATTGGCGGTCAAAGAACACCAAAAGATGATCGGCCCCGGTGAACTGGTGAACGAACGGACGCTGCAGAACATCCAGGCCCGCATTCGCGGAACCCGGATGGCCAACTGGTCCAACCATAACCGCGGGATGTGGATCCAGACCGGCAACATGTCGGAAAAGTCCACGGGATACACCACGATCTACGGCGACATGGGCGGAGCGATCTCGATCCTCGGCAACTTGCTGAAGTCGGTGATCGCCGACAGGGAAGGGTTCCTTCGCTATTTGGGCAAGAAATACTGCATTCCCGCGATCGAGGGACTGCTTGCGATCGAGTCGTCCGCCGAACTGGCCAAGGATCAGTTGGATGAACGCGAACTGATGCCGTTCGCGGTGCTTGATACGTGCAATGTGCTCTTCGTCGGCAGAAAACTCTCGCCGGTCGAGGTCTATCGCGTGCTTCAAGAAATGTGGACCGAGGAAGAATACAAAGCCATGGCGCCCAACTTCGGTCCGGGCACGCTCAAAAAGTGGGTTCGGTGGAAGTATGTCGAGCTCTTCATGAACTCGATCTTCAAGTGGACGCAGTCCCCGGAAGCGCTTCATGTCGGCTCGATCGATCTGGATCGCGAACGCGCGTTGCAGATACCGACCGTCACGTCCAAAGAGTGGCTTGATCTCAAGGCACTCGAAGACCTGACGGACTAACCGTTTCGAATCTCTGTCCCTGTTGCGACCTCGCGGTTGCAGCAGGGATTTTCTTATATATTTGTTCACAGCGCTATCTTTGACTTATATGAGTAAAATACGATAGAATTACGCTATATTATGTCCAGACAACTCGAAGAAGAAGTCGCGCGAAAGGTTAAGCTCCAAAAACTCATGGATGCGGGTATTGACCCGTATCCGGCTAAGTTCGCCCGTTCGCACCAGCTTTCGTTCGTCATCTCTCAATTCGACGATCTCTTAAAAGAGGGGACGGTAATTACGGTTGCGGGTCGATTAAAGGCGTTTCGCGGGCACGGGGGATTGACCTTTGCGACGATCGAAGACGGAACCGTGCCAATGCAGATCGCGTTTCATAAAGATATATTGGGTGAAAATATTTACGACACAGTTTTGCCGTGCCTCGACCTGGGCGATTTCATCGGCATTGAAGGAAAAGTTTTCACGACCAAGCGCGGCGAGCGCTCGATCGACGTTCATAAATTGACTGTGCTCACCAAGTCGCTTTTGCCGCTTCCGGAAAAATGGCACGGACTTACCGACACCGAAGTACGTTACAGGAAGCGCTATTTGGACTTGATCTCGAACCCGGAAGTTCGCGAAATTTTCAAAAAGCGTTCGCTCATCGTCAAAACGATCCGGTCGTTTTTAGACAATGAAGGATTCATGGAAGTGGAAACGCCCATTCTCCAGCCGCTCGCGGGCGGCGCGGCGGCGCGTCCTTTTAAGACGCACCATAACGCGCTCGACATCGACCTCTTCCTGCGCATTGCGCCGGAATTGTACCTGAAGCGCTTGGTCGTCGGCGGTTTTGAAAAGGTCTACGAAGTCGCACGCTGCTTTAGAAATGAAGGCATTGACCACTCACACAACCCTGAATTCACTCAGGTTGAATTCTATTGGGCGTATGCCGATTATGAAGACTTGATGAAACTCACCGAGCGGCTGCTGGCGGATATTCTTGCAGCGGTTAACGGCGGCTCGCTCAAGCTTGAGCACGAGGGCACGACGCTCGACTTTACGGCGCCGTTCGCGCGTATCTCCTTCCGCGACCTGGTTTTGGAAAAGACGGGGATCGATATTAACGTCACCAATACCGAAGAAAAACTATTTGCCGAGATAAAAAAGAAAGCGCTCCGCGTCGATGTTGGAAACGTTTTTGGTTTTGGTGAAATGGTTGAAGCGCTATATAAAGAATATTGCCGCAATACGCTTGTTCAGCCGACGTTCTTGACCGACTATCCGGTTGCCATGATCCCGCTTGCCAAGCGCCGCAAAGACGATCCCTCGAAGGTCGCCACCTTCCAATTGGTCGCCAAAGGCATGGAGCTCTGCAAGGCTTACAATGAATTAAACGATCCGACCGATCAGGCGGAGCGTTTCCGCGAACAGGATGTCCTTCGCGCCAAAGGTGCGGAAGAAGCGCAAGAAACCGATGTTGATTTTATCGAAGCGTTATCAATCGGTATGCCACCGACCGCCGGCTTTGGCATGGGCATTGACCGGCTCGCGGTTTTCCTCACCGGCGTCCACTCGATCAAAGAAACGATTTTGTTTCCGACACTCCGTCCTGAATCGAATACGGAACCTAAAAGCTAACAGCTAAAACCTAACATCTAAATCTGTGCTTGACATCAAATTCATCAGAGAAAACCCCGAAGCCGTGCAAAAAGGCGCAGCGGCCAAAAATGTGGCAATTGATATTACAAAATTGCTCAAGCTTGATATTGCCAAACGCGACCTTCAGGCGCACGCGGAAAAGACCCGCGCCCTGCAAAAGGAGTTGTCCGCGGCCGTGCCGAAAGCTTCGCCGGAAGAAAAGAAAAAATTGGTAGCCGATTCTTCAAAGCTCAAGGAAGAATTTTTGGCGCTCGACGAGCGGCTAAAGGTGATCGACGCCGAACTTTTGGTCGAGATGTTGAAGATCCCGAACATGCCGGCTCCCGACGTTAAGATCGCCAAAGACGAAAGCGGCAACGAAGTGGCGAAGGTTTCGGGATCGCGCCCGCAATTCGATTTCAAGCCGAAGGATGCGCTGACCCTCGGCGAAGCGCTTGATATAATCGACGTTGATCGAGCTTCGAAAGTTTCCGGTTCGCGCTTCGGTTACTTGAAAGGCGCCGGTGCCATGCTTGAATTCGCCATCGTCCGTTACGCGCTCGATATCCTCATTAAAGAAGGTTTTACGCCGGTCGTGCCGCCGGTCATGGTCGGCGAAAAAGCCATGCGTGCTATGGGTTATTTGGATCGGTCCGCCGACGAGGTTTATCATTTTCCGGCTGACAATCTGTATTTGGTCGGCACCTCGGAGCAATCGGTCGGGCCGATGCACATGGACGAAGTTTTTGAAGCGTCGGAATTGCCCAAGCGCTATGTGGCTTTTTCCACTTGTTTCCGCCGCGAAGCCGGCTCTTATGGCAAGGACACGCGCGGCATTTTGCGCGTTCACCAGTTCGACAAGCTGGAGATGGTCTCGTTCGTCTTGCCGGAGAACGGGGATGCGGAACACAAACTCCTCTCCGAGCTGGAGCAAAAAATGATGAAGGGCCTGGGCTTGCACTTTCATGTCCTAAATATTTGCTCCGGCGACCTTGGCGATCCAGCTGCGCGCAAATACGATATCGAGGCCTGGGTTCCGTCGGAAGACAAATTCCGCGAAACTCACTCAACATCGACAACCACCGATTGGCAATCGCGCCGTCTTAACGTCCGCTATAAGCGTTCGGCTGAAGGGAAAACCGAACACGGCTTTGTGCACATGCTTAATGGCACCGCCTTCGCGATCGGCCGCACGATCGTCGCCATTCTCGAGAATTATCAGCAAGCCGACGGAAGCATCAAAATTCCCGAGGCTCTTATCCCTTATTGCGGCTTTGACCGCATCACCAAATAGACATAAGACCCATGACCCAAGAACCAAGAATCACGACTGAAAAAACATGGATCGAGCTCTCGCGCAAAAACCTCCGGCACAACTTGGGGGTTTTTCGCGGTTTATGCGCTCACGCGACGCCCATTTGGACGGTGAAGGCCAATGCCTACGGCCACGGCGCGACGCTTGTCGCGAAAGAGATCGAGAAGACGATCCGTGGGCCCCGGATCGGCGTCCGGGGCACTCGCCCCATTAGGGGCGAGTGGTTTGGCGTTGATTCAATTGATGAGGCCGTTTTATTGCGACAAGAGGGGATAGCGTCGCCGATCATCGTCTTGGGCTGGGTGCCGTATTCGCGCCTCAATGAATTGGCAAAATATAATTTGCGGCTTTTAGTTTCGTCGGCGCGGACGGTAAAAGAATTGTCAAAATTAAAAAACAAACGCAATATTCGCGTTCACTTGAAGATCGATACCGGAACCACGCGACAAGGCATTTTTCCGGAACAAGCCATGGCCATGGCGCACATGATCGCCGCCGCCGGCTTGACGCTGGAGGGCGCGGCCATGCATTTTGCCAATATTGAGGACGTTGACAACCCCGCCTACGGCGACCTGCAGATCGAGCGATTCACGCATATCATTTCCTTGCTGCAAGCCGCCGGGTTTAGCCTGCCGGTTGTGCATGCGGCCTGCAGCGCCGCGATCATGACCCGTCCGGAAACGGCCTTTTCGGCGGCGCGAATCGGGATCGGTCTATACGGCCTTAATCCGTCGGCGCTGGTCGCCGCCAATTATAAGAAACAAAAACGCGGCGCGGAACTTAAGCCGATCCTTTCGTGGCGCTCGCGGATCGCGCTCTTGAAGCAGGTTCGCACGGGTACGCCGGTCGGTTATGGGCTGACGGAAAAGACGGTCCGCAAAACAACGGTCGCGATCGTACCGGTCGGTTATGCCGACGGCTATGATCGGTCGCTTTCATCGCGCGGTCATGTCCTGATCCGCGGAAAAAAATGTCGCGTCATGGGGCGGGTTTGCATGAACATGATCATTGTCGATGCAACACCCGCTGCCGATGCTAAGGAGAACGACATTGTCACGCTTATCGGGCGCGACGGGAATGGGAAAATATCGGCAGACGAGATGGCGGAAGGCGCCGGCACGATCAACTACGAGATCGTCGCCCGGCTTGCCGAACATATTATCCGTTTTATGGTATGAAACGAGTTCGCGATTTTCACAGCCAGTCGTGGGACAACCCTTTCTTTGATAGAGCCGGAATAAGTCCGCGCATGAAGATATTGCGTTCGATAGGCTCCGTCGTCGTTGCCGGCGGATTTGTTTATGCTCTCGTTTATTCGCCGCTTTTGCGCATGGGAAAAGTGACCGTAAGCGGCGCCTCCGCAACCGACCCGGCGCGGATAAAAGCGGCCGCCAGCCAAACTTTGGGCGGATATGATTATTACGTCATCCCCAAAGATAATTATTTTTCCGTCAACACGATCGGCATAAACAATTTTATAATGACGCAATTCCCCAATTTGATCTCGGTCAGCGCAAAAAAGAAATTCGAACGGCTGTACGTGGCGGTTGTTGAGCGCCAACCGACCTACCGTTTTATAATAGGGGATAAGTCTTACTTGTTGGATCAAGAAGGGAAAGGCTTGACAGAGGCATCGGCCGGCGAGGGCGACTCGCTCATCGCGCTTTCAAACGACTCTGCCGATTTTGGCGTTGGCAAATCCATGATCCAGCCCGTATGGCTTCAAGCAATTATCGACCTCCATAAATATTTTGCGACACAAGTGGGGATCCGCGACCAATTGTTAAAATTGGATACGATCAATTCGGATATCGAAGTTGTCACCGCCGAGGGCTGGTCGGCGATCTTTGATCCGCAAAGCGATATTAAAGATCAATTAAAAACTTTGACCTCGGCCCTCGCGGGAAAATTCAGTCCGGACGATCGAAAGAAACTTTTATATATCGACGCTAGGTTTGGCGATAAGATTTTTTATAAAGCGAACTAGTCGAGGCGAAACCTCTCCATGCTTCGCAGCCGAGGTTTCGCCTCATGGCCTAGGACGATTTGGGTGGCATGTTGGTACCTTAATTGAATGTCGAATGACTAATGTCGAATGTCGAATTCCGACACCCATGGTATGTAGACACCTTGCAAATCGTTCTAGGCCAAGCGTTGATTTAACGCCGCTCAAATAAACCTGCGTAAAGGAGGATGGTCAAATTCATTTGACCTTAAGGGAAAGCGTCTGTTTTGCGACGATCGGCTTAAGAACCTCCGAGCGTTGCAAAACGGACGCAATCTTATGCGACAATAGCCTTTCCGGACATGGCTAGTGTCGCATAAGATATAATGAACGACGCTTAATGTGTATAATACCAATAATCCCCTTATATTTAACACTTTAAATAAAAATCGATATCGGACTTAAATGTTGTTTCGGTAAAAATATGAATATGTTCAGGCATTAATGTTTTTCGATTGGCACAAAGTGAGTCAATATCGGCTTGTTTTATCTGCTCATTACCGACAACAATGAAAAATACAGGAAACTGAACGCTTGTATATTTTTTTAACTTTATATTAACTCCATTCATAAGGGACTTAATATCCTTTGCATAGAAAAGGTCCATCACTATCCCCCAGTTATCGGTTGTGTATATGAAGAAATCGCAGCAAACGCCGCTCGGTCTAATAATTTTATGTTCATGAACGCGAACTTCAGGGATTTTACTTATTATAAATTCATAAAATTCTTTTTCATAAATTTTTGCACGCGCATCGCCTTGTTTAGCAATCTCGCTTCTTGACTCACCACTCGAAAAATTTAAAGATCCGGGCAATGACAAGGTTTTTCTTAGTTCAACCATCCCCCCGAATCTCCTTTCAGCTGTTTTGGTAGAAGGAAGATACTCAAAAAGATTAAACTCGCGGCAATTTGGATAATGTCCATTTAGTTCATTAAAATACTCTAAACCATCACGGATATTTTCCAGGTTCCATGATTGATGGTTGGCAGCGGTTCCATCCTTTCTTCTCTGGAGATTAGGATATTTATCCATATTGAATTAATTATAATATCGTTTCGCTCTATTTAATAGAGCGGAGGGGGCTGAGCAAAAATATCAAAAATAATGTATAATTGATTTATGAGGTTTAACCGAACAATACTGGCGTTAATTGTTATTACGGCCTTAGCCGTCCCCCGCTTACCCGTCAAAGCCGTTTCACCTGGGAATTTGGTCAAAGGTTCGCTTTCGGCGGTCTATTATGTGACAGCTGAAGGAAAACGCATGGCTTTTCCCAATGAAGCGGCATATTTTACGTGGTACCTGGATTTTAGCGGCGTCCAAACGATATCCGATACCGATCTGGCCGCCTTGCCTCTCGCCGGGCTCGTTACCATCCGTCCCGGCACCAAGATCGTCAAATTTGAAACCGATCCAAAGATATATGCCGTCGCTCATGGCGGCACGCTCCGCGCCATCACGACTACGGAGCTCGCGCAAACCGTCTTTGGCACCGATTGGGACGACAAGGTTGTAGTTGTTCCCGATGCTTTTCTCACCTCTTACAAATTCGGCGCCGATATAACCGGCGCAGGGCAATATTGGTGGAGCAATGAAAGCACCGCTTCGCCGACCATTGCCGACAACCTTGATCCATTAAAATCGCCGAACATCACGCCGATACCGGCCACACCCGCGCCGGCGGCGACCACGCCTACCGCGACAACGCCGGCGGCAACGGGGCCAACGTCAAAAAATATTCTTTTTGTTCTTTGGGATCCCAAGCGACCTCAAGATCCGTCGCCGGATAAGGCCGCCCTTTTGCGCGTTGTTTACGGAACCGCACCAAGCGTGGCTGACTACTATAAGACCGAATCAAACAATCATGTGCAGATCGTTAATGCCGGCATTTTGGGCTGGTACGCCGCCGATTACCCTCCCGATCATTATTGGTCGGACGATCCGCTGGTTCACCAGGTCGACGGTTATTTGACCGGGGCGGCCGAACGCGACGCCGAAGCGGTCACCAAAGCCGCCGTTGATTTTAATTTTAAAAAGTATGATGCTAACGGCGACGGAAAGATAACGCCGGACGAACTGGCGGTCATTGTGGTCATTCCGCAGTCCGGCGATCCGTCGGACGATATCGCCAGCGTCTATTCGAACGAATTGACGCAAAAGCCTCTTTCTGTAGGCGGCGTCACCTTGGCAACGGTAGGCGAGGTTTACACCGGCTCGCCGGTTGGCGCGCAGCCGCAGTTCGGGGCCATTAATCATTGCATCGCCAAGCTGGTTTTCTCCATTCAAGATGCGGCAAGTACGGATGGCGCTTTTTCGCTCATGAGCGATCCGCATACCGACTTGCAGATCGACCCGTTTAATCGCGTTCAGCTCGGCTGGCTCACGCCCAAGGTCATTGCCAAAATTCAGGAAGAGAGTTATCAAACCTTGCCGTCGATCGAAACGTCGCATGTGGTTCTTCGGATAGACCGTGACCAGCCGAACGGACCCGGGCTTGGTTCCGAATATTTTTTGATCGAGAACCGCGAGCGCGGAAATTATGATAATTCGCTACCGGACACGGGTTTGGCCGTTTGGGATGTGAGCGGCAGCAGCGCAACCCTAGTGCGTCTTGACGCCAAGGGGTCGGCGGACGATACACACGCTCTCTGGCACCTTAGCAACGATCCGACGGCATACATTTCGCAAGAACTTCATTGGGTCTCCGACGGCGCCCGAAGCGGCGTTCGATTTCTCGGCCTTGGTTCCCCGGCTGAGGTCATGGGTTTTAATTTGGAAAAAAAGATCTTGACCGTACAGGATCTTGCCCCCGCCCCCTCGCCCATTCAATAGTTTTTATTCTTCGGCCGTAAAGATTTTTTCATCAGCTCGCACCGCTTCCACGCTTTGTCTGAAACCGACGCGGTCCGGCGCGTATTCACGGGTTCCCCACATTTGTCCGCGGATAACGGTATAATCGCCGTATCGGTCGTTCACCGTATCAAGCGCCGCGGCAATATTTTGACGCTTGCTTCGATCGGCAAAGATCGAGGTTTGATTGCCGGTCGGCGCGAGATCAGAGGCGGTGATAGCCATGGAAGTGATAATTGAACGATCCCATGAACCGTTAAAGGCTCGCCAAGCGGCGTTAAAGATGTCATATGACTCGAAGATCGGGTCGAAGCAGCGCATATTATTGCCATCTCCCCCCTCGGCATATCCCCAGCCAACGCTTATCCGTTTGGCTTCAAATTTAAGTTTGCGCAGGCGGCGGCCCACTCGTTCGCACAACTTCATCATGATCGCCGATATCTGCTTTGGCTCGTCGGTCCGGCGATGGAAAACGTAAGAATGCCCGATGCTTTTGGGCGGCTGTTTTTCGTCCGATGCGCCCCGCCCTATCTCAATGCCGGCGATATCGGCCCAAAGCAAATATCCCGGCACGCCAAAACGGCGCTTGAGCTCCAGCGGGTTGCATTTTAAAAGTTGATCCAGGGTTTCAATATCCAACGCCGCGAGACGCCTTTTCCAGCCTTCGGCAATGCCCCAGGCTTCGTCAACCGGGCGGCCGGCATACACGCGCGGCAAGTCATCGATCCGTAAGACCGTGAGTCCGTCGGGTTTCTGCAGTTCTCCCGCGAATTTAGATAACCAGCGTGTCGGTGCAATGCCGATCGAACAACGGAGCCAATCCCCCGCCTCGTTCTTGATGCGCGCCTTGATCGTCAGGGCGAGCTCGCGCGCCGCTTCAAGACTGGCGACATGTCCGGTCAAGTCCAGGAACGCCTCGTCGATAGAATACGCCTCTATGGCCGATGTATAGTCGGCGAAGATGGTGAAAATGCTTTTTGTCGTGCTCCGTACCTTTGGCGGATCGACCTCTAAAGCGATGATCGAGGGCGCCAGTTCTCTGGCCTCGCTCAAGCTAAAACCGGTTTTAATACCCAGTTTCTTAGCCTCAACGGAGCAAGCGATGATGCAGGCGTTCCGCGATATCCGGGAACAGATCGCGACCGGCTTCCCGCGCAGAAACGGGTTGGCCTGCTGTTCGACCGAGGCGAAGTAACTGTTCATGTCGGCGTGTAAAAATATTTTCATAGTAAAAGTTTAAAATATTTTTCCACGCCTTGGCGCGATGCTAATCTGCTAATGCATGCGAATCTACGAATGACGGTTATGTGCGCTTTGCGCATGGTGGCGGATTAGTAGATTCGCATGCATTCGTATATTGGTATCGCGTCGCTGCCGTTCAGGCAGCCAAGAGTCTTCCTTATGTAATTTGTAGTTCATTCGCTGTAGAGTTCCAACAACCGCCATTCCAGATTGTTCGTATCAAAACGCAACTTGAAGAAGTTGAGCTTGTCCGAGACGGAAAAATAAAACACCTTCCCTCTCCCCTCTTGCGCCACATGAACCAAATTCACCTTGTCGACATTGTAACGGCGCTTGCCCCACTTAATTGCGTGCGGCACGGCCTTGGTGCCGCAGAATGACGCCAGCACGTCCACCGGGTCGTTGTATTTTTGATGGGTCATAACTTCGGTAAGAACTAACAACTAAGAACTAAATTCCAAGGAAAATTTCAACAACTAATTTTCAAGAATCAAGGACGGAATTTTTGAAACTTGGTTCTCGATCCTTTCCTTGGATTTTAGTTGTTAGTCGTTGATGTCTTCCAGAGCTACGCTCTGGCGAATTGCCGAATGACGGCGCGGACGATCCCTTGAATGGAGACATCGCGGACATAAATGGGATCCATGGTCGAGTTGGCCGGCTGCAAACGGATGCGATTCGGCTCGCGGTAAAAGCGTTTGAGCGTCGCAAAGGCGTTGTCCAAGAGCGCCACCACCACATCGCCGTTATGCGGCGACGGATTGCGCTCGACGATGACAAAGTCGCCGTCCAATATCCCGTCCTCGATCATCGACTGTCCTTTGACCTTGAGGATATAGGAGTTGGCGCTGTCCACCACGAGGTTCGCCGGCACGGCCATGGCTTCGCGCTCTTCGATGGCCTCGATCGGCACGCCGGCGGTGATAAGGCCGACCAGTGGCAATTGAATGGCGGCGGCGAACAAGTTCATCGGTGTGAGTTCGTTTTTCTCGATGTAACCTTTTTCGCGCAAGGCGTCGATATGCTCTTGAACCGTGGCTGGCGCCAAGCCAAGCTCGCCGCCGATCTCGCGCACCGTCGGCGGCCGCTCGTACGAACGAATGTAATGATTTATGGTTTCATACACCGCGCGCTGTTTCTTGGTGAGTGATATAAAAGTCATATAGTTATCCACAGATGAATTATGTCGCACTTATATTCTAACCCGAACAAAAACCGAACACAATGCCACCGTGGTGGATAACACAAAAACCGCCCGTAAATAGGCGGTTTTTTGATCTATGTTCTATTTATAACTTCCGCCAACGTAAACAATTTCTTTTAATAAACCTTTAAGTATATTCTCCGTTTGGCATAAAGACGTATCGTGCTTGCGGCAATCAAGCGTTAAATTATACGAAGTGTTATTTTCTTTCCAAATAGCCTTATACTCCGGTTCCGTGCCAGATATATCAACATTCATATTGCGGACTTTTATATCCACATTACTTCCATTGGATTGCGTTTCGTCAATTAGTTGATAGAGTTTAAAATAATAATTATCATTTTCTCCATCAAACTCGGTCGAACCGTTAGAGACATAAAGACTTTGGTTCCCGAAACTTGCGTCGTTAACCACAAGAACGGGAACAGAAGAACGCGGTATTTGCAAACGCACATTATCTGGCAATAAGTTAATTGCAGAAAGTTCAGGTTTATCTGACGGCCAAACGGCCTTGGTAAAGGCAAAGATTGGTTGCCAATTACCGTCTTTAACGTTCACGGTTATTGTTACGCCAAAAGTGGTCGTAAAAATTGCCTGATCGCCGTCGATCCTGGCGCTATCGATACTCGGATAGTCAAATCCTCCGCCGTAAAGCATTTCACAAAATACGGATTTGCTTTGTGACGATGGGACGAATTTTTTTACGCCATCAACCGTAATTGAGGCACCGGTAAAACTGATAATCGGCGCGCTACCCTGATCCTCTAAAAGATTATCGGGAACTTTACAGCTCCCCTTAAATTCGGCGCTAAGACCAACGATCCTGGTTTTTGGGCCGTCGGAAATCGATAAAGTTGAATCGCCGCCAAAATTTCCAACTCCCGAGGTTAGGCCATAGCTTAAATTACCGGTACTTTTATCAAAATATTTTAGAACGTGACTTGCCCCCGCCTCACATGGCGAACGCATCACATCCAAAGATACATAATTTCCCTCATCGTTCAGGTTTACATCATCGCATGCGCCGAGAGAATCACTATCGATAATTTTGTTGCCATTGAGCTCGCTGATCATCCATAGCTGGTAACTTCCACCGTCGATGTCGTTGTTCGCTCCTAGTTTATTCAGGGCAAAAATGATGCCGCTGGAGTTACCGGTTTCTACAACGGAAACCATGTTATCTTGCTTTAAGAAGCTAAGTTGCGGGTATTTTTTTAACCAATCTGGTTCGTTGGGTTTTAATTCACCTTTATTACCAACAATGTCGTTAGAATTAAGGTTACTATTATTGTCCAATGTTGTGACATTGGTGTTGTTTTCTCTCTCTAGTTTATTTTTCGCGGAATAAATTAGTGCCGCCGATTGTACCAAGCATAAAATAGCGATAACTGCGACTAATACTGAAAAAGATTTTTTGATAGTCATAAAAATTATTATTGCACCAAATAATCCATCGGATCGGTTGGAATGCCGCTTACGCGCACCTCGAAGTGCAGGTGCGGACCCGTTGTCATGGGACCGGCGCCGCGCGTGCCCGGCATGCCGCCGGAGTAGCCGATAACGTCGTCGCGGTCGACATAGGTGTCCTCGGTGGCCGTAAGGCGCGATAAGTGGCCGTACACGGTGGAAATGCCGTTCGCGTGCAAAATAATGATGTAGCTGTATCCATATCCCCCGTCATGCACCTTTAGCACGTAACCCGGCGCGGCGGCGTGCACGGCCGTGCCTTGCGGCGTCGAACCGATGTCAATGCCCGGGTGCTCCATGATCCGGCGGAAGGGATAATCAGGGTCATGGAAGGTGGTGGTAATGACGCGGCTTGCGACCGGCCAAGACAAAATGACATCGCCCGCAGGGAAGCGGTCGTCGGCGGCGATCCTTTGCTGAACTTGTTGCTCAAGCGAAGTGATGTCGCTCGTCACCGAGTCGGCTTCGTTGCGCAAGGACGCGACGATCCCCTGGTACTTGTTCTCGGAATTGCGCGTTTCGTCCATGAGCTCCTGCTTGCTCGCGAGCGTATCGGTGAGGCGAATTTGGTCGACCTCAAGCTGATCCTTTTGCTTCCTTAGCTCGTCATTCTTGGCCGATTGCTCGGCGCGTTTTTCGACCGCGGCGGCCTCTTCTTCCTGCAACCGCTTTACGGTCGTTAACATATCGCCCTGGAGGTCGGTCATCGATTTTACTCGACCGAAGATCGATGAAAGATCGTCGGCGAGGAACATCGCGAGAAGGGCCGTGCGGTCGTCTTCGCGGTCGATCTTCCTTATAAGGTCGCCCAGCATGCCTCGGTCCGCGGCCACATGCTTGTCCATGTCGCTTATTTGCGCATCAAGTTGTTGGAGTTCAAGGGTGATCTCGTCGATCTGGTCCTGCGTCGATTGAATATCCAAATTATTTTGTGCGACCTGGTTATTCAAGATCGCGATCTCGTTTTGAAGGGTATCTTCGGAATTTTGCAAAGCGCTTATCTTGCTTTGGCTCGCACTGATCTGTTTGTTGAGGTCGCTGATCTGCTGTTTTTTAGCGACGATCTGATCGTTGATCCCGAGCGCCGCATCGGTCGCGGTATCGGAAAGAACGCCTCTCATTGAGGCGAGTATCAATATTGCGGCGGCGGTGATAACGGCCTTCTTCATGAGCGCAGCGTCTTTATGGCGTTATGCAAGCGATGGATACTCTCATTCTTGCCCAAAGCGGCGGCAATGTCGAACGGTCCGGGAGAGGCCTCACGACCCGAGAGTGCGACGCGCAACGGCCAAAGCGTCTCCCCCACCGGCGTGCCGGCGCTCGCGATCATCGCCTTGATCGCGGTTTCCAATTTTTGCGCAACGATTTCATCCCCCGTCGCCATTTCAAGCGCCGGTAATATCATTTCTAGCTTGGAGGAGGCGTCGGATGGTTCTTGTTTTTTCCAGCACAAGATCGTCTTATCGGGAAGCGGCGGCTTGAACATGAATTCAATGGCCGGCGCAAGTTCGGTGAATTTTTTAATGCGGGCTTGTTCCAGGGCGGCATATTTGACGAGCTTGGCTTCGGGAAAGGCGGCGTCGATCAATCCGGCTTTTTCCAAATACGGCCGCGCTTCCTTGGCGAATTGGTCCGGCGTTAAACTGCGGATGTATAAGCCGTTCAGCCAGTCGAGTTTGTCGGTCGTGAAAATTGCGCCGGCTTTGTTAACTTGCGCCAGGTCGAAATTCTCGATCATTTCCGCGATCGTCATTTGCTCTTTGTCGCCTTTGGGATGCCAGCCCAAAAGCGCGACAAAATTCAAGAGCGCTTCTTTGCTGTATCCTTCCTCTATATAACCCATGGCCGAGGTCGCGAGGTCGCGCTTCGACAGCTTGCCGCCGCCGGCTTTGAGGATAAGCGGCATGTGGGCGTACTCTGTTGGCTTCCAGCCGAAGAACGAATAAAGCGCCAGGTGCTTGGGCGTTGACGAAATCCATTCTTCGCCGCGGATCACGTGCGTAATTTCCATTAGGTGATCGTCAACAACCACCGCTAAATGGTAGGTCGGGAAGCCGTCGGATTTCATGAGCACTTGGTCGTCGATGAGTTTATTTTCAAACTCGATCTCGCCTCGGACAAGGTCAATGAATTTCGAGACTCCCTCTTGCGGCATCTTTAAGCGAACGACCTCGCGAACGCCCGCGGCCCGATGGGTCGCAACCTCGGCCGCCGTCAAATTGCGGCACCGGCCATCGTAGCGCGGCGGTTCCTTTCGAAGTTCTTGTTCATGACGCATTTGCTCGAGCCGTTCGGCATCGCAAAAACAAGGATACGCATGACCCTTTGCCACGAGTTCGTCGGCATATTTTTTGTAAATGTCCAAGCGCCGCGATTGCAAATATGGGCCATGGTCGCCCTTGTCAGTCACCACGTCGCCGTTTAACACCGGACCCTCATCATAATCCATGCCCGCCCATTTTAATGTTTCGATTATATTGCGCATCGATCCCGGCACGAAGCGCGCTTGGTCGGTGTCCTCGATGCGCAACAAAAAATCGCCGTTATTATGTTTGGCGAACAAATAATTATTAAGCGCCATGCGCAAGCCGCCCAAATGCATTTCGCCGGTGGGCGACGGGGCAAAGCGGACGCGCACTTTATTTTTTCCAAACATAGGCGTGAAGAACGGTAAGCGGGAAGACGATCACGGCGTTCGTGATCCGTTTGATGCGTTTCGGTTCGCGGACAAGCCGCCACAGCCATTCAAGTCCGGCTCGGCGCATCCAAAGGGGTGCCCGTTTCGCCGCGCCGGCGATAAAATCGAGCGCGCCGCCGCAACCGATGAACAAGCGAACCGATGGGAGCGAGGATCGATGTTCGTCGATCCATTGTTCTTGTTTCGGGTGCCCCAATGCGACGAAAACAATCTCGGCGCGAGCGTCGCGAAGTTCGTTAATGATTCTATCATGAAATTCCTTGTTTTTCCATTGTGTTTTTGGCACGCCATGGCTCGCATAAACGACCTCATTCCCCCACCCGCGCATGATCGTCGCCGCTTTATCGATCGATGATTGATCCAAGCCGCCCAAAAGCGCGATCTTTAATTTCTTTTCACGCGCCAACCCCGCGATTTCCGGCAACACATCCGCGCCGCTAACACGCTCGGGGAGCGCCTGTTTCATGAATCGCGAAACCAAAAGCAGACCTGCGCCGTCCGGCAAAGCCAGGTCGGCTTTGTTCAGAATTTCGCGATATCCGGGATGCCGGTGGGCGTACAAAATGATCTCCGGATTAGGCGTCGTTACAAAATGCGGTTTTTGTTCATCAAGAAAATCGGCGATCTTCGCAATCGCTTCGGTTTTGGTGACGGGGTCGACTTTAACGCCAAGAATGGGCATATATATGAACAATGAACTATAAACGATGAACAATTCCATTGGATAAATGCGAAGCCTTAATTGTTCATTGTGTGTT
>Ga0265330_10000777_pt1 | contig 20047 bp, 15 predicted proteins | sample 41919metaG_FD_202083 | JGI IMG/M metagenome (GOLD analysis project Ga0265330, IMG submission 202083) | Rhizosphere microbial communities from Carex aquatilis grown in University of Washington, Seatle, WA, United States - 4-19-19 metaG | ecosystem: Host-associated > Plants > Roots > Rhizosphere... | reverse complement strand
TGCGGTGAGAGCCGTCCGTCGTGCGAAAGGCGCGTCGCGGGCAGCCGAAGTTGTCGCCCTGGCTCTGTGCCGGCCCCAGGGCCCGGCAAGCGAGCCGCCGCCCGGCGAGGTCATGCTGCTTGTCGATCGCTCTCGCAGCGTCGGCGCGGGTGGCATGTCCAGCCAGCGTGCCCTGGCGCGGGCGCTGCTCGAGGCTCTGCCCCCAGCACAGAGATTCAACGCCATTCTCTTCGCGCGGAGGGCAACGCAGGTCTTCTCCATCTCGCGCGCGGCCACGCGCGAAGCCCTAGATGCGCTGGAAGCGGCAGCCGATCCGAACCAGTTGGAGAATGGAACCGATCTGGTGGCCGCCTTGGGCCGCGCAGCCGAGTGGGCGAAGGGCGACCGGGTGCTTTCAGGCGGTGGGCCGCGTCTGCTGGTTGTCGTCAGCGATGGGGCTTTGCCAGAGTCGCAGACGGCAGAGAGGCTGGCAAGTGCGCTGACTTCGGTCGTCGCCAGCGATCGGCTACGTCTGCTGGTGCTGCTGGTGCGTCCCGCAGCCGACGATCCCGTTCCGGCCGACGCTGTCGAGCGGCTGGACAAGCTGGTAGGACGTTTTGGTGGAGTCGTGCGCGTGCTGGCAGCCGAAGACCTGCGTGGTGTTGCGCAATCGTCACTGGCCGCACTGGCGCAGGGTGGAGACCTGTTCGATGTCCGCACCCAGGGGCAGGCGGGCCGGGCGTTGGCCGCCGGCGTGCCTCCGGGGACTGGTTTCGTGAAGGCGTTGACATTGCCCTACGGTCGGGGTTCCCGGACTCAGGTGGCGGGCGAGTATGCGGGCGCGACGGTCCGGGCGAGCGCGTCCGCCGCGGCTGTCCCGATTGAGTGGCTGCAGCCCCTGATCGACGCCCAGACGCCGAAGGCATGGGTGGGCTCGAACCCCGACGCGGGTATCTATGTTGAACCGGTTTTGCCGCGCCCGAAGCTGTCCGCTGACGGCGTGGCGCGCGGACAGATGGATCCGCAGGTTCTGCGCAACGCTTTGGCGCTGGCCTATCTTCCGCGTGCACGGGCCTGCTACCTTTCGCGACGGGTGGCCAGTGGCGCGGACTTGGCCCTGCGCGGCCGGCTCCGGCTGGAGCTTCATCTCGAGCGGGGCGAACTTGAAGACGCGATCGTCCGCCAGTCCAGCCTAGAACGGCCCGAGATCGAGCGCTGCGTTCGTGAAGCCGCCTTCAACCTGGACTACCCACGTCCCATGTTTCGTGATGCGCCGACGGTGGCTGCGGTGAACCTGGTGTTCCGGCCCCGCACGCCCGAGGAGAGCCGACCCGACGCCTCGGCCTTCGATCGGCAGATCGATCTCATCCTGGGGCCTGTAACCTTTGACCCGCAGAAGCTCCTCGAAAGCGAGGCCCGTGAGAGCAGTGCGACAGAGAAAAGCAAAGGCGACTGAGTCAACTTGACCTGGGGCTGGCCGCCGACTATAAAGCCACGTTCTTTCAAGAGGTTTGCAAACCATGTCGCTGAAAATGGGCCTGCTCGGCCGTAAGTTGGGAATGACCCGCGTGTTCCACGATGACGGAACGTCCCTGGGATGCACGGCGCTCGAGGTCGGGCCTTGTGTGGTCACGGCGCAACGGACGCCGGAGAAGCATGGGTACGTGGCGCTCCAGATGGGATTCGAGGAGCGCTCGCTGCGCCACCTGCGTCGCTCCGAGGCGAAGCTTTTCGAGAAGCTGAAGATCGAGCGGACGCCGGCGGTGCTGCGCGAGGTTCGCCTCGAGCCGAACGACGTGGCCACCAAGTTCGAAGTGGGCAAGGTGTTGAAGGCGGACGAGGTCTTCAAGTCGGGCGATGTCGTCGACGTGGTAGGCGTCAGCAAGGGCAAGGGCTACCAGGGCGTCATGAAGATGCACAAGATGGCGGGCTCGGTGAACGGTCACGGGTCGCACGAGTTCTTCCGTCACGGCGGTTCCATCGGCTGCCGCCTCACCCCTGGCCGCGTGCACAAAGGCAAGCGGATGTCCCAGCACATGGGGCACGTCCGGTGTACCGCCTCGGACCTGGTGGTGGTGAAGGTTTTTCCCGAGCGCAATGTCGTCTTGGTCAAGGGTGCGGTCCCTGGGCCAGCCCACGGCCTCGTCTTCCTCAAGGGCAGCGCCAAGAACGTGAAGAAGTACATCGTTCCGGTGGTGCAGAAAGAGCAAGAGTCCAAGAACCCGATGAAGGCGTCGAAGAAGGGTCAGACGAGCGGCTAGACATCGTCTGGCTAGGCAGACAGGTTGGCTTCGCTCCGCGACCGCAACCGGCGCCACGACGCGTTCTTTCGCAAGGCACGCAGCGAGGGGTTCGCGGCGCGGTCGGTGTACAAGCTGGAGGAGATAGACCGGCGCTTGCACCTCTTGCGCGCGGGCGCGCGCGTGCTCGATCTGGGCTGCCGGCCCGGATCGTGGTTGCAGTACGCGTGCAAGGTGGCCGGACCGCACGGCGTGGTGGTTGGCGTGGATCGACAGTCGCTGCCGCGGCCGGTTCCTGGTGCGCGGGTTCTGGTGGCAGACATCTTTACCTTGTCCGACGAGGAACTGCTGTGCGGCCAGGCTGCCTTCGACGTGGTCCTGTCCGACATGGCACCCGACACGACGGGCATCCGCGCGACCGATCAGGCGCGCTCGGCGGCCCTGGTGGAAGAGGCGCTGGGCCGGGCCGAACGCCTGCTTGCGCCACTGGGCGCGTTCGTGGCCAAGGTGTTCCAGAGCCCCGAGGTCGCTCGCATCCGCGCCCGCATGTCCACGCGCTTCTCCGAGGTGCGCTTGCTCAAACCTGAAGGCTCGCGTGGGGAAAGCACGGAGCTGTATCTGGCCGGGAAGGGTTTCTCGCCTTAAGTCGTTTTCGTGCGCACGGCTCCCTGATACGCTGGCTCTGTAAAGCATGGAGCTTCACTTGCCCGCGCCCCGCATTCACGTCCTGTCCCCTGAGCTGGCGAATCAGATCGCAGCCGGCGAGGTCGTCGAGCGACCCGCCTCGGTGGCCAAGGAACTGTGCGAGAACGCAGTCGATGCGGGCGCCCGGCGCGTCGACGTCGAGATCGATTCCGGGGGCCGGCGGCTGATTCGCGTGGTGGATGACGGCTGCGGCATGACCGTCGAGGAGGCGCGCCTGGCCCTGCAGCGCCACGCCACCTCGAAGATCGCTTCCGCCGACGATCTGTGGGGGCTGGCAACCTTCGGATTCCGTGGTGAAGCGCTGCCTTCGATCGCCGCGGTCTCGCGTCTCACCCTGCGCACGAAGCCGACCGGTGCCGCCGCCGGTTTTTACCTACTGGTCGAGGCCGGGCTCGAAACCGACGCGGGAGAAGTCGGTATGGCCGAGGGAACCCAGCTGGAAGTGCGCGATCTCTTCTACAACACGCCCGCGCGCCTCAAGTTCATGAAATCCGAGGCCACCGAGGCGGCCAATGTTTCGGAAGCGGTTCTGCGTCTGGCCTTGGCCCATCCCGAGGTGCATTTTCGGCTGCGCGCTAACGGGCGCGGGATTCTCGATCTGCCGCCCCATCGAGACATGGCCGAGCGGGTGCGTGCGGCGCTTGCTCGGCGCGGCGCCAGGGTACTGCACGAGGCTGAGGGAGAAGAGGGTGGGGTCAAGGTGCGCGCCTTTTTGGCCTCGCCCGAGGAGGCCGCACCGGCGGGACGTTCGACCTTCCTCTTCGTCGGTCGCCGCTTCGTGCGCGATCGCGCCCTCCTGCACGCGCTGGCCCAGGGCTACGGCGAGTTGCTGGAAAAGGGGCGCTACCCACTGGCCGCGCTTTTCGTCGACGTTCCTGGGCAGGAGCTGGACATCAACGTTCACCCGCAGAAGCTTGAGGTGCGCTTCGCGCGGCCGCAGGAAGTCTACGCAGCGGTCCGGCATGTGGTGGGCCGGGCGGTGTCGCGCGCCCCGTGGCTGGCGGTGTCGCCGATTCGTGCCTACACCCTGCCGCCCGAACGCCTCGTTCAGGGCGAGGACGACCGTCCTCTCTCGCCTGGGCCGGCCTCGGATCGGCAGGAAACCCTTTCGGCGGCGCGATCGCCTGCGCCCGGCGAGAAGCACGGCTCAGCTTCCCATCCGACCCGGCTGCGCGACGAAGAGCTGGCGGCGGCACCTCTCCCAGCGTCGAGGGGTTTCTTCGGGTGTCTCGAGTACATAGGCCAGCTTCGGCGGACCTATCTCGTGTGCGAAGGTCCGTCGGAGTTGGTGCTGGTGGACCAGCATGCGGCGCACGAGCGGATCATGTTCGAGCGATTGCGCGTGGCCCACCGACAGCGAGCCGTGGTTCGTCAGCGCTTGCTGTTTCCCATTCCCATCGAGCTTGACGAGGTTGCGGCCGCGGCAGCTCGCGAGGGTGCGACGGTCGAGGCGTTGGCCGATCTGGGCTTCGAGGTCGAAGGCTTCGGGCCGAAGACCATGCTTCTGCGCGCGGTGCCTGATTTGCTGAAGGACGTGGACCCCAAACCCCTGCTGCGCGACGTTTTGCACCGGGTGGCGGAAGGCGATTCCCTGCGCCGGGCCGAGGAGAATTTCGAACAGGTGTTCGCGACCATGGCATGCCACGGCGCCCTCCGCGCGGGCGACGTGGTGGCGCGCGAAGCGGCCCTCACGCTGCTCGGCCAGCTCGATGCGGTTGACCTGCAGTCGCACTGTCCGCACGGTCGTCCCGTGCTCCTGCGCATGTCCATCGCCGAGATCGAGCAGCGCCTGGGACGCACCTAGCATGGTCATCGCCATCCTGGGACCAACGGCCTCGGGCAAGAGCGAACTCGGGTTGGCGCTGGCGGAACGACTCTCCGGCGAGATCGTATGCTGCGACTCCATGCAGGTCTATCGCGGCATGGACATCGGCACGGGCAAGCCCACGCAGCAGGAGCAGAATCGCTTCCCGCACCATCTGCTCGACCTCGTCGATCCGGGCGAGCCTTTCCACGCGGCGGCGTGGGCCGAGCGGGCCCGCGCGGCCCTCGATGACGTCCACCGCCGCGGCCGCACTCCCATCATCGTGGGCGGGACGGGACTGTATTTTCACGCCCTGCGTGCAGGGCTGTTCGACGCGCCCGCCCCGGATGCGACGATCAGGGCGCGCCATCAGGCCGAGGCCGCTGCCTTCGGTGTCCCTGCGTTGCACCGCCGGCTGCAGGAGATCGATGCTGAGGCCGCGGCAAAGATCCTTCCGGGCGATCTGGTTCGCACCAGCCGCGCTCTCGAGGTGTACGAACAGACCGGAATCCCGATCAGTGAGCTGCGTCGGCGCGCCGCGAGTTCGCCGCTGCCCTGGAGCCTCTTCGTCGTCATCCTGGACTATCCGCTCGACAAGTTGCGCCCGCTCATCCACGGCCGGGTCGAGCGCATGGTGGCGGCCGGTTTCCTTGCCGAGGTCCAGGCCTTGCGCCAGGCTGGCTTCGGCCACACCCGTGCCCTGGCCGCCCTGGGCTACAAGCAACTCGGTCAGCATCTAGACGGCCTTGCAACACTGGACGAGGCCGTGACCCAGACCAAGACAGCCACGGCTGCCTATGCCCGGCGCCAGCGGACCTGGTTTCGGCGCGAGCAAGCCGATCTCCGGGCCCTCGTGCCCCCAGACCCCGCCGCCCTCGCCCGGGATTTGTCACGCCGCCTCTGACTCGCTCACACATCTCTTGCCCCCGCCGCCGATCCGAAACAGGATGGTAGACCCCACATGCCAAGCAGGAAAGAAAAGACCCGGGAAGCCCCGGTGCTCGATTTCGAGCGTCCCATCGTCGATCTGGAACGCAGGCTCGAAGATCTCAGGCAGCGCACGCGGCTCTCGGGCGAGATGCGGCGCGAGATCGAGCACCTGGAGATGCGAGCGCGGGAGTTGCAGCAGCAGATCTTCTCCGAGCTGACGCCCTGGCAGAAGGTGCAGCTGGCACGGCACCCGGCGCGACCCTACACGCTCGACTACGTCAGCCGGATCTTCACCGATTTCTGCGAAGTGCACGGGGATCGCCGCTTTGCCGACGACGCCGCCATGATCGGCGGCATCGGCTTCTTCGACGGCGTGCCCATCCTGTGCCTGGGCCAGCAGAAGGGGCGCACGACCAAGGAAAAGCTGGCGCGCAACATGGGGATGGCCAAGCCCGAGGGCTATCGCAAGGCCATGCGTCTGATGGACCTGGCCGCGCGGTTTGGCAAGCCGGTCATCTGCCTGCTGGACACGCCGGGCGCGTTTCCCGGGATCGACGCCGAGGAGCGCGGGCAGGCCGAGGCGGTGGCCAAGAATCTCGAGATCATGGCCGGGCTCCCGGTGCCCATCATCGCGGTGGTCATCGGCGAGGGCGGTTCGGGCGGGGCCCTGGCCATCGGGGTGGCGGATCGCATTCTGATGTTGGAATACGCGATTTACTCGGTGATCTCGCCGGAGGGATGCGCCTCGATTCTCTTCCGTAGCGACGAGCGCAAGGCCGAGGCGGCCGAGGCCATGAAGATCACAGCGCCCGATCTGGCCCGCCTGGGCATCGTCGACGAGATCGTGCCGGAAGCGCCGGGCGGAGCCCACCGCAACTTCGACCTCACCGCGCGCAACCTGGCCGCGGCCCTGCGCCGTCATCTGGCCGATCTGCTGCCGCTTCCGCCCAGCCTGCTCAAGGATCTCCGCTACCAGAAGTACCGCCGCATGGGCGCTTTCGTCGAGGCGGGCGGTCTGGCCTCGTGATGAGCGACGGCTAGGAGAAGACAGTCATGGCAGACTCCGACGGGCAGAACCATACGCGACGGCCGATCAGCCCCGGCGCCGAGGAGATCCTGGGGCTCTACTTCCCGGTGCTGGACCATGGGTTCGTCGCCCTGGTCGACTACATGGGCACCGACGAGGACATCGAGCGGGCCGCGCGAGTCAGCTACGGCTTTGGCACGCGCAAGCGCAGCCTGACGCGCGGGTTGCTTCGCTACCTGCGCCGCCACCGGCACACGACCCCCAGTGAGATGGTTGAGCTGAAGTTCCACTGCTGTATGCCGATCTTCGTGGCCCGCCAGTGGATCCGACATCGCACCGCCAACGTCAACGAGATGTCGGGACGCTACAGCCTGATGCCCATGCTCTTCTACACGCCGCCCGACGAACAGTTGCAGCCGCAGAGCGCTGACAACCACCAAGGGCGCACCGGCCAACCGCTTGCAGCCGGGCTGCGCGACCAGGCCAAGCAACGATGGCAGGAGGGCCGGGCTGGCGCCATGTCGACCTACGAGTGGCTGGCGGGTCACGAGGTGGCGCGGGAGCTGGCGCGAATCGACTTGCCGCTTTCGACATACACCCAGTGGTACTGGAAGATCGATCTGCACAACTTTCTGCACTTTCTGACCCTGCGGGTCGACGCGCACGCGCAGTGGGAGATCCAGCAGTACGGCCGGCTGATGGCGGGCATGCTCAAGCGGGTGGCGCCGCTGTCGTACGAAGCCTGGATCGACTACGACGTGTGCGGAGCCCGGTTTTCGCGAATGGAGTTGGACGCCCTGCGGGTGCTGCTCCACACCACCGAGGACGGCATCGAAGGGCAGGGAGCGCGACTCGGTCGCGAGGCGCTGGGATCGCTCGGCCTGGGCCGCCGCGAGATGGACGAGTTTCTCGCAACCCTGGGCCGGCGCGAAGTTCCCGATTTCGAGCTGGACCTGGCAAGCGCACGCCCCGCCGACCACTTCGCCGAGCGCTTCGCCGCCGCGGTTCCGCGGGGCGAGCGAGAGCCCGGCGAAGAGTAGCAAAGCGCCCCTGGATCGCGAAAGCCGCCCTTTCGGGGCGGCTTTCAAGGTCAGCTATGCTATGCGGTCGCTGGTCGTCACTGTGTGCCGAGAGGAGGGCAGATCCCGTCCGCCCTGGCGCAGGTCAAGCACTTCATCGCCAGCAGCGTGCCCGCGGGCGCCACCTGTCCCGTCTTGCGCAAGGCAAGAATCCTCTGGCCCTTGGGTGCGGTCGGGCAACCTGCTGGGGTGGTGTCGTAGTTGAGATACCAGCAAGGCCTCGCGGAGTCCGGGATGTTGTTGAGCGCCGGATTCGTGGGGTCGAGCGGGTGTCCCCCGTCCATGCATTCGGTGAGCGGATTCTCCTCGTAGCCGCTGGAAAGGCACCGGCCCACGTTCGGCGTGTCGCACGAGATCTTGTCGAGCACCTGGCATTCGGGCTGGACGCCCGGCGTAGTAGTGTCGGTGTCGATCAACGGGTATTGCACGCACCCGGGCTTCAACACCTTGACGATCGCGTTGCCGATTTGGGTCATGGCGGCGGTGAAGTCCGAGTTGCAGATGCTGAAAGTATTCTCGTCGGGGTCTCTCTTGTAGTTGTCGAGGAACTTCTTCAGGCGAAGTCCCCCATAGGCCTTGTAGATGTTGCCGTCGGCGGACTTCATCGAGGGAACCGTGCAAATGGGCATGTAGTCCCAGTAGGTGTTCTGCGGGGCTGGGAGCGAGGTGGTATCGACGCCAATCGTGAAATTGACGGTGCTGGGATCGTTGTTCGCCGGCCAGCCAATGACGCCCGACACCAGGATTTGATCGGACCGCTTGTAGACGTCGACCCCGTTCACGTTGACGTGGACGTTGTTGACCCAATCGATCATGTCCTGAACCCTGATGAGCGGCATGTAGCTGTAGTCTGGCTGGCTGGGGTTGAGCTGGTCCTTGGGCACGCAATTGGAAAGCGGCGTTGAGAATCCGGTTCCGCCTGGCGGGGTGTAGCCGGCCGCCGGATCGTAGTTCGGAATGATCGCGCCGTTGCAGAGATCGCCGCGCATCGCGCATTTCATGCTGGCGGTTTCGCCCTTGGGCCTCTGCAAGAACATGGCGTTGTTGGTGGTGTCGCTGGGATCGGCAGAGCAATCATCCTCGTCGGTAATGAGAACGATGGCCAGGTAGCCCTTGCTCCGCACGAAGCCGACGTTGTCCTTGTTGATGTTGTCTTGCGGGTTGAGAGCCACGCGGACCGATTGCAGCTGGTGCTCGTAGCCGCAGCCGTTGACCCCGACGGCCTTGGCGAGGCAGGAGAAAACGTCGGTAAGGTTGCCGGTGTAGTTCTGCTGGCGACCAACCCCATTGGGGTTCTGAATGTCTTCGATCCACCGGGCACCGGAATTGAGGCCGCACCCGTTGGTTATCGGGGGGGTCTGGGCCAAGGCCCAACAACTGCCAGAAGCAACCGTCGCTCGCACAGGAGCAGAGCTGTCACACGCGGCACTGGTCGTGGGAACGTTTCCCCACAGGAGGCCGCGATCGCCCAGCGGTACGTCACAGTTGCCGCCGATGCCCTCCGAGCCAGCCCCCATGTCACTACTGATCACGCCGATGTGGACGTCGGGCAACCCGCCAGGAAGCTGCTGCAATTGCTGGATCATCTTTGGGAAGTTGGCAGCGAGGGCAGCCTGCTTGGGGTCCATCGAAGGGGAGTTGTCGACCATGAACAAGATGTCGACGGCACGCTCCGGGCTGACCAGGACGGCGAAGTCGGTTTCTTGTTGTGGATTGGGCAGCGGCTCCTGCAGTTTGTGTGAGTTGCAGGCCCACAGGGCCAATGGGAGAGCTGGAATCGCCAGCCCCCAGCGGAGGTACTGCCAACGGACAAGCGGCAAAAGCCTTGAAAGATGACGGGCCATGGAAAGCCTCCTCATAGACGAACCAGAGAAATGGGCGGAACTCGTGGATACCTTACAGCAAGATGCGGGCCGAAGGGAATCTTAGTTTCCCATGGAAATACATGGCCCGGTGGGAGTGACATGTCAACCAAGTTGGCTTCGGTGCCGCGCAGGTTGGCGCAAGCAACTGAAGCTGCAAGCCAGTCATCGGTCGGGCTCGGGTTTCACCATGGCGGGCGGCGTGGCACTGTAGTCTTGGTGCGTCGGCAAGGTGGAGGCGTCCGGGATGGCCGAGAACCCATCAGGAAGGGGTGGTCCCTGGACCGTTGCTGGCGCAGTCAGCCTCGCCTTGTGCGCAACGATCCAGTCGACCACGCGGGCGACGTCGCCGAAGCGGGTGAGCTTGCCGTCGGTGCCGAGCAAAGCCATGCCGTAGTTGTGGCCCTCGATGCGGATGGCGATGACGAGGCAATAGCGGGCGGCATCGTTGTAGCCGGTCTTGCCGCCGAGGATCTGCAGGCTGGGCCGGGCCGCGGGTCGGTGCGTGCTGACGTACTTGATGGGGGGGCGACCCACCGGATGGGCCTCGTACTCCGGCTTGCGTACGATGGGGCCCAGGATCGGCTGCGACATAGCGGCGCGCAGGAGCTGGAGGAGTTCGCGCGGGGTCGAGAGGTTTTCCGGGGAAAGCCCGGTGGGTTCGCGGAAACGCGTTGCGCGCAGCTCCAGCGACGCGACCTTCCGGTTCATGGCATTGGTCAGCTGGGTGGCGCTGAGTCCGACCGCCCGCCCGAGGGCCGAGACAGCCCGGTTGTCCGATCCAAGCAGGGCTGCATGCAGCAGATCCCGGTTGGATAAGGTCATCCCTTCGAGCAGGCGCGAGGGCGCTCCGCCGCGGGCGACCTCGGCGTCGATCTTCTTTATGGTGGTCAGCCCCTCGAGATCCAGATTGTGGTCCATCACGACCAAGGTCGCGGCCAGCTTGGAAATGGAGGCAATCGCGCGCGGCTGGTCGGGCTTGCGGGCAAAGATCTCCTGCCCACCGTCCATGTCCACAACCAGCGCGCCCAGCGATTGCACGTTGGGGAGGCTGCCCTTGACTGCCGCCACGTGCTTTTCCAGAAAGACCCTCTTCTTGGTGCCCGGCTTCCTGCCGCGGGCGTTCTTCCCTGCCTTGCCGTTGGGCTTGCCCTTTGCGTTCTTCTTTGCAGTGGGCTTTGCCTTGTTCTTGCCTTTCGCCTTGCCGGAGGATGGCTTGGCAGTGGCCGCCTGCGCGCCAAGCGTCGCGTTCGGCACCAAGAGCAGCAGGCAGCATGCGGCAACCAGCAGCAGTATTTTTTGGACGGAGGCCACGGGCCGTGCAGGTTAATCACGGCAGAGGCGATGAGCAACTGATCCGATGCACGCCGGATCGATTCCCTGACCCGCGAAAGGTACACTGAGGCGATGCCCATCTCGCTGGCCTACTCGGTCGATGCCGACGATGCGTTCATGTTCCACGCCCTGCGTTCCGGTGGCGTCGACACGCGAGGACTGGAATTCACCCATCGTCGCTGCGACACGTCCGAATTGAACGCGTTGGCCCGGGAGGGTGAAGTGGACGTCGTGGCGATCTCTGCGGGCGCCTTTCCTGGCGTCGCGGCCAAGTATTTCCTTCTGCCTCACGGGGCTTCGGTGGGGCGCGGGTTCGGGCCCGTGCTGGTGGCACGGCAGCCGATGGCTCTGTCCGACCTGGCCGGGCGGCGGGTTGGAATTCCCGGGCTGTCCACCACGGCGTGGCTGGTCCTGCGACAGATGCAGCCGGGACTCTTGCCCGTGGTGGTCCCCATCGCGCCCTTTGGCCGCATTTTCGATTGTCTGGATGCGGGCACCATCGATGCGGCCTTGCTGATTCACGAGGGACGGCTCATCTACGAGAGCCGTGGCTATGCCCGTGTTGCCGAACTCGGGGAATGGTGGCAAGCCGAGACCGGGCTGCCCTTGCCGCTCGGGGTGAACGTGATTCGGCGCGGGCTTGGGAGCGAACGCGTCGCTCAGGTGTCCGCGATCTTGGGCGCCGCCATCGCCTACGCGCTCGACCACCGCGACGAAGTGATCCGGTCGATCGCCGCCGAGAAGCGAGGTGAGGCTGCGCTGGCCGAGACCGCGCTCCTCGATCGCTATCTCGCGATGTACGCCAACGAGGATACGCGCGCGATGGCTCCCGACGCCCGCCGCGCCATTGAGGTTCTTTTCGACCGCGCAGCGAAGGCCGGCTTGCTGCCCGCCGGGTGTCGGGTCGACTGGGCACCGTAGAGAATCGGAAGGGTATCAGTGGCGAACCGCTGCCCGCTCGATCGCCGCGCAGGCGGCACGGCAAGCGGCGGCTGCGGCACGGGTCGCGTTGCGTTTCCAGGCCGCGTGGGCCGACGGGCCCACCACGTTGCTGATACCCAGGACCGCCGCGAAAGGCACGCCGGCCGTCATCGCGGCGCGGGCGACCGCAAAAGCCTCGAGGTTCTCGACGTCGCAGAGCGAGGATCGGCCGCCTCGCCCCGCGGTCGCCGGACGCAAAGCAATCGCGAGGGGACACGCCACGTCCGCCATGAGTAGCCCGGTTGCAGCGGCGATTCGGCGAAGAGCCACCGAAGTTTCCTGGGTGGCCGGTAGCGCAGATGGAAGATATGCATCTCCAGCGGCCACCCCGTCGGCCGAGAGAACCAGGCACCGCGCTGCCACCACGCCTGCCAGGGCGAGATCGGGGCGCCGGCCCGGGTAGATCCCGGCTGTGCCGACGAACATCACCGCATCGGGTTTCACCTGGGCGATGGCGGCGGTGGCGCCGATGGCCGCCTCGACAAGGCCGACGCCCACGGCCCGCGCCACCACCACTGTGCTGGCCAGTCTGTGCCTGAGCAGGCGACGCATCTCGGTCAGTTCAGGCGGCCAGGCAGCAAGAACCAGCCATCGCCTGCGCGCATGTGTGTGGTCGGTGTGATCGGTTCGCGAACGCAACCCGCAACGATCCTGTTCGTGTGGAAGTCCGATGAGGCCGCTTGGGCGTTCACCAGGGGCTTGGTATACCTCGGCGTCCGCGAGCAGGTCCATGGGCCAGAGAGTCACCATCATGTCGACATTCAGCCAAGCCGTAGCTAGACCAGCCACCAGATTTCGCCGGATGGTCGGAATCGCGTCCCTGTTCGTGTTGGCGTTGGTCGCGAGCGTGTCCCTGCGTGCGCGCGCCGCGGACGTTCCTTCCTCTCCGTTTCGCGGTGTCAAGGTGCCGGGCGGCGCCGTGGCTGGCGATGCGGATGGGACGTCGGTCGAACTCAACCCGGGGCAACTGGGTGTCCTTCCCGGTGGGTCGAGTGCGCTGTTGTTTGACATCTGGGGACACGACGTGAGGCGGCCCGGTCGCGGCGGCGCTCTCATGCTCGGCACGCCGCTGGTCCTTGGCACGGCCCTGGGCGCTGGCTTTCAGTGGCTGCGTCCAACCTTGCCCGGGATGGTGAGTGACTACCAGAAGCTACAGCTCGGCCTCGGCTTGCGGCTGGGTCGAGGCGCGGGTTTCGGTGTGTCGTGGGAACACATCTTCAGTACCGGTTTGGCGACGACCAACAGTTTCACGTTGGGGTTGGGGGTGCGCCTCTCGTCGATGTTGGCAGCGGGCGCCGTCGTGCGCGACGTGGGGCGCCCGTCCGGACTGCCACGTGAATGGGATTTTGAGGCAGCCTTGCGCCCGCTGGCCACCGACCGTCTGGAGATTGCCGGGGGCGTGCGCCTCTTGCAGGGTGACGGGACGACTGCGCTTCCGCGGGCTCGCGTTTCAGTGCGTCTGGCGCGCGGCCTGGTGATCTTCGGCGAGGCAGACTGGCCGCGCTACCGAGCGGCGGAACTGCAGGCCAGTGGCAGCCTGCTGACGCCACCCGCGGACTACGCCGCGCTGGTCGGGGTGACCATTGAGGAGGAACGGCTGGGAGCCACGGTGGCCGGCGTGGGCAATTGGCGTGTCGGCAGCGAGAACGGCGCACGCTTGGGCCCGGGTGGCTCGTTCATGCTGCGCGCTCTTCCCAGCCGACATGCACCCCTTTGGCCCGATTCCTACGTGGCGCGGGTGAAGGTCAGCGACTTGGAGGCAGACCGGAGTTTCCTGGCGCTGGTGGTGCGTTTGCGCCAGCTGGGCGACGACCCGGCGGTGGCAGGCGTGTTGCTCGACATCGGCGAGCCGGATCTCGGCCTGGGCCGCATCGAGGAGTTGCGCGCGCTGGTCGCCGACCTTCGGCAGCGCAAACCCGTGCTCGCGCGCCTCATCCAGCCCGATACCCGCGCCACCTACCTGGCCAGCGCGTGCGACCGTGTGCTCATCGATCCAGCCGTAGGTCTCACCTTCAGCGGATTCGCGCAGACCGTGACCTTCTTCAAGACCGCGCTCGATCGCTTGGGCGTCGAGGTCGATCTGGTGCGGATCGCCGAGTACAAGGGGGCCATGGAACCGTTCGTGATGAACGGCCAATCGGCTCCCGTGGCTGCCAACCGCAACGCCCTCCTGGACGACGTGTTCGGCCGTCTGCTGGCAGGCGTGGCCGATGGGCGTTCGGCGCAGGGACTCGACCGGGCCAAGGTGCGCGCTCTGGTCGACCGGGCCGTGTTTTCGCCGGAGCAGGCGCGCGAGGTCGGGCTGGTCGACATGGTCGCCGACGAAGACGAGCTGAGGGACGTCGTCGGGCGAGCCTTGGCTCCGCTGCGGGACGCCGATCCACGTCCCCGAGACGTGGGCCGCTGGCAGCCCGCCCGGGTTGCCGTGGTGCTGGTCGATGGGACCCTGATGGACGGTGACGGGGGCGATTTTCCCTTCCCGTCGAATGAGTTCGCCTGGTCCGAACGGATCATCGCCGCCCTTGGCGAGGCGGCTGAAGATCCCTCGGTGCGCGCGGTGGTCTTGCGGGTGAACAGCCCGGGTGGCTCCGCCCTGGCTTCCGACCGCATTGCGCGTGTTCTGGTTCGCTTGCGCAAGATGGGGAAGCCCGTGCTGGCCTCGATGGGTGACGTAGCGGCCTCCGGGGGGTACTACGTGGCGGCGCCTGCCGGTGAGATATTCGCCTCGCCCTCGACCCTCACCGGGTCGATAGGAATCTTTGGTTTCAAGGTCAACCTGCAGGGACTGCTCGGCCATCTGGGCATTGCCGGCGAGACCTACAAGCGCGGGGCGCACGCCGACTTGCTTTCCCTCGGGCGTGGCTGGGATGACGAAGAACGGGCGCTCATCTCGGGCCGCATGGAGCAGATGTATCGACGATTCCTCGACACCGTGGCCGAGGGGCGCGCCAGCCGGGGCGTGACAGTCGCGCGGGCCGATGAGTTGGGCCGCGGGCGGGTGTGGACCGGCGCGCAGGGCGCGGGCGTGGGTCTGGTCGATCGTATGGGCGGCATCGGTGCCGCCATTGACGAGGCCGCCCGGCGTGGGGGTGTGCCGACGGGCCCGGGCGGGCTGCCGGAGCTGGTGGTGCTGCCGCGGCCCGTGCCCTCGGTGCTGGGCGCGCTGTCGCATGTTCCGGGCGGCCGCGCGGCGGTGCGCTTGCTGCTGCCTCTCCTGGCCGAGGGTGGAGCAGGCATCCTGGCGCGCCTACCGTTCGACATCGAAACCAAGTAGGGCGGGAAGAATGCTTTTGGACTGTGACCATGCCGGTTGATAGCCAGAGGCGCGTGCTCGTCGCCATGAGCGGCGGGGTCGATTCCTCGGTCACGGCTGGGTTGCTGCGCGACGCGGGCTTTGAGGTCACCGGCGTGTTCATGTGCCTGGGCACCGTCGGCGATCCGGACGGCGACTCGCGCGGATGCTGCTCGCCCCAGGACGCCGCCGACGCGCGCGCGGTGGCGCACAAGCTCGGCATCGACCTGTACGTGCTGAACCTCGCCGACGCGTTCCAGCCGATCGTCGAGTACTTCGTCGACGAGTATCGTCAGGGGCGCACGCCTAATCCCTGTGTTCCGTGCAACGCCGAGATCAAGTTCGGCCGGCTCATTCATCACGCGAACGCGTTGGGGATTCCGTGGGTGGCCACCGGCCACTATGCTCGCATCCTGCCAGCCGGCGGGACTCCAGCCATCTGGCGCAAGTCGCCGCGTCCCAAGGACCAGTCCTACGTGCTGTTCGGAATCGCACGCGAGCTTCTGGGGCGCATCCTGCTTCCCCTGGGCGACATGCCCAGCAAGGACAACGTGCGTGACAAGGCACGCGCCATGGGCCTGCCGGTGCATGACAAGCCCGACAGCCAGGAGATCTGCTTCGTTCCCGACAACGACTACGTCGCCTACCTGCGCCGGCGCTGTCCCGAGGTCTTGCAGCCGGGACCCATCATCGACTCTTGCGGCAAGGTCATAGGCCGACATCGTGGCATCGCTGCCTTCACCATCGGCCAGCGCAAAGGGCTGGGCATCGCTAGCAAGACGCCCCTCTTCGTCACACGCCTGGATGCGGCTACCGCCGCCATGACGGTGGGCCCGCGTAGCGAGATCCTACACCGCCATCTGCGGGCGACTCAGGCCAACTGGCATTGCGATCTGCCGCCTGAATTCGACGCCACGGTGCAGGTCCGCTACAACCACGCCGGCAGCCCTGGGCGCGTGCGCGTGACCGACTCCACGGGGTTTGAAGTGGATTTCACCGAGCCGGTCATGGCCGTGACACCTGGCCAGGCTGCCGTGTGCTACCAAGGCGATCGCCTGCTGGGCGGCGGGTGGATCCAGTCGGCTTGGTGACTTGCCTAAGGCTTGCCGCCCGCCATCTTTGCACCCTCAGCGACCAGGGTGTCGCCGTCGCCCGACAGCTTGACCCAGCCCAAGGTGAATTCGCTTCGCGCGTAGAAGTTCGTCTTGGGTGCTGGCGTCGCACTCGACACACTTTCCGCTGGCGGAACGGGGACGGCGATGGTCAGCCAGCCCAGGCTGCGGCCGCGAGCGAAATAGTCGAGTCGCAATTTCGTCTGCGGTTCGCCCTCCGCGGGCATCTCGCCCTTGCCCAGGGAGTCGCTCGGCCACAAGCCAAAGGCGCGCTCGTGCCAGGTGCGTGCAGTCGGGTCGGGCTTGTCAGGCGCCCCGGTCGAGACAATCTCCACGCTCCGTCCGTCGGCCGAGCGAGCCACGCGGTATTCCTTTTTGGCCGAGCCGGCCGTTATCGACACACGGTCGGCCTCCTCGAAGCGGAACCCGTGCAAATGGTGCTCGACCAGGCTGGTGGTCGCAGCCTGGAAATCGCCGAGGATGGATCGCGAGACAACGAACACGCGACCGTCGGTTTGCTCGCGCAGGTAGGGATCGGTCCCGCCTAAGGGTGCGGGCGCGATGTCAAAGACACGGCGACCAGCGCGGGTCACCACGGTGATGTGCTTCTTGGCAGGAGCAAGACCGAGATCCTTGAGCTTGGCCGCGTCCAGCACGCCGAGCCCACGTGTGGCACGCAGAGGCGCAAAGCGTTCGTAGAGTGCCTTGGCCGCGTCGCTGCCGCGCACGACACGTTCTGGAATCGGTCCGCCGGCAGGCCCGGCCGGCTTCGCCGCGGGCGCCTCGCGCTTCGAGAGACGAAGCGTAACGAAGGAGCCGCTGTCGTCGCTGTCAGGCCGCAACTCGGCCCAGGTCTTCGCATCATCGTCGTCGAATCGGACCGTCTGCAACTCGCTCTTGGTGATGTCGAGGACGAACACCTCGCCCGCCTGCAACTCGGGCTGTCGTTGCCAGGTCGCGTACGCCGCTGCCAGGCCCAGCAGGGCCAGCCCGCCTTGCAGGGCAACCGCCTTGCCGTTCACGACGACCCTCCCGAGGGTGGCGCAGGAGACGCGGCGGGCGCGGTCTTGCGTCGCGAGGCCCGTCGGCGGGCAGCGTAGCCGATGCCCAGGGCCAGGGCGGGCGCGGCGAACACGCTTGCGTAGAACCAGGCCACATCCTGTTTGCGAGTATGGCGGACCGGCACGTCTTCCTCATTGTTGATGGTGCCTGCCAGGCGTTCGTCGCCTGCCAGCCAGCGCATCAGATTGACCGCCAGCAAGCTGTTGGCCCGGTTGACGATCAGTTCGTCAGCAAGAATGTCCGAATCGGCCAGCACCAGCGCGCGCCCTTCCTCGGCGGGCGTGGCGCCCTTGCTGACGGCGGCGGCCAACTCGTAGGCTTTTCGCACCTCCTTGCCAGCGTCAAACTCGAAGTTGCCGTCGAGGTCGTTCCACGTACTGGCTTCGGCGTGAAGCACGAAAGTCACCTGCGGTGCATCGGGTGAAGGCTTGTCCGGTCGGGTGAGAGAGCCCGCGCCGAGCAAGACCAGCGGCAGGCGCAGGCCGAACTGATTTAGGGTCGCTACCGAAGCATGGCTGGAGTAGCCGCCCGTGGCGATGCCGATGCGGTCTGGTTTCTGCCGGGTGCGAGCCCAGTAGATCTGGTCGTTAGCGAGAGTGGTGGCATTGAAGCGCAGAGAAAGTCCATCCAGGAGCGCAGCTGCGCAGTCACCGCCTTCCGGATCGACGGCCAGCAGCAGGCGTCCCTTCTGGTTGAAATAGCGCAGAAGTGAATCTGTCTCGGCTGGCAGGAGCGGCCGTTCCGGCCCCAGCACGAGCACCAGGCCAGCGTCGGCAGGCACGTCGTGGCCCAACCCCTGCGCCAAGCTCAACTCTTTCGCCTGGAAGCCCAACTCGGACAAGAGATCGCGCAGCAGGCGCACGGTGGCACGGTGGTCGGTTTCACCGATATTGTTGAAGGTGCGCTCCTCGTGTCCCTGCACGAAATACGCGACGCGGGTGCCGCGCGACACGGTCACCAGGCGTTTGTGCACTTCCTGGTCGAGTGTGCGCAGCTTGCCCCGGGCAGTCTCCAGTTTGACCGGCATGGAGATCTGTTCCCGCCGCTTGTCGCGTGCCACGACGATCGCGCCATTGCCCGATACACCCAGTTCGTGGGCCCGTGCCGGCTCGACCGCCTGATCGAGCCGGGTCACGCTGAGTTGCGACGACTCGCGGGTCAGATCGGCGAAGTAGCTTGCCACCTCCTCGCCGACCTCGTTGGCCGATGGAAAGAAGAGGTAGACCTGCACCGGCTGGTCGAGCGCCGCCACAAGCTTCCTGGTCGCGGTCCCGGCCCGGGTGCTGCGGAAGTAGGCCAGGTCGACCTTCAGGTTGCGCTCGGCCGCCACATACGCGGCGGAAAAGCAGAACACGAGAGCCAAGGCCGTGCCCAATCCTGACAGCGTGGCAGCCCGCACACGGCGGATATCGAGAACCGGCGCGTGCGCCAGGCCGGCCAGCGATAGTTCGACGAGGAGCACGGGCAATGTGCTGGCCAGCATGAGCGCCGGCCACAACACAGCCAGGACGCCAGCCAACCGGGGCATCAGTGAATCCAGAGGACGGCCCCAGACATGCGCGCCCAGATCGCCGCCCGCGAAGTGCAACAGAAGGGCGAGGGCGCCGAGGCCATACAGGATGAGGAGCATGTGGGCCGTGCTGCGAACGCCGGCCTGAGCCTTGTGGGCGCCGAGCCCGCACCAGGCCGCCGCTCCCAGCACGGCGGCCACTCCGATGACAGTCATCGCGGCGCTGGTCCCCCCGGCAGCAAGAATGCGCTCGCCCACGTAGACGAAGAGCAGGCCGGCGGCATACACCAGCGACGGTCCGTGTCTCATTGCCATCGTCGCGCCTCCAAGACACGGGTGGCCGCGAACAGGGCGAAGTAGGTCACCAGCAGGTAGTAGGCCACATCGCGCAGGTTGATCACGCCCGCCTGGAACGGCGGGAAATGCCGACCCCACAGCGCCAGGGCCAGGAAGACATCGTTGAGCGGCCGCTCGCTTACGGAAGCGAGCAGCCACACCACAATGAGCCCCACCAGCATGGAGCCCGATAGAATCGCAGCCAGAACCTGCGAGCGCGCCAGGGTCGATCCCAGCGTGCCGATGGCCAGGGCTGCGCTGCCGAGGAGCAGCAGCCCCAGATAACCGGCCGCCACCTGACCGATCGACAGCTTTCCGTTGACCATGATGAGTGCCGGCATGAAGGCCGTGGCCAGGGTGACCAGTGCCAGGAAAGCGAACGCCGAGAGGAACTTCCCCAGGATGATCTCTCGGTCGCGCACCGGCGACGAGGTGAGGAGAACCAGCGTACCGCTCTGTCGTTCCTCGGCGACGAGCCGCATGGAGAGGAAGACCGCCGCGATCATGGTGGTCCCGCTGGAAAAGTAGAAGAAGTCGCTCAGCACCAGCGCCGAAAGCTTGTCTTGCTGGGCTCCCAGCGCGAATGCGTTGAACAGGATGCCGTCCACCAGCAACACCGCGGCCGCGATGACGTAGCCGCTCATGGTGCGCAAGTACGAGGCGAGTTCCCGGCGGGCGATAAGCAGGGCGGCGCTCATGACAGCTTCTCACGGTGGGTGAGTTCGATGAAGATGGATTCCAGGCGCGCGGCGCCGCGGTCCAGGCGCAGAAGCTGGTGCCCCGCCAGCACCAG
>Ga0265330_10000774_pt1 | contig 20086 bp, 12 predicted proteins | sample 41919metaG_FD_202083 | JGI IMG/M metagenome (GOLD analysis project Ga0265330, IMG submission 202083) | Rhizosphere microbial communities from Carex aquatilis grown in University of Washington, Seatle, WA, United States - 4-19-19 metaG | ecosystem: Host-associated > Plants > Roots > Rhizosphere... | reverse complement strand
ATCTTGCCCTCGGGATCCACCAGGAAGGTTCCCCGGTAGGCCAGCCATGATTCCTCCGCCAGCACACCGAAGGCACGGCTGAGCGCGCCGGTCGGATCAGCCAGCATAGGGAACTTGATGCGCTTGATGGTATCCGAGGCGTCGTGCCACGCCTTGTGCACGAAATGGGTGTCGGTGCTCACCGAGTAGACCTCGACCCCCAGGCTCTTGAGCTTGTCATAGTGGTCGGCCATGTCACCGAGTTCGGTCGGACATACGAAGGTGAAATCGGCAGGATAGAAGAAGAAGACTGACCACTTCCCCACCAGGTCACCCCTCTGCACGGTGCGAAAGTCGTCGTTGTGATAGGCCTGAACGGAAAAATCGGGAACGCTCGAATTGATGATGGGCATCGTGGGTCTCCTCCGAATCTGGTGATCGTTCTTGGTGACTCGGGAGCTTTGATGCCGGCTGCAGGCAGAAGGTCACAGGCACAGGGCAGACGCCCGGTTCCGCCGCAGGAATCGCCTACGCCGCCGACCGCCCTGTTGGCGGTTCGCCTCACCCGCTGCGGCTGTCAGAGCGACTGCACGACCACGTCGTCTATGTACACACCGTCGAACTGCTGATTCCCGTTCGATGTGAAACGGAATCGCACCTGCAATCCGGTGGTGCCTGGAGGCAGCGTGATGGTGTGAAAATGTTGCGCCCAGCTCAAGGTGCCAGACCAGTTGGCCAGGTTGGTCCAGGCGGCACCGCCGTTGGGCGAATAGTCGACCCGCAGAGCATCGCCGCCGGGTGGGGGTTGGGTTTGGCCGCTCAGCCAGTAGCTGAAAGAAACCGACCCGACACCGCTGACATCGATGACACTGCTCACGGCCGAGGCGTCGACATTGGGCGCGTAGTTCCCGCCAGGGCTGTCGGTCAAGCTGTGGGTCGGGCTGACGTACTGGTCCGTGGTCAGACCCCAGGTTGAAGTCGCAGGCCATGTCCAGCTGGCGGTGCCGGACTCGAACGAGTCGGTGAAGAGGACCTTGGCTGTGGTGAAGGTCGAGGTGAAGGGCGCTGTCATGGCGTTGCCCGCCAGGTCGGTCACCCCGGTCACCGTGACCGTGTAGAGGGTTTGACTGGCCAGCGGACTCGACGGGATGAAACTCGCAATGCGGCTGGTGGGATCGTAGTTCACGATACCCGTCACAGAATTCGTGCCTGCCGTGACCTGGACACCGGCCGCAGCTGTGGGCGGCGCAACCGGCTCGCTGAAGGTCACATCCACGGTCGATCCCAGCAAGACCTTGGTTGCCCCCGCCACTGGAGACACCGAGGCCACTGTCGGGGCCGTGGTGTCAGGCGTCCTGCTGGTGGCAAAGGTCCAGCTCGGTGGCGAGGCCGTGTTGCCTGCGAGATCTTTGATGCCGGCAAGTCGCACGGTGTAGGTGGTGAAATTCGCCAACGCAGCCGCAGGAACAAACGTGAGCGTCGCGGTTGTCGGATCGTAGGACAGCGCCCCGGCCAGGTTGGCGGAACCAGGACCGCCGGTCGAGACAGTGAGGCTGGCGGTGCCGGGATCGATCGGCTCGCTGAAGGTGACGACCACGCTGGTGTTGGTCGCTGCCCCAGTCGCTCCCTGGGCTGGATTGCGGTACGTGATGGCGGGTGGGGTGACGTCAGGCGCGCCAACCAGGGTGAAATGGACGACGACGTCGCTCGGCAAACGCTGCGGCCGGAGGGAATCGTCCGAAACGATTCCGTCAGCTCCCCCAACCAGGGTCAGCGTGTATCGCCCCACCGTCGCGTTGTAGTTGGATCCGGTGGGCGTGATGGTCATGGCCTGCAGGGCTGGGTTGTACGCCGTCGTGAACACCACCGGCGCGCCGCTGACTGTCTCGCGCAAGGTCACCGTGTCAGCGGCGCCGCCGCTGGACTTGATCGACGAGGCCAGCACACTCGCCCCGAATTGGACCACCAGCGCTGCCGAGTCGGGGTATGCGGGTTCGCCGTCTGCTGGCGTGGTGCTGATCGGCAAATTCACCCAAACTATGGTGCTGTCGCTCCCGGTGCATGAGCCAGGGGTGGTCACGGTCACGGTGTACTGGGTGGACAGGCTTGCGATCACTGTCGGCTGAGCCACCGTCGCGTTCGACAGGCCGCAGGTAGGTCGGTCGCAAGTCCAAGAGTAGCTGTATCCGGGTTTGGCGATCGTACCGATGCGAACCGATGCGCCTGGATCAACCGTGGCCTCGGGGCCGGAGTCGGCCACGTTGCTGTCGACGGTTATGGTGACTGAGCTGGTCGCGACCGCACCCAGTGAATCGCGAACCGTCACAGTGAATTTGGTTGTGACATCCACCGTGGCGGTTGGTTGCGCCAAAGTGACATCGCTGATGCAGGCCGGACAAGTGGGAGTCGCGGACCACGCATAGGAATAAGGCGGCGTGCCCCCGTGGGCCGGCGATCCGACCGACACGGGCCAACCGACGCAAGTGGTCTGGCCAGTGCCCGCATTGACGGTCAGCGGAGTGGTCGCGACGTCTGGCGGGGCGGTGTACGCGTCCGCGAGGTCACGGCCCCCGACGTCTGCCAGAAATGCGGTGCTGTCAACCCCGGCGTCTTCGCCTGGAGCGTCGATTTCCGGTTCATTTCTGTCATCGCCTGTCGAAACGTCGATCAGCATCACGACGTCGGGCGGGCCGCCACCGGCCTCGTCGACGGGAATCCTGGTATCGGGTGCCCGCGCGGCATCGGCGGCGTCGCCCAGCACGCGTCCCCCGTCACCTGTGTCGGCCGCAACAGTCGCGTCAAGGCCAGGAATCGGCCCAGTCAGGTCATTGCTGACATCTGGCACTGCAGGCTGCACATCCTCCACGATCCCCTGCCCGTCATCGATCTGCCTGCTGTCAGCCCCATCAAAAGGAGGGCCGGTTTCTGCTGACCCAGCGCCGTCAAGGGTCGCGCCGTCGCGCCCGCCATCGTCGAGCCTAGCGGGGGCATTGGTCAGGCCACTACACCCACCAAGCAGGACCACCAAAGCTAACCGTCCACCCGCGACCCCCAATCGTGGAAATCGCGTCAATTTCATTGTCCGATGATTGTAGTTAGGAGTACATGTCTAGTCAAACGAGTTGTCTCCGTGTGAACACGGTTCCGACGTGGGCATTGCAAACCCACGCAGCTCGCGCCAGTCTGCAGCCCGGTCACGATGCCCATTATTTCATTTTCCGGTGCTTCCGCATTCACACCTGCCAGACTGGCCAAGCGGCTGGCCAAAATCCAAACCACCAACCCCCAGGTGTCGGCGCTTGCGGCCGAGTTCATCCATTTTGTGGAACTGACCTCGCCCCTGCCCGAGGCTGAGCAGGAGGTGTTGGCGCGCGTGCTGCGCTACGGTCCGCGCGCGTCGCGAAGCGCGCTTGATGGTCGGCGACTGCTGGTGGTTCCGCGCATAGGGACCATTTCGCCCTGGTCGTCAAAGGCTACCGACGTGGCCCGCAACTGCGGGCTGGAACGTGTGCGCCGCCTCGAACGCGGCATCTGGTACACCGTCGCCGGCCAGGTGAACGACGAACCCGCACTGCGGGCGGCCCTGCATGACCGCATGACCGAATCGGTGCTGAGCAACGAGGCCGAGGCCGAGCAGCTCTTTGCCCACGCCCAGCCGAAGCCCCTGCAAACCATCGACGTGCTATCGGATGGCCGCGCCGCCATTGATGCCGCCAATCTGACTTTGGGTCTGGCCCTGGCGCCTGACGAGATGGACTACCTGGTCGAAAGCTTCCGCGCCCTTGGCCGCAATCCGACGGACGTGGAGCTGATGATGTTCGCCCAGGCCAACAGCGAGCATTGCCGCCACAAGATCTTCAACGCCGACTTCATTCTCGACGGTGAAAAGCAGCCGCATTCGCTTTTCCAGATGATCCGGCACAGCACGGAAGCCAGCCCGGCCGGCGTACTGTCGGCATACAAAGACAATGCCGCTGTGATGACAGGCCCGGAAGCCGGCCGTTTCTTTCCCGACCCGGAGACCAACGTCTACGCCTTTCATCGCGAGCCCGTGGGCATCCTGATGAAGGTCGAGACGCACAACCACCCGACCGCGATCTCGCCCCACCCGGGCGCATCCACGGGCTCGGGCGGCGAAATTCGCGACGAAGGCGCCGTGGGCCGCGGGTCCAAGCCCAAGGCCGGGCTCACCGGATTTGTGGTGTCGAACCTGCGTCTGCCCGGGGCCGTGCAACCCTGGGAGCGGGATTTCGGCAAGCCAAGCCGCATCGCCTCGGCGCTCGATATCATGCTGGATGGGCCCATCGGAGGCGCAGCCTTCAACAACGAATTCGGCCGTCCCAACCTGGCCGGAATTTTCCGCACCTTTGAAATGGAAGTGCCCGGTCCCACCGGTCTTGAAGTGCGCGGCTATCACAAGCCCATCATGATCGCGGGCGGCTTCGGCAATGTCCGCCTGGCCCACGTGCAAAAGGCCGAGGTGCCGCCGGACGCGGCGCTTGTGGTCCTGGGCGGGCCGGCCATGCTCATCGGCCTGGGCGGCGGCGCGGCCTCATCCATGGCATCCGGCGCGTCCGAGGAGGATCTCGATTTTGCCTCGGTTCAGCGAGACAACCCTGAAATGCAGCGGCGCTGCCAGGAGGTGATCGATCGCTGCTGGGCGCTCGACGAGGCCAATCCTGTCCACTCGATCCACGATGTGGGTGCGGGCGGCTTGTCCAACGCCCTGCCTGAACTGGTGCACGACAGCGGCCGCGGTGCCTTGTTCGAACTGCGCAAGATTCCCAACGACGAGCCTGGCATGTCGCCCAAGGAAATCTGGTGCAACGAAGCCCAGGAGCGCTACGTGTTGGCCATTGCGCCGGATGGGCTCGCCCGCTTCGCCGATCTGTGCCGCCGCGAGCGTTGTCCCTTTGCCGTGCTTGGCCACGCCACGCCTGATGGCCGGCTGGTTCTGACTGATTCTCACTTTGGCAACCGGCCCATCGATATGCCGCTCGGCCTGCTGCTCGGCAAGCCGCCCAAGATGCTCCGTCGGGCCGAGCGCGTCCGCGCTGCAAGAACGCCGTTCTCTTCGGTTGGGATCGATTTGCGCGAAGCCATCCTGCGTGTGTTGCGCTTGCCGGCGGTGGCGGACAAGACCTTCCTTATCACCATCGGCGATCGCAGCGTGACCGGCCTGGTCTGCCGCGATCAAATGGTGGGGCCGTGGCAAGTGCCGGTGGCTGATGCTGCCGTGACCGCCACCAGCTATGACAGCTACACCGGCGAGGCCATGGCCATGGGAGAACGCACGCCTCTGGCGCTGTTGAACGCGGCCGCCTCGGCGCGCATGGCCGTGGGCGAGGCCCTGACCAACATCGCCAGCGCGCCCATCGCGACGATCGGCGACGTGAAGTTGTCGGCCAACTGGATGGCCGCGGCCGGGCACCCGGGCGAGGACGCACGCCTGTACGAGGCCGTGCGCGCCGTGGGATCCGAGCTGGCCCCGGCCCTGGGCATTGCCATTCCCGTGGGCAAGGACTCGATGTCGATGAGCACCAAGTGGCACGCGGCGGGCCAGGAAAGGCGAGTGACGTCGCCTCTGTCGCTCATCGTGAGCGCCTTCGCCCCAGTGACTGATGTGCGCCGGGCCTTGACCCCGCAACTGCGCCTGGACCAGGGCGACACGCAGTTGCTCCTCGTGGATCTCGGCATGGATCACTATCGCCTGGGCGGATCGGCTCTGGCCCAGGTCTATGGCCAGATTGGCGACGAAGCGCCAGACCTCGATGATGCCGCGGCCTTCAAGACCTTCTTCGCCACCATCCAGCAGCTGAATGCCAAGGGCCTCCTATTGGCGTACCACGATCGCTCCGACGGCGGCCTCTTCGTCACACTGCTGGAAATGGCCTTTGCTGGCGGATGCGGGCTGGATGTCGATCTGGCGGGTTTGGCCTATGCGGCCCCTGCCCTGCTCTTTTCCGAAGAACTGGGCGCGGTCATTCAGGTGCGCAAGAAAGACGTGGCGGCGGTGCGCGCCGCCTTCGCTGGTCTGGCCCGCCACATCCATGGCCTGGGCCGCCCGGTCGCGGGATCGGGCATCGTCTTCCGCCGCGGCGACCAGAGCCTATTTGAAGACACGCGCACGAATCTGCGTCGGGTCTGGTCTGAAACCACCTTTGCCATGCAGAGCCTGCGCGACGATCCGACCTGCGCTCGCGAAGAGCAGGACGCCCGCTGCGACGAGAACGATCCGGGAATCTCGCTGCGCCTGACCTTCGATCCAAATCAGGACGTCGCCGCAGCCTTGGTCAGTGCGCGACCGCGCGTGGCCATCCTGCGCGAACAGGGCGTGAACGGCCAGATCGAGATGGCCGCGGCCTTTCACCGCGCCGGCTTCGAAGCGGTGGACGTACACATGAGCGACATCCTGAGTGGTCGCACGGATCTGGAGTCGTTCCGCGGCCTGGCGGCCTGCGGGGGGTTTTCGTACGGCGACGTGCTGGGCGCTGGCGAGGGGTGGGCCAAGTCGATTCTGTTCCACGCCCGGGCGCGCGCGGCCTTTGCCCGCTTCTTTGCCCGACCCGACACCTTCACACTCGGCGTGTGCAACGGGTGTCAGGCGGTTTCCAATCTGAAAGAGATCATCCCGGGCGCACAGGATTGGCCGCGTTTCGTGCGCAACCGCTCGGAACAGTTCGAAGCCCGGGTGGCGCTTGTGCGCATTGAAGAAAGCCCATCGGTGCTTCTGCGTGGCATGGCCGGCTCGCAGGTGCCCATCGCGGTCGCTCACGGCGAGGGCCGGGCCGAATTCGAGTCCGACGAGCAGCAGGCCAAGCTTGAGAAGGCCGGCCTGGTGGCCGCGCGCTTCGTGAACCACTACGGCGCGATTGCCAACCGCTACCCCGACAACCCCAATGGCTCGCCCGCCGGCATGACCGCCATCACCACCCCTGATGGCCGCGTGACCATCCTGATGCCGCACCCCGAGCGCGTGTTTCGGGCAGTCCAGCATTCTTGGCACCCCGACGGCTGGGGCGAAGACGGTCCCTGGCTGCGGCTATTCCGCAACGCGCGGCTTTTCGTAGGCTGAATTTGGTCTATGATGCCAGCCATGCCGGTGATGATTGCATGGATAATGTGGGTCGCTGCCCAAGGCGCAGCCGGCCCGGTGGCCAAGCTGCCCGTGCCCGTTGCCAGGGAAATGTCAGCGGTTCTGGTGGCGCTCAACAAGGTTCTGGGCCTGGAAAGCTGGCCAGGCCAAGGTGTCGAATCATGCCTCGACCGCGGCGGCCTGGAGGCCACGGCCAAGGACGTCAGCGCGGAAGACACGAAGAATTGTGCTGATACCGCGCTGACATCTGGGTTTCCTGAGCTAGGCCGGTCGTATGTCATTGGCATTCCCATGGCTGGAATTGGCCCGGTCACGGTGTTTGCGGTTGGGCTGGGCGCGACCGATGGCTGGGGCGCCTATTCGTGCGATGCCACCCGCCCCAAGTGCCCACCGACCAAACTCGACGGACCATCCAAGCAAGCCAAGCGACTGGCCGAGCGCTATCGCCGCGCCTGCGCCGACAAAGCAACCATCTGGCTTCCCTCCCGCGAAGGCGTGTGCGGGAACGCTCCCGGCCCCGAACGGGAAGCCCCGTAGGACCGACCGGCTGCATGCCAGTGAACCGTGCTGGCCGATGCGGATAGCAAGCAGGATTGCGTTTGCTGTCATCAAACGTGTTTGGCGTGGCATGATCGCGCGATGAATCGCCCTGTTGTTCTGGGATTGGCCTTCGCGCTGCTTTTCCCAGCTTCGTCAGCCCGCGCCTCCAGTGCACTGGAAATGTTCGGAGCGCCAACTGGAGGCAACGGACTCACAGCGCGCCTCTTCTCCCGCAACGCAGGGGCGACCTACTTCAATCCGGCGCTCTTGCCCGTGGCCACGCCCAAGCTGGAGGCCGGCATCTTTGGCCTCAGTGCACGCGGCAAGATTCGTCTCAAGCAACGCCCCACTGGCGTGGATGTGCCGAATTCTGTCTACAGCACGACGGTACCGGATCCAGCAGGCACCCTGCGACCCATGGCAACCGCCGACCTGCCCAACCCACGTAGTGACACGGACGAAGACGACCAGGTGCTGTATGTGGTTCTGGGATTGGTGCGCCCACTGGCCGGGAAGTACCTGGTCTTCGGTTTCTACGCCCTGCTGCCGGTCAATACCTTCCTCGACCAGAAGGGCTTTTTCGCCGATGAGCGAGAACAGTACTTCTCGAATCAGCTTCATTTTGAACAATTGGGCGACCGCTTGAATGCTTCCAGTTTCGCAGTGGCCTTTGGCAGCCAGCTCAATGACTGGCTGGCCATTGGTGCCGGCATCGACATCGCCATGGTCACGGAATCCAACATGGCGGTGTACATGCCCGATGCGGGCAATCAACAGCACGTGTTGCTTGACCAAAATGTCCGCACCAACAGCAAGTTCAAACCCTATCTGGGCATTGCGTATCGGCCCACGCCACGGATCGGCGTGACAGCCACACTCCACTTGGGCACCAGCAACGACACCAATGGCCAAAACCAAGTGCGCATGTGGAACTACAATCAATACCCGGACAACCTCAACTACGTTCCCCAGACCTACACTCTCACCCAGGGCAATGAGCCGGCGCGGTTGGGCCTGGGGGCCAGCCTCGGCAGCCTGCGCATGGTGGATGGTCGCCCGGCATGGGAGGTGGGCCTGGTGGCGGTGGCCGAACGCTGGTCGCAGTACCGCGATCGCCACGGCGAAACCCCGCAGGATTCTTGGCGCGACACGGTGACTGTGGTGGCCGGTGGCAACTTTCTCTGGCGCGATCGTCGCCTATCCTTTGATCTCGGATATGCGCCTTCGCCGGTTCCCAATCAGACGGGCCGATCCAACTACGTGGACAACTCGCGGGTCATGGCCAGCGCGAGCATCGAATCGCCGGTCAAGTTGCTCGGCCGCGATGTCGAAGCCGGTCTTTATCTTTTCGGGTCGATCTTCATCCCGCGTTCCGTCGACAAGGATGCCAATGCGGCCCATCCCGTGGTCGATGAATTTCCCGACAATGCCGTCAACATTCAGACCCAGCAGCCCGAACCGAGCGCGGCGGGCTTTCAGACCAACAACCCCGGCTACCCCGGCTTCTCCAGCCGCGGCTACATGCTGGGGGCTGGGATCTGCCTGCGTATCGCGCGCTGACTACAATCCCAAGAGCGCGGCTTCTTGTCCGCGCACCCAGGCGCAGTCCACCAGCGTGGAATCCACGGAATCGGGGACCTTGACCATGACAAAGCTGCTGCTGCAGGCCGCTGGATCGGAGAATGCCGTGGCGGCTTCGTAGAACGTCTTGAGGTTTGCCGGATCCGAGGCAAGAACCGATTGGTCCGAGGTGTAGGCCATTCCGCCCTCGATCCGGTCCGCGGCCACGGCCACACCACGAAGCGCGCTGGTCTGCCTTTGCACGGATCGGAGCACACCCGGGATGAGACCGCCAAGACCGATGCTGATCCCCGGAAAGCCGTCGTGGTCTGAATCAACCACAAGGGGATCGTTGGGGTCGGTGGGCAGGGGGTCGGTGGCCGGGTTGGCCAGATTGGCGCCCGCGACCTCGACCACGGTGGGCGAAGCGAGCACCCATTGTCCCGAATCATCAGGAGCGAAGGTCCCACTGCGCTGCACCGGGGTCGGGGTCAGCCGCCATGCATCGATCACAATGACCGGCCCCGGATTCTTCGGATCATCTTGCTGAATCCGGTCGCAATACTGACCGGAAATGACGACATCGTTCCCAGTCTGTTGGACCTGGACCAGGCTCACGCCGATGGACTTCAGGTGGAACGGGGTCGAGTAGAGCGGCGCCTGGACCGTCTGCGCCCCGATGGTCTGCAGCACCCAGGTGCCTGTAAGGTCGGTCACCGTGGCGAGCGCGGGGTTGCAGGTGCAGATCATCGGCGCAACCCCACCGTTGTCCGGACAAATGTTCGCGGATGTGCCACCGCCCGCATCGACCGCGGCCGCAGGCCCGGCGTCGCCCCCCGACGTCCCACTGCCACATCCGGCCAGAAAAAGCAGCAGACCAGCTTTGCGCGAAAATCGGTGGATCATGACCGGGCACGATATCAGATCAGTTGCGGCAATCTTGCCCTATTCGGGCTACAACAACAGAAAGCCACGCCGATGATGTTCCGTCCGTCCGTTTTCGCTCGCCGCTTGAAAACCAGTCGACTTCTCACAGGTTCGAGCCGCTGGCCGGTGGGCGCTTGGGTTGCCTTGACCTCGATACTCTTGGCGCCGGCCGCGGCCCGTGCCGAGGCATTTTCCGACGCTGCCGGACGCGGGACTGTGAGCGCTTTTCTCTTCGCGTTCACCGCGGGCTTCCTGACCTCGCTCACCCCTTGCGTCTACCCGATGATTCCTATCACCATCAGCGTGTTTGGCGGCCGTGGAGGCGTGCGCCGCGCCCATGCGGTGGCCTTGGCGACGCTTTACGTGGCGGGAATCGCCACCATGTTCGGCACGCTCGGCACCACATTCGCGCTGCTGGGCAGGGCCTTTGGCACATTCCTGGCCAATCCCTGGGTGGTGGTGCCTCTCGCGCTTTTCTTCTTTTCCATGGCGGCCTCGATGTTTGGGGCGTTTGACCTGGCCCTGCCCTCGGGACTGCAACAGCGCTTGGCGCGGGTGGGTGGACGCGGATTTCTAGGTGCGTTCCTCATGGGCCTGGTCGGCGGGCTCATCGCCGCACCCTGCACCGGACCGCCGCTCGCCGGGATTCTTGCCTATGTCGCGACCACGCGCGACGGCGTGCGGGGCTTCTTGCTGCTGGCGACCTATGCAGCCGGGATCGGCGTCCCCTTCTGGGCCATCGCGGGCTTCTCGCTACACCTGCCCAAGTCAGGCGCCTGGATGGAGGGCGTAAAGAGCGTGTTCGGGATCGCGCTCGCCGTCGCGGGCCTGTACTACCTGCGGGTGGTGTTCCCGCCGCTGACCCAGGTGACTGGACGCTCGGCTGGCTTCTTGGCCGTAGCGGTAGCCGTGGCTGGCATCGGGCTCCTGCTCGGCGCTGTGCACCTGTCATTTCACGCGGGTGCGCGCACGCGGGTGCGCAAAGCCATCGGAATTGCACTGACGGTGGGGGGCGTCTTCGCCTCAATCAACTACACGCTGACCCCCAAGATCGCCCTGCAGTGGCTACACACAGAGGCCGCTGGACTGGCCCACGCCCGAGTCAGGGGCAAACCCGTGGTGATGGATTTTACCGCCGACTGGTGCCTGCCCTGTCGGGAATACGAAGTCAGCGTGTTTGCCCGCCCCGAAGTCGCCGACCTGTTGGAAGACTTTGTCCTGGTGAAGATCGATCTGACCCGCGAAGACCAGGACGACGCCCTGCCCGCCTTGAAAGATCGCTACGGGGTGTCCACCCTGCCGGCCGTACGTTTTCTCGCGCCCGGCGGCCAGATCGTGGGACGCGTCGACAATCTGGTTCCCTGGCGCGCGTTCCGCAATGCCTTGCTTGAGGCGCAGGCCGCCGCGGAGGGGAAGTAAAGGCAGATGATCGGGCGACGGGAATGCGGCGCCCCAGAGCGCCGAACAGTTTGGCGCTCTAGAAATCCAAGCCGCCGTTGGGAATTACGCAGGCACTGTCGTTGTACGTACCCCACCACCATATCTCGTCCTGGGTATCGGTTCCGGCGCTGATGTCAATGACGTTGAAGCCAGTGGTCTTGGCCGCAGGAATCGGCCCGTTTCCACAAGTCAGCTGACTACCGTTGATTGTGATGGTGCGGCCGCTCGAATAGTCGGTGCCATAGCAACTCCAGTTGGTGATCGTGTCGCAAGTCACGTAACAGACCGGGCCGGTGGTAAGGAACTTTCCTGGGTGTCCGGCCGACGCCGGCGAGGCCGGGGCGTTGCCTGACACCACGGCACAATCCCGCGCAGCAGCGGACGCCACAGCGGAATCGGCCGAGCTGCAGGCACCGCTGGCGTTCCGGGCAGCCACAACGTAGTCGTAGGTAGTCCCAAGAGTGGCGCTGGAGTCCACATAGGGGCTGGCCGTTGCGCTGCCAACCACCGAGAACGAAGCGGTACCCGTTCTTCGCTTGATCTGGTACGAAGTGGGACTGCCGGTCGATGCAGTCCACGACACTGTCACGCGCCTGATCCCCGCGGTCGCCTTGACGCCACTGGGAGCCGAAGGCGAGCTACAGGAGATGGCGGACACAGCAGGAGTGGAATTGACCGACGCACAGGTGCCACCCGCATTGCTGGCGTTGACGACATAGTAGTATGTCGTGCCAGCCGTCAAACCGGTGGAATCCGAGTAAGTGACTGCCGTCTGGTTGGTGCTCACGGCGGTAAAAGTTCCTGTGGCGCTGGTTGAACGCGACACTGTGTAGCCCGTGGGACTTCCAGTCGGGATGCCCCATGATACGGAAATACTGCCATTTGAGTTGTTTGCAGTTGCGGTCACGCCCGTGGGCACGGTCGGCGCGACACAGACTGGCTTGGCCGATACCTCAGTCGAATTGGGCGAGGTACAGGTGCTGTCGCTCGCAGTGACGATGTAGTAGTAGGTCGTGCCGTTCTGTAGTGTCGAAGCCGTATCCGTGAACGTGACCGTGGGGGCGGTCGCGGTCCCGGCCGAGGCGTAGCCGGTGCCCGAGGTCTGACTGCGACTGATGTTGTACGAAGCGGCGCCAGAAACCGCGGTCCAGTTCAGCGTCACCTGCTTGCTACCGGCCGTGGCAGTCACTCCCGTCGGCGCCACGAGTGTGCAGGACTTTTGTGGCGTGGCGGACACTTGGTTCGAAGCAGCCGAGAGACAAGTGCCATTGCTGGAGCTGACTACGTATAGGTAGGTCGTCCCATTGGTGAGTGGCGAGTCTGTGTAGCTGGTCCCGGTCAGGTTGGGGATGTCGGTGGAGGCATCGGCGCCACTTGTCCTGCGCGTAAGCGTATATGAGGCGAGGTTTCCAGTTGCCGCCGTCCAAGAGAGTGTGACCTTGGTGTCGCCGGGATTTGCCGACAGCGTCGGGATCGAGGGAGGCGCGCACTTCGGCTGGGCAGAGACCTCAGCCGAGAAGTCAGAGGGGCAAGCTCCATTGGCTCTCACAACGTAGTAGTAGGTTGTCCCGTCAACGACCGCCAGATCCGTGAAGCCTGGGCTGGTTGGCGACGGCGACAGCTGCGCGTAGGGACCGCCAGCGGTTATGCTGCGAAAAACCTGATAGGAACTCGCGCCACCAGTCGAAGCCGCCCATGCGAGCACGACTTGGGCATCGCCTGCCGTTGCCGTCAGGCCGGTTGGCTTTGACAGCGGCGTGCAATTCGGCGTAGCAGGCGCCTCGGCGGAGTTGCCTGAGCTACACACACCATTGCTGGCCGTGACCACATAGTAGTACGGGGTCCCGTTGACGACGTTGACGTCGGTGAAGCTGGCAATGCCGGATGTTCCCGCCAGTGCGTAGCCCGTGCCTGAGGTCGTGCTGCGCAGGATTCGGTAGGAGACCGCACCTGCGGGCGCGGTCCAGGTCAAAGCCACCGAGCCATTGTTGGCCTTGGCGGCAAGGCCGGTCGGAGGGGCAGGCGGTGTGCAACTTGGTGCCGCGGGCACTTCGTTCGAGTTCCCGGAACTGCACGAGCCGTTGCTAGCGGTGACCACATAGAAGTAGTTCGTGCCATTGGAAACATTGATGTCGACGAAGTTTGTGCCCGCAGTGGTGGTCAGGGACACGTAGCCGGTGCCCGCGGTCAGGCTGCGCCCAATGCTGTACGACACCGCACCAGCCGAGGCGGTCCAACTGAGCGAAACCTGACCATTGGCTGATGCACCCGTCAAGGAAGGCACGGCTGGCGGGGTGCAACTGCCACCTGCGGTAACCGTGGTCGCGGTAGAGTCGGTGGACTGGCAGGTCACAACGGTGTTGATGGAAGATACGACGTAGTAGTAGGCCACCCCTCCGGTCAAACCGGTGTCGAGGTAGGGAGACGCCGTTGTTGTCGGCGGCGTGCCGAGGATCGTGAAGCCCGATCCCGATACTGCACTTCGCTTGACGTTGAAACCGGTGGCGGTACCGCCCCCGGCGCCCGGGGTCCACGAAATCGTGGCCCGCAGAATTCCAGCCACGCCAGCCACGCCGGTTGGCGTCGCGGGCCGCTTGTAGATCACGTCGGCGGGACACGCAACGCTGGAACCGGTACAGGTCTCGACCGGATCGCAGAGGTTTCCGTCGGTCGATTCTCGGCAGACGGTCCCCGCCGGGGTCATGCTGTCAGCCGGACAATTCGGGTCGGTTCCCGAACAGCTCTCGGCCAAGTCGCACAAACCTGCGACCTTGCGGCAGACAGTGCCCGCAGTCAGGAAAGTATTGTTCGGGCAATCCGGGCTGGAGCCAGAGCAGCTCTCTGCTACATCACAGTCGCCCAGAGCTTCGCGACAAATGGTCGCGGTAGGCGCAAACTTGTCGTCCGGACAATCGGCGCTCACGCCATCGCAGACTTCAGCCAGGTCGCAAAGGCCCTGGGCTTCGCGGCAGACGGTGCCAGCGGCGACCGCAGCCCCACCCTTCCAGCAAGCGCCGCTCGCCACGTCGCGGGAAACATCCCGCGCGACATCCACGGGGATGCCGTCCTGCGGGACATCCGACGCGCGGTCAGGCCCAGCGCTGGCGTCGGCGTTGAAAACCGAGGCGTCAGTCCCGGGTCCATCATGGACCGCAGGTAGATCCGTGGTCCCCGGCCCGTCTTGAAAAGGACCGCCGCCGATGTCGATCCGGGCCTCGACGTCGTTGCCAGGCGGCAGAGCTTCGAGACCCGCGCCGGCATCAGCCACACGATCCGTACACCCGCCCGTCTTTTCACAATCGACCACGAAGGTCGGCTTGTCCACGTTCACACAGGCCCCCATCCAAACCAAGGAAACCGCCCAAGTGAGGGCCGCGAGTTTGCGCGTCATGAGTCCTTGCTCCTAGTGAAGTTGGGGTGTCCAAATCCGAGTGTGGTTCATTGTGGTCGGGGCACCGCGGCAAGCACAAGCCTTTTCTTTGCCACCTGCGAAGCCTCGTGTCCGACGGTGGGCGAGCGCCGGTCGTGGTCCCGTGGAGCAAGATCTCCTACATGGCAATGATGACAACACCGCGTTTGGGCTCGGCGTCGTCATTCTGATCGTCGCCAGCGTCGCTTCCCGGTCTGTCGTCGGGTCTTTCCGGCACGGGCAACTCAAGCCGAGGTTGGTCGACACCACGGCGCTCTTCTTCTTCGCGTCGTCGGATCTCGTTTATGATCCAGGGCTCGAGCATTGGATGGCCTTCTTGTATGGCTTGCAACATCGCCGCCTGTCAGTCAAGAAACCCGAGGCAGTTCGGAATAAATGCCGTGGGATCGACAGGTTGCGTGGCGAAGTTTGGTATTGGTTCACCAACAATAGAACGGCAGAACCGGGTCGATTCCTGACACGAGTGTCACGATCCTTGACCGCAAACCTCAGGTCTTCCCCGTTCGCCCTTCCCTGACCCCTTCAACGCGCCGGAGCGCGAAAAGATCCTATTCCTATCTTCTCGCGTCCGGTTGCGCCAGGCGGCTGGCCAGCTTCAGCAGATACGGCTCGCTGGCGTTCCCATCGTGCTTGCCCTGGGACAGCCGCACCAGGATGGGTTCGGCCGGACAGGCGAGCCCGGCGATGTGCAGGATCTGGCGTGCCTTGCTGGCAGACGATTCGGCCAAGACCTGCCCATCGCGTTCTCGCAGGACCTCGACCTTCAGCCTCACCCGGGATGGCGGGATGGCCTCGATGTCCAGTTCACGCGGCTCGGCTGCGGAATAGCGGAACACATCCACGTCGCCCACGGACAGGTAGCCCGTGGTCGTGCCATCGGCCAACGTCGACGCATGCGCGGCATCGTCGTTGGGTTCAGTCTCAAAGCGGCTGCGCCCATCGGGCAGCACGGCCTCGACATGCAGGACGTAGCGGTGTTCGCGGTCGAATCCGCTCTCAGCGCGTACCACCACGAACCACCGACCCGCGCCAGCGGCTCCGGCGTCAGGCGCCGCACCCGGCAACACCTGGTTGCGCAGGCTCAGCCGTTCGCCCTTCCGTCCCCGCACTGCCACCAGTTTCTTTCCCGCAGAATCGCTGACGCCGAGGCTGGCGGTCACGCCCTCCACGCCCTCCAGGTCCACGTTCAAAACCCAGCCAGGCTCGATGGCATCTATCGGCAGGCGATACCAATCCTCGTCGCGGCGCCAGCCGTACAGTCCAGTCGCGATCGCGCTGCGGCCCTGCCAGGCCAGATCGCCGGCCGCCTCGGATCGATCGTTAGGCTCGCGCTCGTCGGCGAATTCGAAATCAAGCAGTGCCACCGCCATCTGATACGAATTTCCCGCGGGCGCGCCCGCATCGGCGGCGCTGCGCCCCTTGCCGGCTGGCGCTGCCTTGATCCGCAGGTAGTAGGTGCATCCGGGCAGAACCGCCAGGTTGGGCAGCCCCACTGTGTCGCCGGGCCCGGCTGTCACGGCCTTCACCACCGCGGCGCCCTCGTCGAGAAGATCGAGCGCCAGGGCCAGCCCCGGCTCCGGGTTGACGACCACTGACAAACGCTTGGCCGTAGCCAACAGATCAGCGGCTGACCCAGCGTCCGAGACCGCCAAGCGCTGGCCAGGGATGACGACCTTGAAAACGTCGACGTCCGCAGGCTTGCCAGGATCCACGCGGTCGATAATTCCCTTGATCGCCGAGCCAGGAGACGGGCCGGTCCAGACCAGCTCCTGGGCTTCGGCCGGGGTGTTGTTGGGCTCGCGTTCAGCAGCCGGTGGCGCGGGTCCGCCATCCCTCGGTCGTTGCACGACCACCACCGCCGCTGCGTCGCCGCGCTGGAAATGCGGCGCTCGTCGACAACCAGCCAACCCGGTCAGCCAGAAAAGCGCCACCACAACAACGCGGCAGCCCTGCGGGGCCATCATTTCACGCCTGACGCAAAGGCCGAATCCGTTCGGGAGCGTATTCCAGCGAGGAACTCCGCCTGTGCGACCAGAGCATCGCCAACCTTGGCCTCGCCGGACAACTTCCACAGGGCAGTTCCCCTGCGCAAGGGCACTACTTCCAGCTTCAAGACATCGCCAGGAAGCACGGGCTTGCGGAACTTGGCCTTGTCGATGGTCATCAAGTACATGACCTGGCTCGACGGATCGAAACCAGACTGGCGCGCCGCCAGCAGCGCCCCGGCCTGGGCCAGGGCCTCGATGATCAGCACCCCCGGCATGATGGGATTGCCGGGGAAATGGCCCTGCAAGAAGACCTCATCCGCGCTGATGATCTTTCGCGCAACAATCCGATCCGCGTCGACCAGCTCGACATGGTCGACCATGAGGAACGGCGCCCGGTGCGGCAGGATGGCTTCGATGGCGCGGGTATCGAGCTCCATGGCCCTCGCTACTTCTTCTTGGCGGGCGCGGCGGGCGCGGCGGCAGCCCCACCCTTCTCCTCGCCAGCGTTGTAGCGCCGGATGACCTCGTTGGTCAGGTCGAGATGGGGCTTGGCAAACACAACACCCTGGTTCTTGTCGAAGATCATGGTGAAATTTTCGGCCGCGGCGATCTTGCCGATGATCCGCTGCAAACGATCAACGATGGGCTGGGTCGCCTCCTCTTCCTTGGCGGCCAGATCCTGCTGGTGGCGCACATAGGTCTGCTGAACCTTGGCCACCCGTTCCTGCAGCTCGGCTTCCTTCTGGCGGACGGTGTCGGCGGGCAGCAGGGTGCGCTTTTTGTTCAGGTCCTCGATGGCCTTCTTGACGTCTTCTTGCTGCTCGTCGAGCTCCTTCTGCTTCTGGTCGAAAACCTTCTTGAGCGAGTTGCGGGCCTTGCGCCCGTCCTCGGTTTCGTACAGGGCGCGCCGCAGGTCGACGTAGCCAAGCTTCACCTCTTCGGCCAGTGCAGGCCGAAGCAAACCAGCAGCGATCACCAATCCGATCAGGGTGGAACGAATCATACGCTTCATCTCCATTTGTTCGCGGAAAGCCCAGGGATATCACGCCCCGGGCCCGCGGGCCACAGCGGAGATATTCCCAAGATTCCGCCACAGCTGCAACAGGTCGCAGTTTGCCTTCTCACCACGGCGACCCTTTCAACCGGCTGCTGATCGCACAAGTCATCGTCGAAGGCGCGACCTTCGTCACTCACGACCGCACCATCGCGACCCACCTCATTCCCGCCTTGTGAATCTAGCTCAAGGACATCTCTCTGGCGGGGCGAGAGGCGGGCGCAGGATGGTCGAGCATGATGCCCACGGGCTTGCGCTTATTGGCGAGGCCTGATACGGAGAGTTGCGCTCGCTTTGGCGGAACCCTATGACAGTCACAAAGCGGTGGTATTGAAACGGAAACTCACGCTCGCAGGGCTGGTGGCGGCGACCTACTTCATGGTCGCGGGCGGTCCCTACGGCCTCGAAGAACTGGTGCGCAACGTTGGGTACCGGACCGCTCTCTTCCTGCTTGTGGCCACGCCTCTTGTGTGGAGTCTGCCAACCGCTTTGATGGTGGGCGAACTGGCCAGCGCCATTCCCGACGAGGGCGGATACTACGTCTGGGTGGAGCGGGCCATGGGTCCCTTCTGGGGGTTTCAGGAGGCTTGGCTCTCCCTCTGCGCCAGCGTCTTTGACATGGCCATCTACCCCACCCTGTTCCTGCTCTATCTGGGGCGACTGTGGCCGGCGGCGTCCCAGGAAAAATTCGGACTCGGCATGGGCGTCGCGATTCTGGTGGCCTGCGCCGCGCTCAATTTGCGCGGATCACGCGCGGTGGGCGGGGCGTCCGAGATCATGGCCGTGCTGCTGCTGGGACCGTTCGTCTTCATGGCAATGCTTGCCTTCACCGGGGTCGCCGCGCCCAGTCCCGCGCACGCACCTGAGCACGGCGCTGATCTCTTGGGGGGAATATTGATCGCCATGTGGAATTTCGGGGGCTGGGACAATGCCTCCACCGTGGCGGGTGAAGTCGACCGCCCCCAGCGCAGCTATCCGCTGGCCATCTTGGTCACGATCTTCCTGGTGACCGTGACCTATCTCGTGCCCGTGGCTGGGGCCGCGTACAGCGGAATCGATCCCAGCGCCTGGACCACGGGGTCGTGGGTGACCGTGGGTGAGATCATGGGCGGCCGCGGGCTGGCGCTGGCCGTTGGCGTGGGCGGAATGATCTGCGGCCTCGGCATGGCGAATGCGCTGGTCATGGCGTATTCGCGGCTGCCGCTCGTCCTGGCCCTGCATGGCCGCCTGCCGCGGGTCTTTGCCCGCCAGCTCCGCGGCACCGGCGCGCCCTGGGTATCCATCTTGGCGCTGACCGTGGCCTGGTCGATTGCCGTGGGGTTGGGTCTGCAGCGCCTGATCGATCTCTACATCCTGCTCTACGGCCTGTCCCTCGTGCTCGAATTCGCCGCCCTGGTCATCCTGCGCGTGCGCGAGCCCGACCTGTCACGACCCTTTCGCGTCCCGGGCGGCCTTCCGGTTGCTCTGCTGTTGGGCGCCGGACCCGCAGCGCTTCTGCTGCTGGCATTCGCGCGCGAGCGGCACGAACACGCAGGTCAGCTCGGGGCGCTCACCCTGGCCCTGTCGCTCGCGGGGGCCGGCCCGCTGGTCTATGTCACTTCGTGCTGGAGGGCGCGGACGGCCACAAAGTGACACCTGGGCGAGGGTATGCGACTACTTTTCCAACACCCACGGCGATGCCTCGGGCGCCAGTTCCAACACCTGGACCATCATTTCTCTGGTGGCTGACAAACCCATCTTGCACGGCCCCCTCGACATCGGCGCGATCATCGACTACTTGTTGCAGACCCGTTTGCTGGATAGCAACGTCTACGTGGCCTGTCTGGAACTCGGGAACGAGGTGGCCTCCGGATCGGGCAAGACCGAGGTCCGAAACTACGCGGTACACATGGAATAGCAGAGCGCACTGACTGCCCAGGCGAGATAATCTTCGATTGCGCAGCGCAGCGCAGCGCAGCGCAGCGCAAGTCAACCTGGTTTCAAGAAAAGTCTTGACATGTTCCCCCGCAGCCAGGCATCCAACTATGGGGGTGGACCATGAAACGCGTTTTACTACTTTGGTCGGCTGCGTT
>Ga0265330_10000765_pt1 | contig 20208 bp, 19 predicted proteins | sample 41919metaG_FD_202083 | JGI IMG/M metagenome (GOLD analysis project Ga0265330, IMG submission 202083) | Rhizosphere microbial communities from Carex aquatilis grown in University of Washington, Seatle, WA, United States - 4-19-19 metaG | ecosystem: Host-associated > Plants > Roots > Rhizosphere... | reverse complement strand
GGACGATGGCGATGAGGGAAATTGTCCGAAAGATTTGCAAGGATGGGAATCAATAGGTCGTGCTTGGTCCCCATTGAGGCCGGTCAAATAGTGATTAAGATGTGGCCAGCAACAGCGAAAGACTCAAGACAATGGCCGTAATGAAAACACGATGGATCGTGGTTCTCACCTGCATCTCATTGCCGGCGTTTGTGCCGTTTCGCGTGGCATACTCGGCAGATGAGCCGACCGAACGATCCTATGCAGTGAATCTGATCAATGAGAATCTTCGAAAAGATGCTCACGCCGTTGTGCGCGACGACATCACGATCATCGATATCAGAGATCGCCGGAATGGCACGATCAAGAGGAAGCGAGCGGTAACGATCTTCGATAGCAAAGGGAGGGAATACGGCCAATTCGGGGAGTCATATGACAAATTTTGGAAGCTCTGGGACCTGGACGGTGTGATTCTCGATCAGGACGGGAATGAAATCCGCACTTTGAAGAAGGACGATACGCACGACTTTTCTGGTGGTAGTTCTTATTCACTTTATGAAGACTGGAGAGTACGAACGGCGGAACTCTTGTATGATCATTATCCCTACACAGTTGTGTTCACTTCGGAAATCGTTCTCAACGGGATTCTTGGCTGGCCTAGCTGGATTGGCCAGGATGATGAAACAGCTCTCGAATACTCGCGATATGAAGTCACCCTCCCCGAGGGGGAAAAGCTGAGGTATTGGACAAACTCTGACACTGTTCAGCCTCAAGTAACGCAAAAAGATGGCCGCCCGACGTATGTGTGGGAAGCAAGGAACCTCAAAAAACTCACGGATGCGGAACAGCAGGAGGAGCTCGACAAGCGTACTATCGTGGTGCAATCCGCTCCCGCGTTGTTTGAAATGGAGGGATATGAAGGAGATATGCGCGAATGGAGATCCTTGGGCAATTGGATGGCCAAGCTCTATCATGGGCGAGACGCATTGCCGGATTCCTTGCGGAAGGAAATCCACACTCTCGTAGATTCGATAAAAACTCCTCGGGAAAAAGCGACGATGCTCTATCGGTACCTTCAAAACAAGACCCGGTATGTTAGCATCCAAATCGGCATTGGAGGATGGCAGCCATTTGATGCATCATTTGTTTATCAACATGGCTACGGAGACTGCAAAGCACTATCGAACTACATGGCATCTTTGTTGAAGGAGGCGGGGATCCCGGCATACCCTGTTCTCATAAAGGCGGGGAGATGGTCTGATCCGCTCTATCACGAGGATTTTCCAAGCAATCAGTTCAATCATGTGATTGTCTGCGTTCCCATGGAAAGGGATTCTCTCTGGCTCGAATGCACAAGTAGTAGACATCCGGCAGGGCATCTCGGTGCATTTACAGAGAATCGTTTTGCCCTCCTGTTGACTTCCCAAGGAGGTGAGATTGTTCATACCCCATCGAGCAGAGCTTCTGAAAATGTCCGGGCACGCACTGCGCATTTTGTGCTATCGTTTACCGGAAGGGCTGAGGGAACGGTGACGACCTTGGAAACGGGGAATTATCAGGATGAGGTGAGGTCGGCCCTGGCAGATGCAAGTCCCGAGGACCGGACCAAATGGCTGCTCAACGACCTGAACGTTTCGAATGCTGAAGTCAGGGATCTTGTCCTGAGGGGATTTGATGAACCAGGGTTGGACGTCGCTTTTTCTTTTGACATGAGGGTGCCTCGCTACGCTTCAGTTTCAAATGAAAGGATCTTCTTACCCCTGAATTTGGCGGAGAAGATCACAATAATACCGAAGGACGTGAAAGAGAGAAGATCCCCGGTACGATACGATTATCCAAGCATCAAAATCGATTCCATCACGTATTCTCTGCCGCCCGAGTTCAAGGTGGAGTCTCTCCCTGCTGAGGTAAACCTCAACGCTTCATTTGCATCCTATGACGCAAAGACAGTTCGATCGGGAGATTCAGCATTGACCTATATTCGTCGCAGAGAGATCCGCGAGAGGGTCGTTCCGCCGGCGATGTATCAGGAATATCGTAAGTTCTGGGCAGAGATAGTTAAAGCCGATCGTGCACAGGCCGTACTCATAAGAAAGGAAAAATAGCAATCCCATCCGTAAGGACACTGACCAGATCCTCGGTCCATCCTCGTGAAAAGGGGAATTCGATGTGGTTCTACCACTTCTTGCGGATCGATCCACTTTCTTGTATATTTTGTCTCCCAAACGCGGGGCTAGTTGAGCGGTTCAACGCGAGCTTCCCAAGCTTGAAAGACGGGTTCAACTCCCGTGCCCCGCTCACGCAGTGACGACGACCTGGCATTCTCTGCCAGGTCGTTGTTCTTTTGGCAGCCTCAATAAATTGCCGCAACGCGAGCTTCCCAAGTCCCGTTCCGACCAATTCTTTGTAAGTTCACACATCAGTTCTTCTGCCTCTCCGTGTCCGCTCTCACGAATGATGTTCCCTCCGTGTTCTGCTCGCACGATCACACATTGCATCGTAACCCATCTTATCAGTCATTGTCTGCTCAATATTTGTTGAAGATGCCAAAAGGGAGTCGTTTTGAGAAATTCTTGAACCATCGAACATAGAGCCCAATCTGGTGGGCTGAGTATCACTCATCCTTTTTCAGATTCTGCCGATACTAATTGAGGAGCGGAAGACCCAAGCTGTTCGTTGCCGATTCCCCCCAATCGAGAGTATCGTCTGCCATGGACACTCATACGCATCTACCAGGTCCTTCAATTCATCCAAGACCATTTGACTCGACTGCGTTACAATCAATCGTCTCGCGGCTTGTCAGCCATCTTCGCGACGCATATGATCTGGAATTGCCCCAGATGGCAGTTACTTCCGTATTGCCGGCCACTCGTGAAATCCACGCGCTAATGGCATTCCGCAATGATCCCATTCTTGAGGAACTCCGAGGAGCGTTGTCGAGGGTGGATAACGGGACCTTCGGTATATGCTTGGGGTGCAAACGCACGATGGCGCCAGCACTTTTGACAAACGATCCTATGAGAAGATTTTGCTTCGAATGTGAAGGAAAGCTGAACCACCATACCCATGGTGAGTTTTCACCGACGTATGTCGTTTTTGACGAGGTGCTGTAATTAGCCGTTTGCTCGTGTGCTTTTCCATATGTCTTCCTGTTCGGCATAGGTGATTCCATTCTTGCTTAGGCTCTTCTGCGAGAAGTCTCAGTCAATAGCATGTCTTGGAATATTGTGTGTGACTCCGGTCACTTACCGAACTCTGTAATTGCCGCATATGGTCCAGAAAACAGGGTTTCTCGGTAGTGGGTGGCACTTTACAGCTCTGACTCTGGATCTAATGAAATCCTTTTGGTAGATTGATTGTTGAATCAGTGACAGACATTCTCACACTTCGTGGGCGAACCGGTCTGCCGCTGCACCCTACACCGACACGTCTCTCCCCTAGCGACGCCCGTCGGTACCTCTTTCAACTGTTAAGAAAATTATTTTCATCAGCACCCATCGCTTGGGGATCTGATCGGTAGAGTCAGACCGCACCAGCTTGGCGAACAGCATGTGGTGTCGTTCCAACGGGATCGGCATCCACACAATGGGAGAAGAGTAACTTTTGGAGTCGTCCATGAAGTCGCGTGCCTGGTTGTTTCTGATGCTTGTTGGCATTCCGTCATTCGCGCATTCGCAACAGGTTGCGAGCGAGTTCACCGTGAATGTTCGCGATAGGAACCAGCAGAGTGATCCGATACAATCGAGGCAACAAACCGGAAGGTCTGCGGATCGTGTGCTGCCTTTGACGAATGTGGCGCGCGCAAACAATCAAGAGGCAGCAGGAAACACCAGTATAGCATCGGTGGAAACAGCGCTGCCCAATCTTGTTCCGTACCGTCCGTTTGGTTGGAGCAACCCGATTGTGATCACGACAGATTCAGGGAGCACTGTTGATGCAGAGTACATCTATTCCGACGAGCCGGTGTTTATTGACTGGGCAATTGCGAATTTCGGATCTGCCACCGCAAAAGGTCCCTTCAAGATCCTCCTCTCTATCGACGGGAATGGCGTCAATTGGATCGCCAACAACAGTCTGCTCCCAGGGTATTACAATTATTGGATAGGGTACAACGCGGGTAAACTCTCTGTCGGCAGTCATACATTTCGCATCGTTGCCGATCCGGCGAATCAAATTCAGGAACAAAATGAGAACGACAATCAATATTCGGAGATAACGTCTGTTCTCTCAAGCACCATCCCCAAGATTAAGGCAGCGCCGACAATTATAACGCTGAACCGTGGACTTGCACCGGCACCTACAGTTCATCCCTGGATCCCGTATAATCCCCTCTCCATTCAGTCGGCAGCGACAAGTGTTTTGAGCGCACATCCGCATGCGCTCGGACTCAGAATTCCGGAGTCGGTGAAAAGAGAGGTGGCCCGTCGAATGCCGAAAACCACTCTCTACGGATCGACTCCGCCATCCTTGGACTGGAGTGGGAACGATAGCCCTGTCAAGGATCAAGGAGTCTGCGGAGCATGTTGGGCGTTTGCTGCGGTCGGGCTGGTGGAGAATGTTGGTCTACAGACAGATTTGGCGGAGCAAGTGGTGGTATCGTGTGCTGCCGGTGGTGATTGTTCGGGAGGTTGGTATGGCGACGCATTGACGTATATCAAGAATACAGGAATCCCGGGCGAAGCCTGCTATCCCTACACACAATCGAATGGAGATTGTGGAAATGAAACCCCCTTGCCGCCATTTATCGAACGACTCTCATCAGTGACCGCCGTCCTTTGGGCACAACCAGCCGTTGCCGATTTGCGGGCAGCGCTTGTCCAGGGGCCGGTTGTGGTATCAATGTCGGTTTATTCCGACTTCGATGCCTACACAACGGGCATTTATCATCACCATAGTGGATCGTATCTTGGTGGACATGCTGTCCTCGTTGTTGGGTACAACGATTCGTTGTCATGCTTCAAAGTGAAGAACAGCTGGGGAACATCGTGGGGAGAGGGAGGGTATTTCAGGATCTCGTATAGTGACCTCTCCAATGATGTGAAGTTCGGAGGTTATGGCATGCAGGCCTCCGGTGCGTACACGCAAACGTGCTCACAGAACAAATTCGTCGTGCAAAATGTCGGCGGCGGGCCGCTGGTACTTGCCTCAATGACAATCAACAGACCATGGCTTTCCATAGTCCCTGCAAGCATGCCCATGACCGTAGGACGGCGCGCCATCGATACATTTTCCGTAAGTGTCGACTGGCCGCTGGTTGGCCTCCCCCGGGATACGGCAACGATCACGATCAATTCAAATGATCCGGCCCAGCCCTCCGTACAGATTCAAATCATTGCGGTGCCCGACTCCGTACAACTGCCAATTCAACTTACCAGTTTTTTGGGAAGCTGGACCGGAGGTTCAACAGTCTGTCTGCGATGGTCGACGGCGAGTGAATCAAAGAACTACGGTTTCGAGGTTGAGCGATCGAGTTCCATAAGTGGTGGATATGCGGTTCTTCCCCACAGTTTTCTGGCCGGATCCGGAACGACGCTCGACACCAATACCTACGTCTATTACGATTCTACCGCCTCGCCGGGTGTCAACTACTACCGGCTCAGACAAATCGATCTTGATGCTACAGTGCATTTCAGCGAGCCGATTAGGATTACATTTAAGTTGACGGATGTTACTCCTCAGATCAATGTTCCCGGAGCCTTTCGGCTTGATCAGAATTTCCCCAATCCCTTCAACCCAACGACGTCCATTAGATTCTCGGTTGCCACGTCAGGTCGGACGACTCTGAAGCTCTTCAATTACCTGGGGCAGGAAATTACCACACTCTACGACGCAATTGCCAATCCTGGACAAATGTATACTGTCCGGTTTGATGGACGGGCCATTGCCTCCGGTGTTTATCTGTATCAACTTACCAATCGTGGGCATTCGCTCAGCAAGAGATTGGTTCTCCTGAAGTAATTCCCGGTCATGTTTTCACTACACGCAGCCCGTATCGGATCTCTGATACGGGCTGCGTTGTCTTGAGGCGTTCACAGCGTGCAGACTGCCCCCTTTTCACCATGTTCTCAAAAAGTACTGAACCCAAGGAGCTACTTCTGCGTTATGATCAATGAAAACAGGAAACACCTATACCTGAGAAAGTGAGAGTATGGAGCTACGTGCGTTGGGAACGCAAGGGCTGAGAGCCCCTGCGATGGGACTTGGCTGCATGGGGATGTCGGACTTCTATGGGCCCCATGACGACGCGGAATCAATCCAGACAATCCATGCAGCGTTGGATCACGGTGTGAATTTTCTCGACACTGCCGACATGTATGGGGTGGGGCGAAATGAGGAACTCCTGGGGAAGGCAATTAAAGGGAGGCGAGAGCAGGTTATTCTCGCAACAAAATTTGGAAACGTCAGGGGGACAAATGGCGAGTTTCTCGGCATTCGAGGGACTCGATCGTATGTTCTGGAAGCCTGTGAGGCAAGCCTGAGAAGGTTGGGGGTTGATGTCATTGATCTCTATTACCAACACCGGGTCGATCCAAACACGCCGATCGAGGAAACCGTCGGTGCGATGGCCGACCTCGTCAAGGCTGGCAAGGTTCGCTACCTCGGACTTTCCGAGGCGTCGCCCGCCACCATTCGCAAGGCTCATGCCACCCATCCCTTGAGCGCTCTTCAAACAGAGTATTCACTGTGGACGCGCGACCCAGAATCCGACATCCTTCTCACAATTCGCGAATTGGGGATAGGATTCGTGTCGTACAGTCCGCTTGGCAGGGGTTTTCTGGCAGGAAGGTTCAAAGTACGGACTGACTTCAAGGAAGGTGACTACCGCGCCAATTCACCACGCTTTCAGGAGGAGAACCTTGAGAAGAATCTGAAGTTTCTCCATCAACTTGAGGAATTTGCCGTCCGCAAAAACTGCTCTGTGGCTCAGCTTGCCCTCGCCTGGGTACTCGCTCAGGGAAAGGACATCGTGCCGATTCCAGGAACCAAGAAGACAGCCTATGTTCTTGAGAACATCGGGGCTCTTGATATCAAATTGTCAAATGACGAATTGGAGGCAATGAGTACGATGGCCCCTCCGGGCATCGCCTCTGGTGCGCGATACCCTGAAGCCGCCATGAAGAATGTCAATCGCTAGTCGGTGGAGTTGATGCGCCAGATTTGACAACGGGGGTCCTATGAGCATCGGCCCAATAAGCCCAGAGAAACAGAATCGTCATGGCGAAGGCTGAAGCAATGACCGCGTTCATAGTGGGAGGAGGCGGACCGAATGCATTCATGAAATACACAATGAGAAGGAATCCCGCAAGTGACCAGAACCCCCAACGCCCGATCTTGTCGGTAGGGTTCGTCGACTGTACGTACAGCACGAGTCCTCCGATGAACAGTCCCACCTCGACCAGAAGCGTCCCTGGAAACGAATTCCATAGGCCCAACCCGTAACGACTTCCTCCGCCCAGCGTTAGCGGTAAATCCGGTCTGTGTGAAAGGAAATCCAGGAACCAGTGGCTTAGCACGACAAGGGCAACGATCATCGCACTCCGGGCATTGCGGCGGAACAAATAAAATGTGCATCCCACCAACAACCCCCAGATTACTGCGGCCATGAGACTGTGCGAAAACGGGTAGGAGACGAACGCAAGCGGCGTAAAGACAGTGTCGCCGGGGCGTATCTCCGCTTTCTCAATCCCACAAAATAGAAATATGGGCCAGAGTATGTCGACAAATTCTGAAGCAATGAAAAGCGTTCCCAACGAGACTTTCGGCACGGCCTTCTTTGCGGCCAGGGCAACGGCAAAATGTCCTATGAACATGAAGTCTCCTTTTGCCTACCAGCCTTTGCGCTGCCTCAGTGAAGTAATCTGGGCCACATGATGCCGTCCATGCCATGAATACAGGGCTACGGTCCGTTCGAGAGTGACTACTCCCATATCAGGATGACGGAACGTCCTGGCAAATTCAGCGTCACCCATCGAACGAAGGAGTACAGCCCATCGTTCATGAAGAGCGGTCAGGAGTGTCAGCGAAACTTCAATGGGCGACGACTTCGCATCGGCGAGTTCCGCCCATAGGTCTTCCTTATAGGGCTTGACCGTCGGCTGGTCTTCGGTCAGCGCAAGCCTGAATCGAATATAGCTGTTGATATGGCTGTCCGGAAGATGATGAACAACCTGTCGAACAGTCCATCCTCCTTCCCGATACGAGGTATCGATCTGAACTTGGGACAGCCCATGCACTGCAGTCTTGAGCAGGGCAGGTGTTCCGGCAATGTCATCGATATATTCCTGCCGCTGGGAACGAGAGAGTGGTCCCTCAAAATGGAATTTGCCGATTGGATAACGTATGTCCATAGATACACTCCTGACGCATTGTTGCAATTGTGAGAAAAGCAGATCGTTGATGTGCGGCTCATCCCCGCGGTTATTTCAGACCGAGTTTTTCGCCGTTTTGAAGCAGGGCGATGGATTCATCCATGCGCTTCCTCCGCGTCTTCTCGGTCTTTGCCGCCGATATCCAGAGAATGTAGTTTCGTTTGTAACTCGGGGCCAGGGATTCGAAATTTCTCAACGTAACCGGATGGAGCGCGAGTTCCTTCTGAAAGTACACTGGGACCTTCAAGGGTTGGCGTTTCCCTATCACCGGTCGAATGTCGTAAGAAGGATCAGCGGCAGAAGGGGGGAGGCGTGACAATCCTGCCTTCATCATCTTCCCCTCACGCATGAGCTCTGTCACCCGTTGCAAGTTGAGAGCGGACCACTTGCTTGTGTTTCGCCTCGGGGTGTATCGTTGGGCGTAGCGCGCATCGTCAATTCTCTTGACGAGCCCATCGATCCAGCCGAAACAGAGGGCTTCCTCCACGGCCTCTTCATAACGAATAGTCCGACGGCCCGTATGGCTCTTGTAATGCACCAGCCAGATCTCAGTTGCCTTGTTGTGATGGTTCTCAAGCCACCGGCGCCAGGCACCACGCGAGGAAGGGGTGAATGTTTGGGTAATTTCCATTAGCATGATGATACATCAGGTTTTCGGAATATTCAAGATCCCCACAAGATTCCTTGACCATGCTTCATCAATTCTTTATCTTTCAGCGTTAATTCAGCACATTAGTTATGGACGCACTGGATTAACAGATAAAGATCTTGAAGTTGAGCCTTCGCATTCTTCGAATCCACTATTGTTCTCTGGATCTCCTATTTCACGTTCTCTCGAACATGTTCCTCGAAAAAGCCAGAAATCAAAGCAGGAGATACCCATGCTGATTCTCACGACAAAAAGCGGCGATAAAATCGAGGGGATCAGGCTCCAGGCACAAAAAGACGATCAGTTGATCGTAGTGAAGGATCACTCTGCGGTCATGCAAGTATCACTGGAGAAAGTGATTCAACGGAGATGGGTTTGCAATTCCATTAAGAGACATTCAGGGTATTGAGTACGACACTTTAGGCGTCGGGCAGTCTTTGCCGAAATAAATCCAGAGTGTGGCATGAGTTGGAGAGGCACGCAGCAAAGGTCCTATCGATGATCATGGCGAATAGCAACGAGGAGGGTCAGATGTTTGAGCATCGTAGTCAACGTCTGTTATCAACGCGGGCATTCTTGCACAGGCAGGCGAAGTATGCGCTCGTTGCGTTTGGATGTATTGCGATTGCGTGGGGAGTCGGAATAGTCGGCTATGCGGGTTTTGAGGACATGTCTTTTATTGATGCGGTTCTGAATTCAGCAATGATCCTCGGTGGAATGGGCCCCGTCTCTGAACTTCACACCGTGGGTGGCAAGCTGTTCGCTTCATTCTATGCCATTTTTTCGGGGGTCGGATTCATATGTGCTGCCGGCGTTCTGATAGCCCCGGCGTTCCACCGGTTTCTCCATAAGTTCCATGTGGAAATTGAGGATTGAGCGTGCCCTAGGGTATTTCTCCATCTGATGAGTCGGGGGGCAACCATCATCTCCTGACACTCTGTCGTATTCAACTTTCACATGATTTCCTTCCTCCGACCTCTGCTTCCTGGCGATTTTCATCTCAAAAACCCTCCTTCTTGCAGGAACTCCCCGAAAAGAGCGCGTGTTGGAATCGTGTTCTCCTCAAGAAGGGTTTTGTAGCTGCCGAAGGGAAGGCAAGGGTCTCATTTCGTTTTGCACTCCGAACGCACTGTTCAGGTCTGACGTTCTCTGAAAACAACAGGATAATCTGGGTTCATGGCTCAGATTTTTCACCCCAGCACAAACGTACTTTCCAAGGCGAGCGTTGTCGCTGGCGTGATCCTCCTGGCCGGCATCATGCTCGTAGCGGTGCTCCTCTACCGGTCGCCCTATTTTACCGGTGTGGGTGAGCCCAGAGAACAACAGGTGCCGTTCAGTCACGAACACCATGTCGCCGGACTTGGGCTGGACTGTCGCTATTGCCATTCGACAGTTGAGAAATCCTCGTTTGCAGGAATTCCGCCGACCAACACCTGTATGACCTGCCATTCGCAAGTTTGGAATACGAGTCCAATGCTCGCGCCTGTTCGCCAGAGCTACCAAAAGAATTTGCCGCTTCAGTGGATAAGAGTTCACGACCTTCCTGACTTCGTTTATTTTGACCATTCAATTCACATCAACAAGGGCATTGGGTGTTCCAGTTGTCACGGCCGGGTTGACAAGATGCCGCTTATGTGGAAGGCCAATACTCTCTACATGAACTGGTGTCTGGATTGTCACAGGCATCCGGAGAATCAAATCAGACCTCGTGAACAGGTGTTTGATATGGCGTATCAGGAGCCGGCAAATCAACGTGTGCTGGGAAATGCTCTGGTGAAACTGTACAACGTGCGCACAAAGCAACTTACGGATTGTTCCCTATGTCATCGATAAACACTCCAGACAACGGACATCCACTCAGTCTTGAGGCCGTTCGTGCGAAGCTGAATGCCGTGGGGGGACGCGCATATTGGCGCAGTCTCGAAGAACTCTCGGAAAGCCAGGGATTCGAGGAGATGCTCCACAGGGAATTTCCCTCCCATGCCTCCGAATGGGTGTCTTCTCTGGACCGTCGGTCATTCTTGAAGATGATGGCTGCCTCGATTGCCCTGGCAGGGTTGAGCTCTTGCGCCAGGCAGCCCGACGAAAAGATCGTTCCCTATGTGAAAGCGCCCGAAGAACTTGTCCCGGGCCGCCCACTGTTCTTCGCGACAGCAATGGTTGAGGAAGGCTATGCCATCGGCACGCTGGTGCGCAGCGACATGGGGAGGCCGACGAAAGTCGAGGGCAACCCCCGCCATCCTGGAAGCCTTGGCGCGACGGATGTTTTCGGTCAGGCCTCAATCCTCACGCTCTACGATCCGGATCGTTCCCGGGTCACCACCTACCGGGGGGAAATCCGGCCGTGGGATTCTTTCGTCGAGAGCATTATCCCTGCGCTGGGATTGCAACAGATGCTCAAAGGCTCCGGGCTGAGAATTCTGACTGAGACAGTTACTTCCCCGACGCTCACTTCACAACTGAAGTCACTTCTTGAACGCTATCCCAACGCCCGCTGGCACCAGTATCAGGCAATAACGAGGGACGCAGAGAAGGATGGGGGCACGCTTGCCTTCGGCGAGGAAGTGCGCACGATCCATCGGTTTGACCAAGCTGAAGTCGTGGTCTCGTTCGATAGCGACTTTCTGATGTCGGGGCCGGCGTCGGTACGGTACCAGCATGACTTCGCGTTGAAGCGTCGGGTAATGGGCGACAAGCGGGCGATGAACAGACTTTACGTCTTGGAAAGCACGCCCAGCAACACCGGGGCAATGGCTGACCATCGCCTCCCGATTCGGTCGGTTGATATTTGCTCCTATGTCCGGTATGCCGCTGCTCAGCTAGGTGTGGAGGGGGTTTCTTCTGCGGAGGTGCCGGAGGCGCATCGCATGTGGCTCGATGCGATGGTCAGGGATCTGCGGCGGGCAAAAGGCGAGAGCATCGTTGTTGCAGGCGAAACGCAACCTGCACTGGTCCATGCCATGGTCCATGGCATCAACGCTGCCCTTGGCAATGTTGGTCGCACGATGGAATATATTGAGCCGGTGGAGTCAATGGCAGGGCTCCAAAGCGAATCCCTAAGTCAACTCGTTGCAGATTTGCACAATGGGCAGGTGCAATTGCTTCTTGTGCTCGGTGGCAATCCTGTATTTGACGCACCAGCGGACCTCCAGTTTGCCGAGGCAATGGAAAAAGCGGACGTCCGGGTGCGGCTCGGGATGTATGAAGATGAAACGTCATCTCTTTGTCATTGGCATCTTCCAGAATCGCATTCCCTGGAGGCGTGGAGCGATGCTCGCGCTTTCGATGGCACTGCGACAATTCTTCAGCCCCTCATTGCTCCGTTATACAGCAGCAAATCTGCCCATGAAGTGCTCAATGTGTTTCTTGGCGATGCAGACCGATCCGGGTATGAGGTAATACGAAACTACTGGCAAAAACAAATTCTTCACGAGGATTTTCAGACGTTTTGGACGAACTGCCTGAATGACGGCATTATTCCTGAGAGCAAAGCGAAATCCCGATCGGTGGTCTATTCCGGAGAACGCCTTGCGAAAATACAGGACGACCCCGCACGGCGTCAAGGGATCGAGATTGTTCTGCGCCCCGACCCCATGCTGCGTGACGGACGATGGGCAAACAACGGCTGGCTCCAGGAGTTGCCCAAGCCCATCACGAAGCTCACATGGGACAACGCCGTCCTCATGAGTATTGCCACCGCAGAAAAGCTTGGTGTTACAAACGAGGATGTCGTCGCCGTGCGTGTTGGCAGTAGTCAAGTGGAGGGACCGGTATTTATTGTGCCTGGTCATGCGGACAATTCCGTTACGCTGCATTTTGGGTATGGCCGCAAGAGAACGGGGAGGGTGGGAACCGAAACGGGATTCGATGCGTACCCCCTCAGAACGCTGAGAGCAATGGGATGCACGGGTGGTGCCGAAGTTTCGCGAACCTCAAAGAAGTATGCATTGGCCGTAACTCAACAACACCACGCGATGGAAGAGCGACATCCTGTTCGAGTTGCATCGCTGGAGGAATATGAAAAGAATCCTGGCGTAATAGCAGATGAGGCCCCCGAGAAACCCGCTCAGGGGTCATTGTACCCAGGCAAGGAATACTCCGGGTATGCGTGGGGAATGGTCATTGACCTCAACGCTTGCACAGGATGCAATGTCTGCACCATTGCATGCCAGTCGGAAAATAATATCCCTGTTGTTGGCAAGGAGGGTGTCGAACGAAACCGGGAAATGCACTGGATTCGTGTCGACCAATACTTCGATGGTACTGCTGAAAACCCGGCCATTCATCCGCAGCCTCTGGGGTGTGTGCAATGCGAAAATGCTCCTTGCGAGGTGGTTTGTCCTGTGGGTGCAACCACGCACGACCATGAAGGGCTTAACGTCATGGTGTACAACCGGTGTGTGGGGACGCGCTATTGTTCAAACAACTGTCCATACAAAGTCCGACGATTCAACTTCCTCGAATACAATGGCAGTGACGATCCCGTCGTTAAAATGATGAAGAATCCCGATGTGACGGTGCGAAGTCGTGGAGTGATGGAAAAGTGCACCTATTGCGTCCAGAGAATAAGCCACGCTCGCATTGACGCGGAAAAGAAGGATCGGCCCATTCACGATGGTGAAGTTGTCACTGCCTGTCAGGCTGCCTGCCCTTCACAGGCGATTATGTTCGGTGATCTCAATGATGAATCCAGCAGAGTCCGCCAATGGCGGGGAGAGCAGCGTGATTATGCGTTGCTGGCGGAGCTGAACACACGGCCGAGAACAACCTACCTTGCGCGGCTGAAGAACTTGAACCCGGAAATTCCGGAGAAACTGGCCTAACTCGTGCATCTACAGGAACCGCTGGTAAATATCAGCACTGCTGAGCCTCTGGTGTCGGAGCAGAGCACGTTCAACAGCGTGACGGAGAAAATTTCCGGAGTGGTGCTCGTTCGAAAAACGCCTGTTGCGTGGTTTCTGACAATTGGCGTAGCGTTCCTGCTTGTCCTCGTTCTCTTTGTGGCAGTGGGCTACCTCTTTTACAGAGGTGTTGGGATTTGGGGGATCAATATCCCTGTCGGTTGGGGATTTGCGATCATCAATTTTGTCTGGTGGATTGGCATTGGTCACGCAGGAACTCTAATCTCGGCCATCCTTCTGCTCTTGCACCAGAACTGGCGCAATGCCATCAACAGATTCGCTGAGGCAATGACGCTCTTTGCTGTGTCCTGTGCGGGATTGTTTCCGATACTTCACCTCGGCAGGCCCTGGCTTTTTTACTGGCTTTTCCCATTTCCTGATCCCATGTCGATATGGCCTCAATTCCGAAGCCCTCTTGTGTGGGACGTGTTCGCGGTATCGACGTATGCAACAATTTCGTTTCTCTTCTGGTACGTCGGTTTGGTTCCAGATCTTGCCAGCATGCGCGACAAAGCTAGTCGCCTCTGGCTGAAACGGCTGTATGGAATCATGGCGCTGGGCTGGCGGGGAGCATCGCGGCATTGGCACCGTTATGAAACTGCCTACCTGCTGCTCGCCGGACTTGCCACACCGCTGGTCGTGTCTGTTCATAGCGTCGTGAGCTTCGATTTCGCTGTGGGAATTATTCCGGGGTGGCACAGCACAATATTCCCCCCCTATTTTGTCGCCGGGGCAATCTATTCCGGCTTTGCCATGGTACTGACGCTGGTCATTCCTATCCGCAAGATGTATGGACTGCAGGACTTCATTACACCTCGACATATGGACTACATAGCGAAGGTGATGCTCGCGACAGGCTTGATCGTCGCCTATGGCTATATCATGGAAGTGTTCTTCGGGTATTACAGCGGCAATATCTATGAACGCTATATGACGCAGAATAGGGCCTTCGGACCCTATGCTCCAATGTACTGGGCGTTGATCCTCTGTAACGTCGTGCTGCCGCAGCTTCTCTGGTTCAAAAGAATTCGTTTCCATATGGGATGGCTCTTCTTCATCTCGATTGTTGTCAACATCGGAATGTGGTTGGAGCGCTTCGTGATCATTGTGACGAGCCTGCACCGGGATTTTGTTCCGTCATCATGGGGCATGTACTCTCCCACGATTTGGGATATCGCCACATTCGTTGGGACCATTGGACTCTTTATTTCATTGATGTTCCTGTTTATTCGCCTGATTCCCATGATATCGATGTTTGAGATTCGCCAATTGATTCAGCGTCCGGCAAAAAGGACGGAGGGTGTATGAGCAACCATGGGGACAAGGCGACGCTGGGTACAGCCGGACAGCCAATCACGAGTAACAGTGGCGTGCACGGAATCATGGCAGAATTCGAGTCGGCGGAAGATTTACTGGCAGCAACCCGCAAGACGATGGAAGGTGGGTTTACAAGAGTTGAAGCGTATTCTCCTCTCCCGATCGAAGGATTGGCTGAGGTCCTGGGTTTTCGAACCAGATTACCGCTCATCGTCCTGGTCGCGGGGATCATTGGCGCCGTGTCGGGATTCTTTTTGCAGTATTGGATTTCGGTGATTGATTATCCGATGAATGTTGGAGGCCGCCCATTCAATAGCTGGCCCGCATTCATCCCCGTAACGTTCGAATGCACGGTCCTTTTTGCCGGAGTTACCGCAGTGGTCGCGATGATCGCCCTGAACGGCCTTCCCCAACCGTATCATGCCGTGTTCAATGTCCCGCAGTTTGAGCGCGCGTCAAATGATCGGTTCTTTCTGACAATTGAAGCGGACGATCCACAATTTGACAAGGCGCAGACTGGACAGTTTCTGAAAAGCCTCAACCCCGTTGCCGTCCACCAGGTGGGAGCGTAGCGGAGAACCGGAAATGCAGGAATCCATGCATCATCGTCAATATGGAACATCAATAGTGATTCTTCTTGCGGCTCTTGTCTTTGTGTCCGGCCTTCCCGGGTGTCACGAAGACATGTACGATCAGAAGAAATACAAGCCGCTTGCAAGCAGCGAATTCTACCGGGATGGGCAATCGTCCCGGCCTCTTGTCGAAGGGACGGTAGTGCATCGCGATCATAGTGATGATGGAGTTATTGCGACCGGGCTGGTGGATGGGAAACCATCGGAAGTGTTTCCGTTGGCACTCAGTGAAGCCATGGTTCGACGCGGGCAGGAACGATTTAACATCTTTTGTTCTCCCTGTCACGGCCGGACTGGAGATGGCGGGGGAATGATCGTGCAACGGGGATTTCCAAGGCCTCCGTCGTTCTATGCGGACAGCATTCGGGCGCTTCCTGTCGGTCGTTATGTGGACGTGATCGCGCATGGATTTGGGCGCATGTACAGTTATGCCGATCGGGTGGACCCGGTTGACCGATGGGCGGTGGCAGCATTCATTCGAACGCTTCAAGCGAGCCGGGAAGTGGATGTTCATGATATTCCGGATTCACAGCGTCAGGTACTCAAGTGACCGTATCATCAAACGAAAAGAGTGAATCCCGGCTGTCGAAAGTTCAGAGCGGAGCCCTGGTGTCAGGACTCCTTGGCTTGGCTGTTTGCTTTGTGGGGTATTTCATTGACAAGAACAGGGTTCTTCAATCATATCTATTCTCATTTGTGTTCTTCTGGAATCTTTCCTTGGGATGTCTGGGACTTCTCATGCTGCATCACATGACGTCCGGCAAATGGGGTTTTGCGATCCAACGCTATCTTGAAGCGGGGACCCGAACAATCCCCGTCATGGCTCTCTTCTTTCTCCCAATCCTCTTCGGAATGCAGGGGCTCTATCCGTGGATGCAGATCGACAAGGTGGCGGAAACCGTTGTGAAGAAATCGGCCTATCTTAATGAGCCATTCTTCATCATCCGTGCTGTCGCCTATTTTGTTCTATGGACCGCCATGGCCTACTTCCTGACTCATTGGTCCCGAAAACAAGACAACACGAAGGATCCAAAGTTCACTAAAATCATGCGAAGACTCAGTGCCCCCGGACTTGCGCTCTATGCGCTGACTGTGACATTTGCCTCTATTGACTGGGTGATGTCTCTCGAACCTGAGTGGTATTCCTCCATCTACGGCATGATGTTCATGGTGAGTCAGGCACTTGGAGCGCTCTGTCTCTCCATTGTTCTCCTCCGGGTGTTTTCCACTTCTCAACCAGTTTCGGACATCATCTCGCCTTCGATATTTCACGACCTGGGGAACTTGCTTCTTGCGATGGTCATTCTCTGGGCGTACATGGCGTTTTCCCAGTTTCTCATCACCTGGTCCGGAAATCTTCCTGAAGAAATCCCGTGGTATCTTCGCAGACTGGGTTCCGAGTGGCAATTCGTTGCGCTCGGGTTGATCATTCTCCATTTCTTTGTTCCGTTCTTCATCCTGCTCTTGCGAAGATCGAAACGCGCACCATCCATTCTCTGGAAGATCGCGGCGGGACTCCTGCTCGTCAGGATTGTGGATACCTACTGGATGATTGAACCGGCGTTTCATCCGCAAGAGGTCATGATTCACTGGTTTGATCTGGCTGCGCTGGTTGCGATAGGTGGGTTTTGGGTTTTCTCCGGCCTGGCACTCCTAAAAGGCGCGTCGTTGGTGCCGGCCTATGATCCAAGATTTGCCATTGTGAACAAGACTGTCGGAGCCGCCCATGGATAGTCCGCCAAAAGTGGGCGTGCCGCCGGGATCGAATGGTCATGAAGAGAGCGATGCAAATGAAGGTGCCTTGACCCGTTTGGGCGTGATTCTTCTCCTGCTTTTGGGTGGTGTGTTGGTGCTCATGTTCGGCTTGTTGAAGCTCTTCGAGAAATATCCGCCGTCACAAACGACGCAGGTATCCTCTCTCGCGAAGCAGGGAGCGTTGCCCTCCGAACCACGTTTGCAGGCACAACCCGCGTTGGACATGGCCACATATCGTCAATGGGAGGATTCCATGCTTACCACCTATGGCTGGGTGGACAAAGAGAAGGGTATCGTGCGTGTTCCGATTGATAGCGCTATTGCCCTGGTCTTGCGGAGAGGATTTCCTGGGGTAGGGGAGCAGTTCCTGTCGTCAAAATAGACACCGGGGCACTTTCGTACTCGCCAACAAAACAGCAATGAGGGTGTTCAACTCTTGGAGGCATCCGGTGGATAAGGGCATAACAGGCATAACCGCAAATCCCCAAAAGAAGAGCTTCAGTCTTGCGCTTCTAATTCTCCTGACAGTTCTGGCGCGAACCATTGCGCCGGGTCAGCAGACGGTTCCAAGCAAAGTATTTACGGAGGTTGGCCTCGACCAAAAACTTGGAGCATGGGTACCACTTGACATATCTTTCCGCGACGAACAAGGGAAGCAGATTTCACTACAATCGCTCATGACTGGCAAACCTGTAATACTGTCCCTGGTGTACTACGAGTGCCCGATGATCTGTACTGAAGTCCTTAACGGCATGGTCAGAAGCTTTTCGCAGTTGTCACTGGACCTGGGGCGGGACTACGACGTAATAACGGTAAGCATTAATCCTCGCGAACAGTCTTCGCTGGCGGCAAGCAAGAAAGAGCATTACCTGCAGTTGCTTGGCCATCCGGAGGCTTCGAATTCGTGGCATTTTCTTACAGGGGATAGCAGCTCCATCAAACGTCTCGCCGATGCTGTGGGATTCCGCTATGTATATGACGAGACAACGCAACAGTACGCCCATCCGACTGGGATTACCGTGCTGACATCCAAAGGACAAATCGCGCGTTATCTTTACGGCGTCGATTATCCTCCAAAGGATTTGAAGTTTGCCCTCATTGAAGCGTCGCAGAATACCGTGGGATCAGCTGTCGATCAAGTCCTGATGCTGTGTTACAAATATGATCCTTTAACAGGGAAGTACGGTCTTATAGCGATGAATCTTATTAGAGGGGCAGGAGTGTTGATGATTGTTGTGATGGGCGGGGGTATTGCAATGTTTCTCTGGCGCGAGCGGAAAAATCGTCGATCAGCAATGGCTGTGGAATCTCAGGCGAAGCGATAATCGAAGATATGCCGGCGCTCTCTCCCGGTTGTGCCGACAACGGTATTGCCAATGTCCGCCGTGAAGAGGATGATGCAGGAACGACAGTTGGAGTAAGGATACACGAGGAGTGAATATCTCATTGCATTGTGTGACTATGGGAAACTTCCCGCTCTTTCCAGAGCAGGCGTCGACAGGTGCCAGCAGCATGGATGCCCTGTTCTTCGCCCTGGTCGGGATATCATTATTCTTTCTGATCGGCATTTTTTCCTTGCTGATCTACTTTGCCGTCAGGTACAGGAAAGGTCAGACGGTAAATAGGACGATTCTCCGCAAGGACTATCTCAAACTGGAACTGGCGTGGATTATCATCCCCACATTAATCAGTCTTGGGATTTTTGGGTGGAGTTCCTGGCTATTCTTCGAAAACAGGACTCCGCCTCCAGATGCAATGGAGATCTACGTCGTGGGGAAGCAATGGATGTGGAAGATCCAGCATCCTCAGGGAAATAGTGAAATCAACCAATTGCACATTCCAATCGGACGTCCGGTCAAGCTCATTATGACCTCGCAGGATGTCATCCATAGCTTTTACATCCCTGCATTTCGCATCAAGCAGGATGTTTTGCCGGGACGATATACGACCGAGTGGTTTACGGCGACCAAGGTGGGAACGTATCATCTCTTCTGCGCGGAATACTGTGGCACAGGTCACTCAGCAATGATAGGAAGCGTGATCGTGATGGATCCTCTTGAGTATGAACGGTGGCTTGGAACGGGGGGGACAAACGAGTCGATGGTTTCCGTCGGTGAACAGCTCTTCAACAAGTATGGATGTGCAGCGTGCCACCAGGAGATGAGCAACAACCGGGGTCCGATGCTTGGAGGTCTTGCGGGGTCCACGGTGAAACTGCAGGACGGCCGGATGGTCCTTGCGGATCGGGAATATCTCCGGGAATCCATCACCAATCCGGCGGCGAAGATTGTCGCGGGATATTCACCCATCATGCCAACTTACAGGACGACGTTGAACGAGGAACAGACCAATCAGATTGTCGAGTATTTGCTTTCACTCAGTACGAAGGATCCTTCCCGGGTCAGGAGCAAGTAGCGTATGAACCCCAAGGCGACGGTTGTCGGCTCCAATTATCTCAATAATGGTTACAGCCTGCGATCGTGGCTGCTCACCACCGATCACAAACGCATAGCCATACTCTATCTTGTTTCCATCACGCTCTTTTTTATGCTCGGAGGATTTTTTGCGGTCATTATGAGGTTGGAACTCCTCACGCCGCAGGGTGT
>Ga0265330_10000762_pt1 | contig 20235 bp, 20 predicted proteins | sample 41919metaG_FD_202083 | JGI IMG/M metagenome (GOLD analysis project Ga0265330, IMG submission 202083) | Rhizosphere microbial communities from Carex aquatilis grown in University of Washington, Seatle, WA, United States - 4-19-19 metaG | ecosystem: Host-associated > Plants > Roots > Rhizosphere... | reverse complement strand
CAACGGCGGGCGCCAGGATTTGGTCGCGCGGCGTGGTCTTGTCGCCGGTGGCGACGATGGTGGTGTCAAAGTCCTTGGGCGTGTCGGTCAGGTAGCTCAGCTCGCGGCGCACGATGCGCACGATGGCTTGATCGAGGTTCTCGGTACTGTAGTTGGCTCCCACATGGTGACTGGCCTCGCCCGTGCCTCCCTCGCTGTCGCCGCCGCCGCCCTGGGTGATGAACACGTACTCGCCCATGGAGTACTGGGCGATCTGCCGGTAGATGACCTCACCGTCGATCCCGAGGCCACCGGCTCCGACTGTCACCCACTTGATGCCGCGGCTAAGCGACTCCTTCATCGCATCCAGATAGTTGTACTGCTGACCGTAATCCGTGTGTGGCGGTGCATCGGTAATGATGAAGCCGATCCGTAGGGCATCGCGACGCCATGTGAGCTGGTGCATGGCCACGTCCAGGGCACTCTGTAGGTCTTCAGGAGTGTCGCCGCCCCCGTCCGCGTACAGATTTTCGAGCATGCCCTGATATGACTCGACGTTGGACGTGAACTGTGTGATCCGGGTCAGGTAACTATCCCCTCTGTCGCGATAGGCAACCATGCCAAACCGAATGTCCGGATGCATGGGCAGCGAGGTGAGCTGGAAGTGAATCGCTTTGAGGGTCTGCTTGAGGCGGTCGATCTGGCCCTGCATGCTGCCGGTGGTATCCAGCACGATGGCCACGTCCACCGGCATTGGCGTCGGCACCTTGCGCGCAAAATCGAAGCGAATCTCATTGTCACGCCGGCCGGCTCGCGTGAGCTGGCCGTTGCGAATCGCGTCGCCGCATTTGACCTGCACCACGTAGCTGTCATCTTTGTAAAAACCTATGGCCGCAGGAAAGAACTGACTGCTGCCATCCGCATAGGTCGTCGTCTGCGCCAGGACCTTTCCCGATGGCGATTTGACTGCCACGGGGCAGTTGGGCAAGCTACGACCCCCGCGGTCGAGCGCGCGCACGAGCAGGCGCTCGCTGATGTCGGTCGAGTACGCCACGAAGTCATGGTTCTGCGCCAAAAAAGCCAGAAAGCGGTTGTACTCCTTGTTGTCGTCATGTCGGCCAGCTTTCAAGGCCGGGGCAGCCGGCGCCGCGCGGGAGACCACGTGCGCTTCCGCTGAGCGCATCCGCGTGACGGGTTTGTCAGTGAGCCTGTCACGAACTGGTTCGGCAGGCGCAGATCGTTTGGCAGGCGCTGCGGCCGGAGGCGATGGCCGCGATTCGGCCGAAGCCGACTTGTTTATCCTCATAAGGGGCTCCTCGACATCGGCCGATGCGTGTTCCGATGCCAGTGAGGCTTCCGGTCGCTGAAGGTCCCCCAGGGGCTCGTCGCGGTCGAAGTTCAGCGATTCTTTCTTAGCCACGTCGCCTGCGGGCGCGCGGGCGCGCTGGGGGGCAGCACAGGTCACCGTCAAGGTGGAAAGCACGGCGATGAGACATCGGCGATCGATCGGCATGATCTGAGTCCTCCCAAACCAAGGTGGCAAGAGGGTCGGGTGCCACCGGTTCCATTTTCGCGTACGCGACAGTATCATGCCGAAACAGAATGAACTCAACCACGCGACGGCTGCGACAGTACGCGACGCTGGGCGCGTTCATCTGCCTGTCGTGCGCCTCGACCCCAACCAGTCCGACTGGGCTGCGCGAGCACTTCCTAACCGGCAGAGATGTGCGGTTCCCGCAAGACCGATACATCACAGGAGTGGGCCAGGGCAGCGACGTCACCCAGGCGCGCGTGACCGCGTTTGCGGACATGGGCGCCCAGATCCAGTCGAAGATCGAAGGCACCCTGGTGTCGCACGAGCAGATGATAGCCGGTCCCGGCGGTAGCGCGACAGTGTCGCGGGTGACGAATGATGTCCGCCAGCACACGACGTTCGACCACCGCGGCCTGGCAACCGTTGCCGACACGGAGGTCAGGGAGGGAACCGTGTACGTTCTTGCGGTACTGGACCGCGCGGCTGCGGCTGAGCCCTTCCGGCGAGATGTGTCGAGGGCGCGGGCTTTGCTCCGTCGTGCCTTGGAGGATTTTGCTGCTGCCGCGGCGAAGATGGACCTGCGCGGCGCCGGAAGGCTCGCCAAAGAGGTGCGCAATTCAGCCCGAGAACTCGCGCCCGCGCTGGTGATGGTCGAATCCATAACCGCCGCGCCTCCGGCCGGGGGTGAATGGGCGTACGTGGCCAGGGCCGCTCAGATTGATGCAGACTTGCGGCGCATTCGCTCGCAGGCTTCCGTCGAGATCTGCCTGACCGCTGCGCCAGGATTTCCAGAGGCGAGCCAGCTGGTCCAGGCCGTGATCGATCAGATCTCCGCTCTGGGTGTGGCGGCTCTACCCTGCGGCAAATCCTCCGCGACCGCATTGTTTCGCGCCGAGGGTCGCATTTCCGCAGTCTTCTCTACCGAGGCGATGCTCGATGGAGCTGTGTTCTGTCGCCCGAGCGTGGACCTTCGGCTGCTTGACCTGCGCAGCGGCGCCGAGATCCTGTCGGCTGGGCTTGGTGGCGATCCCGCGCGGGCCGCTGGGCGAGACCGAGAGGCCGCCACTCGCGCTGCGCTGAAGAGACTTTCTGCTATCTGCGCCCCCAAGCTTTCCGAGGCCTTGGGGGATGCCCCGTAGCGGAGACGCTTCGACTGAAGGCCTCAGGTGTCCGACTTGCGTAGGCAATCGGGTTGGGGTGCACGGCCGGCTTGCGCCCGGACATCCTGGGTGATTCGCATCGCACAGAAATCCGGTCCACACATGGAACAGAAGTGCGCCTGCTTGGCATCTTCAGCCGGCAAGGTCTCGTCGTGGAAAGCGCGCGCCGTGCTCGGGTCGAGCGCCAGGGCGAACTGATCGGGCCAGCGAAAGTCGAAGCGTGCCCGGGCCATGGCGTCGTCGCGCGCGCGGGCGCCCGGGTGGCCCTTGGCCAGATCGGCGGCGTGGGCCGCGATCTTGTACGCGATCACTCCGGCCTTCACGTCGTCGCGGTTGGGCAAGCCCAGGTGCTCCTTGGGCGTCACGTAGCACAGCATGGCTGTGCCGTACCAGCCGATCAGAGTCGCGCCGATGGCCGAGGTGATGTGGTCGTACCCAGGAGCAATATCGGTGACCACCGGACCCAAGGTGTAAAACGGTGCCCCGTGGCAGGCGACCAACTGCCGTTCCATGTTCTCCTTAATTCGATGGACCGGCACGTGACCCGGGCCCTCGATCATCACCTGCACGTCGTGCTGCCACGCGATCTTGGTCAGCTCACCCAGGGTTTCCAGCTCGGAGAACTGCGCTGGGTCGTTGGCGTCGGCCAGGCAGCCAGGCCGCAGCCCGTCCCCCAGCGAGAACGCGATGTCGTACTTCTTGGCCACTTCGCAGATCCGCTCGAACTGCGTGTACAGGAAATTCTCCTTGCGGTGGTGCTGGCACCAGGTCGCCATGATGGAACCGCCGCGCGAAACGATCCCGGCCACGCGCTGGGCAGTGAGCGGCACGTGCCGCAGCAACAGCCCGGCGTGGATGGTGAAATAGTCCACGCCCTGCTCGGCCTGCTCGATGATGGTGTCGAGAAACACATCGATGGACAGGTTCTCGATCTTGCCCCCGACTTTTTCCAGGCACTGGTAGATGGGCACGGTGCCGATGGGCACCGCCGCGTTGCGGATGATGCGTTCGCGCGTCTCGTGGATGTCGGGGCCGGTGGACAAATCCATCACGGCGTCCGCACCCCAGCGGGTCGCCCAGTGCAGCTTTTCCACTTCTTCTGCCACAGACGACGACAGGGCCGAGTTGCCGATGTTGGCGTTGATCTTCACCAGGAAGTTGCGGCCGATGGCCATGGGTTCAAGTTCCGGGTGGCGAATGTTGGCGGGAATGATGGCGCGACCGGCAGCGACCTCGTCGCGCACAAAGGCGGGCGCCAGGTCCTCGCGCAAAGCCACGAAACGCATCTCCTCGGTGATCTCGCCGCGACGGGCACAGTGCATCTGGGAAAAGTTCTTATCGCCGCGACGAGCACGACGGTCGGTCCAGGGCGCGCGCAACTGCGGCAATCCCAGGCGCGGATCGTGACCCTGCGGCCCGGTGGTGTCGTAGACGCGCACCGGGGGCTGGCCACCCGACAGTGTAATCTCGCGCATGGGCACACGCAGGCCGTCGGCCTCCACGTACACCTTGTGCGATGATGGCAGGTCGTCTGCCAAGGGTGGTAGCCCGCGCTCGCTACTGCTCAAGGTGTCTCCTTCCTACGCCGGAATTACCCGGATCAGGTTCAAGGGGTCGCGCCAAAACGGCGCCTCTCAGCCTGACGGCTCCCCCGTTGCGGGTGTTCTACGGGGTGGGGCCGCTAGATGCAAACTGGTTCCCGTGCCGGAACCGGTGGCCGGATTCGGTTCCGGGACCGGCCGCCGGATCCGGATCCGGCCACCGGCCCCGCCGCCCTCAACACGGCCGTTCAAGCACCTACGAACTCTCGCGGGATGGCCCTAGTTGAAACGATCCGGCCCCCTGCCCCGCTTGCCGCCTTCCATCACACGCCAGCGACTCCGGGTAATCTTGCGTTGCAACCAAGACGTGAAATCGCGCAAATCTCGACCGCGGCCGCCGCATAGAAAATAGGCCAGACACACGGCCACAATGGTGCCGACCATTGCCGGCAGTCCGCCGTACATGGCTGAGCCAACCAGCGCGAGACCGACGAAGAGGGCTGCCAGAGCCCGCGCGGGCATGGCCAGGGTTCCAATCACGCGCACCTGCGCCGGTCCGTAGAGAACCGCCATTCCGACGAAGAGGCCCAGCACCGAATCCCCAAATCCCGAATAGAGCGTCCATCGGCCCAGCCAGGCTGACCCCAGCGCGACCGCGACATTGGCTGCCAAGCCTGGGGCGAAAAAGACCACGAGAAAGCGCCGACGTCCCAGGGTCCGTTCGACGGCCGCACCCACGAACCACAGACCCAGCAGGTTGAGAAACCCGAGCGGGCTGCGATCCACGAACAGCGCGGTGACGATCTGCCAGAGTCGTCCCTTCATCACCCCGGGCCCCAGGACCAGGTAGTCATCCATCAGGCCCCGCGCCGGCTCCACCAGAACATAGAACAACCACGGCACTGCCAGCGCCACCACCAGGGTGCGGATGGTCGGCGACAGACGTTGCGCCACTGGCCTCAGCCAAGGCGGCATTTGGTAGTTTGAATTCGGAAACGACATCTGGGGGAGCAAGCTACCACGGGCGGGCAGCCGTGGGCGCCCGGCGGACACCGCTGTCAATGAGCCGAGATGGGCAGCACGACAGCCGGAAGGTACGTCACCACGCCTACATCGATCGGGTAGGTTCCCGAACCGTCCCACTCGCCAACCTGAACGCCGCCGGCGTCGTAGGCCCGCAGAGCGACGGTGTAGTCGTCGACCGGTAGGATTTGGCTCGCGTCCCCGTAGTCCGCGCAGGCGAACTGGTCGTGATACGCGGCGTTCGTATAGACGTCCTGCACGTCGAGGTCAACTTCCGCGACGCCCGCGCCGGAGCAGCTCACCGAGCCGCCCCCGGCCCATTCCAGGCTCCAGGCTGCGTCGAAATACTGGCCGCTGCCGCGGCCTGAACCACAGCCGGTCGCTCCCAAACCAAGTCCAATGATCCCGGCTAGGCATAGTGTGTACATTCGCAACATCGATAGTCCTCCATGTGGCAAGTTTTCACTTCGTGCAAACCCTAGTGCTGTCAGAGCCCCCACAAATTGTCGCACATCCTGCCTGAATCAAGACTGCGTTCATTTGTGTAAGCTGTCCCTGTCCTACCCTACGCAAAGTTGGCGCCACGCCGCTCTGCGCCGAACATCCCACGCCTGCGTCCCCTGCGACTGCGCCGGTCAGATCCTGGCCGTCCGCACCCATGGGCACCAAAGACACAGCGTAGGCTCCGGGAGGGATGTCAAAGGGCGTTGCCCCGTGCTTGGCCCGACAGGGGAACTGGCATGCCGTCCGCCCGGCACAAAGGTCAGCCCCCCCCGCCGCGGGCACGACGCTGAAGCGAACCTGGGTGATCTCCGGGCAGGTGCAAGAACAATCCGCGATGCCACGGCCATCCAAGGCGTGGATATCCCAGCTGGCCTCCACAGCGCCCCCATCGATAGAAACGCATCCTGGGGCTGCCAGGGCGAGAAGCAGAGCTACAATTCGAGCCATCGAATCCCAGGTCGGTTTATAACAGCTAAGAACAAGTTCCGTCCCAGAACAAGATCGCAAAGGAGTTCCCTCCCATGATCCACCTACTGCTCCAAGCGGGCGGGGCCGAATCCAAGCTAGACATCGTATCGCTCATCGTGCACGCGTCCGGCGTGGCCAAGGGCACGCTGGTCCTGCTCGCGCTCATGTCCATCGTGTCATGGTTCGTCATCGGCACCAAGTGGTTGTATCTGGCGCGCGCCTACAAGCGTTCGGTCAACTTCGTCGAGCTGTTCTGGCGCACGCAGCGCTTGGACGATGTTTGGAAGGCGACCGAGAATGACCCACCGTCGCCCGTCAGCGAGGTATTCCGCGCCGGCTTTGTGGAGCTGGCCAAGCTGCGCAAGCGGCGCACCGAAGCAGGCGGCGACGCCTCCGCGCCTGAAACCCACATCGGCGACATCGAAAGCATCGAGCGATCCCTGGCCCGCGCGCGCACCATGGCGGTCACGGAAATGGAGAACAAGGTTCCCTTCCTGGCCACCACCGCCAGCTCCGCGCCCTTCATCGGCCTCTTTGGCACGGTTTGGGGCATCATGAATTCCTTCCGCAACATCGGCGCCAAGGGCGCGGCCAACCTGGCCACCGTGGCGCCCGGCATCGCCGAGGCCCTGGTGGCCACGGCCATCGGCCTGGTGGCCGCCATCCCGGCGGTCATGGGATACAACTACCTGTCGCGGCGAATTCGAGTCATCAGCGCGGAGATGGAAACCTTCACCAACGACTTCCTCAATATCATCCGGAGGAGGTTCTTCTAGCCATGGCCATGAGTATGGGCGGCGGGCGCGAAACCGGGACCTTGTCGGACATCAACGTCACGCCGCTGGTGGACGTGATGCTGGTGCTGCTCATCGTCTTCATGGTGACCGCGCCCATGTTGCAGACCGGGGTAGATGTGCAGCTCCCCGACGCCAAGGCGCAAACCATTCCTGACGACTCGGGCAAGCTGATCGTCACCATGACCAAGGAAAAGCGCGTGTACATCGGGCGCATGGAGATTCCATTCGCCGAGGTGGAGGACAAGCTGCGCGCCAACGCCAAGCTGCAGTCCGACCGCGAAGTTTACCTGCACGCGGACAAGGCTTTGTCCTACGGCGACGTGGTCAAGGTCATGGCCGCCATCAAGCTGGCCGGCGGCGACAAGATGGGGCTCATCACCGATCCACTCGAATAGCATGCAGGCATCAGCCAACACCCGCATCCGGCCGCTTGGCCGCGGCACCTTCCTGGGGGGCATCGCGGCCACGCTGATCATCCATGCCTTGCTGGTGGTTCTGGTTTACTACGGCCACCTCAAGACGGCGCCGCGCCCCGAGGCTGCACGCGACATGATCGTCACCAGGCTGGTGGCGCTGGGCACGCCGCGCGAAAAGTTCTGGTTGCCGCGCATTGTGCAGCCACCCAAGCCCAAGGCGCCGGCCCCCATCAAGCTCAGCGAGGATCCCAACGCCGCGCCAGCTCCCAAAGAGGCGCCCAAGGCTGAAGACACCAACATCTCCAAGGATCTGCGCCGCGCCCTGGAGCGCGCCAAGAGTCTGGCCAAGAATGCCGCTGCCGAGGAGGCTGCCGAGGGCTCGCTCACGGGATCATCCGAAGGCACTTCCAACCAGGCGGTGAGCGGCGACGAGTACGCCACCGCCATCTTCGAGGCCGTACACAAAAACTGGTCCACGCCCACCGGGATGGTGTCGGACAGTGAGCTGGCGACGCTTTCCGCCGAGGTGAGAGTCTCGATCTCCGTTGACGGCGTGCTCGGCAATCCCAAGGTAATCACGCCGTCAGGCAACCAGTACTTCGACGATTCTTGCGTGCAAGCGGTGAAGGCAACCGGCAGGGTTCCACCTCCGCCGGCCGGGTTCAAGCGCGGCTTCCGTCTGCGTTTCGAAGGCAAGGATCTGACCCGTTAAGGAGAAACATGACCAAGTACCCACACATTCGCTGCGGATTTGCAGCCGCAGCGCTGATCCTCGCCGGATCAGTCCCCGCCCGCGCACAGGCATCAGGCGAATCGGGCGCCGGCGAAAACGACGAGCTGCCGCGCATCGTGATCAGCGATCCCAACCGCGACCTGTTCCGCCTGGCGTTGCCCAATGCCGCCGGCGAGAAGAACCTGGCCCGCTCAGCCACCGACATCGAGCAGCGGGACCTGTCGATCACTGGCCTGTTTCGCGTGCTCGACCCGGTGTCCTTCCCCGACACCCTGCAGAAGGAAGGCCTGGGATTCTCCTCGGCGCTCTGGTCCGAAGTGGGAGCTCAGGGCGTGGCCAAGATGAACGTCACGCAGCAAGGAAGCGGCTTGGTGCTGGAGGGCCGCCTGTACCAGGTGGGCCGCGGCGAGTCCCCGGTCATGAGCAAGACCTACCGTGGCGGCGAATTGCGCGCGCTGGTGCACGCATGGGCCAACGACATCATCGCCCAGTTCACTGGCCAGCGCGGCGTGTTCGGGTCCCGCATCGCCTTTGCCATGTCCGGCAAGAAGGGCGAAATCGCCACCGTCGGAATGGATGGCGCCGAACTGAGCGTCGTGACCCACATGAACTCCGCCTGCTTGCTGCCCGCCATCTCGCCCAGTGGCGGTCAAATTGCGTTCACCTCGTTCTTGATGGGCGGCAGCGATCTGTGGGTGGTTTCGGCCGGTGGCGGCCGCGCGAACCGCATTTCGAAGCGTTCCGGGCTGAACACCGGCGCAGCCTGGTTTCCTGGCGGCGGCTCGCTGGTGGCCACCCTCTCTTTTGAAGGCAACGCCGAGCTCTACAAGATCGCGGCCTCTGACGGCGCGATACAGGCACGGCTGACCAACTCACCCTCCATCGATCTTTCGGCCAGCGTGTCGCCCGACGGCGCCAAGATCGCTTTCGTCTCCGACCGCCAAGGCACGCCCCAGATCTTTCTCATGCCTTCCTCAGGCGGCGGTGCGAAACGACTGACCTTCCAGGGCACCTATAACCAGACCCCGCGTTTCTGCCCGCGCGCCGACACGCCCATCATCGCGTTCACCGGCCGCGACGAGCGCCTGGTGTTCGACATCTTCACCTACGACCTGCGCACCGGGAAAATCGAGCGCATGACGCAGAACCAGGGCTCGAACGAGGATCCGACCTGGTCGCCTGACTGCCGCCTCATCGTCTACGTCTCCAGCCGCGGCGGCCTGTACGCCATGAATCCGCAGACCAAGCTGGAATTCCAAATCTGGAAGGGCGGCGCCCGCAGCCCGTCGTTTGGACCGCCACCGGCCGAAAGCCGTTGAAGAATGCTTTTTCACCACAGAGAGCACAGAGGCCACAGAGGCCGGAAAGAAAGGGTCTGGGATCCGGATCCGAGCCCTTCTTTCCCTCCGATCCGTCTTGTGAACTCTGTGCTCTCTGTGGTGAAACTCCGGATCGCGGAGACTGCCCATGAGCCGAATTGCCACCATCGACATCGGGACCAACACGACCCTGCTGCTGGTCGCTGAGGCGAGCGGCGGGACCATATCTGTGCTGGAAGACCGCGCCACCATCACGAGGCTGGGCCGAGGCATCGGAAAGGACGGGCGACTGGGCCAGGAAGGAATCGACCGCACCCTGGCCACGCTTTCCGGCTATGCGGTGCTGGCGCGCGTGCTCGAAGCACCTATCTTTGCCATCGGCACCGAGGCGCTGCGCCGAGCGCCCAACGCCGACGATTTCCTGTGTCGGGCCGCGGCCCTGCTGGACATGCCCGTGGAAGTCATAGACGGCGAGCGCGAGGCCGGGCTGACCTTCCTGGCCGCGAAGCAGTCCTTTCCCGGGGCTGCCGCCCGCACCATGGTCGTGGTCGACATCGGGGGCGGGTCCACGGAGATTGTGGTCGCGCACGGGGGTGCGGTCGATTCTTGCCGCAGCCTGCCCCTTGGGTCTGTCCGTCTGACCGAGCGCCACATCCACCACGATCCGCCGCTGGCCGGTGAAATCGCGGCCGTGCGTGCCGAGGCGGCCGAGCGTTTGGCCGAGGCGCCCTTCCCTTCCCAGACCGACCAACCCTACCTAGTGGGCGTGGCCGGGACCGTGACGACCCTGGCCGCCATGGCGCAGGATCTGCGCAGCTACGATCCGGCGCTGGTTCACGGCTTTCACCTGACGCTGCCAGCCCTGGAACAACAGATCGATCGTTTGCACGTCTCGACCCAGAGCCAGCGCGAAGCCATGACAGGCCTCGACCCGCTTCGCGCCGACGTGATCCTTGCTGGCGCCATCATCCTGTCGGAAATCGCCCGGCGAGTCGGGAGCACCCATCTGCTGGTCAGCGACCGCGGAATCCGCTGGGGGCTGCTCTACGAAAAGCTCGAAATTGGTTGATGGATTGCGTCTAACTGACTAGTTTTAATGGTTTCATCCGTGTCGATGGCAGTCGAGTTGCGTAGGCGTCCACAACCCGGTAGTTTTCCCTGCGTAGCCTACGTGCAGCACAAGTTGGTAATAGCGTCGCTGTTCGTCGCCGCCCTAGTCGGCCTTGGATGCAAGGCTCGGGTGCGTGCGATCACGTCGCCCTTTTCTGACGACTTCGAACGGGTCGAGCCCGGCCCAGACTGGCTCGACACGAGCGGCGGTGCCTACAGCATCGCGGATGGCAGGCTGAACGCGAAACGCGCCTACAACCATCCCCTGTGGCTTCGGCGCCAGCTCCCCCGCGATGTCGTGGTGGAATTCGACGTCGTGTCGAAGAGTCCGGCCGGCGACATCAAGGTCGAGCTGTTCGGGGACGGCGAGTCCTTTGACCCGGACAAGGGACGCTATGACCCCACCAGCTACCTGATCATTCTGGGCGGCTGGAACAACAGCAGCAGCATCATCGGCCGGCTGGGCGAGCACGATGACGCCGTCAAGGCCGCCAAGAGGCGCGAGCCTGGACAGCCCCCGCCCGTGGAGTTGGGCCACAGCTACCATTTCGCCATTATGCGTCAGGGTGGGCTCATAGACTGGAAAATCGACGGCGCGCCCTTCCTCGCGTGGACCGATCCCTCGCCTCTCTTAGGTACTGGTCACGAGTTCTTCGCGATCGATGACTGGGAGGCGGATGTCTACTTCGACAACCTGCACATCCGTCCAACGAACTAGGGCGAACCACGATGCCAGCGGACAAACCATCGTCTGACGACGCGAACGAGGCAGTCGCTGAAGACGCCGAAGACGTCCCGGCACAGGTTCCGCCCGAACTGGACGTATTCGAGTTCGACCTTGGACCCGTGCTGGAGGGCCTGCGCGGCCGGCGCCAGCTGCTCATCTACATGCACGACAACCCCGATCCCGACGCCCTGGCGTCCGCGTTCGGGCTGAAGCGGCTGCTCGAGTATGTCTTGCCGATCAAAGCCACCCTGGCGTTGGGGGGCATCGTGGGCCGCGCGGAGAATCGCGCCATGGTGGAGACCCTCGGCATCCCGCTGGTCGCCGTTGATTCATTGGATCCGTCCGTCTACGACGCCCTGGCCATCGTCGACAGCCAACCCGGAACCGGCAACAACTCTCTGCCACCAGACCGACTGTTGGATGTGGTCATCGACCACCATCCAGCGCGCCCGGAGAGCGAATCGGTTCCCTGGCGTGATATTCGGCCCGACTTGGGCGCCACCTCGACCATCGCGGTCGAGTACCTGCGTGCCTTGAACGTGCCGATCGACACGCCGCTGGCCACGGCTCTTTTCTACGCCATCCGGGCCGAAACGCGCGACCTGGGCCGCGAGGCCACCCACGCCGAACGAGTGGCCTACTTGTTCCTTTTTCCACTGGTGGACTTTCACCTGCTCGCGCGGATTTCCCAGCCCAAGGTGCCACGCGCGCACTTTGCGGCGCTGGACCGCGCGCTCCGCTCGGCACAGGTGTGGGGCGATCTGGTCGCTGTCAACATGGGCGGCATCTCCTACCCTGACCTGGTGGCTGAGGTGGCCGACTTGCTGCTCGAGTGGGAAGGAGCGCACTTCGTCCTGTGCTGCGGTTGCTACGGTGATCGCTTCTACCTATCACTGCGCACCGAACCCAGCGAGCGCCGAGCCGGGGCTTTGATGAGACAGCTCATCAACTCGCAAGGCGCAGCTGGCGGCCACGGCACCATGGCCGGTGGGCGCCTCTTCCGTCCTGTCGCCACTGACGCCGACCAGGAGGCTACCTTCGAGCAGATGGTCAAGCACCTGCTCGATCTGATCGGCCGCGGCAGCCCGCCCAGCGCGCCCTTGATAGGTTCCTAGTTTGACTTCGCGGCGTCGGCAGGCACAATATTGCCTCCGGATCGCTCCACCTGCCGGAGTGGCGGAATGGCAAACGCAGCGGACTCAAAATCCGCCGTCCTAACAGGCTTAGGGGTTCGACTCCCCTCTCCGGCACCATTCGGGAATTGTTCAATAAAGTGCCGACTCGCGCGAGGCTCGGAAAGGCACTTGCAGTCGGGGGCCACGTACTAAATACGTACTACCGATTCGGGAAAGCCGACAGCGCCGACCGGGGCCGGCCCCGTGGTCAACGTCACGACGAGGGTGTATCGTCCCGTCGCAGAAGGGACGGAGTCACCATGGAAAAGCCGAACTACGATCCGGGAGTGATTGAGGAATTTGCGGCCAGGCTTTACGCGCGCGCGAAAACCATCATGCTGTCCTACGGACTCTTGGGCTTTCTGATAGGCATTCTCATGGTGGGCGCTCTGTCTGTGAAGGCAGGCCGGGAAGACAGCAACGGCGTCTTCCTCATCCTTGCCGTGGCTATTCCCACGCTCATCGGCGTCTTCGTCGGCAGGGCTCGGGGCTTCGCGCTACGGCTCCAGGCGCAGCAGGCGCTATGCCAAGTGGCCATCGAGAAGAACACATTCGCCCTTCGCGGCCTGATGGCTTCGACGCAGCCCCGCACGTAGCCTGTCACCGGATCGAGTCTAGCCCGTTCGATGTATCTGGATGATCTTGGCCGGCGCGGCCGGGATCGGGAACGACACACGGTCCGCGGCGCCTGCCAGGTGCGCCGGGGACAGATGCGCGTAGGTGTCCGATGTGATCTGCGGCGTGCTGTGGCCCAAGATCCGTTGCAGGGTGAAGATGTCCCCGCCGCGCATGACAAAGTAGCTGGCGAAGACGTGGCGCAGGTCGTGGACGCGAATTCTGGGCAGTCCGCACCGCTCCAAGGCCAGTTCCAACACCTTCCCGGGCTTCGAGTTCTTCGAGTAGCAGGCCCCGCCTTCCTCGTTCGGGAAGACCAGCTCGCCCTTCCACGGATCGGCCAGCCGATGCTGTTGTAGGATGGGAACCAGCTCGACCGGGATGGGGACCAGCCGATCCTTCCCGGACTTCGTGCGCCCCTCGTAGGACCGGCGCACTGTGATCAACCGCCGATCAAGATCTACGTCGGACCAGCGCAACCCCATCGCCTCGCCCCGTCGCAAGCCTGTGTAAGCGAGCGTGGCGAAAAGGCCATACAGCACGGGCCGGTGTGTCTCCTCACCAATCTGCCGGATGGCTTCCAGCACGCGCCCGACGTCTTCGGCAGTGCCGATAGGCGGCGCCAGCTTGGCGTTGTCCACGGCCAGCATGAGCTTCCCGCGGCCGATGCGATCCGTTGGTGAGGCCGGGATGTGCCCGTTGGATACGGCAAAGCGCAGGATGCTGCGAACCAAAGCCATCGTGAGATTGATGGTCCGCGCGGCCATGTGTCGCGTCTCTTTGTTCTCGCCCTTCCCCACCGTGCGGGTCTTCGCCTGTAGTTTCGCCCGCAGTTCAAGCACGCGCGCAGCAGTGACCGCCGCAAGTGGCGAGTCCCCGAAGAACGGTTTGACGTGCTTCTCGTAGCGTTCCTCGTTGTCATCATGGCTGCGCAGGTTGGGCTTACTGTGCAGGGTCAGCCACTCGTCGGCCGCCTTGTCGAATCCGATACTCGCCCGCCGTTTAGTGGGCAAGGTGCCGTCGCCGAGCATGGTTTGGACGCGCGCCAGCCCTTCGGCCGCCTCGGTGCGCGTCTTGTAGCCGCTGCGCTGGCGTCGCTTGCTGCCCTCCCACCACCGAACACAGAACGCGGGATGGGTGGCGGTCCCCGTGGGGATGATGGTCCCGAAGATGTTGCGGCGTGCGCGGCGAGGCATGGCTACTTCTCCTTTTCGATGTGCTCCAAGCCCGTCAACAGGCACACCCTAACGGCGTCGGTGCGAGTCAGCGCCAGGCCGGGCCTGGACAGCTTGGCGGCCACGGCGTCCAGGCGGCCGAGGAGAACCTCCTCCAGGCGCACCGCGATCTGTTGGGTTGGTGTCTTCTCTTTCGTGGTCTTGCTCTTGCCCATGCTGCCTTCCCTTCTCTGCTTCCAAGTAGGTTCCGAGACGTTCGCACGCCTCGGGTGACTTGAGACTAGGCCAGCGCTTCACGGCCGCGTCCAGGCCCGCGCGGGCTCGGCGCACGGCCGCTAGGTCCACTGTGCCGCGCTTGCGCTTCACCCGCAGATCCTCGCGATCTGGGTCAGGCCAAACGGCCGCGCCGCGCGGGACACAAGGCCCTGACGCTCGCACTCAGACGTCACTGCTCTGAGAGACAGACCAGCGGCACGCAGGGCGCGGATCTGGCCGATGAGGGCTCGTTCGGCTGCGTTCTCTTCCAGGTGGACGCCATCGGCGGCCAGTTCGTAGCCGTAAGGGATCTGGCCAGTGCGCTCGCCCCTCGTGTGCTTCACGGCAAGGGCGGCGCGCGTGCGGCTCTTGATCACGCCGCGTTCATACTGTGCGAAGACATCGACGATCCCCCGCATGAGGGCGCCTTCCGGCCCTACCCCATCGCTCGCCCCGTCCGCCGTGGTCAGCATGGCACCAGCGCGGCCGGCCGCCTGCTCCACAGTCGCAGCGATCAAGAAGTCCCGTGCGACGCGGTCCCTCTTGGCAGCCACCAGCCAGCCGGCCCCGTGTTCCCGGAGGGCGGCAAGGGCGGCCAGCAAACCAGGACGCTTTTCGGCGGGCGTGCCGCCACTGATACCGTGGTCTTCCAGCACGGCCGCGATATGCACGCCGCGCGACTGCGCCCAGCGCTCGATAGCCGTGCGCTGTGCCTCCGGGCCGAGGGCCTGTTCGTCGGTCGAGACGCGAAGGTAGCCAACCGCAACCTTGGGATCGCCTGCCTTGATTCGCTTTGCCATATAGCTACTGTACATCATTGGGATGCATTGACAAGCACAAAGCGACAAGCGGATGCACAGGGATGTCCACAAACCGGACGGTGTGTGTACGCTCCTGGCCAACGGCTATCCCTCGTCCTGGAGCATTCTGTCAAATGCCTGTGTCATTTCGGCGAGTAGCTGGGGATCCACCCGGCCTAGACCCAGGACTTGATAGGGGCCATCGGTACTTGCCATGAGGCGAACGGTCGCCGCATCGACGTGGTGCTTGTTGCAAACGGCGTCCAGGGCTGCGTCCAGGCTCAGCAGATTGGTTTCCCAACGCTGCCAAGCCTCGAAGCAAACCTGGCCTCGTTCCTCATCTTCCGCTGTCTCGGAGTGGCAGCAGCGCAAGATGATAGCGGTGGTCGCGAAGGCGTGCGCTTGGTAGCGCCAACGCTCCAGCCCGTAATACAACGTGAGCCGCCGCAGCCGTTCAAACCAATCGGTGTGCTCAAAATCCAACATCCGGTAGTACTTCACCGGCACAAGATGGCTGATTCGATCTGCTTCCGCGACATTCCCCTGGCTCAAGTTGGTATAGACGAGCGTGGCCGACTCCTTGGCGGTCAGTCCTGCATACAACCGCTCGATCCGTTTGTCGTCCTTCATGCTTTCCCCCGGTGGTCGAGTGTTCGTTCGAGCAAAGCGAGGCGCTGTTCGAGATCAGTGGCGCGGAGCACGTTGACCAGCGCGGACATAGCACCCGCAGCCGCGTTCGCGTCGCGGGCTGGTAGGTTGCCAGCCAGCACCTCCTGCGCGACGTAGGCCAAGCCAGCTCGCGCGTGTGCGGCGGTTTCGAGCGACCACCACGTTGGGACGGGGCCAGGCGCGCCGGAGCGACTGCGGTCCATCTGGCGCGCCCGCTGGGCGCCACCGGCTCGACGGGCGGCATCTGCGGCTTTCTGGTTTGACGGGTCGTGCGCCCAGCAAAATCGCGAGCCGGCCAATACGGGCGCTTGGCAGGGCTTGCCGTTCGCCGCAGTTGCCTCGCATCTACGCGCCTCGGTCATGGCTTACCTACCTTGGCGGGGGGGAGGGGGTGAGCGGCTTTCGCCAGCCCTGGAGACTCGGTCGAAGCTCTGCTCACCTTCACGGCCACCTGATCCACTACCTTGGCCCATGACAGGTGCGCGTGCTCCCTCTGCCCCAGGGCGGTGCGCACGACTTGGGCAAGCCCGCCCGCTTCGTGGCGCAGGCGGGGCGACAGTCGCTTGCACTCGGCTTCCACCTGGCCGGCGTAGTCGTGCTCGCGCAAGATGGTGTCTCGCATTGTCTCTGCGACTTGCGCGCGTGCTTGCTGCTCCAAGTGCTCGGCCAGCACCTCGGCGGGCGGCACCAAGCGGCCCTGGCCGTGCTCTTCCATCTTGCGGTCAAGCCACGCGAGAAGTTGAGGCGTGGTCATGGCGTTCAATTCGATCCGGTTGTGCTGCAACCACTCGGGCCAGTTCTTGCTGTCGTCTCGGTCGTGCACATAGCGGGCGACGGGTTGCCGGCGCTTGTATTCCGCGGGCTCGATGGGCAGGCCCATGGCGATGCCTTCCCAGGGCTCAAGGCCGAGGTTCAGGATCTTCACGTTGCGGGCTGGCCGTGCCGCCGTTGCGTCTTGGAGGGCCTGATAGATCATCGTGCCGGCGGCGTCAGCATCGTGGATCGCAAAGAAGAGCAGCTCTTCATCCGTCTCGCCAAGCAGGTCAAGAACATCCTTCGCCGCCCGATTGGCATAGCCCTTGGACGATAGCAACGCGCAGTCGTGGCGCTCGGGCCAGCGCGCCTGGCGCAAGCTGGAAACGATCCCTTCCTTCTCAACATACAGAATCTTGTTGAAGGCCCACGCGGGCCGCTCGTACCCGTCCACGGCGCGAGTGCCAAGCGGTATCTCTTGCTGCAGGTGGGGGTGGTAGAGAACGCCCCGGTCATCGCGGAACATGCCGGGCAGGTCACCGTGCTCCTTTTCGTGCTCGCCCACCACTCTGGTGAAGTTGTCGTAAAGCAGTTCCTTGCCGCCAGCCAGCAAGTCCCGCACGACGTAGAAAAGCTGGCGGATCGAAAACTCATATTGGCCGCCGTCGCTGGCCTTCTTGATGGCTTCGTCTAGGCTTGCTTCGATGCGGGCCTTCTGACTGTCGCTGCGCCCGTCGGTGCTGCGATAGATGCGGCGAGCGGCGCGCGCGGCCTTCTCTATCACGGTCGTCAGCTCGTTCACCATCGTCTGCAGGTCGGGCGCCTTGCCATCGGTTGTGATCGGCATGTGGGGCGTGGTCGCGTTCACCACGACTGCCACGGGTGCACGCCCCACCGTGAAGGGGTCCTCTAGGCCACAACCGAAAACACCTAGCTTTGTCTTTTCTGGCTGGCGCGCCACACTCACCGCCGCCGTCGTGGGGGTGCGGTTGATGTTCACTTGCAGCGAGTCGGTGCGGCTCGGCATTGCCCACGCTTCGAGAACGTAGGGGATAAGCGCCGGCAGTGAGCCGCGCGACGGATTGACGTTGAGGGCGCCCGTCGTCTTCGCGTAGCCGCGCGGGAAGCCGTCCGCCTTGCCCACGCACCCGAGACGCGCGGCTTGTACTTCCTTCGAGGAGGCCTGCAGGGCGGACAGCAACGCTTCCCCTTCGTCGCGGGAAAGAGACTTGCACGCACGGCCGCGCCAGCGGGAGACCTCACCCGTCAGGCCAGCAGAGCACCCGTCAAACTGCGTGGCGAGTTCTCGCACCATTCGCGCGCCGGCCGCCTGTAGCAGTTCGAAAAAACTGTCCGAGTCGTACCAGTGCGCGGACGTATGCCCCGCGTAGGGCCGGCCATGGCCCGCGAACGCAACCGCCCGCCGGGCCAGCTCCAAGGCTTTGTAATCGAAGCCGCCTGCCAGCCAGGGGCCATCACCTAACCAGACTTCGATGCGCGCTCCCTTCCGGCTGTAGGTGCCCGCCCGCTTCGCGCTCGTGGTGCCATCGTCGTGGAAGTCGAGCCGATAGCGCGTGCCCCCTGTGGCGACGAACAAGCGCCCGCCAGTCGCCAGCACGGCGCCGCAGACTACCCGCAGGCCGTTTCCCAGGGCGCCACGGGTCGGCAACCGGATCAACTTGCTCGAACGCAGCGGACGCTTTACGCAGAACAGGCTGGCGACGCCAGCGGCGCCGCCAGCGAAGCCCGGCCCGGTGTCTTCCACGAACAGGCCGCCGTCAGGGAGCAGCCCCACCTGACACGCGCCGGCCACATCAAGGGAGTTGTCTGCAAGTTCCTTGGCAACCAACCGGGGAAGGTCGCCCGCCGCAACGCCCGCCTTCTGCCCAAGTGTCCCCACGCTGCGAAAAAGGGTCCAGTCATCGTGCTCGAAGACGGGGCACGGTGCCGCCTGGCCTTCCACGGATTTCAAGAAACGCTCCGTTCTTGAAGTTCCGAAGCTAGCTTCCGAGCCTTCACGTTTGGCCGTTTTTCTGAATTGGGGATCATGCGGCCTTTCCCGGATCCTTGGCCCTCTTTCGGCTGGCCATGTTCCGACACGACTTGCAACAGTAGAGAGCACCCCGCCGCAGCCCTTCGAGGCTCCTGCCGCAATACTCGCACTTGCCGCCTTCGGCAGTCCGTGCGCCGGTAGCACGCTTGGCTGGGTTCCGCTTGCTGCTCGCTCCGGCTGCTGGTTCTTGGCCAACATCACGAACGGCTTCAGCAACACCAGCGGGGAGGGGCGGCACCTCGGCTTCCGCTCCTGGCGCGGTCGCCTGGAACCAACAACTCCCAAGCCCGCCGCGCGCCACAATCTCGGAGCCGTCGTGCTGCCTGAATGCGTATTCAAGCACCCGGCGAACGTCCCTTTCCATGCCGGGGTCGCCAAGCGGCAAACAGGACGTGGAGATCGACGTGATTCTCTGTGCCTGCCGACTCGCACCGTGCATCTGCTGGCACCACCAGGCGGCTAGGGTCCGTTCCGGTTCCCACGTCAGGACAAGCCCGTGCCAGTGGCGCGTCTCCTTGCGGTGCCCCTGCCCCTCCACCAAAAGCACGCTGCTGCCACCGCCATTGCACGTCACCATGTCCGACCACGTGTCCAGCGCTGCCACGACCGGGGGGCCATCCATCTCTGCTGGCGCAGTCAGGGTCACGGCAAAGGGTCGCATGGCATCGGGAACGCCTCTCTTCCCCAGCCCTCTCAGATGCGCCATCACCAATTGCACATAGGCATCTACCTTGGCTGCCAGAGGATAACTATCTAGGCACCTACCCGCCATCAAAGCACCAACGATCCGCCAACAAGCAGATCCGCCAACAAGCAGATCCGCCAACAGGCAGCAGCTATCCACCAACACTCAATTGGCGATCCGCCAACAGATCCCATGGGCTGGTCCAGGACCAAGGCCGCTCCTACGCCGCGTCTACCAATCCGCCGCGGGCGATCACAGAGTCCAGGTCGGCCCGCCGGAGCAGCACACGCCGACCGAGGCGGACGCAGGGCATCTGCCCGCGGGCAACGAGCAGCCGGACGTATCGCGTGGACACGCACAGCATGTGGGCTGCGGTCGGCACGTCGACAAGCGGCGACGGAGCAGGAGCAGCGGCGAGAACGGCACGGAGTTGACTTGACATGGAAATCCCTTTTCCCCGAGTGCCGTGTGCTCGGGAAGGGTACCGGCTGCCAAGTCCACCGTTCGCTGCGCCGGACCGGGGCGCTCTGCCATTCGGCAGGGGGTTTCTATCGGCCCGCGCCAGAGTGGCCCTTACTCCACGAAACCTGGCACACCACCTGTGTGGTGGATGATAACTAGAGTCTGTCGGGAAATTGCGGGCCGCCCGCAGGGCCGGCCCGCGGGTCGCGGGTCGCGTGGGCGAGGGCGTGAGCGAGTTCGTGGGCGTTTTGCGGGAAGATGAAGAGCGGGTCGCGGGCCGCT
>Ga0265330_10000759_pt1 | contig 20269 bp, 14 predicted proteins | sample 41919metaG_FD_202083 | JGI IMG/M metagenome (GOLD analysis project Ga0265330, IMG submission 202083) | Rhizosphere microbial communities from Carex aquatilis grown in University of Washington, Seatle, WA, United States - 4-19-19 metaG | ecosystem: Host-associated > Plants > Roots > Rhizosphere... | reverse complement strand
TCAGAACCTCGTAGACCGCCTCGGCTTGGCGTTCTAATTTAGTATATACGTCCAACTACAGAGAATTGTCTGCAATTCTCTGTAGTTGGACGTCCCGGCACTCCTCGTCCGGTAAACTCACGCTAGTCACTTCAGCTTGGCCGCGGCGGCGCGGGCCTGCTTGATGAAGGCGCGCAGTTTGCGCGTGTCCTTGATACCAGGCGCCGACTCGACCCCAGACGACACATCTACCCCGTCCGGCCGAGTGGCCTCGATGGCCTGGGCCACGTTCCTGGGATTGAGGCCGCCTGCAATCAGGAACGGCCGCCGCGCGCCCGCGGCCACGACCTCCCACGGCGCTCGCTTGCCGCTGCCGCCATACCCCTCGGCATAGGCGTCGTAGAGAAAAAGGCTTGCCTCCCAGCCCAGAGCCTCCTTGAGCGATGCCTGGTCACGAGCCCGGATGGTGCGGATAGTCTGCTCTGGCCGCAACCAGTTCCAGGTTGACGGGATCTCGTCGCCGTGCAGTTGCACGCGATCGAGCTTCAGCTCCTCCACTGTCTCGCTGACCACGAGGGGATGGGCGTTGACAAACACCCCCACCCGTAGAACCCCCTTGGGCATGGCCGCAATGATCTCGCGTGCCTGCTCGTCTTGCACGAAACGCTTCGACCCACGCCAGAAGTTCAGGCCGATCAGATCAGCACCGGCCGCGACCGCCTGCTTGGCGTCCTCGGGGCGCGTGATGCCGCATATTTTGACCAGAAAACTCATAGACCACCCATAAGCTTGCGCAAGGCCGCTCCAGGATCAGGTTCGCACATCAAGCTCCCGCCCACCAGGACCGCGTCGATGCCCGCCGCCTGCATCCTGCGCACATCGTCCGCGGTGCGGATTCCTGACTCCGCCACCAGCAGCTGGCTCGACGGAACGATTGGCCGCATGCGGGTGGCCAGGGTCATGTCCATCTGAAAGGTGCGAAGGTCGCGGTGGTTGACCCCGATTACCCGCGCCTGGGCCGCCAGGGCGCGCTCCACCTCGGCCTGGTCGTGGGTTTCCACCAACGCCTCCATGCCCAGGCGCCTGACTTCAGCGAGCAACACGACCAGAGCATCCTGGCGCAAGGCTGAGACAATGAGCAGAATCGCGTCCGCGCCCGCTGCGCGTGCCTCGGCCACTTGGTACGGGTCGATGATGAAGTCTTTGCGCAGAATCGGGATATCGACCGCAGCGCGAGCCTGGCGTAGATCGTCGAGCGAGCCACCGAAGAACGGCCCATCGGTCAGCACCGAAACAGCAGCGGCCCCAGCCCCCTGATACGCACCCGCCACCCCGACCGGATCGGCGTCCTGCTTGATCCAACCCTTGGAAGGCGAGCGTCGCTTGAACTCCGCGATGCAGGCCAGCCCCAGCCTGCCGCTAAGGGCCGAGTAGAAATCCCGCACCGGCGGCGCCGTGGCGAGCTGTTCCTCCAGCCGGGCAAGCGGCAGTCGGCTTCGGGCTGCGGCCACGGCTTGTCGGGTCTGCGCGAGAATATCGTCGAGGATCATTCTTTCTTCTGCACAGGCGAAAGGCGGCGCAAGTGATCCACCACGGCACGGGCCCCACCATTGTCGAGCGCCGCCGCTGCCTGGCGAGCGCCAGCCCGCAGATCGGGCGCCGTACCCACCACATAGAGACTGGCCGCGGCCGCTAGCAGCGCCGCCACCCGAATCGCCCCGGGCGCGCCGGCCAGCGCGGCTTCCAGAAGACGCGCGTTGGTCGCCGCATCGCCACCGGCCAGGCCCGCGGCGCCCTGTTCAGGCAGATCAAAATCCGCAGGCCGGATCTCGTAGCAACGAACGGTTCCGTCACGCAGCTCGGCGACCTGGGTCACACCGGCAGGAGCGATCTCGTCGAGCCCGCCCGCGCCGTGCACCACCAGGGCGCGTAGCGAGCCCAGTTGGGCGTGGGCACGCGCCATGAACTCGCAACGCTCGGCCGCAAACACGCCATTCATGTGATAGCGCGCGCCGGCCGGGTTGGTGAGCGGCCCCAGGAGATTGAACAGGGTGCGAAAACCCAGCTCGCGGCGCGGACCAGCCACATGCCGGGTCGCCGCGTGAAAGACCGGCGCGAACATGAAACAAAGGCCCACCTCGGCCAAGCAACGCTGGGCCATCTCCGGTGTCGGGCCCGGGTCGATGCCCATGGCCTCGATCACGTCGTGCGAACCGGAGCGCGACGAAAGCGCCCGGTTGCCGTGCTTGGCGACCTTGACCCCGCAGGCAGCCACGATGAAGGACGCCAGGGTCGAGATATTGACCGTGCCCGAGCCATCTCCCCCGGTGCCGCAGGTGTCGAGCAGGACAGGCTCATCGCTGGACACGCGCGCCATGCGCTGGCGCATGGCCGCGGCCGCGCCCACGACCTCGTCCACGGTCTCGCCCTTCATGCGCAAGGCGGTGAGCAGGCCTCCCATCTGAGCCGGGGTTGCCTGCCCGTCCATCATGCATCCCACAACCGCGGTCATATCCGCGGCCGACAAACTGCGGCCCGCCACGACTTGGGCCAGGGCCTCGCGGATGCCCAAAGCGGGCATCGTGATCGAAGCTGGGCCGGTCATGCCGGTTTCGCCAGGCGCAGGAAGTTGCGCAGAAGGTCCTTGCCCACCTTGGTCAGGAACGACTCAGGGTGAAACTGCACGCCTTCCACCGGTAGGCTCTTGTGGCGCAGGCCCATGATTTCTTCGTCCCAGGTCTTGGCGGTGATCTCCAGACAGTCGGGCAGGCTCGACCGTTCCACGATCAAAGAATGGTAGCGGGTGGCTTCGAATGGGTTGGGCAGGCCGGCGAAGAGGCCCTTGTCGTCATGGAAGACGCGCGAGGTTCGGCCATGCACGACTTCCTTGGCACGGATGACCTTGCCGCCCAAGGCCTGTCCGATGGCCTGATGGCCCAGGCACACGCCCAAGATCGGAATCTTTCCGGCCAGACGGCTGATCACTTCGAGCGAAATCCCGGCCTCATTCGGGGTACATGGCCCAGGAGAAATAACTATAGATTCAGGGCACATATGCACAACATCATCAACTGAAACTTCATTGTTTCGTACAACCCGAACCTGCTGCCCAAGCTCGCCCAAGTACTGCACCAAATTGTAGGTAAACGAGTCGTAGTTATCGATGACCAAGAGCATGACTAACGCCCCCCGTTGGCGGCCGATTGTCGCGCCAGTTCGATGGCGCCGATCACGGCGCGCGCCTTGTTCACGCACTCCTCATGCTCGGCTTCGGGTTGGCTGGCAGCCACGATGCCTGCCCCGGCTTGCACGTGCATGGTGTCACCCGTGGTGACCAAGGTGCGGATGGCTATGGCAAGGTCCATGTTGCCTGTGTACGAAAGGTAGCCGACCGCGCCTCCGTAGACCCCGCGCCGTGACGGCTCCAATTCGTCGATGATTTCCATGGCGCGAATCTTGGGCGCGCCCGAGAGGGTTCCGGCGGGGAATGTCGCGCGCACCACATCCTTGGCGGAAAGGCCATCGACCAGGGTGCCGCTCACATTGGAAACCAGGTGCATCACGTGGGAGTAGCGCTCCACGACCATGATGTCGTCAAGTCGCACGCTGCCGGGCTCTGCCACCCGGCCCACATCGTTGCGTCCCAGGTCTATCAGCATGACGTGTTCGGCCAGCTCCTTGGGATCCGCGCGCAATTCCTTTTCCAGGGCTTCGTCTTCCTCGACGCTGCGGCCACGGCGGCGCGTGCCCGCCAGGGGCCGGACATCCACCCGGCGGCCGTCGAGGCGCACCAGCACCTCGGGCGAGGCGCCGGTCACGACAGCCTCGGGGAATTCCAGGTGAAACATGTACGGCGACGGATTGGTGACGCGCATGATGCGATACACGTCGAACGGGTCCACCCGGCCGCGGGCCACGTCGAAACGCTGCGAGAGCACCACCTGAAACGCGTCGCCTGCCTTGATGTATTCCTGGATGCGCCGAACCGCCGCCTGGTAGTCCGCCCGGCTGGTGCGGGCCACCGGCTGCAAGGTCGACGCAGCCGCAGCCCCGACATCAAGCAGAGGTAGGGCGCGGCTGGGCCTGGCCAGCCGTTCGAAGATCTCCTCGACTTTGCGACAGGCCTCGTCGTAGGCGCGGTTGGGATCAACGCCCGCCACGTCGACCGAAGCCACTACCTTGATGGTGCCGCGCAGGTTGTCGAAAACCACCACGGTGTCGGTCAGCGCGAAGCACATCTCGGGCAGGCCCAGCTCGTCGGGCGCGTGCTCGGGCAGGCGTTCAAAGCGCCGAACGGCGTCGTAGCTCAGCCAGCCCACCGCCCCGCCGAAAAAGCGCGGCAGCCCGGGCGGGACCGCGGGCGGAAAGCTGGCCAAGGTGCGGCTGACATAGTCGAGCGGGTTGGCTTCGCTGACACTTTCTTCCAGAACGAACCCGTCGCCTTCGGGCCGCAAACGTTCGACCTGGGTGCCCCGCGCACGAATCACGGCGCGCGGCCGCACGCCGGCGAAGCTATAGGCCGCCCATTTTTCGCCGCCCACGACGCTTTCGAGCAGGAACGAGTACGGTCCCCGGCCCAGCTTGGCAAACACCGAAACCGGCGTGTCCGCGTCGGCCAGCCACTCGCGATAAACGAAGCACAGGCGCCCCTGGCGGGCGAGGTCGAGGAAGTGGGCTCGGTCGGGAACAAAAGCGGCCATGGTGGATGGCCGGAGATTAGCACTACTTGCCTGGCTGGGGCGGCAGCTCGACGCGGATCTCACCTTGTTCCAAGGGATCCACCTGGCGCAGGTTGCTGGCCATCTCGTCGTAGTCAGCTGGCAACACACGCGCCAGGGGAAGCTGCCAACGTCGGCGCAGAAGCAGGTGCGCCGCCCCCGGTACGTCGCCGTGTGGCCCGTCGACCTGGACCTGCCGTTCCTCGGAAAAGAGCGCCCCGCCGGCCGTGATGCTCCCACTCGATCCCAGATCGAGTACTTGCGACCCTGCCGGCAACTCGATGTCGGCCTCAAGCAAGAGCGGTACGTCGTAGCCGAGCTGCAGGGGCGTCCGGCGCCGCGATTCGGTGAAGTAACGCCGACCCGGTTGCGACAGGAAGAAGCCGGGACGCAGCCAAAGGACGTTGCCCGTGCGCGTGGCCAGGCGCGGGTTGGTCAGGGTGTAGCTGACAGTTCTGCCTCCAGCCTGACCCTCCTCCAGCGAAAGTTCACCCAGGCCTGCGCCCGGAAATTGCTGACTCAGCCAACGCTGCTCGAACTCCTGGCGGATCTTGGTTCGATCCTGTCCCGCCCGTTCCACGATCTCGCCCCATTCCAGCGCGGGCCATCCGCTGAGATCCTCGGTCACGCTTGCGGCGGCGCTGCCATCGGCCGCCAGTCGCATCTTCATGAGCACGTGGCGGCCGTCTGGCACCGTGCTGCGGGCAATGGCGAGCGCATCGTCACCAACAGTGAAGACGGGCGCACCTGACAATGCTGGCGGCAAATAGCCCAAGGTGGCACGCCGCGTGCGGGGATCCAAGAATCGCGCCGGTCCCGCTGGGTCAGGCAACCGCACCAGGGCCTCGCTGAAGTCATCCAGTTCCTGCGGCGTGGCCGGCGCCGCCGCCGGGGCGCGGGTCAGCGGACGCGCCAAGACCAGTTCCGCTTTCTGCCCCAGGGTGCGCGCCAGGGCCATCACCACAGCCGCGCGGTTTCCTTGTCCTCGACCTAGCGATACCGTGGCCGGCTCGAACAGGCTGGCCTCGGGCTCGATGTGCTGGTCTACCCAGCGGGAGATCGCCTCGGCGATGGTCGCCCGCGCGGTAACCGCCTCGGCTCTGATCTGCGCGGCCACCCGTCGCACATCAGGCGAGCTGCGCGCTACGGTGTACAAGCGGTCGGCCAAAAAGCGCGACCAGCGCGCCAAGTCGACGCCGCTCGACACGCGCACCGAGGGAATCCAATTCTCCGCGGCAAAGGATGCGCGCTCGGGAAGAAGCTGCGGCATTTGCCGCGCGATAAAGCTCAACACCCGGGTACCGTCGGGACCGGGCCCCGGGGTGGCTTCGGGCGCCCCGGCCCGCCGATCTTGGTCCACCGACAACTCGCTGGGTACTACGAGAAGGTACTCGCTCCGGTCCAGAGGCGCCTCGAAGGACTGGAAATAGAAGCGTTCGCCCAAGAATCCCGGCGCGAAAGCCTCAGAGGATGGGTGATATTCCAGAGTCTCCCACTCCACGAAGTCGCCCACCGCCACGTCGGTGGCAGAAATCGTGGGCTTGCCGGCAATCTCCTGCGCCTCGCGGATAGTGCCGTCGGCCTTGCGGGTTCGCAAGGCGAGCACCTCGGCCTCGGGCGGCACAGAAACCTCGGCCGCCCGCTCGATGCCTTCCTTGCTCAAGACCTGGGTGATGGTGTGCGTGAGGCTGGCGCGCCCTCCATCCGGGAAGATCCGCTCGACCGCGCGGTCCAACACCACCACCTCCGGTGCTTGGTAGCGATGCCCAGACGCCAAGAAATCGCGGATCACCTGAGCGCCATCCAGTCGAAACTGGTCGAGCGGCAGGGGCAGCCCGGCGATACGCGCCGCCTGACGAACGGCGCCGCTTCCTGGAAAAAGCCGCAGCGTCTCGGCCAGCGCAGCGCGCGCCTGTTTGGTCGAACCCGCCGCCAACAGAGCATCGACCAGGCGGAGGCGCATCTGACTGTCCCTGGGGGACCAGTCGACCAAACCCTGCAGTTCCGACGTGGCCGCGGTCGCATCGCCGCGCTCCAGCCGCAGCGCCGCCAACTCAGAACGAACCCACATCGGGTCGGCGCTGGTGGACTTCATCCGCAGCAGCGCCGCCTCCGCCGCGCTGGCATCGCCACGCTGGCGATACCACTGCACAGGCGCCTCAGTCTGCGCATCACAGCCAAGCAACAGCTTGGTCAGTCGTTCCTGTTCGCCGACCAGGGCGCGCTCTTCCGCACGGTGAAGCCCAGCCTCGACAACCACGCAAGCCCCCTGCCCTGATCGCCCACGCGCCACAGCGGCCGCCAGGGCGGTGTCAGCGTCGCGTTCCAAGCCACGCGCGCGCAGAGCATCTGCCAGTTGCAAGGCTGCTGGCCACCAATCGACGGCCGCGCTTCGCGCCCGCTGGGCGTTCTCCGCAGCCTCGCGCGGCCGGTCGTTGTCGAGTTCCATGCGCGCCAAGTCCAGCCAAGCCCGCGCCAGGCGAAGGTCCACGGCAACCGCACGGAGGTGCAGACTTCGCGCGCGGTCGCGGTTCATGTCCTCGGGCCGCGTGGAATCCATTTCGGAAAGCCGCGCCGCCGCGGACAGGCCCAAGGCAAAACGGGGACGCTGGGCAAGAGCGGCCGCGTGCTCCAACTCCTGGTCCACGTCGCCGGCCAATTGCGCGGACAAAGCCGCCGCCAAGTCGAACACGGCCACTTCCAGCGCGGTACCCTCCGGCCAGCTCTCCCGGTAGTCCTGTTTGCGACTGGCATCAGGAGCCAGCATCAGCCCTACGTCGATGCCGCCGCCGCGACTGCCCAGACGCAATTCCACCCGGTGCCGACCTTCATGGAGCGCGACCGACAGCGCCGACCAGCGCGGACCAAACGCGTCGGGCGAGTCGGCGTGGTGATGCCAGGGACCGCCGTCCACGCGAAGCAAAGCGGGCCCCGCGTAGTCGAGGACGATGTTGTAGTGGCCGGCGCGCACGTCAACCTCGGATTGCAGCGTGCGCACGCCGGGCAACGCATCCGTGCTGGGTGTGGTGAACTGACAGCCTGAGCGTGCCAGGGTCCGCGCTGGATTCGCCGGCCGCACTTGGTCGGACAGGAGATCGAAATACGGCAAGCGACCGACCACCCCGACCAGGCGCAGCTCGGGCAGACAACCTGATCGCCGCGCCTCGCTCTCCAGCAGATCGGGATCAGCCCTACGCCGAGCGATCTCCGCCGCAATCGATGCCAACAGATACTGCGCGCGCCAAGGCAGGCGGTCGCGCCGCAAGGCCAAAATTCGCTTTTCAGCCGCGCGCCGGTCAGACAACTCGCCGAGCAGTCGCGGCAAGCGCGCAACCGCTGCCTCGGCCAGCAGGCCGTCGCGCGCATCACCGCTCGTGGCCGAGGCGTCGATCAAATCGAGGTAGGACTTCATGGCCGCTTCGTCGTCGCCCCGCTCGTAAGCCAAGCTGCCGGCTCCGAAAAGGGCCAGGCTTCGCGAATCGCGATCTACACCCGAGACGATCACGTTCGCGAACATCGCGGTCGCTTCGTCGTCCTTGCCGTCGACCAGCGCCTGCCATGCCCGGCCTGCGTCACTCGTGGGGGCCAGCCGTCGGCCACTGGCCAAAATCCCCGCACAGCCGCAAGCAAGGCACGCCAGGAGCACGCAGACCCCACGGCCCAGCTTGCTCAGCCTATCCCCGCCCCGCATTGGTGCCAACCACAACGTGTCCCGCGGGTCCGCCCCGGATTTCACCACAGAGAGCACAGAGACGGATGCGAAAGAAGGGTTCGGACCGGATCCGGAACCCTTTCCTTCCGGCCTCTGTGGCCTCTGTGCTCTCTGTGGTGAAACTCCGGATCGCGCCCCTGGCCGGCGAATCCCAGTTAGTGGGCGGTTGGCACCTATGTCCCCGCCCCCTACCCTCATAGTGCGTTCTCCCCTGCGATGACGATGGGTTCGCTCAAGAGGATGTCAGCTTCGCGCAGAAAGGCGCGAAACTCTCCATACTCGGCGGCGGCAATCCGGTCGCGTTCCACGGAAAGCAGCGATCGCACTTTGATTACGCGACCGTCGGAGGACACATCCACCTTCAAGTCGAAACTCCCGAAAGCAGACTGCAACTTGCGCGCCGTCGGCGCGCGCAGCAGGCGAAATCCGTCGGGCAGGCGGTACTCGAGTTCCTCTTCATGTTGCCAGGGGAAACCAAGCACCAACGGCCAGCGCCGCGTGCCCAAACGCGCGTAGGTCTGGGTCAGATCGGCCTCACGCGAGCTGGAAGGCACATGAAACTCACCCCGCCCGTTGCCCTGGGCCAGGTGCGGAACCAGGGCCCGCGCCCGCACAACCACCGGCTGGTTGCGATCCTCGATGCCCGACATGTCCACCGCCTCGAGCTGCGCACCCGTGTGGCGACCGTTCCACACCTTGGCATAGCGCTCGCGGCGTTCGCCTGGCGTCTGGTAGTGCGCGCGCCATTCCTGTGCCGCCTGTCCCTGGACCGTCACGGTCTCATCAACCCGTGCGCTACCGTCGGCGGACAGCGCGACCTTCCACGTTCGCACAGCGCGATTGGCCGAAGCAGGCAGTACCGGAGTGGTCGCCAAAGTGGTCTTGCCCCATCCCACGCGCAAGACCATCACCCCCTGGTCCTGACTGGGCAACTCGGACATGCCGGCAAATTCCGCCGTGGCGTCGAGATAGAGATCGAGACGCGGAACATAGGTGATGGCGTGATCGAAAATGGCCAAGGAGGCCGGCTGGCTGTCCACCAGGCCAGCCCGGCGCGAACGCAGCAAGACCAGTTCGGATTCGATGCCCTGTTCACGCAGCAAAGCCACCAGCAGGAGAGCCTTGTCTTTGCAGTCGCCAAATCGGCGCAGCAACACTTGGCTCACCGGATAGGGCTTGTATCCGTGGATGCCAAACTCCAGTCCCACGTAGCGTGTCTTTTCGATCACGAACCGGTGCAACGCCCGCACTTTTTCGGCGTCGCCGCGTAGCCCGGCGGTGACCTCGGCCGCTGCTTTCTTGATGCTTGGATCACTCTGCAACTGGTCCAAGACCAAGCTCCAGTACCACCGACCCACGTCCTGCCAGCTTTGGTAGGTGCTGATGTGCAGGTAGGGCGCGACCTCGGTCAGCCCAGGCATGGCCGGCTCGATGTCGACGCGAGCCACATTGCTTGCGGCCCAGCGATAGACCACCTCATTCCCTCGGCGTTCCACCCGATGGCTCAGGCCCGGCACATGCGGCTGGTTGAAGTAGAAGGATCGCGTGGCCGGCGCTAACAGGGTGTAGTCCCAGGTCTGCTTGAGCAGCACGTCGCCGATCACCGCCAGCTCGCCGTAGTAGTCGGCCAGGTCGTTCTGGTAGGAGATATCAGCAACTGTGTATTGAACCTCGATCACGTCGCCGGCGCGCAAGTTGTCGAAGCTCACCACCTCGGCCCGCGCGTCGTAGTACAGGCCGTACCAAGGTTCGGAGAGGTCGCGATCGTCGCGCCCGCTCGCCTGGGAAACCTCGATCTCGCCCCCGGCGGTTCGGCGAAAGATGCGCGCCTCGCGGATCTCCACTTCCTGCTCGCCGGGCACGTAGCGCACGAAAACCTCCTGGTTGTCATGGGCCCCACGGTCGGTACGCAGATGAACGATGCGCTGGACGAAAGTGTCAGCCAGACCGTTCGGGTGTACCCGCGTGACGTGACGGTCGAGCAGAATGACCGCCGGCTCTCCCTCGGCCGCAGGCGCAAGCAGCGCGGCCCGGCTCAACGTCGCGCCGTCAGCGGCAAAGGTCCGTGCCAGATCCTCAACACCGGCCGAAAAGTGGGTCCCGTCGGAAGCCGCAGCCAACGACTCAGCGTAGCGCCGTAGCACCGGTTGCTGCGGTCGCAGTCGCAGCGATTGGCGCAGGCTCGCCGCCGCTTCCTGGGTATGTCCCTGTCGCGCCAGCAGGCGCCCCAGCTCCTCGTGCAACCGCGGCTCGTCGGGCAAGCGCAGCAGGGCCCGGCGCAGCACTGCCTCGGCCTCCGCGCCCCGTCCGGCTCCCTCGAGCATGCGGGCTTGCTCGATGGTCAGGAAATGCAAATCGGGCCGCCACTCCGCGGCTTCACCGTAGCGCAAAGCTGCCTCGCCCAGATCCCCGCGCCGGTGTGCGGCTGCGGCCAGCTCTCGCAGAGATTCCGGGTCAGAGCGCCGAACGCTCCACAGCTGGCGCCAATCCGCCTCGGCACCAGCCCAGCGGCCCAGTGCCTCAAGTGTGTGCGCGTGCGCTGCGAGCACGGCCGGAACATTCTTGGCCGCGGCCGGAAGCGCGTCGAGGCGAAGCAGGGCCGCCGCGCAAAGGCCGATTTCCCGCTCCGCGGCCGCCAAATCGAGTTGGGCCAGCAGCGAGGTCGGGTCGGCTGAGGCCGCTTCATGCCAGCGCCGCAGCGCCGCCTCGGGACGGTGTTGCCGTTGCGCCAGCTCGCCCAGTTCGGCCAGCAGCGACGCCCGCTCGCTCGGCCCAGGCGCCAGCACCAGCGCCCGCTCCCATGCTTGTCGCGCATCATCCTCCTCACGCGCCAGCTGACCCCACAACCCCAACGCCGAAAAGCGCGTCGCCGGAGAAGCCGTTTCCGCGCTCGCCGCCTTGCCCGCCGCCTCTTCAGCGGCCTTACTTTCGCTGTCTTCGCTGCGCAGAAGATCCAACAACCGGGCAAGATCCAACCAGCGCGCAGCCGCCTCGGTGGCTGGCGCCTGCTCAGCGCGACGACGCAAAATCTCCTTGAGGTTTTTGACATGGGAACCCTCAAAGGGTTCGCTCCGCCCTTCGGCCCCCCACCCGCCACCGCCTCCCCGCTCGCTTCGCTCGGCCTCGCCAACCCTCCCGCGATGGTGCGCCGCCGGCAAAGCCGGCGGGCTCCCCACGCGATCGGCTGGGTGGGCCCGCGGTCCGGAGGCCGCCACGCCGGAGGCCGGCGCCTCCGCGCTTGCCGTAATCCCAGGCAGAGAAGCGCCTTGCGGATCCGTCAGGCGCACGAACGTCTGCCATGTTCCGGTGGTGACGACCGTTTTCACCAGCAGCACGCTGTCGCCGCGCGGAAGCCAAACCACGGCCGAATCCTGATCCAGAGCCGCCGGCCGCACCACATCCCGGCTCATCACCGGACGGCCGTTGAGCCATGCCTTGATCGGTCCGGGCGAGCCCAGACGCAAGGTCGCCCAGCGCCCGCGATCGCTGCGCACATACGCCAGCAGATACGCGACGGCATCATTGTCCGGGCGCAGAAGCGCGCCGAGCACGACCGCCCCCTGGCGCGCCACCTCGGGAGACGTGCGGCGCCAACAGACTTCGTGGGTCTTGCCCGGATGGCACTGACTGTCGCGCGGATCGGGCAAAGCCAGCTCAGCCGGATACACGCGATCGATGCCGCTACGGCCCTGAGCATCGAAAGGCCCCAGCACCCAGAAGTCGCGCAGTAACTCTAACCCACGCCGACGCGCGTCTGCCGCCTCGTGCCGACCGACCCGATCTTCTTCGAGGGAAAGAAGATAGGACGCCTGGGCTGCCACCAAAGGATCTGTGCGTTGCGCGTCCTTTCCCTCGACGAAGTCGTTCAGCACGGCTGCCAGGCGCCCTGGAGGCAACATAGCCTCCATGCGCACGAGAGCAGCCAACGGCGCGACTGCCTCTGGGTTCGCTCGGCGGAGCACAAGAGCCGTGCGTTCGACTTCAAATCGATCCTCGTAGACGTCACCACGCGCCTCGCGTTCCGCCACCAGAATCAGACCAGTGACCAGCACCACAACGGCGCCAGCCGCTCGCCGGTCAGACGTCATCTTCATCACGGCCTTGCGCGAATCTATGGCGCGAAGTACTGCCCGATGGCCTCGCGCAAGGCCAGACGGGCTCGGTGCAGGCGCGTCTTGACCGCGGGCAGCGACAGGCCGAGCATTTCGGCCGTCTCCTCGGTCGACAAACCCTCCACGTCGCGCACGAGAAAGACCGTGCGCAGCCCGTCGGGCAAAGCGTCCACGGCTGTCTGAATGTGGCGCCGCAGCTCCTCGGACTGAAGCTGCTCGTCCGGTCGTTGCGACCAATCTTCCGACGAACCATGCACCGACTGTTCCGCCGCCTTGTGCAAGGCACCCGGTTCGATGTCGTCCAGCATGACCTCGGGGTGTCGGTTGCGCGCGCGCAGGAACATGAGCGCCGCGTTCACAGTCACGCGATACATCCAGCTCCCAAACTGCGCCCGGCCCTCGAACCCCGGCAGGTTCCGCCACGCCGACAGAAACACGTCTTGCAGGATTTCCTGGGCGTCGTTCTCGTTGCGGACGAAGCGCATGGCCAAGCGGTAGAGCTTGTCTTCGTAGCGGCCCAAGAGTTCCTCGAAGGCCGCGACGTCCTTGCTGCGAGCGCGCCCTACCAGCACCTCGTCGGTCAGGCCAGCCAGGGTGGACGGCACGGGGCCGTCGGGACTGTGATCGGTGTCATGCTGGGGCATCAGGTCCCCCTCGCGGGAGGTGGTAAGAATAGGCTAGTGTAGCCCCCGAGCATAGACCTTCGATCACTTCACGCTACACTTCGCCCGCCCAACCCCATGGTCATAGCCGTCCTCAAGTCCCTCCGCTTTCATCAGTGGGTCAAGAACCTCTTCGTCCTGGGGCCGCTGGTGTTCGCGCGCCGGGTCGACGACATCGACGCCGTGCTGTCAGCGGTTCTGGCCATGGCCTGTTTCTGCCTGCTGTCGAGCGCGGTCTACGTGTTCAATGACATCGTCGACGTGGACAAGGACCGCGCCCATCCCTTGAAACGCCTGCGTCCTATTGCCTCGGGCGCCCTGCCCGTGAAGTACGCCTGGGCGCTCGCGGCGATTCTGGCCTTGGTCGGATTGGGCGGCAGCTACCTGATTGCCCCCCTGCTCGCGGCCATTGCGGCCGGTTATCTGGTGCAGAACGTCGCCTATTCCTTCTGGCTGAAGCACGTGCCGTTCGTGGACGTGGCGTGCATCAGCGCGGGGTTCTTGCTGCGTGTGCTGGGAGGCGCATGTGCCATCCCCGTGGATCCCTCGGGCTGGGTGTTGCTGTGCACCTTGCTGCTGGCGGCGTTCCTGGGTTTCGGCAAACGCGCTCACGAGCTTCGCGTGGCAGGAGGCAAGGGTGGCAACCAACGCCTGGTGCTCGACCGCTACCCGCCCCACGTGCTGCGCGTGCTCCTCTACTTGCTCGCGGTGCTGACCGTGCTGGCCTACATCCTGTACACCCAGTCGCCTCACGCCCTGACTTTCTTTGGCACGCGCCGTCTGGCGCTCACCGTGCCCTTCGTGGTGTTCGGCGTCTTTCGCTTTATCTGGATCGTTCAGGGCAAAGTGGACAGCGAAAGCCCCACCGATTCCATGCTCCGCGACGCGCCCTTCCTCATCAACCTGCTGGGCTACGCCGTGGCCATCATGTCGATCTTGTACGGGGGCTGGTAGTTAACCCCCGCTAGCCACGCACACAATTGCGTCCCGCGTTCTTGGCCTCGTAGAGACGCTCGTCCGCGCGCTTGATCAACCCCGCCGCGTCCGTGGTTTGCTGGTCCAGAACCGCGACGCCCAGAGATATCGTGACATCCATCTTGACGCCTTCGAAGCGGAAGTCCGTGACCTCGACGATGCGCCTGATCTTCTCCGCAAACTGGTGGGCGTTGTGGCCGTCGATCTCGGGCAACACAATGGCGAATTCCTCACCGCCGTAGCGCGCGAACAGATCCTCACGCCGGATCTTGTTCTTCACCGTCGCGGCCAGCGTCTTGAGCACCGAATCACCAGCCAAGTGTCCGTGGGTGTCGTTGACCAGCTTGAAGTGGTCGATGTCGAACATGACCAGGGACACTTCGCGCCGATAGCGGAGCGCGCGTGCTATTTCACGCTCGATGCATTCCTGGAAGTAGCGCTTGTTGAAAATCTGTGTCAGCCCGTCGACGGTGGTCAGCCGATAGATCTCTTCGTGGTAGGCGCGCTCGATGTTGCCGCCTGAAAGGAACTTGAAGATGGTGCGGCCGATCTTGATGAAGTCGCCGTCCTCAAGCGTGCGTTCGTCGATGAGCTCGTCGTTGACGTAGGTGCCGTTGGTCGATCCCAAGTCGCGAATGCGGATGGCCCGTCCGGAATTCACGATCTTGGAATGCGCGCGCGAAACCGACTCTTGATCGATCTGAACGTCGGACTTGGACGAGCGCCCCACCACCAGCGTCGGCGCTTCCAGGTTGTACTTGCGGCCAAGATCGGACCCGTAGATGACGACCAGGCACGCCTCCTTGGTAGGCGCGTGGTCGGCTATCTTGTTGATGCTGGTGACGACCGTTTTCGCCCGAACATGATCGGAGTCTACGAGGCGGTCGGTTGGTTTAGGGGGAACCCGTGGCACGTGACATCTCAGGTTAGGCCAGGACTGCGACCTGGTAAAGATGCATCAAGCCGCAGGTTGGCCGACACACCATCCCATATGTAGGACTACGTGGTCATATATCCTACTCGCGCCGAAGGCATTTCTCGCAAGGTCGTTGCGTTCGCGTGGATCGTGGGACTGGCTGTCGGCTTTCCCCAAACCGTTCTCCAACGGAGCTGTCGCTGGAAGAAATTTTAGGAGAAGTGCGGGAACCCGAGGCCGGCACCGGGCGCTTCGCCAAGGGCTGAGTTCACCACCTGCGTGAACAAGGTGGCCCTTGTTTCCGACGGACGCGACGGGTACAGTGGGTAGCGGTTCGTCCTGGGTGCATGCATGTCGTTGCTGTACGAATGGCTTGACAACGCCGCAGGCGCGAGACAGGGAACCATGGGCGGTGGCCAGGCCCTCATCTACCGGGACACCTACCTCTCATGGCACGGACTGCGCCATCGGGTCAATCGCCGCGCCAACGAGCTGAAGGGGTTCGGCATAGGGGCCGGCGATTGGGTCGGCCTCATGCTGGGCAGTGTGCCGGAATTCGTGGTCCTGGCCCTCGCCCTGTCCAAGCTGGAGGCCGTCGTGGTGCCGCTCGACCCGACCCTCAGTGGGCGAGATCTCAACATGGTTTTCGCGGCCACGCACCTGCGGGCGCTGGTCACGCGCCCGAATGCCCTGACCCCTTTCGCGACTCTTGCAGGCGCGCCATCCGCGGAGGCAAGCCACGAACGGCCCCGCATCGTGCTCGAGAGCCGGCGCCGCATTTCCGGCACACTGCTGACCTGTGCCACCTTCGAACGCACGCCGCTCAAACTGCAAGTGATCCCCGAAGTCGTGCTCTTCACCCTAGACGCCGGTGGCGATCCCAAGGGCGTGGTCCGCGAACGCCGCCAACTGGAAGGCATCGGCGCGTCCCTCTCATCGACCCTGGACATCGGCGCCACAACCCGCGTGAGCCCGGCCGCCGCACTCCATACCAGCCAAGGCTTCGATCTGGGGCTTTGCATGGCGTTGGCTCAGGGGGCTGGCTTGGTTCTCGACGACGAGTTGGTCGTGGCCCGCCTGGCTAAGTTGCTGGCCGAACAAGGCGCCGACGTCGTGACGGCTGCACCTACTCTCTTCGCCGCCTTGGCGCGCATGCCCACCGCCAAGCCGTGCCGATCGCGCGACATTCGTTGCATCAGCTCAGGCGAGCCGCTCACCGCAGCCGTGGCGCGGGCCTTCCGCGAGCGATTCAAGGTGCCGCTGCTCTCCTGCTACCAGGCCATGGAAACTGGGCCTGTGGCCATCGATCTGACAGGCCGCAATCCCGCCACAGTCGGCCTGCCGGTCGCGGGGGTCGAGATTCGCGTGGCCAATGCTCAAGGCGCCGGGATACCAGCCGGCGCGAATGGACCGGTGTGGGTGCGCGGGCCGGGCGTTTCGTCCACCTTTGTTCCAGCGGTCAGACTGCGCGCGCGCGGCGGCGAGGTTCCCATCGGCCGGGCTGACAGCGACGGCTGGCTGCGCACCGGAGACCTCGGCACGCTTGATCGCGAGGGCCGGCTCACCCTTTGCGGCCGGGAAGACGATCTGGTCAAAATCGACGGCCGGCGCGTGGCTTTAGGCGAGGTGGAAGGTTGCCTGGAAGCCTTCGCCAACGTGCGCAGCGCCGAGGCTCGTCTGGAGTACGACGAGGTCGGTGCTTCGCGCGTGGTCGCCCGGGTGGAACGCGACGGTCCCTGCACGCCCAAGCAGCTCATCGATCACTGCGCCAAGCACCTGGCCCCACACAAGGTTCCGGCCAGGGTGGAGTTTGCTTAACTATTGCAGAAGTGGATGGAGATCCGCCTTCACCAATGCCGAGCCGCCGTCAGCCACGGTGATCTCCTCGAAGTGTGAGTAGTAGCTCGGGTGACGGATCTCGACCCGGTAGAAGCCGGGCCGAATGAAACGATCCGGCTTTGCCCATTGCGACGCCCGTCCCATGGGTACGTCGTCGAGGAGCACCACGGCGTCAGGCACGTTGCATTCGACTCGGAACACGACCGAGCCCTCGGATCTGAGAGAGGCACAGCCGACGAAAACCGAAACAGCAAACAGGACGAGCGCAAACGACTTCATGGCTTTGTTGCAGGCGGTTCGGCCCCTGCGGCCGGTAGTGGCTCGCCGGCTTGAGCCAGACGAACCTGGAGCGTCACCCGATCGGCTGGCGGCTTCACCTCGGTCACGAGCAGCCGGCCTGCGATGTCGCGAATCAGAGCGGACTCGATCTCTCGGCCGCTCATGCGTGTGAATACCCGAATCTCGGCCCGGCGAGTGGTTACCTGACGGACCTCGGCCGCAGTCACCGCGCCCAGACGCTTCACGACCCGAATCAGCGTCATGAGCGCGGCTGGCTCGACCACGTCCAGATCCAGGGTCAGGTAGCGAGCACCCGCGGGAACTGGCCGCAGAAAGCTGGACAGTTGGTGCGCCAGGCTCCCTGCGGCGCGCTGCCAGCACGCCAGCCGCGCAGCCGACTCGTCGCGGGCGAATCCCCGTTCCGACTGGGTGCTATCGAGGAGCGCCGGTCCTGCACCCGGGCCCACAGACAAGAGCCGTGCGCGCAACTCGCAGCGCACGGAAATCGGCGATGCCCCGCGAATCGTCCCTTCGCCAAACGAGGTGACCACCAACCAAAGTGCCTGCGCCGCCTGGCGACCTGCCGCCGCCACCAGCGTGGCCTCGTCCCGCGCAGCGGCCGATTGCGCCTGCACACCGCCAGCCGCGAGCGCTTTGACCACGGCGACGTTGGCCTCGTCGTCGCCGCCCACGAGGAGCGACTGTCCCGCAGGCCGTGCGACTGTGGTCGCGGGCTCTGAGACGGCTGCTGCGCGAGCACGCTCCATCTCCCGCCGAAGCAGGGCAGTATCCACCTCCGCGTCGATCTGCACACGCAAGCGGCCCTTGCCTTCTTCCTCATCGAGCACGCGATAGCTGCGTACGAAGCGCTGGCCGCGATTCGCGAACGATGCTTTAATCTGCGCCAGCCCGGGCGAGAGAGGCTGCGCCTCGCCACCACTTTCCTTGAGCAGATCCGCGAAGGCGCGCTCCACGACCTGGCGAAACGCATCGGCCAAGGCGCGCTGCTTGGCCACGACCGCGTTGCCGTTCACGATGGGCGCCTCGGCCGTGACCACGCGTTCCTCAGGCTGCGCAGCGGCTGGCAATACGAAGAGAAGAACTGCAATCGTCAACCCGATTCTCTTGGTTGCAGCCGCGAGGAGAGCCCGTTTCATGGCAGAACCTTCTGAAGGTAGATCACAACCGGCCCGTCGGCGAGCTGATCCAGCGCCGACTGGGAGCCTTCGGGAAAAAGCAGCCGCCCTTTGTCGTCGCGCCGCACGCTGATGGCCCCTGCGGGTGGTGGTCCCTGGTGATAGCGCGCGCGTCTGGCGACGATCTCCTTGCCGCCACTCACCAGCACAGGCGCCAACTCCAACGGCATCGCTGCCACCGCGAGAACAACCGATCTCGTGGCCGTGGCCGTGGTCGAAGCACTATCGACCAGTTCCTCGAACCTCACCCCAACCCACAGCACCACGCCTCCATTCGACTGATACTCGATGCGGGTCGTGCTCGCACGGCCCAGCGTCGCCTCGACTTTCTTCTCCTCCAGCCTTTGCTTGCCCCGCACGGGCAGCGCACGCAAGGCGGCCCGCAGCTTCTCCACGGCAGCGGCACGAGCGCGCCGTTCTGCACCTGGCCGCGCGGCCGCGGGCGATGGCATGCGCATGTCGGCCGCTGCCCCTGCGCTGGCCGTGACCATGCCAGCCGACCAGTCCACCTCGGCTCCCGCCGACGGACGAATCAGTGAAGCCGTGGTCGCGGCTCCGGCACGGGGGACGGCCACGGCCACGACCACGGCCACGGCCACGACCCTCTGCCGGCAAGTGCCTATTCCCATTCGATGGTGGCCGGTGGCTTGGACGAGATGTCGTACACCACGCGGTTGATTCCACGCACCTCATTCACGATTCGCGACGAGATGGTGGCCAGCAGATCGTGCGGTAGCGGAACCCAGTCGGCGGTCATGCCGTCCTTGGAATGTACGGCGCGCAGGGCAAGCACGTTGGCATAGGTGCGCTCGTCGCCCATCACACCCACACTGCGCACCGGAAGCAGCACCCCAAAGGATTGCCAGATGCTCTCGTACAGGCCGGCCGCGCGGATCTCCTCGTCGATGATGCAGTCGCCTTGGCGCAGGAGATCGCAGCGTTCCTTGTTGACCGGCCCCAGGATGCGCACCGCCAGCCCTGGTCCAGGGAACGGCTGGCGCCACAACAGGTCGTGTGGAAGGCTGAGTTCCTCGCCCAGCGCGCGCACCTCGTCCTTGAACAGCTCGCGCAAGGGTTCCACCAGCTTTAGGTTCATCTTCTCGGGCAGGCCGCCCACGTTGTGATGGGACTTGATGGTGGCCGACGGTCCCTTGTGCGACACGGATTCGATGACGTCGGGATAGAGCGTCCCCTGCACCAAGAAATCAGCCTGGCCGGCCTTGCGCGCCTCTTCCTCGAACACGGCGATGAACTCGCGGCCGATGATCTTGCGCTTCTGCTCGGGGTCTTCCACGCCGGCCAACTTCGAGAGGAAGCGCTCGGCAGCGTCGACCACGACGAGATTCATCTTGAAGGCGCCGCGAAACAGACTCTCGACCTGGACCGACTCGCGCGCGCGCAGAAGCCCGTTGTCCACGAAAATGCAGGTCAGCCGGTCGCCCACCGCTCGGTGGACCAGGGAGGCGGCCACCGAGGAATCCACGCCACCCGAAAGCCCACAAATCACGCGACCCTGGCCCACCTGCTGCTTGACCTTCTGGATGGCCTCATCGACAAAATTGGCCATGGTCCAGTTGGGCTCGCAACGACAGACGCGAAAAAGGAAGTTGCCCAGGATCTCGTTGCCGCGCGGGGTGTGGGCGACCTCGGGGTGAAACTGCACGCCCCAGAACTTGTGTTTCACCGATTCCACGGCCGCGAAGGGGCAGTTGTCGCTCACGCCAATTCGCCGGAAGCCGTCAGGCAGCGACTCGACCTGATCGCCATGGCTCATCCACACCGCGATCTCGTCACCCACCTCGAAGCCAGCGAACAGCTCGGAGGCCGTCTCCAGCTTGACGGAAGCGCGGCCATACTCGCGGTTCTGCGCCGGTTCCACCT
>Ga0265330_10000753_pt1 | contig 20383 bp, 21 predicted proteins | sample 41919metaG_FD_202083 | JGI IMG/M metagenome (GOLD analysis project Ga0265330, IMG submission 202083) | Rhizosphere microbial communities from Carex aquatilis grown in University of Washington, Seatle, WA, United States - 4-19-19 metaG | ecosystem: Host-associated > Plants > Roots > Rhizosphere... | reverse complement strand
ATGGCGAGAACTGCCGTCGCCACAGCGGCCATCGTCAACGCCGGACCCGCGAAAACCGCGAACATCAGGCTGCGCATCCCGGGCAACGTTGTCGCAATCTGTTGCGGCTCCCAGCAGGCCTCTGCTCCGAATTTCAGAAACCCTGCGAACGTCTTTCGCCACGCGATCAGCGAACCGGCACCCACAGTGCCCAGCGCCAGCACTCCGGCAAGCGTTCCCGCCGCGGCCGATAGTTCGCGGCTGTGCAGGATGTCGCCTTCACGACGCGCTTTATCGCGGCGATGTTGTGTTGCCTGTTCGCTGCGTTCTCCGGGCATCGGCTAAGCTCCCATGCCCAGACGCTGGCCCGGCGCTGCAATCAGCCGCTCGGCCATGTCAAGCAGTCCCGCAAAGCGCGCTTCAACAAAGCGCGGCCATAAGGCAAGCGAACCGATCAGAATCAGCAAACCTGTAATTGTTTTGATGGGAACCGTCAGGTTCATCACCGGCAGTTGCGGGCTCAGTTTTCCCATCAGCGAAACGGCAATCTCAACCAGGATGGTTGCGGCCAGCACCGGAGCAGCCAGTTCAACTCCGGCCAGAAAGATACCTCCCGCAGCCCGCACAATCTCGGTGGCGCTCGCTGGCGCCAGGGCAAAGTGTCCCAGCGGTACCACGCGGAAACTCCGCACCATCGAAGCCAGTAGAATGCGGTCCAGGCCTGCGGCAATCACGACCAGCGTTCCCATCAGCTGGAAGAGCTCGCCCATCAGCGGCGTCTGCGTATTCGATGTTGGATCCATCAGGTTCACAAGCGAAAAGCTGAACTGCAATCCGACGATCTGGCCCGCAAACAGAAGCATTTCTACCAAGAGAGCAAGCGTGAGACCGTAGACCAGTCCAACCGCCAGTTCGCCGAGCAGTGCGGAGAAACTGATCTCTACACTGGCCTGCGGAAGCGCGGATACCAGCGGCGCAAGCAGGAACGCCACTGCTCCGACGAAGATGGCCTTGGTGCGCACTGGAAACGCGCTCGCCGAAAAGAACGGCGCAAACACTACGACCCCGCTCACCCTGACAAGGGCCAGCGTCATGGCGCTCAGAAATGCAGTCCAATCAAGCATGGTCGTCATAGCAGCGGCCCTCTGGTCCAAGTTCGTCAACCAATAAAACGGTGAAAGTCTGTAAACAGAACGCGTGTGTATGTCGCCATTCGCTCCAGGAACCAGGGCATGCCGACAAGAAGAATCAGCGCCACTGCAACCAACCTTGGTACCGCGGTCAGCGATTGCTCCTGCAGGCTGGTCAGTGTTTGCACCAGGCTCAGCACAAAGCTCAGCAGCACTGCGGCGGTCAACACCGGAGCGGAAAGGATCAACGCTTCCTTCATGAGTTGGCGCATCAGTTCGGCGACCAGGTCGGGTGTCATTGGTGCTCCCTTAGAAACTTTTCAAAAGCGAACCGGCCAGCAGATTCCAGCCATCGACCATCACAAATAGCAGGATCTTCAAGGGTGTAGAGACCACCACTGGAGGCAGTTGATACATACCGATCGAGGTGGTAATCGCGGCCGTAACGATGTCGACCAGCAGAAACGGAAGAAACAATACAGCGCCGATGGCAAAGCCCGCCTTCAATTCAGAAAGAATGTAGGCAGGAATCACTACCCGCATAGGCAGATCGTCCGGCGTGTTGGGACGTGCAATTTGACCGGCCGCTGTGAACAGCGCCAGATCTTTCTCACGCGCATAGCGCAGCATGAAATGCTTTACCGGCTGCGCGCCGCGATCGATTGCATCCATCCCTGTTATCTGGCCCTGCCGGTAAGGCGTGACTGCCTGCTGATCTACCTGGGTCAGCACCGGAGTCATCAGAAACCAGGTCATCATTAGCGCCAGGCCCATCAATGTGGGGTTGGAAGGCGCTGTTTGCGTACCCAGTGCCTGGCGCAGAAAATGGAACACCACCAGCAACCGAACCAGCGGCGTCATGCACATCAGGATCGCCGGCAGCAGAGTGATTAGCGTCAGAACCAACACAATGGTCCACGGCGTCGAATCAGATGGATGAAGGCGCGTAGTCAGATCGGGTAGCAGAGACGGCGCCGTCAAGCCGCCATTTGCTGCTAAGAGAGCTACCATGAGGTCCTCGCTCGGAATTTTGTCCGCGATGCGACCGCGTTTCTATTCGGGCGTGAATTCGCCGCTTGAACCGCGCCGGCCGATGAACCGTCGAGCGCATAAAACACCGGGCCGCCATCAGGCGATGTGGCTACCAGTAAGCGCCTGCCTTCCGCCTCAACCAGCGCCAGAGATTGCCGAGGCGCGAGGGAGATGCGGTCCAAGAGCGCCAGCCGCGGTTTACGCTGCAAGGGCACTTGCGGAGCACTCTGCAGACGCTCCATCAGCCAGGCGGCCAATCCGCCCCGCTGCCGCAAGACTCGTCCCATGTTTTCCCGATTAAACCTGATCACTGGATGCCCCGTTCGTATCTCTCTTCTTCGTTCCGGCTGACTCGTCCTTCATGCCAGCCTCGTCACACGCACGCCAAGTTGCGATTCCACAACTTCAAACTCGCTCCAGGCCAGTTGCACGTCTCCCGCCGCAAGCGGAACATCTTCTCCATGCCCCCACTGCGTCTCGATAATCTGCCCGCAGTCCAAAGCCAGCAGGTTGCGAACCCTGAATTCACGCACCGGCACCGCAACATCAAGCTCGACGGGCAGCATGGCCACGGAGCTTCCCTGGGAAATCGCGGGGCTTGGGGCCGATGAGTCCTGCCGCCGCGCCACAAGCGCCTGTGCATTGGGGACAAGACTGTTGTCGTCCGCCGACTGGTTCCGTTCGGCCGACAAAGCCGGCATTGGTTGTGTAGTGGCCATTTGCCAGATGAATCTGCAGTAGAGTGACCAGAAGTGAGACAGAGAGATTAGATAAATCTCATTAAGAAGCTCTCATCGTTCCGCGCTCATTCCTTGCGCTTCCATTCGCAGCCAGACGATAACCCTCAACACATCGCCATCGCTGCTAAACTGGTTAAAGACAAACGTGTGTATAGAGCCGGCAGCGCTGCCGCTTGGAATCGAGGTCGAAGACGATGTCAGAACAGAATGGAAATAAAAGCGTTAACTCCGTCAGCCTGCGAATAAAGGTCGGCCTGGCTGAAATGCTCAAGGGTGGCGTCATTATGGACGTCATGAACGTGGAACAGGCTCGCATTGCTCAAGAAGCCGGCGCCTCCTCCGTCATGGCTCTTGAACGCGTTCCTGCCATGATCCGCGCCGAAGGCGGAGTAGCGCGCATGGCCAATCCGCGTCTTATCAAGCAGATCATGCAGGCAGTTTCGATTCCTGTCATGGCGAAAGCCCGTATCGGCCACTTCGCTGAAGCACAGATACTGCAGGAGCTGGGCGTTGACTTCATTGACGAGAGTGAGGTGCTTACCCCGGCCGACGAAGCCCACCACATCGACAAGCATGCCTTCAAAACTCCGTTTGTCTGCGGAGCACGCAATCTTGGCGAGGCGTTGCGCCGCATTGCCGAGGGAGCTGCCATGATCCGCACCAAGGGTGAAGCCGGCACTGGCGATGTGGTACATGCCGTTCAACACATGCGGCAGATCGTCAGCGAGATGCGCGCTCTTACGGTCTTGAGCGAGCAGGAACTTTACGCTGCCGCCAAGCAACACCAGGCGCCTTACGAACTGGTACGCATGGTCGCGCAGGCCGGCAAGCTGCCCGTTCCCAACTTCTCTGCCGGCGGCATTGCCACGCCCGCGGATGCGGCTCTCATGATGCAGCTGGGCGCAGAAGCAATTTTCGTCGGTTCCGGGATCTTCATGAAGGAGCGCGCCACTCCGCTCGATGTTGAGAACAACGCGAAAGAGCGTGAGGAGGCGGTGTCGCGCGCCAAAGCAATCGTCATTGCCACTACCCACTACAACGATCCCAAGGTCCTGGCTGAAGCCAGCGAGCAAGTGACGGGCACCATGAAGGGCCTGGCCGCCGCCGCACTTGAAGAGTCTCAACTTCTGCAAACACGCGGCTGGTAAGCCCGCGGGCATTTTCAGGAGTACAAGCGGTTGACCAACGCACGCATTCTGCCGCGCGTCGGAGTACTTGCCATCCAAGGCGACTACGACGCACACGCCCGCGCTCTTGCGGATGTTGGCGCAGGCCCGTGCGAAGTGCGCAAGGCCGAGCAATTGGAGGGCCTCGACGGGCTGATCCTGCCCGGCGGCGAATCCACCACCATGCTCAAGTTCCTTGAGAAGCACAATTTCTTTGAAACTCTAAGAGAATTCTGCGCAGCGCATCCGGTGTTTGGCACTTGCGCCGGCACCATCCTTCTAGCACGAGAGGTCCGGAACCCCGTGCAGGACAGTCTTGGAATTCTGGATGCAGTGGTGGAACGCAACGCTTACGGCCGCCAAATTGACTCTGCGATTCTGACTGCACCGAGCGCCCTTCCAGGTGACGAACTCGAAATGGTTTTTATTCGAGCACCGCGTATCGTTTCGGTTGGTTCCGCTGTCGAAACTCTCGCCAGCCGCGACGGAGCACCGGTTCTGGTGCGCCAGGGGAACGTAATGGCGGCTACATTTCATCCCGAACTCTCCGAAGACCGGCGAATCCACAGACTTTTCGTGGAAATTGTCAGTATTCACAAGGCATTGCTGGAGATTAGCGGTGAGAATCAGCTTTAGTTGGACATGAAAAAGCAGTAAACTTTAAATTTGGTCAGCTTTCTCCCCAAATTTGAGTCGACTGAAATATTGATACATCCTGTTTCGATTCCGGGTGCGTCCAAGCCCAAGTAAGAGTAACCTCACTCCCACAGAGGCTCTCTATGCCTTCCATCTTTACGCCTGCCCCAGCCGAGACCGAACGGAAAGAACCCGGCTTTGGGGGCAAACCGCCGGTTGATCGGCGCCCCACCGGTGGTGGCGGGGGCGGCGGCGACGACGATTGGAAGCCGCAGCGCCGAGGACCGCGCGAAGCCCTCTACCGTACTCGCGCCTTTGTTTTCTGTGCCCTTGCCGGCGACATGATGTTCTTCGTCATCCTGGTCGCTCTTTTTTACGCGCGCCAGGCAGGCACGCATATGGATTCCCGAACTCTGCGCCAGATCGGCGACTGGCATCCGGTGCTGCTCCCGCCCATCCTTTTCCTGAATACAGCGGTTATCGTGCTGAGCAGCCTGTGCATGGAGATTGCCCGCGAGCATATCTTTCAGGAGATTGACGTGCTTGAGGAGTGGCTGGGCCTGGGACAGCCGGCATTTCGCCGCTCGCGCCCCTGGCTGCTCGCAACTCTGGGCCTGGGACTGCTCTTCATCGGAGGACAAGTGATCGCCTGGAGACAGCTAACAGCCCAGGGATTCGCCTTTGACCGGTGGTCCACGCCGGCAAGTTATTTTTTTTATGTGATCACCGGCCTACACGCAGCCCATTTGGTAGTGGGCGTACTTGCGCTTGTCTTCTGTGTCGCTGCTGCCGGCCGCCTCAAGCGTGTTGAATCAAGGCAGATTGTCGTGGACGCCAGCGCCTGGTTCTGGCACGCCATGGGCTTGGCATGGGTAGTTCTCTTCGGAGTCCTCGTTTTCGGTCAATGATTCGCCGCGGCTTCCTTCGCTAGATTCGACCGTGGCGTAACCCTGAAGGCGCGCGTCGTCCTAGTGCGCCAAACTTCAACCTGTCACTCAGAATCGTAGATAGCCACTGCCCAATCGTGGGCGCCTGAGGGCATGCCAGGTAAATTTGCCTATTCACTGCCATTAGTATCTGAATGGCTTCAACTTGTCCCCGGTTGGCGGTAAAGGTTCCGCCCTCATGAATAAATTCGTCGGCCAGGTACTCGATCGCGTGGCCCAGAATCACCAGCGCACGCCCGGACTGCTGATCAATGCTGCGCCGCCTGGTTGGTCCTGATAATGACAACTCTTTGTGAGATGCCATTGCGGGGAATGCCGTCGTCATAAATGTCACCATAAATTTATCCTTACCCAGTTCTTCGGCAAGCGCGGAGATAGTCTTTAGATAACGAACGTACCGCTTCCCCTTCTGATACTGCGAAGTATCCCGTACAAATTTGGGACAGCAAGTGACATAGCTCACACTTCACGCTGAATCGCAAGAAGTATTCTGATAATGCTGAAGAAATCCAACCTGTCCTGTATTAGGCACAAATACGGTCAAATTCAGTTCATCGGCAGTTTCTTCCGCACCTTGACGGGATGAGGCTGAAAACCTAATCTCAAACTAGGATCCTTTTCCGTCGGATAGCGACTATTCCATGGAAATGGACGACATATTCCTTCGGATATTTTCCAGACTGGGCGGCAATGAACCCGATCCCATATAACTGGCAGTACCTTCCACTGCTTTTGCAGATTACTGTCGCCTTTCTTATTGGCGCGGCAATGGTTACGGCCTCCTGGTTCGTCGGACGGCATCGCAACACCAAGGTCAAGCTGGACGCGTACGAGTGCGGCATCGTTGCCGTCGGCGATGCGCGTGGTCGATTCAGTGTCCGCTTCTACCTGGTAGCGGTATTGTTCATCCTGTTCGACGTTGAAGCGGTCTTCATGATGCCCTGGGCCATCATTTACCGCAAATTACCGGAGATTACCGGCAACCGCTTCTTTGGCTTCTGGGAAATGCTCGTGTATCTCGGCTTTGTCGCTGTGGGTCTCTATTACATCGTTCGTAAAGGCGTCCTGAACTGGAGCCGCGATAAGGCGGACCTCTGACATGACTGAAGCATTTAGACCTACACTGGCCGACAAGGCTTCAGTACTCGAGGGACTTCCGGATCACCCAGCAATCAAAGCGATTCTTGCCTGGAATCCCGCTGCGCTTGAAGATGCTCGTTTCGATCGCAACGAACTCACGTTGGCTATCGCAGCCGGCAAAATTCGCGAAGCATGCGCCACCGTGCAAGCTGCCGGATACAACTTCTTTGAAGACATGACTGCCGTTGACTGGTACCCAGCCGTTCCACGCTTTCAATTGAGCTATCACATTCTTTCGCACGCATTCAAGGAACGCATTCGCCTGCGTGTCATGGTGGATGAAGCTGATCCGATAGCTGAGTCGATCACTCCCATCTGGGCGGGGGCTAATTATTACGAACGTGAAGTTTTTGACCTGTTTGGGGTGCGCTTTGAGGCACACCCGGATATGCGCCGAATCATGATGCCTGACGACTGGGTCGGACACCCTTTGCGCAAGGATTATCCCGTGGAGGGTTACCGCTGATGGTTCAGCTTGCAGGTATGCCCACGCTCGAACCCGCAAAGGGCGCCCACGACCAGCACATGGTCATTAATATGGGCCCGCAACACCCAGCCACGCATGGGGTTCTGCGGCTTGTGCTCGAGATCGACGGAGAAATTATCGTCCGCGTCTATCCGGAGATCGGGTATCTGCATACCGGAATTGAAAAGACGTGCGAAGCCAAGTTCTACCAGCAGGTAGTGCCGCTCACCGATCGCATCAACTATCTCGATCCACTTTCAAATAATCTCTGCTATGCGCTGGCCGTCGAAAAGCTTCTCAATCTGGAAATACCGGCGAAGGCTCAGTGGATGCGCGTTCTGCTTGCCGAACTGAGCCGCCTGAACTCGCACCTGATCTGGCTGGGCACGCACGCCATGGATATTGGCGCGCTCACCGTTTTTCTATATACCTTCCGCGAACGCGAAGAAATTCTTCGCTTGTTCGAGGATATTTCCGGTCAACGCATGATGACCAGCTATATCCGAATCGGCGGTTTGGCAATGGAGCCGCCGCTCGATTTCCTTCCCCGCGTACGCGCTTTTATTCAAACACTGCCTGAAAAAATAGACGAGTACGCCAACCTTCTCACCGGCAATCCGATATTCCGGAATCGTCTCAAGGGCGTTGGCTATTTGTCAGCAGCGGATGCAATAGCACTCGGAGTGACCGGTCCACCGTTGCGCGCCTCGGGTGTGGATTTCGATCTGCGCCGCGACATGCCGTACTCCGGCTACGAGAACTTCCAATTCCAGGTGCCGATTTCAAACGACTGCGACTGCTGGGCGCGCTATGAAATTCGCCTGATTGAGATGCGTGAAAGCGTGAAGATTATTCAGCAGGCTCTTGACGGCATGCCTGAAGGTGCGGTGAAGGCTGACGCACCCAAGATCGTGCTTCCCGATCGCGAAAAGATGAAAACGCAAATGGAAGCATTGATTCATCACTTCAAGATTGTCACCGAGGGCTTCGAAGTACCGGCGGGCGAGGTTTATCAGGGCATTGAAGCGGGCCACGGGCAAACCGGCTATTACGTCGTTTCAGACGGCACAGCCAAGCCATACCGCGTGCACATGCGCTATCCGTCGTTTCCCACGCTGCAGGCGCTTGAAACCATGTGCAAGGGACGCATGATTGCCGACCTGGTCGCCGTAATTGGTTCTATCGATATTGTTCTGGGAGAGATTGACCGTTGAGTTCACAGTGCTTCGATCTTTCCAAGGATGTTTGGGGCGAGCTTTGGATTTCACTTTCGTCGCTGCTTCGCAGCTACACGGCGGCTCACGGACTGCATCGCGATTCTCAAGCGACGGTCCAGTTGGATGAAGACAGGATCATGGTTAGCCACGGTAGCAGGCGGTTGGAACTGGAACGCACCGGCGCTGAGGTGAACTGGAAGCGTGAGGATGGCAGCAAAGGCGCCTTGCAATTTACCGCAGCGGGCCGGTTGAGCGGACCAGCAGGCGAGGAAGAGATGGACATGGCAGCAGAAACCTGGGCGAGGGAGATTATGCAATGAGCCCGAATTCAGAGACAATGTCGATCTTCTCCCCACGCCTTGCGGCGCGCCTCGACGCGCTGGTTCAGAAATATCCCGTTAAGCGTTCCGCTTTGATTCCGATGCTGCTTTACGCGCAGGATGAAATCGGATATCTCTCTGATGCAGTTATTGCTGCGGTCGCTGACCGTATCGGCATTACAGAACTCGAAGTTCGCAATGTCGCGACTTATTATTCAATGCTGCGATTCAAGCCGGCAGGCAAATTCAACATCCAGGTTTGCACCAATATCAGCTGCATGTTGCGTGGCGCTTACGATCTTTACGAACGCTTCCAGGACGAGCTCGGCATTGGCCACAAAGGTGTCACCTCTGACGGCGTGTTCTCACTTGAAGAAGTTGAGTGCATTGGCGCATGCTGCTGGGCGCCTGCGATTCAAGTCAACTACGATTTTCTCGATGAATTGAATCCTGATTCAGTCCCGGAGATCCTTAGCAAATATCGCAGCGCAGCCAAGTCGGCGGGGGAGGCATCTCATGCCTAGGCTTGTTTCTCACCCCGATGAAGTCAAGATCGTCTCGCGCCGTTTCGGCATGGGAGCGGCCAACATTGACCGCTATATCGAGCTCGGCGGTTACGCAGCGGCTAAGAAATGTCTTGAGCAGGGCCCCGACTGGGTGATCAACGAGATGAAAACGTCGAACCTGCGCGGGCGCGGCGGCGCCGGTTTTCCAGCAGGAATGAAATGGTCATTCGTCCCCAAGCAATCGGCCAAGCCCAAGTACGTGCTGGTCAACGGCGACGAAAGCGAGCCGGGAACCTGCAAGGATCACTTGATCTTTCTGCACGATCCTCATGCAGTGATTGAGGGTACGATCATCGCCGGTCTCGCCATCGGCGCCAAGCTCGGCTTTATTTACCTTCGCGGAGAATACCGCTACCTGATTGAAATCGTTGAGAAGGCCGTTGCCGATGCTTATCTGAAAGGCTACCTCGGCAAGAATATCTTTGGGACCGAAACCGAATTCCAGATCATCACGCAGACGGGCGCGGGCGCATACGAAGTTGGTGAAGAGTCGGCGCTGATGGAGTCGCTTGAAGGCAAGCGCGGCGTTCCGCGCATCAAGCCTCCGTTCCCTGCCGTAGTTGGTTTATACGGCGGTCCTACAGTGATTAATAATGCTGAGACCATCGCTACCGTGCCTCACGTTATTGACATGGGCGGCGAAGCCTATGCGGCGGTAGGTTCAGCTCGCAATGGCGGCACACGGCTGTTTGGTGTGAGCGGCCACGTCGAGCGCCCCGGCGTGTATGAGCTGCCGATGGGATACAACCTGAAGAAGATCGTTTACGAGGTTGCCGGCGGTGTTCGAGGCGGGCGCAAGTTGAAAGCCGTTGTACCCGGTGGCTCGTCCACTCCGGTGCTGTTGCCTGAAGAGATTGAAACGCTCGGAATGGATTTTGACCAAGTGGGCAAGGCGGGATCGATGCTCGGCTCCGGCGGTGTTGTCGTGATCGACGACCAGACCTGCATGGTGGAATTCGCATTGCGCACCATCAGCTTTTATCAACATGAGAGCTGCGGCTGGTGCATACCTTGCCGCGAAGGCACTGACTGGCTCAAGAAATCGCTCACGCGCTTTCACGCCGGATTTGGCGAAGCAAAAGATATTGACAACATTCAGTACCTGGCGGAAAACATGCTGGGCCGCACCTTTTGCCCGCTCGGCGACGCCGCGGCTATGCCTACCATCGCATTTGTAAAAAAGTTTCGCAAAGAGTTTGAGGACCACCTGAACGGCAAACCGTGTCCATACGCCAAACATACTGAAATGGCTGTGATCTAGGGAGACTGATGGCAGACGTAACATTCACAGTCGATGGAAAGAAGCTGACCGCAGCGGCGGGGACGCTACTGATTGAAGCCTGCCGCAAGGCGGGCATTGAGATTCCTGCGTTCTGCTATTACCCGGGACTCAGCCTGCAGGCGGCCTGCCGCATGTGTGTTGTACGCCAGGAGAAAGTGGGCAAGCTGCAAACAGCCTGCACCACAACTGTCGCCGAGGGCCAGGTATTCATTACAGAATCCGAAGAGATAGCGCAGGCGCGCAAAGCGACCATTCAAATGCTTCTAGGCAATCACCCGCTTGACTGCCCGGTGTGCGATGCGGGCGGCGAATGTGAACTGCAGGACATGACCTTCAAGTACGGCGCGGGCGAAAGCCTCTACGCCGAGGCCAAGCAGCATCGTGAAGAGCAGCAGTGGTCACCGGCGGTTTACTTTGATCGGCCGCGCTGCATCCTCTGCTACCGTTGCGTGCGCATGTGCGGCGAAGGCATGGACGTGTGGGCGCTCGGCATACAGAACCGCGGCGTCACATCAGTCATTGCTCCCAATGAGGGCGACCACCTGGACTGCGAGCAGTGCGGCATGTGCATTGACGTCTGCCCGGTTGGCGCACTTACCAGCGGCAGTTATCGCTACAAGACGCGCCCGTGGGAAATGACGCACATTTCAACCGTGTGCACGCACTGCGGCGACGGCTGCAAAGTCACACTCGGTATTCGCCAATCGAATGACGGCTCGGAAATTGTCAGGGCCGACAATCGCGACAAGAGCGGCATCAATGGCGACTTCCTTTGCGCAAAAGGCCGTTTCGGATTTGACTTTGTTGAGAGCCCGGATCGATTGAACACTCCGCTTGTTCGCAATACACAGGGCAAACTCGAACCAGCAACTTGGGAACATGCCCTGACTACAGCGGCAAACAAACTGAAGGAAATACGCGACAATCGCGGCGGCTCGGCTATCGGCGTCATCGGCTCCAATCGCACAACGAACGAAGAGAATTATCTGCTGCAGAAATTTGCGCGTACGGTGCTGGGCACTAACAACATCGATCATCAGCGCACGGCTGATTACGCAGCATTTGCTCGCGCGCTCGCTGGTCAATCCGGCAAAACCGCTGGCCTGCGTGACATCGGCGCAGCTCCGGCCATTCTGCTTGTTGGCGGCGATCCTACCCAAGAGCATCCGCTGCTTGCATGGGCGCTTCGCACCGATGTGCGATTGAATCGGGCCCGCATCTACGTGGCGAACGCCAGGAACATCAAGCTTGAACGTCAGGCAAAAGCGGTTTTGCATCTCACCGCCGACGGTTACCACAACCTTGCCGCGACCCTTGATGCCGGGAGCAACGACTTCAGCAAGGCGGTACTTGCTGAGGAATCCCTGGTTGTCGTCCTCGGTCCGGAATGCCCAGGTACAGCCATTGAAAGCCTGGTCGCATGGGGTTTGAAGCGCGCCAATGTGAAGTTTGCTCTGCTGGGAGACCACACGAACTCTCGTGGCGCAGCCGATATGGGCCTGTTCCCTGACCTGCTGCCTGGTTATATTCCAGTCTCGACTCCGGCAGCATTCGCAGAGTATCCGGGTCTTCAAGCAGGTGCAGGAAAGACATTGCCTGAAATGTTAATCGCCGCCGGCGCCAATCAACTGGACGCACTGCTGATTGTTGGAGCGGACCCGGTAGCAACGACACGGATGGCATCCGAAAGTTTGAAGAATACATTCGTAATTGTTCAAGATCTGTTCCTTACTGAAACCGCAGCACTCGCCGATGTCGTATTCCCGGCAGCAACTCTCTACGAAAAGTCCGGCACCGTGACGAATGCGTTTGGCGACGTGCAACTGGTAAAGAAGGCTGCTGATCGCGCCGGCGTGAAATCCGATTTCGAAATTCTTGTTCGATTGGCGAACGCCATGGGTATTGAAGTGAAATCACTGGTACCCTTCGGCAAGCGTGGTACGTCAGCCGATCTCGGCCAGACACGCGGAGCGCAGGCCGGCGAAGCCGATCGTTCCGCTGTGTGGCTCACGGCGAATAACCTGGAACCGCGGCTCAGCCCTTTCGATCCGCTCGCCATTCTGGATGAAATTGCGCGGCTGGTTCCGGGCTATGAATTGGATCGCATGAATCTCTATGCAGGCAACGACGTCCGCACAGAACTTGGCGCCACTCCCGGATTTGTTCCGGTATCTGCGCTGCACAACTCGTCGCTCATTGCTCCTGCGCACGACACACTTTTCACTTCTGGAACACTCGGCCAATACAGCTCAGCGCTCCATGAACTTGAAGAACATCAGAAGAATGACGTGGCGACAACCGCGGCGGATTGATTGGCGCACAAGAAAGTCGCACACATGTGCAGGCATCTACAGTTTGAAAGCAAAGGCTGAAGGCAAGTGACACTCTTATCATTTTTTATTTGGAGCCTGGTCAAGGTCGTCGTAGTCACGGTGGTGCTGCTTGTGGGCGTCGCATACACTGTGCTGCTTGAGCGAAAGCTTGTCGGCCGCATTCAGAATCGCTGGGGACCGAGCCGCGTCGGCCCTTTCGGACTTCTGCAGCCATTGGTCGACGGAGCAAAGTCGTTCCTGAAAGAAGACCTGATCCCCACCGCCGTTTACCGCCCGCTCTATTTGCTGGCGCCAATCATCGCACTGGGCTGTGCAATGATTTCCATCGGCGTGATCCCGTTCGGCGAACCAGTGGGACCTAAGGGCTTCGACATTTTCGAGGTCGCCAACGTTAACATCGGCCTGCTGGTCATTCTCGGCATTACATCGATAGGCGTCTACGGAATTGCTCTAGCCGGCTGGTCATCCAACAACAAATACTCGCTGCTCGGTTCTCTCCGGTCGTCGGCACAACTCATCAGCTATGAACTCGCGCTGGGCCTTTCACTCGTTGGTGTGGTGCTGCGCGCCGGATCGCTCAACCTTCGCACAATTGTGGAACAGCAGGCCACGAGGGGCATTGTCAGCTGGAACATCTTCGGCGGGTGCCAATTCGTCGCGTTCTTCATCTATTTGATGGCCGCGTATGCTGAAACAAATCGCTCACCCTTCGATCTGCCGGAGGCGGAAAGCGAGTTGACCGGCGGCTATCACACCGAATACAGCTCAATGAAGTTCGCCATGTTTTTTATGGCGGAGTACGCCAACATGATCAACGTTGGTTGCGTAGCTACGCTGCTCTTTCTGGGAGGATGGACGAGCCCACTGGGCAATCTTATTCCGCCGCCGCAGAATATTTTTGTTCACGCTCTCATGCCTGTTTTCTGGTTCGTGGCCAAAGTGTTCTGCTTCTTGTTTTTGTATGTGTGGGTGCGCGGAACTCTGCCTCGCTTCCGCTACGATCAACTCATGAATTTCGGATGGCGTGTCCTTATGCCACTGGCCATCCTCAACATTATTGGTACTAGTCTGTTGCTGGCTTATCGTTGAGATTTTTACGCGCGCATACTTAGCGCAGGCAGCAGCAGCACGGGCACCGGGACCGGAGATTTCAAGCTTGAGAGGCATGTTATTCTTGAACTTCCGTGCGAGTGACCTTTGAGCGCCCAGATCCGCGATTTATCACGGTTTCTGGTTGATTTGTGTACGCACGGCAAGCATGTGCAGCGTGGGATCGGAAAGTAAGAGATGCACCTGATTTTGTTCATTATTTTCGCCGGATTCTGCCTTGCCGGAGCCATCAATCTCCTGCTGCAGACCCATCCCATCAATAGCGCTCTCTCTCTGATCGTGGTGATGACTTCGCTTGCGGTTCTCTATCTTCTGCTCGGCGCGGAGTTCCTGGCCGCGGCGCAAATCATCGTTTACTCCGGCGCAATCATGGTGCTGTTCACTTTTGTGGTCATGCTGCTGAATGCAGGCCGCGAGGAACGAACGCTCGGCAGTCGCGCTGCCCTGAGCGTTGGCTTCCCTTCTGTAGTTGCAATTCTGGCTGTGCTTTCAACCATCATCATTCGCGCGCAAGGTTTGGGAGTGGCGCGACTGGGCGAGGGACTGACGAATGACCCGGAGAAATCAAACATGTTCCAGGTCAGCCGCGTGCTCTTTCACGAACTGCTGCTTCCGTTTGAAGTCACTTCGATCCTCATCCTCATCGCAATACTGGGAGCCGTGGCAATTGCCAGTCCCGGACACGGATATACCGGAGACGACGGAGAAAGGATCTCGCATAAATGAGCTCCTTCGCGCAAGAAGTTCCGCTGTCATGGTATCTGCTGTTGAGCTCGGTGCTGTTTTCGCTTGGTGTGGTCGGATTCTTGATCAAGCGCAATCTGATCACCGTCTTCATGTCGATTGAGCTCATGCTCAACGCCGTCAATCTTTCGTTCGTGACCTTTGCGCATGAGTGGCACGCGGTAAAGGGCCAGATATTTGTGTTCTTCGTCATGATGGTTGCCGCGGCTGAGGCGGCAGTCGGTCTTGCCATCATCATTGCTGTATTTCGCGCACGCGCTACCCTGTCCGTCGACCGTATCAATCTGATGAAACTATGAACGTGCACCTACATCTATGGCTGATCCCGCTGCTACCGTTCGTGGGATTTCTGCTCAACGGAATCCTCGGCGCGCGGCTGCCCAGGTGGCTAGTCACGGTCATTGGCCTTGTAGCGCCGCTCGTATCTTTCGTTGTAGTGGCAAATGCCGCTCGAAGCTTCTTTGGACTCGGGTCTGCGCTGGTTTCGATTCCCTACATTGAGACCTGTCCATTTTCGTGGATCAGCATAGGCACGCTGCATGTTGATTTCAGCTTCGTGCTCGATCAGCTATCGCTGGTTATGCTGCTGGTGGTTACCGGCGTTGGCTTTCTCATACACATCTATTCAGTCGGCTACATGCTCGGCGATCGCGGCTTCGCTCGCTACTTCGCTTACTTGAATCTCTTCCTATTCTTCATGACGCTGCTTGTGCTTGCCGGCAACACATTGCTCATGTTTGTTGGGTGGGAAGGCGTGGGTCTGGCATCGTATCTGCTCATCGGCTTCTGGTATCAGAAAGACTCCGCGGCCAGCGCCGGCAAAAAAGCATTCATCGTCAATCGCATTGGCGACTTCGGATTTCTGATCGGCATTTTTCTGCTGATCGGCAACTTCGGCACGCTAACGTTTGCTGAGATCGGCGCAAAGCTTTCTGCGAATCCAGCATGGCAAGGCGGAATTCTTACTGTTATCGCGCTGTGCCTGCTCTTGGGAGCAACCGGCAAGAGCGCGCAGCTTCCGCTTTATATTTGGCTGCCCGACGCCATGGAAGGCCCCACACCGGTCTCCGCACTGATTCATGCGGCTACGATGGTCACCGCCGGCGTTTACATGATCGCACGCACTCACGTGTTGTTCGATCACGCGCCCTTCGCATTGGGAGTCGTTGCCGTCGTCGGCGCTGCTACGGCAATCTTTGCCGCCACCATTGGCCTGGTCCAGAACGACATCAAACGCGTTCTTGCCTACTCCACTATTTCGCAGCTCGGCTACATGTTCCTCGGATGCGGAGTAGCTGCATATTCGGCAGCAGTTTTCCATCTCGTTACGCACGCTTTCTTCAAGGCGCTCCTCTTCCTGGCCGCGGGTTCGGTGATTCATGCGGTCGGCGGTGAACAGGACATGCGCAAGATGGGCGGCCTGCGCAAACACCTTCCGGTTACCTTCTGGACCATGACGACAGCCGTTCTCGCTATCGCCGGATTTCCTCCACTTGCGGGCTTCTTCTCCAAGGACGCGATCCTCTTCGCCGCTTTCCAGCAGGGGCCCAGTGGCATGCTGTTGTGGTTCGTCGGTCTGGTGACCGCGCTGCTCACATCGCTTTACATGTTCCGCCTCTGGTACATGACGTTCATGGGCGAGTCACGCAGTCCTGAAGTTCATCCGCATGAGAGCCCGTGGTCAATGCTTGCTCCGTTGTTAATCCTGGCGCTGCTCTCTATCTGCGGCGGCTGGATTGGCATCGAGCGCTTCTCTCAATTCCTCATGCCGTCAACGGGTGCGCGTCTTGCTGAATCTGCAACGCCGCATCTTGAGCTATATCTGACTGCGGCCGCGGTTGCTGTCGCGCTCCTTGGCTGGCTCATCGCCGACCGCTTGTACAGGCAGAAGCCGGAGCTGCCTGCGCAACTGGCAAACACTGTGCCGGGCGCTTACAAGCTACTTGCGAACAAATACTATGTCGACGAAATCTATGGGGCCACTATCGTCAAGCCACTGCTTGGTTTCTCAAGGTACATGCTTGGATGGGTAGTCGACGTCGCAATTCTGGGCGGCATTGCGTGGCTGCTTGGTGGCACTGCACTCCTCACAGGAGCGATTCTGCAACGCTGGCAGTCCGGCAACCTGCGGTCCTACGCAGCGTGGCTCGCGCTTGGCGCGGCTGCGATCCTGCTTTTCATGACAGCGCCGTCCATGCTTGGGGCTGCCGGTGTCAATATTCACCTTAACTGGATGGGACGGTGAGAATGGAAGCGATCAATCAATCAATTCTCACCTGGATCATTCTGGCACCACTTGCCGGAGCGGTGCTTGTTGCCCTTTTGCCTGACCGCTACAAATTGCCCAACTGGATTGCACTGTTGACGACTCTCGTCAGTTTCCTGCTTTCTCTGCATCTGCCCGCGCACTTTAACGCGGCGCAACCCGGCTTTCAGTTTGAGATCAATACGCCGTGGATTGAAAATCCCGCCATCTTCTACCATGTGGGCGTCGATGGTCTTAGTGTCTGGCTGGTTGTGCTTGTGGGCCTGCTGGCGCCAGTCGGCGTCATTGTCAGCTGGAACGCCATCAAGGAACGCCGCAAAATTTTCTATTCACTGTTCCTGATCCAGCAGACCGCCATGGTCGGCGTCTTCGTCGCCCTCGACCTGATGCTCTATTACGGCTTCTGGGAACTTTCTCTTGTCCCGATGGCCATCCTGATCGCCATGTACGGCCGCAAGGACGGTCCAAAGGCCGCACTCAAGTTCTTCCTCTTCACATTCATTCCGTCGGCGCCGCTGCTGGTCGCCATCCTTTGGATCTACGCGCGCACGGGCAGCTTCGACTTCGTAACATTGCAACTGCTGCTAACGCACGGCAACTTCCCCGCCGCGGCACTATTCTGGGTTGCTCTCGCGTTTCTATTCGCCTTCGCGGTCAAGGTGCCAGTATTCCCGCTGCACGGTTGGCTTGCGGATACGTTCAGTGAGGCACCCGTGGCCATGTCCATGGTGGTTGCCGGCAAGCTTGGCCTTTATTCGATGTTGCGCTTCCACATTGGTCTGTTTCCCTCGCAGGCCCGCGCCATGGCGCCATGGCTCATCGGCCTTGCCGTCATCGGAATTCTCTACGGTGCATGCCTCGCGCTTGTGCAGCGCGATTTTTGGCGATTATTGGCTTACGCAGTCATCAGCCACTTCAGTTTCGTCACTCTCGCTCTGTACGGATTTACTTTTACGGGCTGGGCAGGTGGTATCTATCAGATCCTCAACCAGGGCGTCGTTGAAGCCGCGATCTTCCTGCTGCTTGGCGCACTAGAAGTACGTTATGGCACCAGCCAGATTGGCGAATTCGGTGGCCTTGCTGCAAAGATTCCGCGCCTCACTTCGTTCTTCGTTATCGCAACGCTGGCCATGATCGGGCTGCCGCTACTGAACGGCTTTGTCGGCGAGTTCCTCATCCTCTCCAGCACCTTCAACGGTGTCAGCCGCGGCTGGGCCATTGTCGCAACTGTGGGCGTGATACTGGGCGCGGCTTACATGCTTTGGCTTGTGCAGCGAGTCTTCTACGGCGGCGAGAGCAAGCTGGCTCTTCAGAAGCCTACCGACGATCTCCAGTTTGGCGAGCTGGCCATACTTACTCCAGTGGTTGTTCTAATGCTTGTCATGGGCGTTGCGCCAATGCAGTGGATCAACACAATTGAAACAGGCGTGCATCTTCCTCCGATTCACTCCGCCAATACCTTGCCTCCGTCGATGCTGCAACTCGCACCTCCAGGGGAGGTGCAGCGGTGACGCCTGTTCCTGACATCTACCGGATACTCCCCGAAGTCATTCTCACCCTGACCGGCGTCGCAGTCATGCTCATTGATGCGACACTTGGTCACACGTCTCCGCGTCGTCCTCTCGGCTGGGTTGCCGCAATCGGCACCACTCTGGCGCTGTGGGCCAGCCTCTGGCAGCTTTCATTGCCCGTTGGAACCGGCTTCTTCTCCACGGTTGAAACCAGCCCGTTCACGGTGTTCTTCCACGTTCTTATCTGCGGCGTCGTCCTCGTGGTGCTGTTGCTATCGCTCGATTCACTGCCTGAAGACAGCCATCATCAAGGTGAGTTTTACGCACTCATCGTGTTCGGCGCCGTGGGTATGTGCCTGCTCTCAGGCGCGGTTGAGCTACTGGTTGTCTTTATCGCTCTTGAAATTTCATCAATCTCCACTTACGTCCTGGCAGGCTATCGCAAAGAATCCGGCCGCGGCCCTGAAGCCGCGATTAAATATTTTCTGCTCGGTTCCTTCGCCACCGGTTTTCTTCTCTATGGCATCGCGCTCATCTTTGGGGCCACTGGCACCACGCAAATTTATGAAGTCGCACGACTCGCGCCTTCCGCAGAAAATCACTTATTTGTGCTTGCTGCGCTCGGCCTCATGCTAGTGGGCATCCTCTTCAAAGTTTCAGCAGTGCCCTTCCATGTCTGGACTCCTGATGTGTACGAAGGTGCGCCGTCGCCGGTAGTCGCGCTCCTCTCAACCGCCCCCAAAGCAGCCGCCTTTGCACTCTTGCTGCGAGTGCTTTACGAGATGCTGCCATCGCTGCGCTCGGTCTGGGCTCCACTGCTGTGGATCGTTGCAGTGCTCTCGATGACCATAGGCAACCTTGCAGCACTTCGACAGCAGAACGTCAAGCGTATGCTCGCCTACTCCTCAATTGCGCACGCTGGCTACCTGCTTGCCGCATTTGCGGGTCTCGGCTCAAGCGGCATTGCCGCAGCGGCGTTCTATATTGCCGCCTACGCGGCCATGAATGTGGGAGTGTTCGCCGTAGTCACTCTGGTCAGCGGTTACGACGACAAACTGCCGCTCATCGATGATTTCCGGGGGCTCATTTATCGTTCGCCACTGATGGGCAGCCTGCTTCTCTTCTTCCTGGTTTCGCTTGTAGGTATTCCCTTCACCGGCGGATTCTTTGGCAAGTTCTATTCCTTCTCGGCAGCTGTGGGCGGCGGAGCAATCGCGCTGGCGGTCATCGGCCTTTTAAATTCGGGACTGGCAGCGGGCTACTATCTTCGGTTTGCTCTCGTTGCCGCGCAGCGCGACCCAGAGCCAGACCGCACTTTCGCGCCAACCGCGCAGGTAGGCGTCGCTGTTGGGGCAGCACTGCTGCTGGCGGTAGCTGCCACACTGGTTCTCGGCATCGTGCCCGGCACTACTTTGCACTCAGCCGAATCGGCAGCACACACGCTTCAGGCGCCGCCGCCTGAAGCTGCTCCAATCGTTATCGAACCGCAAATCCACCCGTAAACAAGTGAATCCCCGAAGCATCCAACTTCATTCTGGAACCCCCGGCGCCCCGTTCCTTTACAATCTCATCTGATGAAGCTAGGCGAATTAGCACGTCAACTGGGTGCGGAACTCCGCGGCGATGCAGAGGTAGAAGTCACCGGCGTTCGCGGAATTGAAGAGGCCGGCCCCTCAGAAATCACCTTTGTTGCAAATCCTCGATACACCGCCCTCGCACGTACTACCAAGGCCGCCGCAGTACTCGTCGAGCCGGAGTTCCAAGAAATCGCCGCTGCTACTCTGCGTATCAAGAATCC
>Ga0265330_10000752_pt1 | contig 20399 bp, 14 predicted proteins | sample 41919metaG_FD_202083 | JGI IMG/M metagenome (GOLD analysis project Ga0265330, IMG submission 202083) | Rhizosphere microbial communities from Carex aquatilis grown in University of Washington, Seatle, WA, United States - 4-19-19 metaG | ecosystem: Host-associated > Plants > Roots > Rhizosphere... | reverse complement strand
CATGAAGAACACGCTGAACGTGTTGATGCCGTAGGATTTGAACACGTCCAGATTGGCGATCAGCTCTTGCGTCTTGGCGTCGCTGCCCAGGCCGTTCGAGAGCCGCAGGCCGATCGCCTTGAACGGCTTGCCGTTGATCTGCACGTCACTGCCCGAAACGGAGAAGACGTTCTGCCCAGCCGATGCTTCGGCGGCGAACCCGGCAATTGCCAGAGAGAGCATCGATGCGTGCAGTACAAAGGGAAATCTCGCGGTCATGTTGACCTCCGGGCGGCGAACCCATCTGCCCCAGTATCTCCGGATCCTCCCGCCTCATCGGGATAGAGTGATGGTTTGGAGGGATCAGCGTTCGGCGTTGAAATCCCACTTGTCATGCGTCAGGAGGATTTGAGCAATCTGGTCTTCGGTGAACGGGATGTCTTTGTGTCCTCGTATCTCCATGAATCGTCCCTCGACGACCGCAACTTGGTCGAACTTCCGGCCGTCCTTCAAGACGACACTGACGACTTGATAGCCCATTCCGGTTTCCGGCTTCCCGTGCACAGTAAGCTGCCTCCCTACAGCAACACCGTCTCGCCCATGAGCGCGCGGTCCACGCCCCGAGCCGCCTGTCTCCCTTCCATGATGGCCCACACCACCAGGGATTGGCCGCGCACCATGTCGCCGGCGGCGAAGACGCCGGGGATGCTGGTCTGCTGGTATTCGTCGACCGCCACGTTCCCGCGGCCGTCGATGTCCACGCCCAGCTCGGTCAGCAGACCCTCGCGCTCGGGACCAATGAAGCCCAAGGCCAGCAGAACGAGATCGGCGGGCAGGGTGCGAATCGTGTCCGGGAATTCTTCGATCTTAGGCGGCCGGCGTTCGGGCTGGGGCACGAAGCGAATGTTGGCGATCTCGATGCCTTGCACCTGGCCATGCTGGTCGCCCAACATGCGCTTGGTCTGCACGGAAAACAGCCTCGGGTCCACGCCGAACTCCGCCTCCGCTTCTTCCTGTCCGTAGTCGACGCGATAGATCTTGGGCCACTGTGGCCAGGGGTTGTCCATGGTGCGCTGGGCGGGCGGCCGCGGCAGGATCTCCAATTGGGTGACGCTCTTGCAGCCCTGGCGAAGCGCGGTGCCCACACAGTCGTTGCCGGTGTCGCCGCCACCGATCACGACCACGTGCTTGTCGCGCGCATGGATCGGACTTGCGTCCGTGTCGCCGGTATCAAGCAGACTGCGCGTGTTGGCCGTGAGAAATTCCATGGCGAAGTGAACGCCACGCAGGTTGCGCCCTTCCACCGGCAAATCGCGTGGCTTGGCGGCGCCGCCGCAAATGACCACAGCATCGTGACTGGCACGCAGCTCGGACACCGGCATGGTCTTGCCAACCTCGACGCCGGTGCGGAAGCGCACGCCGGCCTCTTCCATCATCTTGACCCTTCGATCGACCAGGCTCTTGTCCAACTTCATGGCGGGGATGCCATACATGAGCAGGCCGCCCACGCGGTCGGCGCGTTCGTACACTGTGACCAAGTGGCCGGCGCGGTTCAACTCATCGGCGCAGGCCAAACCCGCTGGGCCGGAGCCCACCACGCCCACGGTCTTGCCCGTTCGCTGCGTCGGCGGCTGCGCCACGACCCAACCCTCGTCAAAGCCGCGATCGATGATGGCGCACTCGTTGACCTTGATGGTCACCGGCGGCGCGCTGATGCCGAGCACGCAAGATCCCTCACAAGGGGCTGGGCACACGCGGCCGGTGAACTCGGGAAAATTGTTGGTCCGGTGGAGCCGGTCAAGGGCTTCGCGCCAGCGTCCCTTGTAGATGAGGTCGTTCCATTCTGGAATCAGGTTGTGCAGCGGACACCCGATGGTCAACCCGTCGACCAGAATGCCGGTGTGGCAGAAGGGCACGCCGCAATCCATGCAGCGCGCACCCTGCTCGCGCATGCTGTCCTCGGGCAAGTGCCCGTGAAACTCGCGCCAGTCTTTTAGTCTTTCACGGGGGTCGCGGTGCAGCGGCGTGGCGCGTGGGTATTCAATAAAGCCTGTTGGTCGTCCCATCCGTTACTTCCCGTGCACCTGCGCGCCGTCCTTGGCGTTGAGTTGAAAGGCCGCCATCTCCGCCTCCTCCGGCGACAGGCCTTTGTCGCGCATGAGCTTCTGCGCCGCCATCACCCGCCGATAGTCGTCCGGGATGACTTTCACGAAGAGCGGCTTCCACTGCGCCCAATGCGACAACAAATCCTGCGCGCGCAGGCTCCCGGTCAATTCCGCGTGCCGCCTTATCAGACCTAACACCCGTTCGGTCTCTTGCGGATCGTCGAGCGGACCAATCCCGACCATCTCCAGGTTGCAGTTGGACTCCAGTTGGCGCTGCTCGTCGAGCACATAGGCAATCCCGCCCGACATGCCAGCGGCGAAGTTGCGGCCGGTCGGGCCCAGCACGATCACCAGGCCGCCGGTCATGTACTCGCAGCCGTGATCGCCCACTCCCTCCACCACCGCGGTGGCACCGCTGTTGCGCACGCAGAAACGCTCGCCCGCCATACCGCGAATGTAGGCCTCGCCGCTGGTCGCGCCATACAGCGCCACATTGCCGGCGATCACGTTTTGCCCCGGCGCAAAGCCGGCACCGATCGGCGGACGGAGAACGAGCTTTCCGCCTGACAACCCCTTGCCGAGATAGTCGTTGGCGTCACCTTCCAGGACGAAGGTGATTCCCTTGGGCACGAAGGCCATGAAGCTCTGGCCGGCCGAACCCTTGAAGTGAATCGAGATGGTGTCCTCGGGCAGGCCATCCGCACCGTAACGGCGCGTGACCTCGCTGCCCAGGCGGGTGCCGACGGTGCGCTGGGTGTTGCGCACCGGGAGCGTCGCCGTGATCTTGCGGCCCGACTCCAGCGCCGGTCGACACATGGGGATGATGGTGGTGTCGTCGTACCCCTCTTCCACCTTGTGGTTCTGTGCGTAGAGGCAGCGCGTGCCCACCCCGTCGGCATGCGGCGGCTGATAGAGGATGGCCGACAGGTCCACGCCCTTGGTCTTCCACTGGTCCACCGCGTGCCGGATGTACAGGCACTCGGTGTGGCCGACCATCTCGTTCACCGTGCGGAAGCCCAATTCCGCCATCAACTCGCGCACCTCCATGGCCACGAAGCGCATGTAGTTGACCACGTGCTCGGGCTTGCCACCGAAGCGCTTGCGCAGCTCGGGATCCTGTGTGGCGATGCCGACCGGGCAGGTGTTCAGGTGGCAAACGCGCATCATCAGGCAACCCATGGCGACCAGAGGTGCTGAGGCGAAGCCGAACTCCTCGGCACCCAGAAGCGCGCCCACCACCACGTCCCGGCCGGTCTTCAGCTGTCCATCGGTTTCGATGGCGACCCGGCTGCGCAGGTCGTTGAGCAGGAGCGTCTGGTGCGTCTCGGCCAGGCCCAGCTCCCAGGGGCCGCCCGCGTGCTTGATGCTGGACAGGGGCGATGCGCCCGTGCCCCCGTCGTGACCGCTGATGAGAATGACGTCGGCCTTGGCCTTGGCCACACCCGCGGCCACCGTGCCAACGCCCACCTCGGCCACCAGTTTCACGCTGATCCGCGCCTTGTTGTTGGCGCACTTCAGATCGTGGATGAGCTGGGCCAGATCCTCGATCGAGTAGATGTCGTGGTGGGGCGGCGGCGAGATCAGCCCGACCCCGGGGGTCGAGTGGCGGACCTTGGCGATCCAGGGATACACCTTGGCACCGGGAAGTTGACCGCCCTCGCCGGGCTTCGCCCCCTGGGCCATCTTGATCTGGATCTCGTCGGCATTGACCAAATACGGGCTGGTCACGCCGAAGCGGCCCGAGGCCACCTGCTTGATGGCGCTCTTCATCGAGTCGCCGTTGGGCAGGGGCACCCAGCGCGCCGGATCCTCGCCGCCCTCGCCGGTGTTGCTCTTCCCGCCCAGGCGATTCATGGCGATGGCCAGGGTCTCGTGCGCTTCCTTGCTGATCGACCCATAGGACATGGCGCCGCTCTTGAAACGCTTGACGATCTCATCAACCGACTCCACCTCGTCGAGCGGCACCGCCGGACGCGGGTGGCGCAGTTCCATCAGGCCGCGCAGGGTGGCCAGATTCTTCGACTGGTCGTTGATGAGCCGCGCGTACTGTTTATAGACTTCGTAGCTGCCGGTGCGCACCGCCACCTGCAACTTGGAGATCGATTCAGGATTGAAGAGGTGGTGTTCGCCGTCGCTTCTGAAACGGTACTCGCCACCCGGATCGAGCCCGGCCTGCGGCAGGGTCCGGTTGGGAAACGCCCGGTGGTGCTGGCGACGCACCTCCTCGGCGATGCCGCCCAGGTCGAGGCCGCTGATGCGGGACGCAGTGCCGGCGAAGTATTTTTCGACCAGCGAGGCATGAAGCCCGATGGCCTCGAACACCTGCGCCCCGTGGTAGCTCTGCACCGTCGAGATCCCCATCTTGGAGATGACCTTGACCAGGCCTTTGCTGATGGCCTTGGCGTAGTTGGTACGTGCCTTCGCCATGTCGACCCTGATGACTCCTTCGCCGGCCAGGGTCTCGATGACCTCCATGGCCAGGTACGGATTGACTGCACTGGCGCCATAGCCGATGAGCAAGCAGAAGTCGTGCACCTCACGCGGCTCGCCGCTTTCCACCACCAGGCAGACGTGCGTGCGTGTTCCTTCGCGCAGCAGGTGATGGTGCACGGCCGCGCAGGAAAGCAGCGAGGGAATGGGCGCGCGATCCCGGTCGAACCCGCGATCCGACAGGATGAGAATCTCGCAGCCTTCGGCCACCGCAGCCGACGCCTGCGCGCACAAAGCATCCAGCGCTTGCGCCAGGCCGCGCTCGCCCTCGGCCACGCGAAATACCGTGGCCAGGGTGCGCGCCCGGAAGCCGTGCCAGCCGTCGAGCGCGCGCAACTTGTCCATTTCCTCATTGAAGATCACCGGCGAGCGCAGCTCGATCTGGCGGGCGGAGGCGGCTTGCGGGTCGAATAGGTTGTGCTCGGGGCCCATGGTGGTACCAGCCGCCATGATCAGCTCTTCCCGGATGGCGTCCACCGGCGGGTTGGTCACCTGGGCGAAAAGCTGTTTGAAGTAGTTGAACAGGCTCTGCGGCCGGCTGGAAAGGATGGCGAGCGGCGTGTCCGTGCCCATGGAGCCAATGGCCTCGCCCCCGGTCTCCACCATGGGCTGCAACAGGCGCAGCACCTCGGCGGTGTAGCCGAAGACGTTCTGGCGCAGTTCCAACGTCTCACGATCCGACAGAGGCGTCGCCGGAGCCGGCGGCAGGTCCTTCATGTGCACCCGCTCTGCTTCGAGCCATTCCGAATAGGGCAACTCGGCCGCGACCCTCGACTTGATTTCCTCGTCCGGGACGATGCGCTTCTGCGCGGTGTCCACCAGGAACATGCGGCCCGGCTGTATGCGTCCCTTCTGCACGATCTTTTCGGCCGGGATGTCGAGCACGCCGGTCTCCGACGCCATGACCACGAAGCCGTCGCTGGTCAGGGTGTAGCGCAGGGGCCGCAAACCGTTGCGATCCAGCACCGCGCCGATCTGAACACCGTCGGTGAAGCAGATGGCGGCCGGACCGTCCCACGGCTCCATCAGGCACGAGTGGTACTCATAGAATGCGCGCTTCTCCGGGCTCATGGTCTTGTGCTTGTGCCACGGCTCGGGGATCATCATCATCACCGCGTGGGGCAGGCTGCGGCCGCCGATGACCAGGGTTTCCAGCACGTTGTCGAACATGGCCGAGTCGCTACCGTCCTGGTCGACCACCGGGTGCAGCCGTTCGATGTCAGCGCCAAACAGCGGCGAGGCCAGATCGTGCTCGCGCGCCGACATCCAGTTCACGTTGCCCCGCAGGGTGTTGATCTCTCCGTTGTGTGCGATCGCTCGGTAGGGATGGGCGCGCGACCAACTGGGGAAGGTGTTGGTGGAGAAGCGCGAATGCACCAGGGCCAACGCCGATTCCAGCGACAGCTCGGAGAGATCGGGAAAGAATGTGTCGAGCTGGTCGGCGTTGAGCATGCCCTTGTACACCAGGGTCCGGCACGACAGGCTGGCGATGTAGAAGAGCTTGCGTTCGGCCAGATCGCTCGTCCTCACCAGCCTCTCGGCCGTGCGGCGCACGAGCACGAGCCGCCGCTCGAAAGCCGCGTCGTCGGCGAGCGCTGCGGGCCGGTCGACGAAGACCTGTGCCATGACAGGCCGGGATTCCAGCGCCGTCTTGCCCAAGCCCGCCGGGTTGGTGGGAACCTCGCGCCAGCCGATCGCCTTGTGCCCCAGCTCGGCGGCGCCGAGCTCGAAGAGGCGCTGGCACGCGGCGGCCTCGACCGGATCGCGCGGCAGAAACACCATGCCGACGGCATACTGGCCAGCAGGCGGCAACTCGATGCCGATGTTGGCGGTGACGTTGCGCAGGAAGGCGTCGGGGAGTTGAACCAGGATTCCGGCGCCGTCGCCCGTGTTCTCCTCGGAGCCGCTGGCGCCTCGATGGCCCAGGTTCTCCAGAACCCGAATACCGTCGCGCACGATCCGGTGCGACTTGCTGCCGGCGATGTCCACCACGAAGCCCACGCCGCAGGCTTCGTGCTCGTTGGCCGGATCGTAGAGCCCCTGCCGCTGGGGAGCCCCTTTCATTTGCAACGTAGGGTCCATTTACTTTAGATGAAGCCTAGCGCCCACCCGGTTGGTGCGAAACCGCTCCCTCCGCAAACAAAGCGAATTTTTCCGAAAGGAAACACATTGGAAACAATCGCGCAATAACGGGTTACGCGCTTACGCGTCATCGAAACAATGCGGGAATCCTTCTGCCCGTAGTGACTATTGTTTTCGTCCCTGCTACCCTGTGTTTCCGAAGATGCGAGCAGTCGTCGTCATGTCCAGGCCGCAGGTCGGCGCAGCCGAAGTGGACTCGCCTGCAGCCGCCCTGCGTGAGCTGGGCTGCGAAGTGGTTCCGGTCGGCTACGATCTGGATGACCTGCCCGACGATCTGGAGCACATCCGTCCTGCCGTGGTCGTGGTGGACGCAGGCCCGTACCTGGAGGTGGGCCGCGCGGTGGTCAAGCACGCCAAGCAGCTCCCCACCTTGGCCGAGGTGCCCATCCTCCTTTGCATCGAAGTTTCGCGGCTGCCCGGCCTCGATCCCGAGCTGGGCATGGATGACTTCGTCCTCTCGCCGATCGTTGGGCCGGAGCTCTACGCGCGGGTACGCCAGCTCGATTGGCGGCTGTCGTCCTTCTCGGCCTCGGGCCGCGTCAAGCTGGGCGATCTGGTCATCGATACCGTGGCGGTGGAGGCCAGCTTCCGCAGCCGCGTGCTGAAGCTGCCCCGGCAGGAGTTCCAGCTCCTCAAGTTTCTGGCCGTGGGCGCGGGCCGCGTGTTCACCCGCGAGCAACTTCTGTCGCGGGTCTGGGGCTACCGCTACACCGGCAACACACGCACTGTGGACATCCACATTCGCCGGCTGCGCGCCAAGCTGGGACCCGGCGCCGAGATGATAGAGACGGTGCGCCACGTAGGCTATAGAATGCGTGCACCAGGCACGTCGTGACCAGAGCGGTTACAGCCAAAGAAAGGACGAATTGACATGGGAATCCTCAAAGGGTTCCCAAACCCTCCCGCGAGGGTGCGCGGCCGGCGAAGCCGGCCGGCTCCCCACGCGACAATTCGAGCCGCCTTCCAAGGCGAGCGCGGCGCGTTCTCCGAGGAAGCGGCCCGCCGCTTCTTGGGGTCACGACTTCAGCCTGTGCCCCAGCGCGAGTTCGACGACATGTTCGACGCGGTGGTGCGGGGAGAGGCCGATTGCGCGGTGGTGCCCGTCGAAAACACCTTGGCCGGCTCGGTCATCAAGAACTACGACCTCTTGGTGGGCTACGACCTCACGATCGTCGGCGAGGTGGTGCTGCGCGTGGCGCACAACCTGATCGCCCCCCGCGGGGTGAAACTCGGCGACGTGCGCCGCGTGTTCTCCCACCCGGTGGCGTTGGCCCAGTGCGAAGATTATCTGCGCAAGATGCGACTGCAGATCCCGAGCCTGGAGGTCTTGCCCGCGTACGACACGGCCGGCGCGGTCAAGATGGTGGTGAAGAGCGGGCGGCGAGACGAAGCTGCCATCGCGAGCAAGAGCGCGGCCCAGGTCTTCGCGGCGCACATCCTGGCTTCGGGCATCGAGAGCAACCCGCAGAATTTCACCCGCTTCTTCGTCATGGCGCGCCCCGATCGCGTGGCGCGCATTCCTATCGCCGGCAAGGCAAAGGAACGCAAGACCAGTCTGGTGTTTCGCATCGCCAACCGGCCCGGATCGCTGTACGCCTCGCTGTACGCTTTCGCCGCCGAGCAGATCGACCTGACCAAGATCGAGTCGCGGCCCATCGTGGGCCGGCCCTGGGAATACTCGTTCTACTTGGATTTCATCGGCGATCGAAAGGACGCCAACGTGCGCCGCGCCCTGGCCGCCCTGGCTGGCGCCGCCGAGAGCGTGCGCATCTTCGGGTCGTATCCTCGCGCGGAAATCTAGGCGCATGCTCAAGATCGATCTGACCGGGAAGCGCGCACTGATCGCGGGCGTGGCGGACGACAGCGGGTTCGGCTTTGCCGTGGCCAAGGCGCTGGGCGAGGCGGGCGCGACCATCTGCCTCGCCACCTGGCCCCCGGCGCTCGGGATCTTTCGCTCCTTGCTCGAACGGGGCAAGCTCGACCAGTCTCTGCGATTGTCGGACGGAAGCACGCTTGCTTTCGAACGCATCTGGCCGCTAGACGCCGACTTCGACAGTGACGCCGATGTCCCTTCCGCCATCCGCGAAAACCGGCGCTATCGCGACTGCGGCGATTTCAGCATCGCGGGCCTGGCCGACCGGCTGCGCGCGGACTTCGGCGAGTCAGCCCTGGATATCGTGGTGCATAGCCTGGCCAACGCCCCCGAGGTGAAGAAGCCGCTGCTCGAAACCAGTCGCAAGGGGTACCTGGCCGCGGTGGGAACGAGCAGCTTCTCCTTCGCGTCCATGGTACAGCGGCTGGGCCCGCAGATGCGGCCGGGTGGTTCGTTCCTGGCGCTGTCGTACATCGCCAGCCAGCGCGTCGTGCCCGGCTACGGAGGCGGCATGGCGGCGGCCAAGGCGGCGCTGGAGAGCGACGCGCGCGTGCTCGCCTTCGAGGCCGGCCGCAAGTGGGGCCTGCGCGCAAATGTGATCTCAGCCGGCCCGTGGCCTTCGCGCGCAGCCAGTGCCATCGGCTCGATCCAGGAAATGATCGACTACTGCCGTGCCAACTCGCCCTTGCCCCAGGCCATCACGGCGGCTGAGGTGGGCGCCACCGCAGCCTTTCTCGCGAGCCCCCTCGCCTCGGGCATCACCGGCAGCACCGTCTACGTCGACAAGGGCTATCACGCCATGGGCAGGGCGGTGGCACCTCTGCTGTGATCCAGCCAGTCTCGGGGCTATGATGGGCACATGATCGGCACAATGCTCGCAGGTCTATCCCTGATCGATACCACGGGTCTTGCAATCCTGGGGACGACGGTCACCACGCTCGTCCTCGGCATCGTAGTGAATCTCTGGCTGCGCGCTCGCTACGCTGCCCTGGAGAAAGACCTTCGCCGCTCTCGCGGTCCGGAGGCAACCTTCTCGCATCCCGTGCTCAGCCGCATCCTCCTCGACGCAACCGAGGCGGCCCAGCGCTCGCGCGAGACGAACTTTCAGGCGACGATCGATGACCGGTTTCAGTCCGATCTCAGGCCGATGCTGTTTGCGGAACGCTTCGTCCGTTCGGCGACCGGATTGGTCATCATCCTGGGGCTGCTGGGAACGTTCTACGGTCTCACCCTGTCGATCGGAAGAATCGTTCATCTGGTCTCGGCCGAGACCGGTGGCGGCACCGACGTCGCGCTCGGGGTTGGCCAGGGCTTGACCAATGCTCTGTCAGGGATGGCGGTGGCGTTCTCCAATTCCCTGGTCGGCATCCTGTCCGCGGTCATCCTCACCGTACTCGGCGTCCTGTCCAATGTCTCGGACCGACGGACCGCCTTGATGGTACAGATCGAGACCTACCTCGACCGGGTCTGCGCGCCGGGAGCGGGCGCCGGCGGCGCGCGGGAGCCAGGCCTCGCGGGCTTCGGCGACTCGATCGTCCGACTCGATGGCGCAGTCGCGCGCTTCGAGGCCGCATTGCAGGCCTTTTCCAGCACGACCCGGGACTTCCACGAGTTCAACGCGCACCTCAAGGACAATGTTGCGCGGCTCAGTCTGACCTTTGCTGATTTGAGCGACTCGATGAAGACGCAATTCGGCGCGACCATTCCCGGTCGCAAGCTGTGAAGGAAGGGCCCGTGAGATACCGGCGACCACTCCTGTCAGACCACGAGGGCACGCGCGAGATCTGGCCCGCGTTCACCGACGTCATGTCCACCATGGCGCTCATCATGTTCGTGCTGGTCTTGCTCGCCTACGTTCGGAATCTGATCGGCGAGAAGCGCCTGGCGGAGTTTCAGCGAAGAATCGCTGCCTCCGAGCGACAGCTCCGATCGGTGCAGGCCGAGGTGCAGGCGGGCCGGGCCGAACTCGAGATCTCGCAACGCAGGCTGCGCGAGCAGCAGGCGGTCGTGACCGACAGCAATCGGCAGCTCGTTACCCTGCGCGCCCAGTTGCAAAGCATCGCTGTCCTGCGCGTCTCCGTGCTCGAGAAGCTGAAGAGCGCGATCGAGGCGCAGCTCGGTCGAGGCAGTGCGAGCGGGCAGCTGGTGACCATCGGCAACAACGGCGACATCACAGTCAACGAAAGCCTGGTGTTCGAGTACAACTCTTTCGCCATCAAGAAGCAGGCGAAGCCTTTCCTGGATTCGCTGGCCAGGGCGCTCGGCAACCTGCTGGCAGACGCTGAGGTGCGCGAAACCATCGACACCATCCTCATCCAGGGACACACCGACGAGCGAGGCTCGGCTTCTTTCAACTGGGAGCTGTCGGCCAAGCGCGCGACGGCCGTGCTCGACTATCTGTTCCAGACCAACAAGACGCTGGCCGACACCTACGGCAGCTACTTTGCCGCCAGCGCTTACTCGAAGTTCCGTCCCATCAACCCGGGGAAGGTCGAGGCGGCCTACCAGCAAAACCGCCGCATCGAGATCTCGGTCGTCCCCAAGGACGCGAACGTCCGCAAAGTGATCGAGGACTACGTGCAGCGCATCAGCCCTTCGCTACAGCCGGCGTCCCCTTAGTACGGGAAGCGTGCCGACGCACCGCCACCTGATAGACTCGCAGCCCGCATGAGCAACGAGAACCCCAATGTCGCCCTGAAAGAGCTGCGCCAACGTCTCAACCAAGTGGACGACGACATCGTCCGCTTCCTGGCCAAGCGACTGGAGACAGTCGGCCTCATCGCCAAGGAGAAGGCCGGCTCGACCCAGGCCATTCGGGATCCGGAACGCGAACGCGAGGTCCTGACGCGGGTCGAGACCCTGGCGCAATCGCTGGGGCTGTCGGCTCCCCTGGCGCGCAAGATCTTCTCCGAGATCATCAGCTACTCGGTGAGCCGCCAGGTCGCCTCACTGGCCGGAGGCGAGGGCGCGGCGACCGAAGTCGCGGTTGCCTACCAGGGCTCGCCTCTCACCTACAACAACCTGGCCGCCGAGCAGTACGTGGCCAGCCAGGGATGGGGCGGCCGCTTCGTGGGGTTGCCCACTCTCAAGCAGGTCATCGACTCGCTGGCCTCCGGCGCCGTCGATATCGCGTTTCTGCCCATCGAGAACACCGTCGCAGGCAGCATCAATCAAGTGTACGACGTCCTGCGCGAGCAGGACCTGCACATCGTGGGCGAAGAGTCGTATCGGGTCGAGCTGTGCCTGGCGGCCACCGCCGATGTGCCCGCCGCGGCGCTGCGACGGATCCTGTCCCACCCGCTCGCGCTCGATCAGTGCTCGGCGTTCGTCGCGGCCCTGCCGCAAGCGCGCGCGGAACCCTTCCTCGACACCCGCGAGGCCATGCGCGCCGTGGCCGATGCCAAGGATCCGACCCTGGCCGCCATCGGGACGCCCGAAGCGGCAGCGGCGCACGAGCTGCACATCTTGAACCGCAACGTGGGCAACCAGGACGAGATCCTCATGCGCTATGTGGCGCTGGCCCGCTCGCCAGTTTCCGTGGACGTCCGCGTGCCCTGCAAGACCAGCCTGATCCTGTCCACCCGGCACGAAAAGGGCGCGCTGCTGAGCTGTCTGCACATCCTGGCCGAGTACGGGCTGAGCATGACCAAGCTGGAATCGCGGCCGCGACCGAACCGTCCCTGGGAGTACATGTTCTTTATCGACTTCGAGGGCAATGTGGCGCAGGAGCGGACCGCCCTGGCGCTCGATGCTCTGCGCAGCGAAGCGCTCTACTTGAAGATCCTCGGCTGCTATTCCGCCCGGGCCACGCCTGCCGAGGCCCAGTCCACCACCCTGCCCGAGGCTGTCGAGGCTGCGCCTGTCGAGGCATCGTCCGCCGCACCGCCCGCCGGCCGACCCACGCCCAGCGCGCCGCGGGCCTCGAAGCATTACCGGCTTGCCGATCGCGCCACCCATCCCGAGGACACTGTCATCCGCGTGGGCTCGCTGCTCATCGGTGGCACCGGGTTCGTGGTGATCGCCGGGCCTTGCTCGGTGGAATCGGAAGACCAGATCAACCGCACTGCTCTCTTCGTGCGCGAGCAAGGCGCCCACATCCTGCGCGGGGGCGTGTTCAAGCCGCGCACCGGTCCCTATGCCTTCCAGGGGTTGGGCCGCGATGGGCTGGATCTGCTGGCTGCTGCCGGCAAGGCCGCCGGACTGCCCATCATCACCGAAGTGATGACCATCGATCAGGTGCACCTGGTGGCCGAAAAGGCGGACATCCTGCAGATCGGCGCGCGCAACATGCAGAACTTCCCTCTGCTGTCAGCGGTGGGCAAGGTGGACCGGCCCGTGTTGCTCAAGCGCGGCCTGTCGAGCACCATCGAGGAATGGTTGGCAGCCGCCGAATACATCCTGGCGCAAGGCAACGGCCAGGTCATCCTGTGCGAACGAGGCATCCGCACCTTCGAGAGCGCCACCCGCAACACGCTGGATCTGTCCGCTGTGGTGGTGCTGCGCGAGCGCACCCACCTGCCCATAGTCGTGGATCCCAGCCACGGCACCGGCAAGCGTCTGTACGTGGCACCCATGGCCTGGGCTGCGCGCGCCTGCGGCGCCCACGGCGTCAGCATCGAGGTTCACCCCGACCCTGACAAGGCGCTGTCCGACGGCGACCAGAGTCTCGACTTCCCGGGGTTCAAGTCCCTCATGGAAGGTCTCAGCCGCGTACGCGTGTAGTCAGATTCCGAGAATATTCGCCCGTTCGCGCTGGGTCGCGCAGACCGCCCGGTGCAGCGCCCACTGCCCGCGTGCGCGCGCCAGGTTGTGCTCGCCCCGACCGGGGTAGCGACCGGGCGCCCAGCCGAAGTACGATTCCAGCAAGGCATCGGCCGCAAAGCGCACCGCCAGTTCGAGGCTGATCCATTCGACCCCGTGCAGACAGGCTCGACGCTCGTCGGCGCCCAGCGCGCGGCCCAAGGCATCGTGGAATCCTTCAAAGGAGGCCCGGAAGATCTCCAGGTCGAACTTGGCTTCGCTGGCGTCCTCGGGGCTCCGGTTGCACCACGACCGCCAGGCATCTCCCAATTCATGAGCCAGCGCCATGGGTCCGACCGTGTCCAGGTCGATGAGGCACAGGGCCTGCTCGGCCGCGGGCGGCTCAAGGCCGGCAAACAGGATGTTGTTCAGCTTGGGGTCGCCGTGGCACACCGGCCTGGGCAAGCTAGGCAGGGGCGGCAGGTCAGAAGCCGCGGCAAAAAGATCCGCGGCCAGGGCGCTGACCTCTCGGTGGAGGCGATGGCCTCCGCGGAGGTCCAGCGCCTCGCGCAGGCGGGCCATGTGCTGGACGGTGTCGTGTACGCCCGCGCGCATGCCCGCGAATTCGTGGTCGAGCCCGTCGAGCGCGCGATGGAACCGCGCCACCAGGGAACCAGCGGCGCGCGCCTGCCCCAGGCTGGCCACCATGTCGAAGGACACACCGTCGACGTGGGTCTGCAGCCGCCACAACCCGGCCTCGGGCCCGAGGTCGACTGACAGGCAACCGTCGCGGGTCGGAACCAGGCGCGGCGTGGTCATGTCCAGATCCGCGAGTCGCCGGGTGACCGCGTCGATGTTGTCGTTGACCGCGGCGGAAAAGACCGGATTCAGCCGCTGCAGCACGAAACGCGCATCACCACGGTTGACGAGGTAGGTCTGGTTGACCAGACCCCTGCCTAGCGGCGCGATCTGCGCGCCGTCCAGGCCCAGATAGTGGGACAGGACGCGCGACCGGATGAGCTGGGCCTGAAGTTCCACGAGCCCCGATCGGCGCGACTAGTCCGAGGAAGGCGCGTCCACCGGGGGCGCCTCTGCTGCTTCCGGCGGCTTCTCCCAGCCGCCCTCTTCCCTCGGAAGCGGCGAGGCTGCCTTCTCGAACTTGTGCGCGAAAGCCAGGCCCCCATTGAACTCGCCCAACATAACGATGGGTGCCACGCTGGACATCCCACGTGCTTCCACCCAGAGCGCGAGCCAGCGCGACAGATGGTACGTGAAGCCCGCGCCCGCGCCGATTGCCAGTGGCCCACCGCTGATCGTGTCGCTATGCCCGGTCCCCTTCCCCGGATCGATATCGCAGTGCTGATTGTAAGCTAGCAGATCGCACCTCCTTGCCACGTAGCCCAGGAAGGTCCTCTGCCCACCGCCAACGATGCCTGACCCAAAAATCTGGAAGTTTCCGGCGGTAAGGAATGCGTACTGGCCCCGAAGAAAGAAAGCCAGCGCATAGGTTCGCGGCGCCGTCACGCCGGCAGCGGGGTTCCATCCCGCGGAGTCGGATGGCGTGTACTGAAAGCGCGCCTGCAGCGACATGGCGAACTTGTCGGTGATCTGATAGCCAATTTCCGGGACAAGCTGGAAGAGTTTAGCCAGGGAGTAGCCCGCGCTGACATGGAGGACCTTGCCGTCGTTGCCGATATCATGGCTGTCCAGATTGACGGGACCGTGATAGGTCGCGCCAAACAGGCCGCCGCCGAACGAGAGGAAAGCCGACCCGGCCAGACGGCGATGGTATTTCCGCAGGTCTTCGTCGATCTTGTATTGCTGGTTGATTTCATCCAGCGGGGCCTTGTCGTCGACGATGGGCTCGGTTCTCGTACTCGTGTCCTTGCCTTGCAACAGCTGCACGAGCGCCGAGTTGTTCATGGGCGCCGCCCCGTCGACAATGGGCATCAGGTTTGGGCTGTCAGCGCTTCCGACGGTGAGCGCCTCCCTGGTGCCGGGAACCTTGGCTTCCAGGTAGAACTGGAATGCATTTCCGGTGACCGCTGCGGAGGGAACAGTCGCCGAGAGCCAACCCTTGGGCGAGCGTGTCATGGGAAGCGGAGTGAAATCCTCAGCGCCACTCTCGCGATAGAAGAGGGTGGCGCTGGAGCGTCGTGGCTGCTTTTGTGTGATGCAGCGGATGAGGATGTCCTCCTTGGGCGGCACCTCGCTAGGCAGCGGACAGTAGAAGGCTTCGGGAACCCTCGCCGGCGGCGGTGGCTCTTCCTCGTCCACGAATTTCCTGGCTCCGCGCATTCCACGACGGCCGCCGGCGGTCGCGCCGGCCGAGGAGCCGCTGGCCGAAGTGGCATGGTCGTCGGCTGCTGGCGCCGTAGCGGGCGCCGCGGACGCCGCCGGAGTTTTGCCCGCGGGTGCCGTCGAGGTCCGAGGGGCCGGGCCAAGGCTGGCCTGGCTACGGGCCGCGTCGAAGGCTTCGTCCAGGGCTGCCGTCTCTACCTGCGGCGTTATCTTGATGTTGGGGTTGATCTTCAGAGCCATCACCAACTGTCGGATGGCCTTGGCTCGGTCGTTGAAGCCGGTCATGTAGACGGCGGCCAGGTGCACGTGCGTTCGCGCCGAGATCTCGTGGTCGGCCATGTTCGCGTCGTTGAGAACCGAGATGGCGTTCCAGAGGGCGTCGCGCGCGGCATCGAACTTGCCTGCCTGCAGTTGGCCCAAGGCCTGTTTGTTGATCTCGACGACTTTACTCACCGTGTCCTGGCCCTTGCCGGACCTGCCCGCGGCCATGACTGGACAGACCTGCGAAGACACTGCGAGAAAGAAAAGGGAGACGAAAAGGGATGAGAGGAAGCAGCGGGACATCTTCATGAATGCGGCTCCTGGGGACGGAACCCGATCATTATGCTGGCTTTGGGAAGATGTCCATTCCCTAGCGACAGACTTGGTGCGCCGGATCGCATCCGCCCCGGGGCGCTGGCACGACCGCGGCTGAGGTGTCGTCCGGATCCGCTTCCCGGAAGTAGCCATCGCCATCCGCATCAACGCGGGGTGGATCCGCGGCAACATAGTGGTCGCCGGCAACCCAGTAGTCGATTCCGTCAGCCGTGCGCAGCACGACGTGTCCCACCACGTGCCCGCCACGCAGGTCGGTGTTGGGGTCGCCACGCTCGGTGAGATAGAGGGCGCCCGTGGCGGCAAGGCGGTCGATGGCGGCCTGGTGAGGATGGCCGTCCGAGTTGTCGTTCGCCACCTCGATGATGTCGACCCGGGGCCGCAGCTCGGCCAGAAAGGTGGGGCTGGACGAGTGAGCACTCCCGTGGTGGCTCACCCGATAGACGTCGACGTCTTCGACCAAGGGAGCCACGGCACACTCGATGTCGTGATACGAGTAGCCGAAATCCGATACCAAGGTCTCGCCCGACAGATCGCCCCCGGAGAAGTAGTCGAGCAGGCCGAAGCGCAAGACGAAGGCCAGCGAGTAATCGTTCTCGCTCGGCGGGGCCGGGTCGTTCGCTGGTCCATCGGCGAGAAGCAAGCCATTGGCATCCACCGCGACCACCCGAACGGACACGCCTGGCCCGAGATCGATCTGACCGTCGCCGAGTTTGGCGACCTCGGGGTGCAGCGTGGTCCATCCCTCGCCGGCAAGATACGTACGCCAGCGCGCCAGGGTACCGCTGCCTTCGCCTGGGTAATGGGTGAAATCCCTGTGCAGGAGCTTGCCCACCGTGAAGCCCTGCAGGTTGACCAGGTGCCACAGTCCGCCGTAGCCGGGATATCCGATGTGGTCCACGTGGAAGTGGCTGATCAGCACGGTGTCCAGATGAGAGGAACCGAGGACGTTCTTGAGGTACGGCCCGACGATCGCGGCCCCGTCGTCGGCGTCCCAGTCCGCCTCACCGGCATCCACCAGCAGGCTGCGGCCCGTGGGCCCCACGATGAGCGTGCTCGTGGCTTGGCCGGCATCGATGTGATGGATCTCCAGCCAGCCCGGCTGCCAGGTGCCCCCACCGGGCGGGTCAGCCCCGGAAACGGCTGGCATCCTACCGCCGGGAACCAGGCTGCAGCCGGCCAGCCACAGCAGACATCCGCTCGACGCAAATAGGGCACGCATGCCGGGTTATCGACAGCGGCGCCCTGAGGTTGCGTGAGCGAGGTTGACGAAGTCCCCCGGAGCCGCACGCGACCGCGGCCCCGCGTAGTGCCGCGGCCGCGCGGGTCCCGGAGAAGAAGCTAACCAAGCTTCCTCAACCCACCGAGGTGGCGACGGCCGACGATCCAGCCCGCTGGCTGCGTCGGGCCCGCGCTTCCGGTCCTCGTCGCCGACGTGTAGCGCGCCCGCCGCTCGGGCTGCTACCGGCGGCGGGCTGCGAAAAACGGACTGGCTACTTGGCGGGGGCGGGGGCGGGAGCCGGCGCAGGCGCCTTCTCCTCGGCGGCCTTCTTGCCCTTCTTGCCCTTCTTGCCCTTGGCATCGGCCGGCTTGGCCGAGTCCGCCTGCGCGACCTTCTTGGCAGCGACGGGCGCGGGCGCCTTGTGGCTGGCCTTGGCGGCGAAGGCCGACGTGCTGGTGAGGGTGGCGATTCCGAGTGCGATGATGAGCTTCTTGAACATGGCGGCGACTCCTTTCCCTTTGGTTTCCTTGTTGTGAAAGCGACTATGTCTGGGTGGAAATGCAGCGGGCGTGCCAGCGGAAATGCCGCGCGTTCTCCGCAGATTTCCGCGCTTTCACTCCTGCGGCGCAAAGAAGAACAACCAATCCGCCCGCTCACATGGGGCGTTCTGGGAGTGAATCATTCACATGGGAACCCTAGGAGGGTTCCCATCCCCTCCCGCGCTCTGGCTCCGGCGGGCAAAGCCCGCCTTTGCCTACGCGATCGTGGGAACCCTGGAAGGGTTCCCAAACCCTCCCGCGCTCTGGCTCCGGCGGGCAAAGCCCGCCTTTGCCTACGCGATCCTGGGAACCCTGAGAGGGTTCGCTTCGCCCTTCGGCTTCCCACGCGGAATCGCTGTGAAAACTGGCGCTGGTCACCGCAGCAGGCGAAGGTGGGTGCATGGGCGCGTTCGTCAACGCGTTTCGCAGCAAGCGGGTGGGCATGCTCATCGCGCTGGGTTTTGCCTCGGGCTTGCCTCTGGCACTCACGCGCACGACCTTGAGCGCGTGGATGACCAATGCCGGCGTGAACCTCAAGACCATCGGGCTCTTCTCGCTGGTCACCCTGCCCTATTCGTTCAAGTTCGTCTGGGCGCCGCTGCTCGACCGCTTCAGCTTTCCGCTGTTTGGCCGGCGTCGCGGCTGGATGGCGCTGACTCAGGTGGGCTTGCTGCTGTCCGTATGGATTATGGCCGACATCAATCCCAAGAACGCGCCGCTGGCCATCGCGGCTCTTGCCGTGGTGGTCGCGTTTCTGTCTGCCAGCCAGGATGTGGTGGCCGACGCCTACCGCACCGACGTCTTGCCACCGGCCGAGCGCGCTTCCGGCACGTCGACATGGATCCTCGGCTACCGCATCGCCATGCTGGTCTCGGGCGCCGGTGCTCTGGTGCTGTCCGACCACATGCCGTGGTCGCGCGTGTACGGCGTGATGGCGCTCCTGATGGTCGTGGGCATCATCGCCACCTGGCGCGCGCCCGAGCCCGAGGTGGTGCGGCCCCCGCGCACCATCGCCGACGCTGTGGTCAAGCCGTTCGTGGACTTCTTCTCGCGCAAAGGTGCGGCCGTGGCGCTGGCCTTTGTCATGCTCTACCGAATCGGCGACACCATCGCCGGCGGCATGGTGCTGCCGTTTCTTATCAAGCTGGGCTTTTCCAACAGCCAGATCGGCTTCTGGAACAAGGGCGTGGGCTTCGCTGCAACCATCAGCGGTGTCATGTTGGGCGGCGGCCTGGTGGCCAAGTACGGCGTGCGTCGCTGCTTGCTGACCTTCGGCGCGATCCTTATGGTCGCCAACACCGGCTACCTCGCGCTCGCCCTGCACGGCAAGAGCGTGGCGCTGCTGGCGACGGCCATCGGTATCGACAATGTGTGCGGCGGCATGGTGGACGCGGCCTTCGCCGCCTTCATCATGTCTTTGTGTAACAAGTCCTTTTCAGCGACGCAGTTCGCGCTGCTGTCCAGCGCCTCGACCATCATCGGCCGCATCATCAGTGCCGGCTCGGGCTGGCTCGCGGCCACAGTGGGCTGGCCGGTCTTCTTCGGCGTCACAATCGTCGCGGCAGTGCCGGCGCTGGTGCTGCTGGTGGTGGCCTTCCCGCACGACGCGGGCGCGGTAGAAGCAGAGCCGGCGAAATGACGATTAGATACTGACCCGCAGGCCCACGCCCACATCGAACAGGCCTGGATTTCGGCTCGGGATGGTCAGACCGCCGAGGTTCATGGCGCTGCTGCCAAAGCGAAACTCGCCGTGGTTGTTGCCCCAGTGGACCGCGCCAAAAGCCTCAAAGCGCAGGTGGGTGAGAAGGATCAGCGAATAGTCGAGCCGAGTGATGCCGGAACGGTCGGAAAGATTGGCGAGGTTCGAAAGCGCGAAGGTCGTGTTGTCCCAAGAATACGGCGCCGGCGCGGTAGCAAACACCGCTGCATAGTGCCGACCGAGGTAAAAGAAAGTCGCTGGCTCCCGCAGCAACTGCGAGTGGGGCAAGATGAGTCCGGGGTAAACGGCCGTGTCACTGTATCCAAGTCCGTTATAGAAATACTCGGCGCCCACGGTGAACACATCCTTGTCGGCGTACTGGATCGCGTATGAGACCCCGCCGGTGGCCTGGGGCTTGACACCAGAACCGCGCACTACCGGGTAGAGTATGTCGACCGCAGGCCCGAAATACTGGGCAAGCACGGTTTGATCGATGGTACCGGTCGGCACTGTTCCCAAGGTCAGGGTCGACGGATCGACACTTCTGTCGAAGCGCACCCGATCGATGTCCTGGCCAAAACGCAGCGCCACCTCGCCGTAGAAATCGAGATCCCAGATCCCGGCTGAAAGATCGGCCGCCAGCTTGGGCTTGTGCCCTCGCTGCGCAACACCGCCCAAGCCCAGCTCGGCCGAACTCCACGCCATCTCGGCGCGG
>Ga0265330_10000750_pt1 | contig 20414 bp, 14 predicted proteins | sample 41919metaG_FD_202083 | JGI IMG/M metagenome (GOLD analysis project Ga0265330, IMG submission 202083) | Rhizosphere microbial communities from Carex aquatilis grown in University of Washington, Seatle, WA, United States - 4-19-19 metaG | ecosystem: Host-associated > Plants > Roots > Rhizosphere... | reverse complement strand
AGATTGAAAAGGGGCCTCGCTCCGTGACCGCGCGCAGGCCGGCCGCGAGGCCCGGGTCGACCGAGCGATCGGTGCGGTCCACCGTGAATCCCTGGCCGTGCAGGTCGAGCCAGGCGAGGCGGGCCACGGCGAAGGCCCGCAGCCATCCGCGCCTGTCCCGACCAGGATCACCGGCGCGCGGCCGGTCATCCTGCCAGATGGCGCGCTCGAGCCCGGCAGCGAGCGTCCAGCGTCTCCACGCGGCGGCCCCGGTGTCGAACGCGAGGCGCTGCTGCGATTGTGCTTCGAGCTCGACGCGCGCGGCGGTTCGGGTCCACCCGGAGGGCGTCACCCAGGTGCCGACCGCGGCGTCGGCGCGGCCGCCGCCTTGGGCCGAGGGCATCGTCGCGCCCGATGCAACGTCGAAGGCTCCGCCGAGCCCGAGCGTCAGCCCCAGCATCGCACGGAAGCGGCTCCCTCCGGCAGGCCGTGCCTCGGAGTCGCCGGCGTGCGCTGCCAACCACGGCGACCGGCTCGCAGGCGGTGTCCCCGCGCCCGAGGGCAGGGTCACGCCGAATTCCGGGTGGACGTCGCTCTCCATCTCGGCGAGCGACACCGCGACGGCCGCGCCGAGATCGGCGCACGCATGGTGGGGCGGAAACCGCCGCACCCCGAGCAGCGCGCCGTCGGCACGTTCGAGGACCGCGACCAGCGCACCGTCCTCCTGTGAGAGGTGCGCGCGATCGGGGTCCCCGTGCCGATCGACCTCGGCGCCGAGGGGAAGCAAGGCGCCGAGGGCGGTGGCCACCTGTTCAGGGCGCGGGCACTCCGTCGCGCCGTCTACCTGCACCTGGATCCACGCGGCCCAGACCAGCAGGCCCGCGGCTCCGACGATCGCCATCAACCGACTGTATCATGCACCCGAAGGCAGCGGTCTCGGCTCGCTCCCCTTCTCGGCACGGATGTACACCATGCGATCCGTCATGAGGGCGTGCTGGGATTCGACCGACGGTCGCACCACCGCCTCGAAGAGCTCCCGCTCCTCTGGCGAGAACCGCTCCGCGAGAATAGCGCGAAGCGACGGGGCGAGGGGGTGGGGCGAGATGCCCAGGAAGACCTCCCATGATCTCACGCTCGACCGCACGACGTCGATGTGGAGCTCGAGGTGAATCTCCTCGAAGCCGGCCGCTTGCACCAGGCGCAGCAGGTCGCGCTCACCGTGACTGGCGATCGCGCTCGTGGCGATGAGCGCCTCGGTGTCGGGAAACTGGGCCGCCTTCCAGCGATGCAGCAGCGGCAGGAAGCGATCGGGCAGCTGTGCCGGATCGGCCTGCCGCATCCGCAGGCCATCCCTCAGTGCCCGGGCGAAGAACGCCTCGTCTTGAAAGACGGGCTCGGCGATGGAGAGCCGACCACCGGGCTCGAGGACCCGGTGGAATTCGCGGAGTGCGGCGCTCTTGTCCCCGACGTACGCGAGCACCGCCCGGGTGACGACGGCGTCGACCGAGGAATCATCGACACCATCCAGGCGCTCGGCCGAGCACCTGAGGAACCTGCACTGTCCCTCCACCTTGCGGCGGACGGCGAGCGCCTCCGTGTGGTGGAGCATCGGGGCCGATATGTCGGTCAGGAGGACGCGGAGTGAGGGCCCGAGGCGATCGATGGCTCGGAAGGCCACCAGGCCGTCGCCCGTACCCACGTCGACGAGCGTCATCCCGGCGGCCAACCGCGCGCCGTCGAGCGCCTTGTCGGCGTAGCCCTCGGTGGCGACGCGTACGCTCGCCGCGTAGGCGGGATCCCCGGCATCACGGCCATGCAGGAGCCACGCGGACCAGAGGTCGTCATCCATGCTTTCCGTTCATGCTTTCCCTCCATGCCTGCCTGCATGCTTCGAGCCCTCAGGACATGTGTTGCCCCCCGTTGATCGCGATGTTGGCGCCGGTGACGAACCCGGCTTCCTCGCTGGCCAGGTAGGCGACCAGCCCCGCGACCTCGTCGGGGGTTCCGAGGCGGCCGATGGGGATCTGGGGGATGATCTTGGAGGTCAAGACCTCTTCGGGGATGGCCTTCACCATGGCGGTCCCGATGTACCCGGGCGAGATGGTGTTGACGGTGACGCCCTTGCGCGCGATCTCGAGCGCCAGCGCCTTGGTGAACCCGTGCATCCCGGCCTTCGCCGCCGCGTAGTTCACCTGGCCGAAGGCGCCCTTCTGCGCGTTGACCGAGGAGATGTTGATGATGCGACCCCACCCGCGCTCGACCATCCCGTCGCATACCTGCTTGGTCATGTTGAAGCAAGAATCGAGATTGGTGCTGAGCACGGCATCCCAGCTCGGCTTGTCCATCTTCTTGAAGGTCATGTCCCGGGTGATCCCCGCGTTGTTCACCAGGACGTCGACCGGCCCGCACACCCGGACCACCTCGGCGACGCCGGCCACGCAGGAGTCCCAGTCGCGCACGTCGCAGGCCTGGGCGTGAAACTCGAAGCCGCTCTTCGCCATGGTCGCCAGCCACTCCTTCGCCTTTTCGTTCGCGGGAGAGTAGGTCGTCACGACGGTGTAGCCGAGCCGCGCGAGCTTCGCGCAGATGGCCTCACCGAGCCCGCCCATTCCCCCGGTCACGAGGGCAACCCTGTGTTTGTCTTGAGCCATGATGCACCTCCCTGATGATGCCGGTGTGACCGGCAGGTCACTCTTGGGTCCGTTCTAGGCCGACCGTTCGACCGCCAGTGCGACGCCCATACCCCCGCCGATGCACAGGGCGGCGAGACCGCGCTTCGCGTCGCGGCGCTGCATCTCGTGCAGGAGGGTGACGAGGATGCGGCAACCGGACGCGCCGATGGGATGACCGAGCGCGATCGCGCCGCCGTTGACGTTCACCTTCGCGGTGTCCCACCCCATCTCCTTGTTGACGGCGCAGGCCTGGGCGGCGAACGCCTCGTTGATCTCCAGCAGATCGAGGTCGCTCGACTTCCACCCTGCCTTCTCGAGGCATCGCCTCGAGGCGGACACCGGGCCCATCCCCATCACGGCGGGGTCGAGCCCCGACGAGGCGAAGGCCTTGATCCGGGCGAGGGGACGCAGCCCCAGCTCGGCTGCCCGGTCGGCGCTCATGACCACGACCGCCGCGGCGCCGTCGTTGAGCCCCGAGGCGTTGGCGGCGGTGACCGTGCCGTCCTTGGCGAACGCGGGGCGAAGGCCGCTCACCCCAGCCACCGTCGAGCCGGGCTTGATGAATTCGTCGGTGGCGAAGGCGATGGGATCTCCCTTGCGCTGGGGGACCGCCACGGGGACGATCTCCGCCTCGAACCGGCCGGCCTTCTGCGCCGCCTCGGCCTTGTTCTGGCTCGCCACCGCCAGCTCGTCCTGCTCGGAGCGCGAGATGCCGAACTGCTTGGCCACGTTCTCCGCGGTGACCCCCATGTGATAGTGGTTGAACGCATCCCAGAGGCCGTCGATGATCATGCTGTCGACCAGGGTGGCGTCGCCCATGCGAAATCCGTCGCGCGATCCAGGCAGGACGTGGGGCGACGCGCTCATGTTCTCTTGCCCACCGGCGACGACGACGTCCGTGTCGCCACAGCGAATGCCCTGCGCGGCCAGCATCACGGCCTTGAGCCCCGAGCCGCACACCTTGTTGATCGTCATCGCCGGGATGGTCACCGGCAGCCCTGCCTTCACCAGGGCCTGGCGGGCGGGGTTCTGACCGCTCCCGGCGGTCAGGACCTGCCCCATGATGACCTCCGAGACCAGGGCACCCTCGAGCCGGCTCCGGGCGAGCACCGCCCGGATCACGGTCGCCCCCAGCTCCGGCGCCGCCACCGTCGCCAGCGAACCGCCGAACTTCCCGATCGCCGTGCGGGCGGCTGCGACAATCACCACATCGGTCATGAGGCTTCTCCCTGCAAGAGGTTCAATCATCCAAAGACATAGGTGCCGGGCGCCGGGCCGAGCGGCGCCAGGCCGGCGGCGGGATCTCCCATGGGCGGCGGGGGAACCCGCGTGGGGCTCGAATGATCGGCGAGCCAGGTCGCCCAGGATGGCCACCACGATCCCTGTCGCAGCTCCGCCTTCGCGAGCCACGCGTCGGGGGCCAGGGTCGACGTGGCGTCGGTCCAGGTCAGCACGCGATGCCGCCGCTTGGGGTTCTCGGGGCCGCTGACGATCCCGGCGTTGTGGCCACCGCTCGTCAGCAGGAAGGTGTAGTCCGGCGAGCGGACCAGGCCCCGCGCCTTGTACACCGATCTCCAGGGAGCGACGTGATCGGTCTCCGTGCCCACCACGAACAGGGGAAGCTCCAGCTTCGACAGGTCGATCCGCCGGTGGTTCATCTCGAGCCGTCCATTGGCGAGATCGTTCCGCAGGTACAGCCGCTCGAGGTACTCGCTCAACATCCGTCGCGGCATGCGGGTCCCGTCGGCGTTCCAGGCCATGAGCTCGCTCGGCTTGTCGCGGCGGCCACGCAGGTACCGGTCCACGGCCGGGGTCCACAGCTGCTCCTTCGAACGCAGCAGCTTGAAGGCCCCGCTCATCGCCTCGCTCTCCAGGACCCCGCGCTTGGCCATCAAAGCGTCGAGGGTCTTGAGCTGGCTGGGCGAGATGAAGAGCGAGAGATCCCCGGGCTCGGCGAAGTCGGTTTGACCGGCGAGGATCGTCGCCGAGGCCAGCCGCCCGTCGTGAGCCGCCGCCAGGTCGGCGGCCGCGATCGCCAGCAGGGTTCCCCCGATGCAATAACCAACCGAGTGAACCCGCCGGTCGGGCAAGATGCGGGTCACCGCATCGAGCGCCTGGCGGAAGCCCAGATCCACGTAGTCGGCAAAGCCAACCCCGCGATCTTCGGAGGTGGGGTTCTTCCAGGAGATGACGAAGACCGTGTGCCCACGTTCGACGAGGTACCGCACCAGCGACGTCGCGGCCGAGAGATCCAGGATGTAGTACTTCATGATCCACGCCGGGACGATCAGGATGGGCTCGGCGTAGACGCTCGCGGTGCTCGGGGCGTATTGAATGAGCTCGAGGACCCGGTTGCGCAGCACCACGCTGCCGGGGGTGAGGGCCACGTCGCGACCGACCTCGAAGGGGGAGTCGCGCTCGACCTTCGGGCCGGTCTTGGTGCCGACCTCGGGGCCGATGAGGGCCCGCGCCGCATCTTCCATCATGTGGCGATAGCCGCGGAGGAGGTTCTGTCCCCCTTCGGCTCTGGTTTGCTCGAGGACCTCGGGGTTGGTGGCGAGGTAGTTCCGCGGCGAGAAGGCCTCGAGGAGCTGCGTCCGGGCGAAGCTCAGGCGCTGGGCGTTCTCGGGTGAGACTCCGGGCGCCGCGCCGAGGGCCTCCTCGTACCACGCGGCCACGTTGTTCCAGGTGCGGGCGTAGACGTTGAAGGGCCAGTGTTGCCACGCCGCCCCCTCGGCGGGCTGCCCACCCGCGGCCGGATCGAGCGCCGCTGGCTGGAGGGCGCGCCCGGCGAATTGCAGGGTGTCGGCCAGCTTGGCGGCGGCCGATGCGCCGAGCTCGGCCACCTTGTCGGCGCGACCGCCGAGCCTCGAAGACCAGTCCGCAAAGGCGGCCAGGTAGTCGTCGAGCGCCAGACCGCCGGTGGCGGTCCCGAGGTGGGCGCGCATGTGCTCTTCGAATTGCTTCACCGCGCTCGACCACCCGGCAGTCACCCCGTCCGGGCCAGGCCCGTCCGTCGCCTCGTTCTTGGTCTGTGTCATGGACGCACCGCCTCGTGTCTCGGCAGGAGAAGGTCTTATTGCCTGGGCGCCGTCTCGGTCGTCGCCGTGGCCGCGCGGCCCGCGGTCTCGCTGGCCATCTGGGTCAGCCTGACCTGCGCGTCGGTGAGCAACTGAATCATCTCCTTCGAGCGAGCGGTCATCTTCTCGACGAACTTGGTGCCGAGCTCCGTCTCCTTGGCGACGAGCTCGGTGGGGGTCTTGGCGGCGAGGGCGGCGTTGGCCTGGGCCATGCCGAACTCCAGGCACTCACCGACCGCGGCGTAGTGGCATTGTGCGAAGCGGTCGAAGGCCTTCATGCCCTCCTGCTGAGACTGCATGAGAGGGTGGAGTGCCTTGCCATAGGCCTCGAACCATTCCTTGGGATCCGGGAGGGGGTTGGTCATGTCGTGCTCCTCTTCTTCTCGTTTCTTCTGAGGTGGCGGATGCCACGAATCCATCCTGGGAGCCGATTGTATGCACCGCAAGACAAATCGACCGGGCGGGCTCCTTCCCCACGCGTGGCAGCAGAGCGCGCGCAGGGCCTGCGCATGCACGCAGAGTCTGCGGCAGGCAGGCCCGGAGAGACAGGAGGATTCTATAGGCGGAGGCCGCCGTCGAGATCGATGCAGCGACCGGTGAAGAAGTCGTTCTCGAAGATGAAGGCTGCCGCGTCCGCGATCTCCTCGACCGACCCCAGCCGCTTGAGAGGGACCGGCGCGAGCATCTTCTCCAGCGCATCCGGGCGCATGTGGTCGAGCAGGGGGGTGCGGGTGAACCCGGGCGCGATCGCGCCCACGCGGACTCCGTAGCGGGCCAGCTCCTTGGCCCACACCACGGTCAGCGAGGCCACCCCGGCCTTGGCGGCGCTGTAGTTGGATTGGCCTGGGTTTCCAGCCCTCGATACGCTCGAGATGTTGACGATAACGCCCCCCCGGCGTTGCTTGACCATGTGTTCGGCGGCCTCGCGCCCACACAGGAAGGTCCCGGTCAGGTTGACGTCGATGACCGCTTGCCACTGCGCCAAGCTCATCTTCCCCACGACCTCCCCGTCCTTCGCCTTGATGAGCAGGGCGTCCCGGATGATGCCGGCGTTGTTCACCAGCCCGTCGATGCCCCCGAACCGGCGCGCGATGCCGCTGAACGCGCCGGTGACCTCCTCCTCGCGAGACACGTCGGCCACGAAGGCAGCGGCCTCGGCCCCGCGCGCTTCGCAGCCGGTCCGCACGGCCTCGAGCCCGGGTCCGTCCGTGTCGATGAGCGCAAGGTTTGCGCCGTCCGCAGCGAATCGGTCCGCAAGGGCCCGTCCGATCCCGCGGCCGGCGCCGGTGATCACGATGGTCTTGTGGCGCGTATCCATGGTTCACCTCACGAGGATGATTGAGAGATCACGCTCCGCGCGGCTTGCGCGGTTTGCGGGAGCTCGGTGGTTCTGGCGTCCCGCCCGCCCGTGGCGGGGGTGCCTCGGGCGGATCGGTATCGGGGCGGCCGCCGCCCTTGCCCTTGGCGCCCATCGACGCCTGCATGCGGGTCCAGAGATCCAGGTTCTGGCGCGCGAGCTCGGCCAGCGGCGCCAGCGGGCCCTCGACCGCGCGCTCGAGCTGCTCCTGGATCAGCTGCTGCTGGCGCATCACGGCGGTGGCGCCCATCTCGAGGTAACGTACCAGCAGCTCTTGAACCGGGTTCCCATGGAAGCGGATGATCGCCTCGAGCACCTTGGTGGACAGGATGGGGCTCCCGTATTGTTCCTGCTCCGCGATGATCTGGAGCATCGTGACCCGCGTCAGGTCGGCACCGGTCGGATCGTCGACCACCTTCACGGTCTCCCCGGCCGCGATGAGACGACGGATGTCTTCCAGGGTGACATGGCGGCTGGTGGTGGCGTCGTAGAGTCGGCGGTTCGCGTACTTGCGGATGATGCGGGCTTCGGCCATCGGGAGCACACGGGGGCTGAGAGACGTGGAGAGCCGTGGAGAGAGGCGGCAGAGAGGCGGCAGAGAGGCGGCAGACCCATCGTCTGCCATGCAGATCTCCTGTCACGGGGAGCTGGCGGGAGCCAGGAAATTCTTCTTGCAGTGCAAAAGACCTCGGGGCGCAGGACGGTCCGGCGGTCGGGGCTCTCGAAGCGTTGCGTTCAGTTCCAGCGACCGGTGACGCCGACGAACAGGGGAGGGGCGCCGTTCGACGGGGGCGCGTCGCGGGGGGCCGGCAGGGCCCCGACCATCGGCGCCCAGTCCTCGATGCGGAGGCTGGACTTGATGGCATGCGCCCGGACGCGGCCTGCCTGGTTCTTGCGCTCGAGCTCGAGGAAGATCTCGGAAGGGGTGGCTGGCGAGGTGCTCGCGGCAGCGATCTGGCCGACCGCACGCGCGGCGTGTCCTCGACGCCCGGCCGAGCCCGCGTCGCCGGGCAGCGCCTCGGAGGCCGTCGCTTCCTCCGTCGGGTCATCGACGACCGCCGGCGACCGCCCGGACGGGGGCGAGCCCGGCGTGGCGGAGGTGCCGCTGCCGGGACCACCCGCACCGCCGCCCGGAGCAGCTGGAGGAGCCGGAGCCGGGGGCGGTGCGGTGTTGTCCGGGTGCGCCCTGCCGAACCTCGCGAGCAGGAAGCCGGCCGCCGTCATGCCGACCGCCGGACCGAGGGCGAGACCGGCGAGGACTGGACGTCCCTCGCCCGGGCTCGCGAAGGGCGCGCCCACGCCGGCACCCACCGCGGTGCCGAGGGCCGCGCCGAGGCTCAACCACCCGAAATCTCCGGCCGCGACCAGCCCGCTCGCGAGCGCCCCGTAACCCGCCAGCAACCCCACGTTGGTGCCGATCAGCCCTCCGCCGGTGATCGGGTGGGCATCGCGCGCCACGAGCGCACCCGAGAAGGCGCCCATCCATCCACCCCACGCAGCGAGGCCCGCGAGCGCCGGGGACGAGGACTGGCTGTCCCCTGCCGCCGACGCGCTCGCCATGCCGAGCGAGGCACCGACGCTCGCCCCGAGGAGCCCGGCGCCGAGGTACGGGTCCCGCCCCGACGCGCGCGCCGACCACGCGAAGGTGGTCGCCTCGGCCACGCCGAGGACGCCGCCCAGCACTCCGTAGCCCGCGGCCCGCGATTGCAGCCGCAGCTGGCCCCGGGACGCCAGCAGCCCACCGGCGACCAGCCCGGCCGCCGATCCCCCGAGCGTGAGGCCGGCCGCCGATTCGTCGTGGATGTCGCGCGACAGGAGCGCGATCCCCCCCGCGGCCGAGGCGCCGAGGGCGCTGCCGACCCCGGCGGCGGTCGTGTTCTCGACGCTGGGGCGCCACGCGGTGCTCCCGAGCACCGACAGCCCGAGCCCGCCGAAGCCCCCCGCCAGGACGCCGCCCGTCCCGGTCCTCCCGCTGACCCGCGCTGCGGGCTCGAACAGGTACGGTCCGAGGACACCGGCCCACACGCCCTCCAGGGTCCCGAGCCAGAGCAACGGGGCGCCGTCACCGCCGAGGTGGAGGCGATCGTGCAAGCCCGCGCCGAGCCCGAGCCCCGCGAGTGTCCCAGCCAGCATCCCCAGGCGCACCGGGCGATCGTCGACCGGGAGCCCGGGGGACCGAGAGGAATCCTCCAGCAGCAGACCGAGGCCGAGCCCCGTGCCGAGTCCGTCGACGCCGGCGGCGGTCACCGTCCCCACGTCTTCGGAGCTGGCGCCGGTCGCGTGCACCGCCGCCGCGCCGAGGATCGCGCCGGCCCCGACTCCGACCCACGCGCCCCCGGACTCGGGGCGATCCCACCCTGGCCAGACCGCCAGGCTCACGCTCGGCACGAGGGCGCCCACCAAGCCCCCGGCGCCCGCCCCGACGATGGCCGCGCCGAGTTCGCTGCTGGAGAGGGTGAAGTCGAGGTAGCCCACGGAGGCCATGCCCCCCACGGTCCCGAGGAGCGAGCCCGCCAGAGCCAATCGGGGCTCGGCGCGCGTCGCCGAGTCGGTCGCGAGCAGGGCCAGCCCGTAGCCCACGGCGCTCCCGGCGGCGGCCGAGCCCGTGACCGCGAGGGCGCCCGGGCGCGCCCCGACCCGCTGGGCGAGGACCAGCCCGGAGCCGAGCCCGAGGGCCGTGCCGAGCAGCCATCCCCCCTGTCGCTGCAACGTGCTGGGTCCGCCGCCGTGGTCGCCCGGGGAGGCGCTGGAGGCGAGGAGCAAGCCGTCGGCGATTCCGAGCGTGGTCGCGGCGAGGATGAGCGACGACGAGCCCGGGGGGATCGAAGCCGCGAGATGGAGGGGGCGTCCGAAGAGGACGGCTCCGCCGAGGAGCGCGCTCGCGCCGGTGACGGCGCCGATGCGTCGGGCCTGGCTCGTGTCCGGTGGGCTTGCGCCGCTCGCGTCGGGCGTCCCTGGCGTGGTCAGCATGGCCCCGAGCCCCAGGCCTAGGCCCGCGCCGAGCGCGCCTGCCACCGAGGTCGCGGCGATCTCGCCGCCGGATGCGCCCGTGGCCTCGGCCAGGGCGGCGGCGCCGAGGGTCCCGGCCCCCATCCCGAGCAAGGCCCCCGCCTCGGCCCGGCGATCCCCCGGCCATTCGGCGCGTCCGAGCGAAGGCCCGAGCGTGCCCACGAGCGCCCCGTAGCCAAGGCCCACCCCGCTCGCGGCGAGGGCCGGATCGGTGAGTCGCCTCGAATGGGTGAAGAGGGCCCCGGCCGACAATCCGAGCGCGGCGCCGGCCGCGATGCCCACGCCGTCGGCGGGGCCGCGCGCGTCGACCAGCCAGGCGGCGGTGCCCCAGCCGAGCGACAGCGCCGACGCCGTGAACCCGAAGGTGGTCAGCTGATCGCGCGCGTCGGGGTGGATGCGGTCGGAGAGCCACAATCCCCCCAGCCCTCCCATCAGCCCGATGGCCAGGACGCCCCCCTGCATGGCCGCGGTGTCGGCATCGGTCACGGGCTGTCCGTGGTGGCTGGCGGTCGAGGCGAGCGCGTAGATGCCGGCGCCGTAGGCCGTGCCCCAGGTCCCGAGGACGGCCGCATCCGGGCCGACCCGCAACCGCTCGTGGAACGCGAAGCCGAGCCCGCCGAGCGCGACACCCCCGAGTCCGGCGCCGACCTTCCACGATCCGGGATCGCCGGGGTGAAGGCTCTGTCCGTCGGCGCTGCGCGCGAAGCCGGTCGCCATCATGTGCACACCGAGGCCGAACGCGTTGCCCACCAGGAGCGCGACCGCCCCCGTGCGCACCCGGGCTGGCTCGACGTCGGTGAAGGCGCCCGCGGCGACCCCGGCGAAGTAACCGAGGCTCGCGCCCAGCATGAGGCCGCCTTGGCCGGCGGGAGAATCGAGCCACGGGGCCCGGTCGAGACCGCTGCCGAGCAGGGAGCCGAGCCAGGCGCCGCTGGCACCGAGGCCCGCCATGAGGACGAGATCGCTCGTCGTCGGAGCCAGCGCGTGACCGACGATGGCCGAGGCAATCATGGCCGGCACCACCCCGGCGGCGAAGGCGGGTCCGATGTGGGGCGACTCTCCTTGCACGCGCATCACGCCGATGCCGCCCAGCGCCGTCCCGAGGACGAGGCTGTCCGCGAGGGCGACCTCGCCCAGTGTGAAGGTCCACCGCCGCGCGCTCCAGACGCCCGCCGCCATGCCCACCATCTCGCCGGCGATGAGCGAGCCGTACTCGAGCTTGGGGTTGCTGCTGCCGCTCCCGGCGTAGAGCGTGAGGCCCGCGAGCGTCCCCCACGCCGTCGTGTTCGTGAACCAGACCGCCTCGTCGACGGTGGGGCGGACGCCGAAGCGCGACAGGGCCCAGGCGGTTCCGAACCCGATCACGCCGCCGGCCGAGCCGAGCAGGAGCATCGGGGTCGTGCCCTGCAGGCCGAGCCGGGAGAGGTTCGAGAAGAGCGTCGCTCCCGCCACCGTCGATGCGCCCACCGTCAGGACCCGGCCATCGGCACCCGGGGCGCCTGTCGTGCCAGGGGATTGCTCGGCGCCGCCAGCAGGGTTCGCACCAGTGGACGCGGACGCGGACGCGGACGTGGACGTGGATGTGGATGTGGATGCCCGCGGGGATGCCGATGTCGGCGACGGCGAGACCGGCCCGGGGGTGGCAGCAGAAGACGCGGTCGCCGAAGAGGCCGCCAGGGAAGCGTCGAGCACGCGCTTCGCGACCGTCGCCAACTTGGGGCCCCCGAAGCTCCCGGCCCACTCGAGATAGGCGATGCTCGGCGCGTGCCGGGTGTCCGCCAGGGCCTGCAGGGCGGCGGCCCGGCTGGCGTCGGCCTGCGTGGGATCGTTCATGACGTCGACCAGCGGAAGGATCTCGCCGGCCCGTGCGAGAGCCTGAATGGCCACGGTCTCGACGGTCAGCCAGGAGGCATGCCGGCCACTGTCCCTCAAGAACTGCCCCAGAGCCAGGTGCGCCACCGCGGTGGGAAACTGCGCGAGCCCGGCAGCCAGCTCCAGGGCGACGGTCTCCTCGGTCGCCTGGGCGAGGCCAGCGGCGAGCGCCCCTTCGGTGCCCGGGACCCGGCAGCTCGACACGAGGGCGGCGCTCGCGCGACGACGCTCCGGCGGCGCGGGCGGAAAGAGATCACGGAGGGCTGCGCCAAGGGAGCTGGCATCGCAGCTCGTCGCAACCTGGGTCACCGGGGACGATTGCCCGGAAGCGGGCGCCTCGAAGCCGACGACCGTCATTGCGATCGTCAGCGCGACGAGCCACGCGGCGTGAAGCCCTGCGCGCTCTGCCCCTCCCGTCGTGTCCGTGACATGGATGTGCGGCATGGCGACGTCTCGCGCAGCAAGCGACATGCCCGCACCGTCCGCGAGCGAATGTCGGTGCGGTGGCCGCCGTTCGCTCGCCGTTCGCCACCGTCCTCGAACGAGGGCGTTGGAATTTCACCACGCCCGCGGCGGACGGCTGTCGGTCCCATGCAGCACGTGGTCCGATTCGACCAGGGCGGAGGGCTTGCTTGCACCTGGTGCGGGTGGTGTAACGTCGCGCCAGAGCGAGGGCGAATGTCGACCAACGAGACCAGCGATTCCGCAGCGACCTTGGCCCCGGTGCGCTGGGGCGTGCTCGGGGCGAGCCGCTTCGCCCTCGGCGTCAGCCTGCCGGGGATGAAGCGCGGACCGTTGACGTCACTGTGGGCCCTAGCCTCGCGCGACCTCGCAAAGGCCGAGGCTGCCGCCGCGGCCCTCGGCATCCCGAGGGCGTACGGCAGCTACGAGGCGTTGCTGGCCGATCCGGAGATCGAGGCCATCTACAACCCGTTGCCGAACCACCTGCACGTGGAGTGGACCGCGCGGGCCGCCCGGGCGGGCAAGCACGTCCTGTGCGAGAAGCCCATCTCCCTCGCGGCCGAGGAGGCCGAGACGCTGGTGCGGGTTCAAAGGGAGACGGGCAAGATCATCGCCGAGGCCTTCATGATCCGCTCTCACCCACAGTGGCGTCAGGCGCGGGCCTGGGTGGAGAGCGGGCGCATCGGCGATCTGGTCGGCGTCCAGACCGCGTTCTCCTACTTCAACCGCGATGCCACCAACATCCGGAATCAAAAGCCGCTCGGAGGCGGAGCCCTCTACGACATCGGTTGCTATGCGGTGAACACCTCCCGTTACCTCTTTGGTCGCGAGCCCAGGCGAGCCATCGCGTTCATCGAGCGTGACCCCGGGTTCGGCACCGATCGCTTGACCTCGGGGTTGCTCGACTTCGGGCCGGGCCACCTGACCTTCTCGTGCAGCACGCAGGCGGTCCGCCACCAGCGGGTGAACGCCTTCGGCACCACGGGGCGCATCGAGATCGAGATCCCCTTCAACGCGCCCGCGACCCAGCCTTGCAAGATCTTCCTCGACGATGGCTCGACGGCGAGCGGCAGCTCCGCGCAGGTCACGCTCCTCCCGGTGGTCGACCAGTACAGCCTGCAGAGCGAAGCCTTCTCTCGCGCCGTCCGCACCGGTGGGCCGGTCGACAACTCCATCGAGGACGCCGTCGCCAACATGCGGGTCATCGACGCCCTCTTCCGCTCCGCCGAGAGCGGGCGATGGGAAGCCATCGGGTCCTGAGCGGGACAGCCGGACGGCCGACGGGGCGTGCGGCGGGGCGGTCGTTCAGGTGGGAGGGTGCTGGGGCGTGCTCTTCACGGCCTCCAGCACCTCGCTGGCGTTGACCAGCGGGTCGACCTTGGGCCAGACCCGCGCGATCTTGCCGTCCGGCCCCACGAGGAAGGTCACCCGCGCGGTCATGGAAAGACCAGGCATCGCGGCCCCGACGCCGTAGGCCCGCTGGGTCGCGCCGGTGGTGTCGGCGACCATGGGGAAGGGTAGGTGGTGATGTTCGCGGAAGCCGCGGTGGCTCGCCTCGTCGTCGTGAGACACCGCGAAGATGGTGATGCCGGCCTTCACGAACCTGTCGAAGGAATCGCGGAATGCGCAGGCCTCCTTGGTGCAACCCAACGTCTCGTCCTTCGGGTAGAAGTAGACGACCGCGAAGTGCCCACGCTGCGCCGACAGCTTGACGGGAGCGCCCTTCGGATCCTTCCCTTCCAGATCCGGGGCCACCGCCCCGACGGGCAGCAGCACGCCATCCCCCGCGAGGCTCTGCCCCACGGTCGAGGTCAGGGCGCCGGCCGCCCCGATAGCCACGATGATGAGCTTCTTCATCCTCGGTTCATAGCACCCCTGGGCAAGGACGCTTGGTCGAGGTCGAGGTTGGGATCCGGGTCGGATCAGGGGGGAGGACCAGCGGGCGCTTCAGACCAGGCGCAGGATGCGGCCCAGGCGGGCGCCGTTCAGCACGCGCACGCGGGAGAGGCGCACGGCCACCTCGCCCCCGTCGCGCTCGATGCGCTTGAGCTCGCCGGTGAGAACCCGGAGCTGGTCGTAGCGGGCGGCGTCGAACGCGGCTTGCAGGATCGCGCGCGGGGGTCGCGGCGATGGAGCTGGAGGGGTGAGCTCGGCCAGGTCGGTGACCACGGTCATCTTGGTCGTCGTCACCTCGGCGCTGGCCACCACCTCCGCGTTCTCGAGCCGCAGCCATCGGCCAGCCCCGTGGCTTGGCTCACGAAAGGACACGCTGCTGCTGGCGAGCAGGCACAACCAGCCGGAACGTCGGAGGACCTGGTAGGTGCTGGCCAGGCTGCGCTCGAGGTGCCGGCAAACGCGTTCGGGATCCCACGCCGGTGGGCCCACCGCGGCGGCGGGCCCGGCCTCCGAGTCGCCGGGGTCGACCGACTCGCCGTCGTCGTCTGCGCGTGCGCCCTCGCCGGCCTGCAGGAGGAGGAGGTCGCGGGCGATCCCCAGGGTCAGAATGCGCGGGTCGCGCGACCTGGCCAAGCCAGGCACGAGATCGGCCGCACGACGCTGGATGAACCGGGCCCAGCCCCCGGCAAAGCTCTCCTCGTCGGGGGCGAAGGAGCGCGGGGCACCGGTCGCGGCGGCGCGGCGCGCCGGATCCGGTGGCTCGCCGGCGATGAGCTCGATCACCGCGCGCAGGCATCGAACGGAGAAGCGGGACGGCAAGGGACCGACAGGGTGGCGCTGGTCGGGGATCGGGGAGGTTGACTGGAGGTCGGAGGAGGCGAACCAGGCGGCGCGATCGCCTCGAACCAGCTGGATGTTGTAGGGAGGATCGAGCGTCTTGATGAGCCCGGATTCCAGGACGGCCGCCTCGAGCGCCGTGGCCGTCACCTCGAACGCGATGTCGTCCACCTGGGTCAGCATCTCGAGCGCCCGCTCGGTCGCGCCGCGCTGCTTGCCGAAGTGGCTGGCGACGCGCTTCCGGAGGCTCTTGGCCTTGCCCACGTAAAGCACGTCGCCGTTCGAGCGGAGCAAGCGGTACACCCCCGGCGCGTCCGGCAGCGCTCGGTAGCGCGCCCTCGGCATCGGATAGGCCCGTCGGCGCGGCGTTCGCGATCCGACCGGCGCGGCCAGCCAGCTCTTGAGCTGCGACCACGAGCGGATTCCGCGCTCGGCCAGCGAGACGACCAGCTTGTGCCAGATGAAGGCCGTGGCGATCACATGGTCGCGCGCCCGCCGATCGAGCGTGAGGCTGTGCCCGAGGAAGCCGGCGAGCGCCCGCAGGTTGCGGCGCGGCAGATCGGGATACAGCCGGCAGGCAATCGCGTGAACGCACACCGCATCGATGGGAAACGGCCCCTCCGGGTCGAAGCGCCGCGACCAATCTTGCAAGAAGGCGAGCTCGAAGCGCGCGAAGTGGATGGCGGTGGGCATGGGGCCGGGCCTCGCGGGCGCGGGCGCCGGCGCGGGCGTGACCGGCGCCAGGCTGGTGCGCAGCCGCCGCCAGGCCTCCTCCGGCTGGAGGGCATCGAGGAGGAGCCCCTCGTGAAAGCCCGTGAGCTGTCGGACGGGCGAAGACACCCGTTGCCCGGCGGGCAGAGCGATCCAGTGCGCCTGCGCGGGCCTCGATGGTGACGGCTGGCTGGCCCGCGCCAGGCACCACCCGAGCTCGAGGACACACCCCAGCTCGGGCGTGGCGCCGGTGGTTTGACAGTCGAGCATCAGGACCTCGAGCTCGAGGAGCGAGAGGTCCTCGCTGGCTGCCTCGGTGTCCCCACCATTCATGTCGGCCATTCGAGCCAGGTTCAGAACGGAAACTCCTCCTCGACGATCTGCCGGGAAGGCTCATCGTCGCCTCCGGCGCCCGGGTCGGTCTTGGGATCGAGTGAGCCGTCGGCGGGGATGATGTACCACTGGCGACCCTGGAGCTGCCGCCTCAGCATGCCGCCCTTCTCCATGGCCTCGAGCAAGCGGGAGAACGTGGAGAAGCCGTGGTCGCGCTCGTCGAAGTCGGGCTGCTTGCGGACGATGGTCTCCTTGATCAGGGAGGGGTTGAGGGGGCCCGTGGCTCGTGACAGCAAGCTCGAGACCACCTCGCGGGCGATCGCCGGCACCTCGCGGCTCTTCGAAGCGCCGGTGCCGCCGGAGATGACCGCGATGGGTTGGCCGGCGCGACCGCGCGCCGTTACCCGCGCCGCCCGGGGCTTGGGGCGGCTGGCTTGCTGGTCGTCCTTGCCGTCCTGCTTGCCGTCTTGCTTGCTCTCTTGCTTGCGGTCGTCCCTTTGCCCGCGCAGGTAGATGAATTCGTCACAGGCCTTGACGAAGAAGGGCGAGGTGGCCTCTCGCACGGCGAGGCCGATCACGAACCGATCGTTCTCGCGCAGCTTGTACGCGAGCGGGCAGAAGTCGCTGTCGCCCGAGGCGATGACGAAGGTGTTGATGTGCTCGCGGGCATAGCAGAGCTCGAGCGCGTCGATGACCAGCCGCATGTCGGCGCTGTTCTTCCCCGCTCGGGTCGAGGGCGGCACGTCGACCAGCTCGACCCCGAACTCGTGCAGGTGGGCCTTGGCCTCCTTGAACCGCGACCAGTCGCAGTACGCGCGGCGAAAGATCACCTTGCCCTTCTCGAGCAAGCGATCGAGGGCAGGCTGCAGGTTGAAGGTTGGCGCGGTGATCCCGGTGTTGGTCACCAGGTTCTCGAAGTCGATGAAGAGGGCAATGCGGCGTTCGGTGGTCGTGGTCACGCCTCACCCTAACTCAGGTCCGGCCACTTGGGTGGGTGCTGGGAAAGCCAGAGGGGAGAGTGCGGGGACAGTGCGGAGAGAGCTCGGCGCATGGGATGCGCGTTGGCGCTGTAAGGCCCGAAAGCTGGTACCCGAAATAGTATGCCGGGTGGTCAGTCCGTGATCACGGTCTCGGTCCGTCGCCACCCTGGCCAGCTGGCCGACCCAGTCACAAGGAGTCCCCCCATGTCCAAGAGCTTTCCCATCTGGCGCCGGCCGCTGTTGCTCGGCGCTTGCCTGGTCGCCTTCGGTTCCGCCTGCGGCAGTTCGACCTCGAGCACGCCCGCCGGCACGGGGGGAGCCTCGACCGGCTCGGGGGGAGCCTCGACTCCGGCGGCCTCGAGCGGGGGGAGCCCCGGTCAACAGTCCGGGAGCGGCGGCGCCATTCAGCCGTCGAGCTCCGGTGGCGCCACGCAACCGTCGAGCTCCGGTGGCGGGAACCAAACCGCCCCGGGGAGCGGACCAGGGCCCGGTGTTCAGGGAACGGGAGGTGGCGTGGCGGTGGGAACCGGCGGTGTGCCCGGGACCGCCACTTCCTCCAGCGGCGGCGGGGCGGTGGTTTCCTCCACCGGCGGCGGGGCGGTGGCTGGAGCGGGCGGCCCCTCAGGCAATGGCGGCAAGCCAGCGACCACGGGCGGCGGCGGTGCAGGGACCTCGAACAACCCGATCGCGGCTGGCGGAGCTTCGAACTGCGCGACACCGATGGTCGCCATCGGCACCCTGTGCGATGGCTTCGAAGGACCGGCCATCGGTGCGACCGGCAGCCCGTTCATGGCGGATCCGATGAACGGGGCATCGACCGCCGTGGTGGACACCACCAAGGCGTACCGAGGGACGAAGTCGGCTCACCTCAAGATGGCGGCGGACCGCGTCTTCATCACCGAGTCGGGGACGTTCAACCAGACGGGCTCGGCCGCCACCAACAACGACATGTGGGGACGGATGTTCACCTGGGTGACGGCGCCGATGAACCCGGGCGGCCATACCGTCTTCATCCGGCTGGAGGATCCCGCGACGTCGGGGATGTCCAAGGAGCTGCACCTCGCAGGTGAGAACGACGGGAGCTTCGGCGCGGAGATCCGGACCACCAAGGACAACTGGAAGATGACCAGCATCATGTATCCCCTCGCCACCCCGAAGTGGGAGTGCTGGGAGTGGCACACCAGCGCCACCAACGCGCTCGAGTTCTACATCGACGGCAAGATCCAGACGCCCATGACCGTCACGGCGGCCGACGCCTGGCCATTCCCCATCTTCAAGAAGCTCTCACTCGGGTTCCTGTCGTTCCGCGGAAACGCCAGCGTCGAGATGTGGATCGACGAGGTCGCCGTCAGCACGAGCCGTGTCGGCTGCGACAACTGAAGTCGAGCGCACCGGGCTGGTCGAATCTCCCGACAGCAGCACCATCCTCTGTCCGGGCTCGGCCATCGGGGCGGGCGCGACAGCCTGTCGAGAGCCTGGCCTTCAGGACCGTCCCGGGACGACGGAGTGGCCCGTCGAGCGTGACCCCGGGACCTCCGTCAGGTCGGCTGGCTGTCGACCCAGGTGGGGTCGCTCAGCTGACTCAGGATGCGGGTCACGTCGCCGCTGCGGGTCACCAGCAGCTCCTTGCCCTCGGGGTCGACCAGGTCGTACCCGAACATGGGCTTTCGGACCCGCTGGGCGTGCGCCTCCAGGTACTGCGCGAACGCCCCGCCTATCACCTTCATGACCGGGAAGTAGGCGACGTTGTCGAGGGCGATGTCACCCAGCTCGCGGTCGGTCAGCTCGCCGATGCTGTCGGCATCGGTGGCGTCCACCTCGGCCAGGGACAGGTCCGGCAGCTGCGCGAGCGCCCGTCGGTCGAGCGAGATCTGGAACCTACGAAAGTCGCACCCGGCCAGGAGCTTGGTGGCACGCAACATATCGTTCTGCATGTCCGAGGCGTCGTTGCCCACCTCGTTCATGAGCCACGTGAGCCAGAACGGAACGTCGGGTCCTGGCGGGTTCGGGACCTCGAGGGGGGCGATGAGGCGGGTCACGCAGCCGGTCCCGAAGGAGAAGACCGTCAGGCGCTCCCGGCTGTACTGGCCGCTCCCGAACTGGATCGCCTCCAGGATCGCCGCCAGGCTGGGGTTGTTGTAGGTGGTGGTGCCCCCGTCGACGAAGCGCTCGAAGGGCCTGAAGTAGGTGGGAGCGGACATGGTGGCTTCCATGGCCGCCCTCAGCAGCACACCACCGTACGCGTTGCGCGGAGCGGGTCGCTCACGAAGATAGGAGAAGAAGGTCTCCTCGCCTTCGGCCACGTCGTGCGCGGTGATGAGCAGGTCCAGGTCGGAGGCGGTGCAGGCGTCCGCGATCGTGACGTCCCGGAGCAGCTCCTTGAGCAGGCGCCGGTAGCTGGCCTTCGACCAGTGCGGAGGATCGAGGAACTGGTTCGCGAACAGCGATCGCTTGACGAACACCTTGCTGACGAGCGTCTCGTACAGCCCGTCGATCTCGTCGGCGGTGCGCCCCGAGGCGATGAGCCCGGCGATGATTCCTCCGGTGGAGGTCCCCGCCACCAGATCGAAGATCTCGTGACAGGGCTTGCCCGCCCTCCTCTCGAGCTCCCTCAGCAACTGGATGGTCATGATCCCCTTGATGCCGCCCCCGTCCAGGCACAGGAGCGCGCGATTTTCAGAGGGTATTCCCAGACGTTCGAATGCCTGATCCGCGTTCCTTTTCACCTTTGCCTCCTCAGCCTGCTCAATCGAGATCGGCCTGGCGCAGCCCGGTTCTCGCCGGGTTCGACACAACAACGGACGGGGCCACGCTTCTTCCGCGCCGTTCGTCGATTTCTGCCAGAATTCCACCCCGGTTGCTCGAGTTTGGTGCGACGGGGGCGTCCGCGATCTCCACGATGAGATCTTCCTCTCACCCGGTCCCAGCATCACCGGTCGAGGCCGCGCGCCAGCCCTGGCAGCCGACCTATCACCTGGCCAAGAGCCGCTTCACCCTCGGTGGAGGGCCTGGTTGCCGTCCCGGACCCCCGAGCCTGCCACGAACCGAGCCCGCCTGACGCTCGGCGGCGCGCGCTGAGCGTCAGTGGCGCTTGAAATACTGCACGGCCCGTTCGTGCTTCTCGGCAGCCTCGCGGGTGTCGAACGTGCCGAGATTCTTCCGCTTGCCGGGCTTTTTTCCGGGCTTGGCGTCGACCTTGCGCGAATACAGGCGGTACTTTCCAGAG
>Ga0265330_10000749_pt1 | contig 20440 bp, 14 predicted proteins | sample 41919metaG_FD_202083 | JGI IMG/M metagenome (GOLD analysis project Ga0265330, IMG submission 202083) | Rhizosphere microbial communities from Carex aquatilis grown in University of Washington, Seatle, WA, United States - 4-19-19 metaG | ecosystem: Host-associated > Plants > Roots > Rhizosphere... | reverse complement strand
GCATCTGCCATCCCTATCCCCTCGTGCGATTCGCCGTCACCACCCAAGGCAAGAGCCGGATGCGGTAATGCCGCCTGTCCGGATCTGTGGAGGGGGTTATGGGTGACCATGATTTCTACTCCGACTTATCGAGTGACGTGATGGATGGAGAATCTAGCAGGGATCGGGACAGGCTTTTCTATGTCAGTATGTCCATCACCATGAGCCAATCCATTGCCGATTTTTCGCAGTGTCGCCGCCTTGCCGTGGTGGGCGTGTCACGCACGCGCCGCAAGTACGGGAACCACGCCTATCGCGAGCTGAAGGCGCGCGGGTTGGATGTGATGGCGGTGCATCCTGAATTGACGAGTGTGGAAGGCGATCCTTGCTTCAAGTCGCTGGCCGAGCTGCCGCGTCCGGTTGACGGCGTGCTGGTGTGCGTGCGGCCCGACAAGGTGCCGGAAGTCTTGCGCCAGGCAGCCGCCGCCGGCATTCGTCGCGCGTGGCTGCAGCAGGGCGCCGAAAGCGAGGACTCGACCAAGCTGGCGGCTGAGCTTGGCATCGATCTGGTCCAGCGCGCTTGCATTCTGATGCACGCAACGCCGGTGCGCGGATTCCATCGCCTGCACCGCGGGCTGTGGCGGCTGCTCGGCCGGGTGCCGCCCTCGAATGACTGAAACTACTGCGGCAGGATGGCCAGCCTGGTGCCCGGCCCTGGCGCCAGATCAGTATCGAAGACTGTGAAGCATCCGGTGGGATCAATCGGATAGATGTAGGGCAGGGTCCCGTAGTAGTTTGAATGGAGGACGGGCAGGAGCTGCGAGGTTTGCCACTCGCCCAGCACCACGGATTGATTTGCGGACACGTAGCGCAGTTGGTCTGTTTCCGGTGACCGGTATTCGATGATCAGTAAGCCGCCATCATTGGGTGGGAAGCCAACGGCCCCGATCGCGCCGGGTGAAGCGTACGAATAGACGTCAGTTCCGGATGCCAGATCCACCAGGCGCAGGTGTGACGTCCCAAAGGTTGCAAACGCCGGCTCGACCAGCACGACTCGATCCAGCCGTGGCGTCTCCAGGAACGATGCGCTTGCAGACAGCACGGTCGGCGCGTTTCCGTCCAGCCCGACAGACGCGACACCGAGGTCGCTGCCTGTATCGTAGTTGTAGATGACATGGCCGCCGGAACTGAATGCAAAGACGCGCTTCGCGAGCTGATCCATCAAGTAGTCATAGAGGTTTGAGGCAAGCCGTTGTTCGCCGCTGCCGTCGAGGCGCATGCCGTACAGCTCGTCGGCGGAGCCGGTGACCTCGGTGGCGCCGAGCACCCACGTCTTGTCCGGCGACACCTGAAATCCGAACAGACCCGGATCGCGGTTGGCGGCGACCAAATACGACGTGTCGCCTGTGCCTGGGACATGGCCGCGAATGTCGCCCTTCTGGTAAAGGTCGCCAGTCGCGAATAGCAGCAGGTCGTCCGACACGAAGGCCGGATGGCGAGCGCCGGGCTGTGAGGTCAGGGTCTCGACTTGGCCATCCGCACCCGCGACTACGACAACGCTGTCGCTCCAGCCGGTACTGAGGGACGGGATGCTGGTCACGAACGTCACCCAGCGTCCGTCGGTCGACACCGCAGCGGGTAGGGTCGGCAGCGGCGTTGCGAAAGTCGCCGCGTCCGCCAGGTACGTGCTTGCTCCCGACGCCACGTCGACCACGGCCATGGTGCCCGTGTTGTTCGGGTCGCAGTCGTGAATGGCGTACACGCGATTGCCGTCGGGGGCGGCGACATGGCTGCACACACTCTGCGTCAGCGTGCGCGACCCGCTGCCATCGGAATTGACCACCACCAAGTCGGTCCTTCCTGCCTGCGCCGCTTTGACAAGAAGGGTCGCCCCGGGCTGCAACCACTCGGCGCTGGAAATCGAACTGATGATAGGCGAGACCTCGCCCGATGGCAACTGCACCAGCAGCAGGTCATCCGGCGCGTCGCTGACAGGTTGCCCTTCGCCCTTTACGCGCAACACCAGCGAGGTGCGATCCGGGGCGAACAGGGATTGCGTCACGTGGCGTGTCGTCAGCACGCCATCGGCCAGCGGCTGGAGGGCAACGCATCCGACGGCAGGCGCAAGGTCAGGCGCCCCTTGCGTGTCCTTCTGCAACCAGCTGTCGGCAGCCAACTGGGCGTCGGCAGGAACGTGAGAATCGTTCGACACCCCGGCATCCGGGTGCCTGCCGTGCATGGCGCTCCGGCCGCAAGCCGGAGTGAAACTGATCACAAGCAAGAAGACCGCGCTCTGTCGAGGCACGGCTCGATTTTCCACCCAGGCTTGGTTGCCCACAAGCTGGAATGGTGGAGTAGCGAAGGGGAACTGGCTCCCCCCACCGCGGCGCAAGAGTGCTACAACTGGCATCGAAACAAGGTGCCGTCGCCCGCCGCATGGGACCGCAAATCCGCGGCCATCAGGCGGAACACGGCTCGGGAGGAGATCCGATGAAACGCAATGCGAACGCAACCTGGAACGGAGGCCTGAAAGACGGCCATGGCAAATTCAGCGTCGGCAGCGGCGTGCTCAAAGACGTGAAGTACAGCTTCCGCACGCGCTTCGAGGACGAGCCGGGCACCAACCCAGAGGAGTTGATCGCCGCGGCTCACGCCAGCTGCTTCAGCATGGCCTTGAGCGCGCAACTCGGCGAGCGGGGCATCACGCCCCAGGCCATCGACACGACATGTGCCATCACTTTCGAGAACGGGACGCTGAGCAAGAGCGCGCTGCAAACGACCGTCAAGGCCCGCGGCGCGGACAAGGCCAAAGCCGAAGAGGCCGCCGCTGCGGCCAAGGCTGGCTGCCCCATTTCCAAGGTTCTCAAGCTGGAAATCACCCTGGATCTGACCGTCGAGGTCTAGAGCACCAAGCGGTTTGCCTCCCGTCGTGAAATCGCGGACTTGCGTCGCGTCCTTCGTTGCTCCTCGGTCAAATACGTCGAGTATTCTCCCTCGTCGCGCCTCGGGCCGCTCGCAACTGCGCAATTTCACTCGGTCCGGCAAACCGTTCGGTGCTCTAGTCGCCGGCCAGCACGCTGGCGCACAATAGTGGAGCCCCGCAATGGCCATCCATCTTCAATTACCGACCATCATCACCGCTGCAGGAAACAAACCGAAGAGAATCGAGGAATACATTGGGCGCGCGAACTCGAAAACCAGCGCGCTCAGCGTCGCCCGAATGATCAGCCCGGCAGGATGGATTGAGCCTGGTCAAACACCTGAATTCGATGAATACACGGTGGTTTTGCGGGGCATGTTGAGAGTTGAGATGAAGGACCAGGTCACCGACGTTCACCAGGGCGAAGCAATCATCGTCCATGCCAAAGAATGGGTACGATACAGCACGCCCAACAGTGAAGGCGCTGAGTACATGGCCATCTGTGTTCCAGCATTTGCGCCCGAAACAGTCCACAGAGACGAACCATGAAGAAGGACGGCAGCCAGCCCGGCTGGCGGTGCTGGCGCATGGCCCTGGCCATTGCCGCGGCTGCGCTGCCGATTGTCGCTTGTAGCCGCGCGGGCGGGTCGGCGTCCCCGGACGCAGGGGGCGGAACGGCTGGCACCGCAGGGGTTGGCAGCGCTGCCGGCACGGCTGGCAGCGTGGCCGCCAGTACCTCTGCTAGTTCCGCCGCCGCAACCGGCGGCACGGGCGGTTCTTTGGCGACGGCCGGCGCGCCTTCGTCGGCCGGCAGCGCGACCGGCGGCGTGAACGCGACTGGCGGCTCGGCGCTGGGAGGATCGAGTGCGACTGGTGGTTCTGCGACCGGCGGCGTGTCTTCGTCTGGTGGAACTGCGACGGGTGGCGTGGGCGCGACTGGTGGCTCGGCGACGGGCGGCACTGGCGGGGTAACCACGACCGTGGATCGCTTCGGCATTCGCATGCTCTACCCGAGCGTGGCCAGCGGCAAGGAGTGGAACGCCCAGTGGGACACGCCGGCGCGGACCTTCACTGGCAAAGATCCCAACGATCCCTGGTTCGATGCCGATCACGGCGACGCCAGCTACAAGGTCGAAGGCAACGGCATATTGAAGATCACCGGCGGCGTGCCGCGCATGTATGTCCACGATCCGGCCTTGCTCGACCAGTGGCGGGACGTGGAGATCACCATGTACTTCCAGCGCGTGGCTGACAGCAACATAGCCTGGGGGGGAATGGTGGCCATGGCCCGCACCAATCACGGAACCATCGGTCAGGAGACAGTGAACCTGTGCGACACCCGCGGCATCGACGCGCGCATGCGCTACGACGGGCACATCGATTTCGAGAAGGAGACCAGTCATCCGAACTCGACCGCCATTCTCAACCAAACTCAGTGGGCCGGCGGAATGCCCTTCAATCAATGGATCGGCTACAAACACGTTGTGTACGACCTGCCCAACGGCACCGTGAAACAGGAGCTATGGATGGACACCACTGACGGTGCCGGCGGCGGCACCTGGGTGAAACTCAATGAGCACATCGATGCGGGCACCGATTTCGGCGTCAATGGAACCGCCTGCGCCGCCGGCATCGATCCGGCCATGAAGCTCACGCACGATCCGACCCGCGCCGGCTCGGAAACCGGCAAGCCGAACATCACCGTTTACTTCCGTAGCGACGGAGTCGGCAGTGACGGGCTTTGGTACAAGAAGGGCAGCGTCAGGGAGATCGCGCCCTAGGCCGGCAGGCAATCACGTGAAAGGATTTCTTCTTGGCCTCGTGGTGGCAGCGCTGGCGGTTGGCGGCTATCTGTTCTGGCAGCATCAGCGCGGCCAAGGACCCGTGGTCACGCCCGTTGACACCGGCCCGGCCCCGCCGACCAAGAAGATCAAGCGACGCGTGCGCAGCGCCGTGCGCATGGCGCGCGCGCCCACTGCACCAACCGCGCCCGCCGCGCCGGAGACGGGCGAGCCCGAGCCCGAACCGGTCCGGCTGTCCGCAGCGGACCTGCGCTCTGTGGCCCAGGGCGACGACCTGTCCACGCCTGACGTTTTGCGCCTGGACATGTCGAACGCGAAGGAGTTGCCCGAGCTGAGCCAGGACCAGATCGACGAGCGTTTCCGCAGCGAGGAGTCCGCCATTCTCGCGTGCATCTCGCACGCACGGCCTGACCCGGAAACCTACGTTCCCGGCCGTGTGACCATCAAGTTCCGCATCCAGCGCGCCGGCACGGTGCGCGGGGTGCGCGTCGAGGCGCCGGCCATTTTGCAGAAGGGCGGCCTTTTCGGCTGCATCAAGGGAGTGGTCGGCCGCCTGCGCTTTCCGCCGGCCGGCACCAGCCAGATCCTGAGCTACCCCTTCTCGCTGAGCTGAAGCGCGCGTCGTTCTTGCCACGAGCTGACAGACCGCGTGTCTTGTGCTAAGCACAGCGAGTCTGGGAAGGTCACATGAGTCTTCGGTCAGAGGTTGAGAGCTCGAAGCGCTGTGGGTGCTTGCGCCCGCCGGCGCCGCCCATCGCCAAGGAGGGTGCATGAGCGCTCGCAGGCGGGGAAAGCGGGCAGGAGGCAAGGCTGTGCTGCCGACGACCAGCGGGGATGAGAAGGACGCGCCTATCCACGAGCCAGAGGCGCATGTGGTCGAGCCCGAATCGGGCGGCGACGCGGGCAGCGCCGAAACCGAATCGGGCGGCGACACGGGCAGCGCCGAAACCGCTGCGGGCGGCGACACGGGCAGCGCCGAAACCGCTGCGGGCGGCGACACGGGCAGCGCCGAAACCGCTGTTGTGGCTCTTGATCCACCGTCCGCCGATGCGACGCTTGGTGAAAGCGATCAGAGTCTCAAGATTCTCCTCGACATCTGCGAGAGACGGCTCAGTGAGGCGCAATCCGTTGTTGAACTCCAGCGGCAGCAGCTGAGCGATGCCGACCGCCGATGGCAGTCCGTGCTCGAGAATTCTCCGCTCGCGGTCATCGAGTGGTCCGCTGTCGACTACCGAATCAAGCAGTGGTCGTCGGCGGCCACCCAGGTCCTGGGCTGGACCGCCGAGGAGACCATCGGCAAACGCATCGACGAACTGCACTGGATTCACCCGGCGGACCGACCGCAGGTGGACCAGGCCGTGGCGAGCCTGCTCAGCGGCCAGTGTCCGCGCAACGTGCACAGGAACCGCAACGTTTGCAAAGACGGTTCAGTGGTCTATTGCGCCTGGTACAACTCCGCTGTGCCGGATCCGTCGGGAGGATTCTCGGTGCTGTCACTGGTGCTGGATTTGACCGAGCGCAACCGGGCCGAAGCTGCCCTGCGCGCGGCCGACCTGCAACTGACCGAGGCCGACCAGCGCAAGAATGAATTTCTGGCCGCGCTCGCCCACGAGGTGAGGCACCCGCTGGCTCCCATCAAGAACAGTTTGTTCGCTTTGGGGCAGGCGGGAAACGAACAGGCACGCCGGGTTCAGGCGGTCATCGAGAAACAAGTTGCTCAGCTTGAGCGATTGGCCAGCGACCTGCTCGACGTGACGCGCATCGCGCGAAACAAGATCAAACTTCAGTGCCAGCGACTGGAGCTCAACGAGCTGGTCCGCCACACGATGCAGGATCACAGTTCGCTTTTTGAAAAGGCCGAGTTGCATCTCGAATTCCATCCCGCGCCCCGACCTGTGTTCGTCTACGCCGACTGGCATCGTCTGACCCAAGTCATGGCCAACCTTCTGCAGAACGCGGCCAAGTTCACCGGCCGCGGCGGTGCCACGCTGGTAACGGTCCACGCTGAAAAGGCCGAGAAGCTGGCCGCGGTCCAGGTCGTGGACACAGGCGTGGGCATGACCCCGGCGCTGGTTGCGCGGCTGTTCCAGCCCTACAGTGAGGCAGACTCTGCTTTGGACCGCAGCAAGGGCGGACTGGGGCTCGGGCTGGCGCTGGTCAAGGGGCTGGTCGAGATGCATGGGGGCCGCGTGGCGGTCTACAGCGCAGGACCGGGTCATGGGACGGAGTTCACGATTCAGCTTCCCCTGCTGATAGAGGATGTCGCCGTCTCTTCGGCGGACAGCGAACCTTCCGCGAAAGTCCGTCGGCGCGTGCTGGTCATCGCGAACGACATCGACACTGACAGCCTGCGCGACCTGCTTGCGGTGGGCGAGCATGAGATCGAAATCACACGCAACGGCCTAGAGGCAATTGCCAAGGCGCGGGAGTTCAACCCCGAGGTCGTGCTGTGCGATCTGGGGCTGTCGGGAATGGATGGCTTTGAGGTCGCGCGCGCCTTCAAGGCAGACGAAGCCCTGAAGGACATCCTGCTGGTGGCTTTGAGTGACGAGTCGTTGCCCGAGGACCTCGAGCGCGTTGCCCAGGCGGGCTTCGCGCACCATCTGGTCAAGCCAGCCAGCCCGGAGAAACTGCAAGAAATCATGGCTGCCCTGCCGGCCCCAGTCGCGCCGCAGAAGGAAGGCGAGGCGGGCCCATAAGGAAAGGCCGTGATTCCGGTTGGGATGTACCAACCGCAACCACGGCCTTCTCAACCCTCTATTTCACAATGAAGATGTTCGGCACGGGCGGAGGATCCATATTGGGGGCGATGCGGAAACCCGGATGCGGGGGTTGGTTGTAGGCTGAGTTCTCGAACGCGACTTGTGCCCGATACGTCGGATCGTGCATGAGTGTGTAGATGCGGTTGGTGGACACGTCGGTCGTGGTGTATACGCGCAAGGCCCCACCCGCGGTCTCGCGCCACACAATTTCTTCGCGCCAATCGCCCAGAAGGTCTGCGGTTAGCGTCGGCGTGTTCTTCGTACTGTTGTTCCCGGAGCACTGCGCGCAGGTCAGCAGAGTTGACCCACCGGCCTTGCTGATATGGTTGGCATCTTCAGTCTCACGCCACAGATCGGCGTCCCAGTACATGACGAAGTTGCTGCCTGCACCGGGGCCGCCGCTGGCACCGGTGGCGCACAGGACCTGACCCGGCCCGGAACACGAAGCACTGGTTTCGTCCCCTGCACCGACATATTCGGCACGGCCACGATTGGAGTCGACGCCGGGATTGGTAATGAGGAAGTAGGGCTTGCAGGTGACAGCGTCATGACAATCCATACCGCCCAAGCTCTCGTGAATCGAAAACACGGCGATCCCCTTGCCCGGGACCAGCTCCGCGGCATCCATGGCATCGCCGTGGCCGTAGCCTGAGTCGCACATGAGCGTCCCGCCGCTGTCGATGGTGAGTGGGCCCGTGAGAATCTCCTGCCCACCGTCGCCGTCGACGTCTGCGGCCATCTCCGAGTGGGTGCCACCGCCATACTTGAAAGAGGTCACGCTGTCGTAGACCCAGTTCTTCGCCAAAACTCCATTGCGGAAGGTTAGCGAAGAAACCGTCGTGCGCGTGTAGTACCCGCGGCTCTGGATGATGCTCGGCTTCCCGGTGGCAACGCCACCCTCCTTCACGAACGCGATACCGCCGTTGAAACGATCCACGCGGTTGCCGTAGCCGTCACCCCACGCTGTCACGGTCCCGCGTGGCACGGGATAGTCGACGGTGGCCAGCTCCTTGCCGTCCGACCCTCGGAACACGGTGACCCACTCCGGGCCAGTCAAAATGTATCCCGTGGCGTTGCGGTAGACCGCGCTGTTGTCGGCGCTAGCGGCACTGCCTGTGCTCAGATAGTTGCCCAATCCGTCCTTGGTTCCTGGCGCGGTCTTGCAAGCAAATTCTGCTTTCCCGTCTCCATCGAAGTCGGCGACCGACAACTGCGTGTAGTGGGCCCCGGCGCGAATGTTCGGACCCAGATCAATCCGCCAAAGTTTTGTGCCGGCCAACGTATATCCATCAATGTAGACATCGTCGGTGACGCCCGATTGGGAATTGTCTTTCGAGTTCGACGGATCCCACTTGACCACGAGGTCGAGTTGGCCGTCGCCATTGAGATCCCCTGTGGCTCCATCGCTGGCGCTGTACGATCCGCTTGGCGGCGTCAACGGGATACTCGTGTATTGCTGCGCCCAGGGCGTGACAGCAGCAGATTGCGCGCCCTCGGTGCCTTTGATGACGGCGCTGACTGTGTACTTGGATGTGGCTTTGCCAGCCGCATCAAGGTAATTCGTGCTGTCAGTCACGTTCTTGACCAGAGTGCCGTCTCTGTAGAGGTTGTAGGAAACGTTGGTCGTTGTGGTGTCGTACTCGTAGCCCAGCATGCGCCAACCAACATAGACACCGCCTGTGACCACGACCGCCACGGTGCCGCGATCCAGGTTCTCCATTTGGTAGTGGCCTGTTGTCGGGGGAGGAGTTGTCGTGTTTCCGCCTGTCGGCGTCGTATTGCCCCCTACAGTCGTCACACCTCCCGCTGTAGTAATACCACCTGCGCTGGTCTTTCCGCCCGCGGTGGTGTTCCCGCCTGCGCTGGTCTTGCCGCCCGCGCTGGTGTTCCCGCCTGCGCTGGTCTTCCCGCCAGCGCCAGTGGTGCTCCCGCCGACACCGATGGTGCTCCCGCCCGCGCCGGTCGTGTTGCCGCCGGCGCCCGTGTCGCCGCCGGCGCCCGTGTCGCCACCCGCACCCGTGTCGCCACCCGCGCCAGTGTCGCCACCTGCGCCCGTGTCGCCGCCCGCAATTGTCGTGTTTCCGCCAGTGTTGGCGGGGCTGCTTGTCGTGGTGGTCCCCCCGACCTGAGTGCTACCGCCGTTTGAGGCCGTAGAGCCAGGGTTTCCGTTCCCTGCGCCGCCCGACACGCGGCCTGCGGCTGCCCCGCCGCTGGTACCAGATCCACTCCCAGTCGCTGAACTACATGCTTGCAGCAGCGTGACCGTGCCGACAAGCAGCAGGGTCATGCAGCCTCGTCCTAGAGATCGTGTCGCATTCCGTTTCTTGGTTGGCATCTCATCCTCCATGGTGCAGGTACAACGCATCTTCGCTTTGTGAAGTTTTGTAAAGTTGTGTGAATTTGGCGACTGGATCGTGCTGCAGATTCTGCGTGCTTCGCGATTTCTGGTTAATTGCGTGTTAACAGCCCAGCCTTTTGTCACTGAATTACTCCGTCTGGTTCGCGTTCAGTGGAGTAGTGACGGGGCGCCGGTCATTGGCTCACATAATCGCATTGCGTATTTGGTTATTGACGGTCATACATCTAATACGAAGGGTGAGCCGCTCGGGAGCGTGGCGACACTGCAATTACGAAAGAACGTCTCTGTAGCACGAGGAGCGCAATTCAACATGTGGACGCGAGCCAGCCGTGTCGACACAAAGACAACTGCGTCCGCCTTGCGCTTTGGCGGCGACGACCCGGATTCCGCAGCTCCATCGGGGAGGAACAGAAAAGCCCCTGACGATGCTCTCCTGGTGCGTGCGGCCCTCGTGGGCCAGGTCTGGGCTCAGCGTGAAATCTGGTTTCGCTTCTCGCCCATGGTGTACGGGCTCTTGCGCCGGGCACTGGGTCCGCAGCATGACCACGAGGATCTGACTCAAGAGGTCTTTCTTCGCGTCTTTCGCCAGCTGCACACGCTGGAGAAGCTTGGCGCCGTTCGCAGTTTCGTGTTTTCCGTGGCGGTTCGCGTGGTGAGCGAGGAGGTTCGGCGGTTCGCCTGGCGTCGTCGCATTGCCGAGCAGTGGCCAGTCTCCCCCGAGCCGCGGACCTGTTCACCGGCAGACTTTGAAGCCCGCGAGATGATGACGCGCGTTCAGCACACTCTGGACAGGATGCGGGACAGGCACAGGGCCGTGTTTATCCTCAGGTTCGTTGAAGGAATGGACCTTAGAGACATCGCGTTGGGCCTGGGTATCTCGCGAGCCTCGGTGAAGCGGTATCTCGCCAAAGCCTTGGCCACGATTCAGAAATCCGTTCCCAGAGGATTGGTCGGCGCCGGGGAGCCCGCAAAAATGCCCGCGCTGTCGCGCCTATTCGAGGTCGGACGATGATGAGCGCGCGGTCCCCTCTGACGATCCAGGTCATCGCCTCGCTGGTCGAGCGTGGTGTGGGAGAAGTGGGCGAGGCGGAACTGGACCGAGGCTGGCGGCGGTTGTCGCGCCGCCTTGCGCAAGAGCCCGCGAAGCTGCTGATTCCCATGCGTCCGCAGTTGGTCAAACTGGCCACAATTCGGGGACTGCACTGACCCATTTCATCAGGGCCATGTCTCATATAATATGGTGGCAACGTCTTACCGAGTGGGTAGCCACGCCAGGGTTGGGCCACCGGCGCCGGAACCTGATGGTTGCGGCTGGGTCGAAAAGGAGAATCTGATGAAATCCGCAGAACGCCTGTCGCATCGAGGTCTGTGTCACCGTCTGCTGTCTTGGCTCGTGGTCGGTGTGGGCTTTTTCGCCGCCAGGGGCGCGTTGGCCGCGGAGTATTACGTTTCCCCCACGGGCAGCGATTCGAATCCCGGCACCCAAGCAAGCCCCTGGGGCACCGTGCAGAAGGCGGCCAATACGGCGGTGGCTGGAGACACGGTCTGGTTTCGTGGCGGAACCTACAGCCCCAGCGCCGGCATCACGTTCTCGAAGAGCGGGACATCGGACACCAACCGAATCAACTACTTTGCCTACCAAGGCGAAGTCCCGAAGATCGACTTCTCCAACATGAACGTATCAAGCAGCGGCTACAGCATGGGTATCACGGTCTCGGGTAGCTGGCTGCATTTCAAGGGGATCGAGGAATGCTGCCTCAAAGAGACGACGTTCGCCAACAATGGGTTTGATGTGAGTGGCAGCAACGATACCTTTGAGTTGCTGAACATGCACAACAACATGGGCAACGGGATATTCATGGGTACCAAGACTGGCGGGGGTAACCTCATCCTCAATTGTGATTCACACGACAACTACGATCCGACTACGACCCAAGGCGACGGACAGAATGCCGACGGCTTCGGCGTTCATTACCAAACCGGCGGCGCGACTACGATCGTCAGGGGCTGCCGATCGTGGTGGAACTCGGACGACGGCTACGATCTGATTAACCAAGAGGTTCCGGTCACCGTGGAAAACTCTTGGGCCTTTGGCTGTGGGTACTCTAACTACGGCACCGGCAGACCCGCAGACGGAAATGGCAACGGCTTCAAGATGGGAAGCAGCAAGACCGGCGTCAGGCACCTCGTGCAAAACAACGTTGCCTGGGGGAACAAAGCGAACGGGTTCTATGCCAACCACTCCGCCGGTGGCAACACTTGGTACAACAATACGTCGTTCCAGAACGGAACTCAGTTCAACATGCTGGCGAGCAGTTGGAACGGCGACGCGAGAACAGACGGCGTCAAGCTGACCGGGGACAAGGCTCACATACTGAGGAACAACATCGGCTTCCCTGACAAGAACCAGTACATGGACGCTGCTACTTATGGGGTCGACAGCCAATTCAACACATGGGATCTGAATATCACCCCGAAGGTCAGTGATTTCCTCAGCACAACAGATCCGAGCGTGGGGGGGACGGGAGCGACGATAGAGACGACTTCACCGGCGCTGGGCCCCCGCCAGGCCGACGGCAGCCTGCCCAATGTGGATTTTCTGAAACTGGCCGCTGGCAGCCAGATGATCGACAAGGGCACGAACGTTCAACTTCCATTTGTGGGCACGGCGCCGGACTTGGGTGCCTATGAATATGGAGCGACCGGCGGCACGCCAACCGGCGGCGCCACCGGGGCTGGCGGGGCCACAGCGACCGGCGGCACCACGGGCGCGGCTGGAGCCACGGTCACCGGCGGAAAGACCGGCACGGGCGGTATCACGGCAGCCGGCGGGAAGACGGCTAGCGGCGGTGCGACCACGGTCACCGGTGGGACGACGGGTGTTGGTGGGGCCACGGCAATTGGCGGGGGCGTGGCAAGCGGCGGGAAGACGGTCGCTGGCGGCGCTCCAGAAACTGGCGGCGCCACCGTGGTCGGCGGAGCGCCGGGAACCGGTGGCAATACAGGAGCCGGCGGTGTGACAGAAACAGGTGGCACGAGCGGCGTGGACGGGTCCGGGGGCATGGTCGCACCGGGCGGTACCGAGGCTGGCGGCGTGACCGGCGGACAGATTGCAACCGGCGGCGTGCCGGGAAGCGCCGGTGCTACTGCCCCGGTCGAGACCGGGGGAGCGGTGGTCACGGGCGGAACCTCGCAACCTGGAAACACAGGCGGCACCACCGGCACGACCGAAGCCACTGGGACCAGCGGCGGATGCTCCTGTCGCATCGCCGAGCGCCCGGGAACGGGCTCAGCCGGTTTCGCCCTGCTCGGCCTTGTCGCGTTCGCGCTTCGTCTTCGCAGAAGGCGCTAGCACTTCCGCGTCAGTTCTTCGATTTGCCGGCGGGCGGGTAGGCCCCGCTCGCTGGCACGCGGTTGCCGCAATTTTGCCGGTTCGCGTCGGCGACTTTGTCGGGCCAGCGCTGACCCGATTCAGGGAGCCCCTTCCCCTATGTCTCATGGACCCTGTCTGTGAGCAGCTGCCCAGGCTGTTGCATTCCCGTAGAGCACCAAAGGAGCCCTGATGAAATCCGCAAGAAAGCTGTCCGCCAAGGTTGAGCGACTCTCGCTGCTGTCAGGTCTTTTGGTCGGTCTGGGCCTTTTCGCCGCCAACCGTGCATCTGCTGCGGAATACTACGTGTCCCCCACAGGCAGTGATTCGAATCCCGGCACCCAGGCCAGCCCCTTTGCCACCCTGCAGAAGGGGGCCGACACGGCGGCGGCTGGAGACACCGTCTGGATCCGCGGCGGGACGTACAAGATCACGACGCCGAAATCGAGTGGCGCTGGAATCGAGCTCTCGAAGAGCGGCACGTCGGATACCAACCGAATCAAGTACTGGGCCTATGCAGGCGAGACCCCGCTTTTCGACTTCTCCAACCTGCAGATAGCAAACGGCGCCTATACCTTTGGCATCGTGATCGGCGGCAGCTGGGTGCATCTCAAAGGGATCGAGGAGTGCTGCGTCCCGATGAACACTAAAGCCAACAACGGGTTTGCGAATAACGGCAGTAACAACATCCTTGAGTTGTTGAACGCGCACAACAACCAAGGCAGCGGGATTCAGGTCGGTAGCGGGTCGGGGAACCAAGCCATCAATTGTGATTCGCACGACAACTTCGATCCGGGTTCAACAAACGGAGGCGGTGCCGGAGAGGATGCCGACGGCTTCGGTGTGCACGGCGGGAGCGGGACCGTCGGCACCACGATCAGGGGTTGCCGGGCTTGGTGGAACTCCGACGATGGTTACGACTTCCTCAGCGACGAATCTCCGGTCACTATCGAAAACTCTTGGGCCATGGGTGCCGGGTACTCTAATTATGGTACCGGCGCGGGAGGAAATGGCAACGGCTTCAAGGTCGGCAGCAGCAAGACCGGCATCAGGCACACCGTCATGAACTGCGTCGCCTGGAAAAACAAGGCAAACGGATTTTACGCCAACCACTCCTCGGGTGGAAACACCTGGTACAACAATACGTCGTTCCAGAATGGCACTCAGTACAACATGCTGGCGAGTACTTGGAGTGAACCCAACGGCGGCGGCACCAGAACGGACGGCGTTATCCTGACGGGGACGAAGGTCCACATCATGAGGAACAACATCGGCTATCCCAACAAGAACGAATACATTACCGGGTACGGCGTCGACACGGCATTCAACGCCTGGGATCTGAATATCACCCCAGCGGCCAAGGACTTTCTCAGCATCACCGACACCACCGTGGGGGGGACAGGTCAGGCCATAGAGACAAGTTCACTGGCGCTGGGTCCCCGCCAGGCCGACGGCAGCCTCCCGAATGTGGATTTTCTGAAACTCGCCGCTGGCAGCCAGATGATCGATAAGGGCACGAACGTTCAACTTCCATTTGTGGGTGCGGCTCCGGACCTGGGTGCCTACGAATACGGAGCCACCGGCGGTTCGGCAACCGGCGGAACGACAGGGGCTGGCGGAGCCACGGGAGCTGCCGGAGCGACGGGAACTGGCGGCAAGACTGGAAGCGGCGGAACTACGGGAACCGTTGGCAAGACCGGCACCGGCGGTGCAACCACGGCCACCGGCGGGAAGACCGCAAGCAGCAGCGCACCGGGAGCCGGCGGCAGTCTAGCAACTGGCGGAGTCACGCTCCTCGGTGGCACACCGGGAATCGGTGGCGACACAGGAGCCGGCGGCGTGACAGAAACAGGCGGAACCAGTGGCGTGGTTGACACCGGGGGCGCGGTCGCACCGGGCGGCGCGGAGAACGGCGGCAGCGCCGTGATCGGCGGAGTGATCGCCACTGGTGGAGTGCCAGGAGGCGCCGGTGTCACTGCCCCGGTCGAGACGGGGGGAGCGGTGGTCACGGGCGGAACTCCGCAGCCCGGCAGCACAGGTGGCACGACGACTTCGACGGAAGCCGGCCAGACGAGCAGCGGCTGCTCCTGTCGGATTGCCGGGCGCCAGGCCACGGGTTCCACCGGGTTCGCCCTGCTCGGGCTTCTGGTGTTCGCCCTCCGGCTGCGCAGACGGCGCTAGCGCTTCGGCGTCAGTTTTTCGATTCAGCGGCGGGCAAGCGGGCCCGTCTGCGGGGCAACTTGCGGCTGGGCCAAACTTCCGGTTCGCGTTAGCCGTTTCGTCGGGCCAGCGCTGACCCGATTGAGGCAGTCCTTTCCCCTATGTCCCTAGGAACTGTCTGTGAGCAGCTGCCCAAGCCGTTGGATTCCCGTAGCGCACCAAAGGAGCCCCTGATGAAATCTGCAAGAAGGCTGTCCGCCAAGGTGGAGCGACTCTCGCTGCTGTCGGGTCTTGTGTTCGGTCTGGGGCTCTTCGCCACGAACCATGCGCTGGCCGCAGAGTACTACGTGGCCACCACGGGCAGCGATTCGAATTCTGGCACCCAAGCCAGCCCTTTTGCCACCCTGACCAAGGGGGCCAGCACCGCGGGCGCGGGAGACACGGTCTACATCGGCGGAGGAACCTACTATCCCAGCGGTGGCTTCACCTTCTCGAAGAGCGGAACATCGGACACCAACCGGATCAAGTACTGGGCCTCCCCGGGCGAGAAACCGGTCTTCGACTTCTCCAAAGCCAGCGGACATCCCAATGGGTTCACTGTCACCGGTAGCTGGCTACATTTCAAAGGGATCGAGATCTGCAATCTCACGGAGGACACCAGCGCCATCAATGCCGTAGTGATAAGCAACGCCAGCAACGACATCATGGAGTTGATGAACACGCATCACAATGCCGGCAGCGGGATATTCATCAGCCACGGAAGTGGGGGGCACCTGTACCTCAATTGCGATTCGCACGACAATTACGATCCGACCTCGGCGCAGGGCGACGGACAGAATTCCGATGGCTTCGGCGTCCACTATCAAGCAGCCGGGGACGGGACCAGCACGACTATCAGGGGCTGCCGGGCGTGGTGGAACTCGGATGATGGCTACGATTTCATCAACCAGGAGTTTCCGGTCACCATTGAAAACTCCTGGGCCTTTGGCTCTGGGTTCTCCAATTACGGTGCTGGTAGGCCCGCGGATGGAAATGGCAACGGCTTCAAGATAGGCAGCAGCAAGACCGGCATAAGGCACCTGGTCCAGAACAACGTGGCCTGGGGATGCAAGGCCAGCGGGTTCTATGCCAATCATTCATCGGGTGGGAACACTTGGTACAACAATACGTCGTTCCAGAATGGAACTCAGTTTAATATGCTGGCGAGCACCTGGAGTGCCCCCAACGGCGGCGGCACAAGAACGGATGGCGTGACCCTGACGGGCGCCAAAGCGCACATCATGAGGAACAACATCGCCTTCCCCAACAAGAACGAATACATCGACGGGTACGGGGTAGACACGGCATTCAACAGTTGGGATCTGAATATCACTCCAGCGGCCAAGGATTTTCTCAGCATCACCGACACCACCGTGGGGGGGACAGGCCAGGCCATAGAGACAAGTTCACTTGCGCTGGGACCGCGCAAGGCAGATGGCAGCCTGCCAGACGTAGACTTCATGAAGCTGGCTGCCGGCAGCGCCATGATCGACAAAGGCACGAACGTCGGTCTTCCATTTGTGGGCGCGGCCCCGGACTTAGGCGCCTACGAGTATGGAGCCACGGGCGGCACGCCAACCGGGGGCGGTGGCGCGACGGCGACTGGCGGAGCCTCGGGAGCTGGCGGGAAGACCGGAGGCGGCGGCGCACCGGCAGCCGGCGGGCAGACTGGAGGCGGCGGTGCAACCGTGGCAGCCGGCGGGAAGACCGGCAGCGGCGGCGCTACCGGAGGTGGCGGTGTAACCACGGTAGCCGGCGGGAAGACTGCCAGCAGCAGCGCACCGGGACTCGGCGGCACCACCGGAGCTGGCGGCGGGACGGTCCTTGGCGGTGCGCCCGGAACCGGCGGCGACACGGGAGCTGGCGGAGTGATTGAAACAGGTGGAACCAGCGGCGTGGTTCAGCCTGGGGGCACGGTCGCGCTTGGGGGCGCGGAAACTGGCGGTAGCGTCGCGATCGGCGGACAGGTCGCAACTGGCGGCGTGCCGGGAAGCGCCGGTGCCACGGCCCCGTTCGAGACCGGGGGAGCGGTGGTCGTTGGCGGAACTTCGCAACCTGGCAGCACGGGTGGCACCACCACGACCGAAGCCACCGGGACCAGCGGTGGATGCTCCTGTCGGATGGCCGGGCGACAGGCCACAGCCTATCCAGGCTTTGCCCTGTTGGGGCTCCTCATGTTCGCCCTGCGCCTGCGCAAGAGGCGGTAGCGACGACCCGCGAATCGGGGCCAACGGGCAAAGCGCCCGTCGCGCAAGACTGCTACACTGCTCGCCCATGCCAGGCTCGCGCAGCGGGCGCCCCGAGGCGCCCTTCCAGATTGGCCAGGTCCACGGGACCGACGCCAGCGATCTTTTCGTGCACGCCATCCCTGAGCCGGCCGCCAAGAGTGATCGAGCCCAGTTTCGATCCATGGCCCAGAACTCTTTGGACGGTCTGCTTGCCCTGGGAGCTGTTCCGGCGGACGTGGTCGCTGGCTGGGTCTACCTGCACGAGCAGCCTTCCTGGAGCGCGCGCCACGAGCTGGCGGCCGCCTGGGACCAACCCGACCCCGAACGGTTGCCGCTGACTTTCTTGACGCAGCCGCCGGCCACGAGCCATCGCTTCTGCGAGATGCAGCTGCACGCTTCGCGGCGTCGCTCCGACCGCTGCAGTGTGGTGTGGAAGGGATCTTTTCCCGGGCCGCTGTGCACCACGGTGTTGCGCGCTGGTGCCCGCCGCCTGCGCATGCTGTCCTTGGTGCCGCGTTTGAGTTTCGGCGGGAACAACACGCTGGCCGACATAGCCTACGATATGTTCGCCTCGGCATCGCACGCGCTCACCGACCGCGGCATGTCCTTTCACGATGTGGTGCGGACATGGATCCACCTGCGTGATATCGACCGCGACTACGACGGGTTCAACCTCGGCCGGCGGCAATTTTTCGAAGCCGCGGAGATGGTTCGCCTGCCTGCCAGTACCGCGATCCAGGCCGCCCATGCCGACAGCTATGGCCCCTTGGCCATGGACCTGTACGCCGTAGGGGGTGGCGAGGTCATTGTTGAGGCGATGCTCCCCGCGTCCATGGGTGAGGCTAGCGCCTATGGCTCGTTTTTCGCCCGGGGCTCGCTGTTGCGCGAGGGCGGGCAGCGACTCGCGTTCTTGTCAGGGACAGCCAGTATCGATCAGCAAGGGCGCATCGTGGCTCCTGGCGATGCCAAGGGGCAGTTGTGCTGCATGTTCGCCAACGCGGCCGCGGTGCTGGGGCAGGCCGGGCTTGGTCTGGCCGACGCCGTCAGCGTGACGGCCTACCTCAAGTCGGCGTCGTTGCTGCCGGAGTTTCGCAAGGCTGCGCTGGCCGTGAGTCTGCCGGTCTCCGTGCCCACGGCGACTGTCGTGGCGGACATCTGCCGGCCGGAATGGCTGTGCGAGATCGAGCTGGTCGCCGGCCGGACCCAGGACTGATCTGAAGTCCCCGCGACTGTCAGTGCCAGCTTGAGGTGTAATTTGCGCGAGCGAGCCTACTATTCCGCTCGATGTAGAGCAAAATTGCTTGCGCCACTATCACTGGCTTGATAGCTGTAAATGTCTTCCATCTCGGTCGGGATGGAGTATTGCGTAACTAGACTCGGTCACGCTCATCTCAGACTGGCAAGGAGCTATCAACATGAGGGCAGGCACTGCACTGGGATATCTGACAGTCGCTGCGGCGGTTCTTGCGGCGGCATGTACGGGCGACAACGGCAAGGCGGGCCAGGCGGGAACCTCCTGCACTGTCACAACCTATGCTGACGGGACCGAGACGATCAGGTGTGGTGCCGACGGCGGAATTGCCACCGTGTCGAACGGAAAGTCGTGCACCGTCACGGATGTCGATGGCGGCACCCAGATTGAGTGCGAGGATGGCACTTCGTCATTTGTGGCCAGCGGTACAAATGGCGCAAATGGCAGCAACGGTGCCCCAGGCCAGTCCTGCAACGTCGTGAGCAATGGCGACGGAACCCGGACCATCACCTGCCCGGCCGGTGACGGCGGTACTGTTACTTTCAACGTCAAAGACGCTCTGGTCAGCTTCACCACCATGAGCGCCGACAGCAAGGCTGCGCTTGACCTTCAGATCACTGTCACAAGTGTGACCGTCCCCGCCAGCGGCCAGCCCGTGGTTGCCTTCAGGGTCACCGACGGCAATGGCAATGCGGTGACGAAGCTGCCTGGCGCTGACATGCGCTTTGCCTTGCTCAAGCTGGTTCCCGCCACCACCACGGTGGCCAGCGATCCCGCGCCTGTCGGAGTGAATGGCAGCGCTAACGACACATGGGTCAGCTACATGGCGGCCAACGCCACCAGCACCGCCGGCACGGAAACCGTGCCCACGGCAACCGCCGCCGGAGGCACCCTCACCGACAACGGCGACGGAACCTACTCCTACGCCTTCCTCAAGAAGGTCACCGATCCAACCGCCGCAGGGACCACCTACGACCCGGCCGCTACGCACCGCCTGACCATGATTGTGTCCGAGTCGGGCAACCCGTTTGCCCCGGTCAACGTGATCAAGGACTTCGTTCCCGCCACGGGCAAGGACGTCACCGGTCAGGCCGAGAACACCAACGGCGCTTCTTGCCTCGAGTGCCACAGCGCATTCCGCGCCAAGGCCGGCGGGACCGGCGCTTTCCACGGCGGCGCCCGCTACGACCTGCGCATCTGCGTGACCTGCCACAACGATCAGCGGCGCTTCACCGCGATCCCTGGAACCGGGACCACTCCGGCGGTCGACCTGGACGCGACCGGCGTGGTGGACCCGGGGACTGGCGCGTGGACCGGCACCGCGGTCCTGGCCAACGGCGAGGCGATCATCAACCTGCCGGTCTTCATCCACAAGATTCACATGGGTGACGATCTCGCGCTCACCGGCGGCGCCTACGCGGCCGTGGACGCGCCCTACGATGTGACCTTCCCGCAGGACGCAGGCCACTGCGCCAAGTGCCACAACACGGTGGCCCAGGCCAACAACTTCCAGAACAAGCCCAGCCGTCGCGCCTGTGGCGCCTGTCACGATGACACCAGCTTCCTGGC